>MDSY01031165.1_pt1 | contig 51972 bp, 35 predicted proteins | sample 811131 | NCBI WGS metagenome assembly MDSY01 (sample SAMN05326643, study PRJNA326480) | marine metagenome | isolation source: seawater | place: Atlantic Ocean: South West | collected 2010 | reverse complement strand
CCTCAGAAGAGCCGACCTGATGTGCCCCCCCCCCGTTTCGCGAGCCAGACGAGCAGCCCCGCGCAGAGTTTAGAGGCCAGTGAGATGGCGCAAAGGGTCCGGAGTAAACTAGATGCGGTGGCGAGTTCGCTGGATTCCGACGAACCTTCCACGAATGATTTGGTCAAGGGCAGTTTGGATCGCCTCGCGTTCGCCTCGACTGTGAACAACGTGACGCAGGCGTTTGGGAGTGTGGGGAATGACGCGTTAGATGAGGTCGGAAGCTTAGCGCACAAAGCCACGGAGCAAGTCGCGCTGTTCAACGCCGCGCAGTACGCGGCGAAGTGGATGCCGGTTGATACGAAGTTAACGATGAAGCCGACGTACGTAAAGGTCGCGGTGCAGAGCGCTGAGCGGATTAAATTCTTTGAGAATCTCGAGTACGAGTCTATTGTCGCGAATCATTTGGAGGAGAAGAATGCGATTCTGGCTGAAAACGCGGGGTTACGAGGCATGCTCGGTTTGAGCGAAAAGAGCAGTGAAAATGTGGCTGAAATCCGAGAAACAGAGGATGGCGTGAACCGGGCTTTATTAATGTCGGCGGTCGAGGAAATAAAACGCCTGCGCGCGCGAACCACTGTGTTGGAAAGCGAAGCCGCGCGGCACCGGATGAAAGACTCAGGGTTCTTCGGGCTAGGGGGTGGGTCATCAGACGGTGTAGACTCTAAACAAATGCAGAAGCTGACCACTGAGCTGGCGAGATTAGAAGAGGACAACGGACGGCAGCGCTGGATGATCGGCGAGAAGGATAAGCAGATAAAGGAAACGCAGGTGAAGGTACGTTTTTTATCCTGTAAAATCCTGCTGGCCTTGTACTGCGTGCGTCGTGTACCACTTTGGAGGCTTTTAGTGCGATCCTGTGAGGGATTTCTCACCATCCCGATACGAAGAACGCACCCAATATGTCCCAATACATCCGCCCGACTGTTTGCCCATACAAAAGACTGACTTATATTCCCAAAATCCTAGTTTTCAAACTCGGAAGCGTACGCGTTGCGCGAACGGCTCCAAGAGTGCACTGAGGCGCTGCAAGTCGCAGGTAATCTTCAAGCGGAGCAGCTGCAGTACCTTGAAGACAACGCGCTTAAGAAGTTGACTGAATTAGACTTGCAGATTTGCGACGTGCAGGATGACCTTGACGTGCGGAGCGAACAGTTGAGTCAGTTGCGTGAGCTGATGAAACGGTACTTGAGTACTGGGGATGAATACGTGTTGCCTATGATTCTGAGCCTCGCTGGGTACACGAAAGATCAACAACAAGTAGTCCTTACACAACACACCCAGGCGCAGTCCAAAACCCTGGGGGGGATCGTTACTGGGCTGGGGAGGTTCGGCGTGAAGTTAGGGGGGGGCGCGGTGGAGCGATTGCTAAAAGCCTGCGCTCCGCCGCCGATGCCGCTGCCAAGGGAGGGCGACGACGTCGTGGGGAAAGTTAATTCAGGAAACGCTGAGTTACCAGTCGAGTTACCCGTGTCAACCACAGGTACTCCCACGAAAGCAGCGGAGAATAAGTCTGGTGATGACGAGCAGGCCATCTCTTCTAGCACCAGTACGGCGCCTCCCACTTCTGAGAAGATGGATGAGAGCGCGGCGTCGTCTGTTGTGTCGAGCGCCACGGCCACCCCTGTCAAGAAACTGGACGGAAAGTTTGAATCCACTGAGATTGCTGAGGAGTCGACTGAGGAGGCGAATGACACGTTACCATCGCCACCGGTGGTATCAGGTGAGACTGTGGCTACCACCTCTACCCAGCTTACCCGTCCAACTCGGCGTCCAGAAAACGAAACAGCGGCGGAACGTGCGGCTCGGGAAAAATCGAAACAAGAACGCCGCGCGAAAGCGGAGGGGTCTTTTACTAGTAGTCGTCCCAGAGGTCACAAAGATGAATCCTTCGCTGTGTTCACGGGTTTTGAAGACGAAGCTTCTATCGCGAAAGAAAAGCGCGAACGCGCCGCGGCCCGCCCTGCGTTACCGCAACCAAAACTTCTAGGCAAAGCCGCTATTCGCGAAGAGCAGTTACGGAAAGAGGAAGAGGAAAGAAAGCAACGAATAGGCGGGTTCGAGGGATTCGGGGGGGAAGACGATAGTGATAGCGATTGATTGATATCGATTGATGAAATACTTCTACTACGGGGAGTTCGTTACCTCCCTTACCGTTCCAGCGCCGCAGCGGCTCTGCTTTGCTTCACCGGGGTTTGCGATGAGGTGTTGTCAGTCTCTGCTTTCTGATCAGACTCTTTCTTTTTCGAGTCCGATCCATTAGATTCCTCTTCGTCCTCATCCGGTAACATATCCCCGTAGTACCCCGGATCCGCGAGCATGCAATCCCTCAACGCCTCGGTCTGTTTTGCGCACTTCTCCACGAAATCGCCATCCGACTCTTTCGCTTTGTCCACGCAGTCCTCCCACGCAACGAAGCTCGTTTTGCAGCTCCCTCCCTTCATGAAAAGACAGAACCCGCACTCCTCTTCGGGCTCTTCTGGTTTTCCATCGCCAACGGTCTTACCGTTCGTGTTGGCTTTACTCTCTTTGGTACTCTCTTTGGTATCTTTGGTGGTCTCGCCCGTCTCCCTCTCCCTCGCCTTCGTCGCAGTCGCCTCAGCCATCGTGTCCGATCCGCGCGCGCACGAATGACCGTCGCGGCGACACGTCGCGAAGAAAATGCGCCGACACGAAGATCCTGTCAACTGATTGCCAAAACTTGGGTGTGAAAAAAGAAGAGCCCAGAGGCGTGCGCGCGCCCCTGCCCCCCGGACAGGCCTTGGGCGTCTGGGCGGAGGGTAAGTGGTCGGCGCGATGGCTGGAGCGGTGAACTCCACCGAGGACGGGGACCAGCTGGGTCCTGGTGATGCCCCTCCAGTGGACGGGACACACAATCGAGACGGTTTGGATGAGACAATAACGACGTCGAGTTCCGTTTCGAGTCGTTTGGGTGTTCCCTCCGCCAGTACATCTCATCGTACCAGCCTCCAAGGCACTGGGCTAGGCCCAATAAATCCCCCTCCCATCGCGCGCCCGTTCAAATCGGAAACGAAGTGGCTCGAGGAGAGTGAGGTTGGGTATTTACATGGAGATTTACATGATGGCATTTATCTTAAAGGTGGCCATTCTCTGTTGCGGTGGGACGCGACCGCAGGCGTTCCCGTGGAGCACACACTGGTGGACTGCAACTTATTCGAAACCAGAAAGCTGCTCGATACGTGCTTGAAATCCCCACTAACCCCCATCATGCAGTCCGTTTTGATAAACACTCTGCTAAAAAACCCAAAACTTATCGTACTCGTCGGGAAATCGAGAGTCAGCGCCGAAACTTTCCAAAAGATGATTACAAAAAATCCACCGGTCGCTGCGGCGGCGTTAATAGCCACCGGCAAACAGTCGTTGGGGTCGAAAGTAACAAAACTGCCAAGACTGTTAGAGATCCTTATAGACACACTACACGTAAGCCCGCAAAGCGCAATGGAAGTGGTGCAGAAAGTGTTTGAAATTGAACGCGATGAGGAAAGAAAAAATAAAAAAGAAATCCAAAACACGTTCCCGAAAGAGTTCGTCAAGGCGTTTATTGCAGCGTGCGTTTCGGGAGGAGGAGGTGGTGGAGGTGTAGGGTCTATAACCCAAAAAACGAAAGTGACTTGTATGTTCCTTCAAGGCATGCTGAAACAAAAATTCATTGGCCTCGTGGATTTGCCGTACGAGGTTTTCAGTTTTTGCGTCGAGAATGTTTCGGTGAAGCAGGCGGGGGATTTGTTTCGGGTTTTGAAATCGATGGAACAGGAAAATGGAGCGGGTAGCGGGTCGTAAGGGTTGATGAGGTTGGAGGTACGGATTAAGGGTCTTACTAGTGTAAGGGTAAGGGACGTAGTGAATAGAGATTGGTTTAGAATAGAGAACGCAAGTGTGTCAGCAGAATCATCAATTTATGAAAATTGGAGTTGCTGAAAGTAACGCTTTTCTCGGAAGCCTCGAACACACAACGACTCGCGCACGACACGCAACAGCACCCTTCACCATGTTCTTTTAATGGTTGCTACGCCTACATACTCGTGCGTTTGGTGCTTTCGTCATCGATACGACTGGCACGGACCAGTCCTCCCCGCAACAAGCCATCCCCGGCCTTCCCGACCACCTCGTCGTGGCGCACATCCTGAGATCTGAGTACTTTGGCGATCCCGCAGATCTCGCGAGGCTTCCTGCGGTGAGCCGTGCGATGCGCGACGCGATGGCGGGGACGGGGCTTCGGTTTCGGGAGATTCAACGCTTCACTCAAGCCACGCGAGCGCCAAGCTTCCTACCAATTGCAGTTATTTCCAACGACACTGAAAGCATCGCGTTGAGAGAGGCGTGGAATAATTTAGGGACCTCCGCGGCTCGGCGAATGCTACGTGTGTCCGATTCAGAAAGCCATTATGGCGGAGCGTCGGATCAGGCGTGAGGCGATAGCGAACGGCGTACCCAAATAGAGAGAAAAGTCAATTTGTTTTTACGCCAATCTATACGAATCAAAACCTTTACTCAAACTCGTTCGTTTGTAACGTCACCGCGGTTTCCCGTCCGAAAATCGTCAACGTCGCCTCCACCGAGCCGTCGTCGTTTGTGCCAGTAATAAACCCCTTGAACCCCATGAACGGCCCGAGTTTCACTTCGACCATAGTTGCACCGGAAGAGATAGCGGAAGAATCCTCCAATGAATCCTCAGAGACATCGGACACGCTGGACGACGCCTCATCATCACGACCGCCCATCGTTCGCTTAATGTCCTCGTCGCTCGCCACGTCCATCCCCCCGATCGCCTGCTCCAGTTTTAAAGCCTCTTCCTCCTCCTTTTGAATGCGCTTCTTTTCCTTCTCAAGGTGTTTGAATTCGTCATCACTCACGATTTTTGGCGTACACTTGAGCATCATCTGCTCCAGCTGCGCGGCCGGGACGACTCGCGGGGCTTCGGATTTCTGTTTCCGGGTCGAGCCGTACCGCGTAATTCCCCCAACCGCGAACCCCTTGAACGCGTAAATCTCCTCCAGCGTGTTCAGAACTTTCTGGTTCATCTCGCTGAACTTACACAAAATGAACCCGGGGAAGGGCTTTTCTGACCCGTCCTCGATCGGAGGCACCAAACGTAACAAGTCGACGCGCGATAGGTTGTTTGCTTCACTTTCGGCGACACAAAACGAATTGCTGGGCGCCCGCGGGACCCACGTCTCGATCGAAACGCCGGCTATTTTTTGAGACCCCGATAGCGCTTCAACCAACAACGCAGTCCTCTCCTCACGAGTTTCAGGCACGCTCACCATGTACCACCCATGTTCCGTCATCGTATCCTGGAACTCGCCTTGCCGGTCCAAGTCGCGGCGCACCACGTTCAGTTTGCGGCGCCCGGTCACGGGGTTGTCAAGTTTGTACTGGTCTGATTTCTTTTCAAAATCTTCGTCAAGGTCCACATCCGCTATGTACTTCACGCTTTTTTCAGACTCCTTTCGTGTTGGATTACTAGCAATGGGGATGCCCTTTCCCCGTGAGCGTTTCAACGTAGGGGCTTTCCTTTGGCCGGCGTTTTTTGATGCAGCTTCCTGTGCGGCGCTTGCGTATCCTCCAACTCTACCGTTTCGTCGCGCTTCCCGCCTCTTTACCGCGTCCGCTTTCTCCTCGCCCACTTCTTTCAACCGTTCGATCGTTCTTTCCTTTAAAGCTTGCTTCACGTCCTTGCCTTCAGCTTGTAACGCGTAACACGTCACCAACCGCTCCACGAGCTGCGATTTAACCCCCGCCATGTTTGCGCCGAAGAATTGCAGCTCGGTTTTTATATCCACCGCTTTCAGGCTGCCGATTGCCTCCTCCAAATCTTCGCCCGACAAGGTTGTGAACTTGGGTTCGTAGGGGATGTCTTCTGCTGCATCGTCAAGCGCCTCGGGGGCATCCTCGGAAAGCGCCCTTTGGGTGACTGAGTGTTTGCCCCTACGGCAAAGCCGACTAATTACCTTGTGCTTCGAATGCCCACCCGCCGCCGCCGCCGTCACTTTTTGCGTATACGCATGCCTCACCGACGGTACCGCCACACGGTACGCACTTACAGCAGTTAAGCTCGACATCGCGCCGTAACCTCTACTGGGGACACTACCGGGTCAATTCAGCGACCGAACCGGGTGTCGCGACCAATTGGGACGCGTCCCGGGGACGACTCTCTATTGTGGATGTAATAATCGATATTAAAACCTTTTTGGCTTTTGACTGAGTCTCGCCGAGTTTTGGCACTGGTGTGTTGGGATCAAACCGGTGACCTCCAAACGTGGTGCAGGTGCCCCGGCGCCGAGCACACGCTAGGCGCGGTGCCTCGATGGACCCAAGACTGACCGAGAGAAGGATCGAGTTTTCATCGGAACTCCTCTTCGTTTCATCGGAATTGCCAATGAATTTTATCGGCACGCCGCACTTTTTAAACGTGGCAAGACGTTGTTTTCCGACTGCTTCCATTGGTTTTCGAGAATTTTCCAGCGCCGTCGTCTCAAGGCTGTTTTTGGGGGCACCACGGTTTGTGAACAGGGAACCCCGAGGGACTCGGTCGCTGCGTCAGCGTGGAAACAGAAATCTTTCATGGAAGATTTTTTGCAAGTGATCTGGCAGTTTTGCATGTTTGGCACGCCGCCAAAAAGTCTTGAGAAGAACAACCGCGGCACGCGCCTCCACTCTCACGCGCGCCAGCGGCACGTGCGACGGTTTGCGTGCGAGGTTTCGGTTGAATTACTTTTGGAACACACGGATCTTGCCAACTGTACCGTTGTGTGTATCGACCGCGGTAGTGTACGCCTCCACACGCGCGCTCGGCACCGCCGCGTCGTTTCAGCAACGCTTCAATTGCGACGAACGACAAGTCGGTCCCGCGCGCGTGTCATGGGCGCCGCGCCGTTACCCGGGGACGCTGAGGCGCTTGCATTGGGACGGTCCTTGCACAGGGTGGGTAACGGTGTCAACAACGATGTGAAGACGCTTGCAGAACAGATCAACGTCCACACACGGACCCGCAATGAACGTCTCCCCGTCTCCCCCACGCGACGCGGCAAACACAAAATGAAACAAAGCGAATCCATGGTGTTCGACCTTCTGTTCGACTCCATCGACGGCAGCGCGGAGGACATGGACGATATCCTGGGCGAGGAGACACAGCACGACTCAGACTCGGACAACGAGCAACACGACCCCGTGTCCGTATACGTCAGGTACGTAGGGTACCCCACCGCAAAGTCAAAGCGTTCGACACGGTTCTTTCCTCGGCGACTCGAAAGGTATCCGCGTTTGGATTGATTTTTTTGGGATTTTTGTCTTCAAATCCGAAGGCAAAATTCCAAAAACAAAAAACCATACTAAATACGCACTACAGTCTGGAAAGGCCCACGGTAGAACCAGACCTGTCTGCTTTGACAGACAAAGGCAACGAAACGTCGCCGAATCCATTTTTTGATTCTGTCACCACGAGAATTGGAATTTTCGCAAGTTTCTTTTGAAAACATCTGGCTTTTGATGCTCGACACACCTCTGACCCACCACTTATCCCTTTCAAACTCCTTCTCTCCCGTCAAACACTATCAACAGGATCGTCCGCACGATGAGCCGCCCAAAGTCCGCCCTGGAGCGTTCGATTCACAAGCGTTTCCAGTGCGCGTATGATGAGGTCGGCCCTGGGGATGTCGGCGATGCGAAGCACATCGAACAGCTGCGACGCGCGTTCAACGCGTACGAGTACGATCCGTGGGGCGAGCCGGTTCGGAAACGGCCGGTGTCCCCGCAAGGGATGTTACACGACAAGGTATTACACGATAAGGCTGAGAAGGATGCGTTGGACGATGCGCTGGCGGATGACCAGGCGTTCGTTGCGACCACGCCAGGCGCGGTCGGGCACGCCGCGCTGCTCAACCTGCGGCACTCGTTTCTCTGGCTCAAGCTTCCGAGCGACGAGGTTGATGGGGATGCGTCAGATAACCTTCAACAAAGGTCTCCCACTGTGGAACAGCCTGTTACTAGGCTTGCCACGTTAGCACACGGCCCCGTGCCCCTAAACGCGCATCTACCCTCAGTGCTTGAAACGAGCTCATCCTCCGTCGACACGGCGTCGACGATTTTGATAATGGAGCCCGATATCAAGGCGCACTTTGTTATTTCGCGCCCCACCGCCGCGTACCAACGATTGGTGGACACCCTTCCGAAGTGCTTCGTCGGGACGCACCACAGCTTGGTGAAGTTGGTGGACTTTATCTGCGAACAAATGGTGGCTTCGTTTCTAGAGGCGGACATGTCCGTACCTCCGTGGCGCAAGAACAAAGCTATTTTGAGTAAATGGTTCCTGCCGACCGCGAAGAGCGCTTCGCACCCAGGGACACCGACCGGATCGCCGGAAGGCTCCAAACAGAAAAAAGATTCCGTGCGCAGGATGAGCTTCGATTTAGTGGGGTGGGGGAACGTAGTTGGGGTGGGCGAGGCGTACCAGGGAGAGTTTGACAAGGTATTTAGTCACGACAAACCGGATATGGACAGACGCGACTGGAAGAATCACAGAATTGCGGTTGGCGCGGGGGCGTGATTTCTCAAAGAGAAAAACCAAAGACAAAAACAAAGTACAACAGTAGCGCGCGCGCGTTCGCACACAAAACCTATTCACACGAGTCACTCGTCCCCTCCCGGACACGGAGGAAAGGGCGGTGCTTGGACTGGGTTTGTGTGCGAATGCTTTAGAACAAAGTGTAAAAATGAAAACACACTTGATAACTTTGTGTCTGATACTCATACGCTACAAATATTATTTCTTCCTATTTCGTCTCGGCGGCGACGATTGCGTCAAACTCTTCCCTCTCGGCTTGGTTTATGTTCGGGGAGAGGATCCAGGTCGCGACGAAAGTGGTCAGAGTTTCGTGGGTCATTTTTAGTACGTTTTTGGAGTCGTTTTGAGATGCGTCATCCACGTTTGTATCCCCGGATCCCCAACCCCCAGTAATCGATTGTTCGGCGCCGGCCACGACGTGTTCCAGCAAAGCTCTTTTCACGTCTATGTCACATTTGTACTGCCCCACCGCTTGTTTCAACCTCCCCAACAACTCGGGCGCGGATAAACACTCGAAAACGGGTTCGTTTAAGGCCACGTTGGGTGGAACCGGACTGCGGACAGAGTCTGGTTCTTGTTTTGGGTTTAGCGGCGCGTTCTCGGTCTCGTCCTGATTCCCCAAACGCCGATTCAAACAATCCCCAGTTTGTATCCCCAGTACAGTGTCCAGTTCGCGGATCACAGTTTTCGTTTCGTACACCGCGTCGACCAACGCGGCGCACTGGGTGCTTTCGTGTGACGCGCCGCGATTGAGGTGGTCGGGATCTCTATGCGCAAATAGTCTCGACGCTCGTACAACCTCGTTTTTAAGATTCGCAACTCGTTTTTGGTTCAACCGGTCGTGCAAATCGGGAATCCCGCCGACGCGTTCGGGGAGCGGATAGGAACACGACTCGTTGTGAAGCAAAAACGCGTTCGCAACGCAGGTCAGCACGTCTGGGGGGTGGGGAATGAACCGTCAGTACGACTGGAGAATAAAAGTCAGCACGACGACACGTGGGCGCTTTGGACGTGAAATGAACCAGAGGGAGACGTGAGGGATGTGTCAACCACTCAACCATCTGTGACGTACCCCTTCCCGTGTCTCGCCACGCCGCGTGCGCGGTTTTCAGGAGCGCGTATTTCGTGAACCCACTGCGCAGCAAGCGCCGGACCTCCGTGCGGTGTCGCCGCAGCGCGGTCGCGGGCGACTCCATCGCGCGCCCCGCACTGATAAACAATTTGAGAACTCAGTGAGAAGAGAAAGTGGGCACGCCATTACAACGAGCGCCAGCCGGCGCGTACCCGGGAAAACGGCGGGTGCGACAACCTGTCTTGTCGCGACCGCCTGTGGTGGCTATGGAAAAGTGTCAATAAATACTATATTATTACAAATCGTCGTCCAAGTTTCGGTCCATGAAGCGCCTTCGCGCGCCCCGCAGGCGCCAGGTTTTGGTAATGTTCCGAAGCTGCTTTTCCGACACCAAGGGTTTTTTGGCCTCAACTGCTTTGCGTAGATTTGGGGCGTTGCCACCCGCTCTGTTGTAAAAGAACGAAACCACGAACGTGAACAAAACGACGCCGAGAAAATAAACCGCCTGCATGGTTTTTCCCGCGTCCCAGTTCTTGCCTGACTGGCTCGCCTTCTTGTTCAACAAATTTTGCGCGCCCAGCGTGTTTTCGCCGGGCTGGCTGGGGGGGTCGTCAGGCACGTCGGGACCGAGGCCAGAGTCGGGCGGAAGCACGATGGTAGATCCGGAAGGCGGGGGCTTGTCGGCGTCTGCGTCGTCCGCGTCGTCACCCTCCGCCGCAGGCGCGTCTTTGGCGCCGTCCGTGTTGGACACCGAGCGCACGTTATTTCCGTCGTCGTCGGTATCGCTCTCATCGGTCACGCGTTTTGACCGGTCATCAGGGTCTACTGTATTGGTGTTTTTGACCGCTAGTGTCGCCGTGCATTCGGTGTTCACGCCAGGCGCTGGGTCGCCATCGCCCTCGGCGTCAACGGCGTTGGTCGTGCCCTTGGCGCAGCTTTTGCACTGATTTCCGGAGACGTAAAAGTCGGCCGGGCACAAGCAAGAGGTGTCCCCCTCGGTAGCGTCGTCGCCCTTTCCCCTAGAGCTGCCCGCGGGGCACGCGACGCACTGCTTGAGGCCGTTGACGTATTGGTTCTCCTTGCACGTAATCGCTGTGCACGTCGTTTGAACGCCGCCGTTATCACTCATCTTACTGATCTGCCCGCTGGGACACGCTTTGCATTTTTTCTTTCGTTCCCCCTTTGTTCCCATGATGATGTGGTTCGCCTCGCACTTGTTGCACTGCGCGCACCCTTTGTCGTTGTTTTTATTGCCCATTTCCTCGCATTTCTCCCCCTTCTGGCAGTTGTTTGTTTGCAACAGCGTCCGGCGCGGGTACCATCGACGCGCCGGTCCGCTCCGTGCGCCGAAAAGTTCAAATCCGTCCACTTCGCGTTCAAACCGCCGAACCGCGCGCCAGTTCTCGCGTCGAGACTAATTGCGATAAGTCTAATTGCTCACCTACTCGCGAACCGGCAGGTTTGTCCTCCAGGGGCTCGCAATTTGCGGAGGATGCACCCACGACGAACAGCGCTGCCAGGAGCAACACGCGTAGATTGATCCTTCTGACTGTCTGCCCATAGCGCGCAACCGCGGCGTCGTGAAACATCGCAAGTCTGAAGCGAACGAAAAGTTTGGGGAAATAAAGGAGTGTCTAAATGTGGGGCGTCGATCGGTCAGTCACGGACCGCGGCCAAGGGGTGTCCGGTGGGTAAAACGGCTCCTGCGTCTTCCGCACTGCGGAGTGGAAGGTAAGCCAAACGCAGAGACGCGCGATTCGAACCCGGGTTGAACCCGCCGGGGGGGCACTCCCGGATTAGCGGTGACATCGGAATCGACGATTGCGCAGCAGTGCGGGGCACATGTGTAGTGGGGATGCGGACGGGCGGACTGTGTGCCCTAGGTCGTGTCGCGTGGAACGTCCGATTCGACGTTTAAGCGACCACACGCGACAACGGCAAGGAAGTGATGCACCTTGTCGTGAATCGGGGCTACCGTAGGCAAGGGACTGCGCAGATGACCCGCCCTTGCCACGCGAAGTGTCTCCCATCCGGGTGACCTTTCGAACAACGAACGATGCGATTTTTAACGATTCGCAAGAAAGCTTGGTCAGCAAAAATTGATGGTCTATAACTCAACAGGACCATTTTGCCACGTGTTGCGAAAACGAAAACGAAAACGACCAAAGTGGGCACACACTGCAATCCTTCACACCTCTCTGTGCCCTTCGGGGCTGCCGCGATGGGCAACCCCCCGCCCGACCCGATCGTGCTTCGCGGCCACGGCGCTGAGGTGCAGTGCGTTTCCTTCGCCGTCGTGGGGGGGTTGGAGTGTTTGCTTTCGGGGGACGCGAACGGCGACGTGGTGGGTTGGGATTTAGCGACTCGACGGCCGGCGTGGAGGCTGGGCGCGCATCCCCCATCTTCAGGGGTGTTGTCCGTGGAGGGATTTGTGGAGGGCGCGTCTATCCGTAACCTACGCGACGAACCCAACGCACCAACCTCAACTACGCACCTTCTGACCCAGGGAAGGGACGGGTCGTTGAAGTGCTGGAGGTTGGGAGGCGACGGGGGGGGACCGATCGGTCCATCCCCGGTGTGGCAAATCACAACCGGTTCGTTTCACTTTTGCAAATTCGCGACGACAGAGGTCTATGGGCAAACATTCTCGGAACAAGAACTGAATGGAAACGTAACACCCTGGACACCTGAAATACCCCCCCACCGCCTCATCGCGGTGGTTGGACAGGAAACGAGCGTCGTTGATTTGCTGGTCGCGTCCAGGAACAACGGCACGTCGCGGGTTGAAAAAGATGCCGAGCTACAAACGCCGATGCGATTGGGAAGCGTGTCGCCCATTCCAAACGAAACCTCCCCTACTGATTCGGAAATTCGAAAACTGGGAACAGTTATGGCAGTGGCGTTCGTGGACGTGCAGGTCGACGGGCAGGACGTATCCGCAAATAGTCGCACAGAATCCGAATCCAATCCATCATCATCAAAAATAAAAAAGCTTCTCCTCGTCGGGTACGAAGAAGGCACGTGCGCGCTTTGGGAGATTGACTGCTTTGATTTTCCCTCAGTGAGCAATCAGTGTGACAAGAAAACAACAGAACCGGTGTGGCAAGAACCGGTGTGGCATGAACGCGTGCACGGCGATGCGGTGACTTCCGTCACCAACGACTTTTCCCCGAAAACCAGCGGGTTCGTCTCCGCCGCCGCCGACGGGGGCGTGGCGCGGTGGAAAATTGACGTTGCGAATTTCGCAAACGACGACGATTCCAAAACCTTTTCGAAAATACAAGTCACACGCGTGTTTGACGCGACGAGATGTTCCTCCTCCTCCCACTTCGCCACCGCAAGAAACACGCACGGCATAGCATCCGTGGCATGCCGCGACGACGGGAAGATATTCGCCACCGGGGGGTGGGATGGGCGGTGTGTTGTGTACGCGCGGGGACGGGGCGAAAAACACGAGACGAAAGAAAAAGAAAACCGGGGCGAAAAAATCGCGTCCCTAAAGTTTCACGACGACGTCGTCGCGTGCGTCGCGTTTCGAACCGTGTACGATAGCCTTGGCAGTCCAACGCCTAGCCACCCGAAGTACGCAGGGTGGCTCGCCTCGGGGTCACGGGACGGAGCCATCGCGCTGTGGCCGATATTCCCGCCGAAAACAAAGTAGTGATTCTTAGACTTATATAAAATTGAAAAACTCCAGTGATAGAACTTCGACACGACTCTGCATCTCGACACTCCCTCCACCAAACTGGGCTGCACCAGCTCTTCGTGATGTTCGCGTCGGCGCGACCCACGAGTGGACCCGTGGTCGCTGCGTGCGCGCGTGCGCTCGCGTCGAGAGTCACGGGAAGCGCTGTCCCTGTAACTCGCGTGGCATCGGATGTGTCCACGTCGGCATCCGCCGTCCCGCCTCGCCGTCGTGCCTTTTGCAGCGCCCGGGGCGATTCCGTCATCCCTTGTGCCGGGAAGAAAGGCAAGCAATCCAGTGGCACGTCGTCTGGTTTACTATCTGGTGTGTACCCCGATTCGGTGGAGCAGTGCGTGCAGATCATAGAGCGCGCACAGTCAGCTGCTGATCGCTGGGGAGTGGAAGTGACTGGATTTTTGGACCCGGCGCTCGTGACGGATGCGGCGATGTGCATCGCCCGAGCTGCGGATGTCACCGCTTTGGCGTGGGGAGGACACCCACGTGCGGAACGCGTGCGGTTAGTCATGGGACGGCCGGAAACGCTAGGCGAGCCGTGGAGTGACACAAAAGATGGGGAAGACAATGGGGACGACTTTGGGGACGATGTAGTTACGATGGATGGGGATACAAATGAAAACAACAAAGCACCGCCTGACGATTCCTTCCGCTCTTTAGCCAGCAACGAAAACGGTATAGTGATTCTGTTAGACATCAGCGGTAACTTCGTGTTCGACACCGCGGACCACCGGGATTTTCTCGGTGCGATTCTCGGGACGGGGATCGACCGGGGAAAGATTGGGGATATTTACGTGCGCGGCGAACGCGGCGCGTTTGTGATGTGCGCTCCCGAGATGGGTAAATTTTTAGAAACAGCGTTAACGTCCGTCCGAACGGTTCCCGTTAAGTGCATCCCCGTCCCATTGAGTAAATTAAAGCTGCCCCCACCTCGACGCGACGAGTTCAACACAATCGAAGCCTCCATGCGGCTAGACGCGATCGCGTCCGCGGGGTTTCGAATGTCAAGGTCGAAGATGACGGATCTGATTGGAAGCGGGTCAGTTCGTCTCAACTGGCGGGAAGGGTGTAAGCCCAAAACTTTGGTCACCTCGGGGGATGTCATCTCGTTGCGAGGGAAAGGGCGCGTGGAAGTAGGCGCAGTGGGGGAAACCAAAAAGGGGAAGTTCTCGGTGGACGTGGTGCGGTATCTATAGAGTATATTTGTGCTGTGGATGGGTGCGCGCTTGTAAACTTTCTAGTGATCAGTGTCTCCCCTTGAAATCACTCTCGAGATCTCTGCCGTGACCTTTCACTTTTCCACCCTAACCCCGGGACCCATAAATCTACGCACCGGCGTGTCTGCCACCTCCTTCGCGCATTGGTTGGGCGCGAGGGTTTGGAGACGGGTTAGACGTAGACACACAGGGCGCCGGGTTGGATTTCAAAACGAAGACGCGCGGAGGTTAGCATTAGGGTAAAGTACCGCGATTGACGGACGCAATTTTTTAATTGGACGCGCTTGCTTTTTGTCTATAGCCTCCCATCATGCCGAACCCGTCCGTGGTCCTCGCCACGGCAGGTTATGACCACACCGTGCGTTTTTGGGAAGCAACAAGAGGTATTTGCTACCGTACCCTGCAATACGCGGACTCGCAGGTGAACAAACTGGAAATCACCCCGGACAAGCGGTACCTCGCCGCGGCGGGTAATCCGCACATCCGTCTGTTCGAAGTCAACACTTCCAACCCCGCGCCGGTGGCGTCGTACGACGGCCACACCGGGAACGTCACCGCGGTCGGGTTCGAAAAAGAGGGAAGGTGGATGTACAGTGGGAGCGATGACGGGACGGTCAAGATCTGGGACATACGGGCGGGGGGGCACCAGCGGGAGTACGAGTCAAGAGGCGCGGTGACGTGCGCGGCGCTCCATCCAAACGGCACGGAATTAATATCAGGCGATGAGAATGGCAATATTAGAGTATGGGACCTCACCGCGGGCGCGTGTTCCTGCGAGTTAGTACCCGACGTCGGTGTCGCGATACGAAGCGTCGCGATTGCGAATGACGGTTCACTTGTAGTCGCGGCGAACTCAACAGGGGTGTGTTACGTGTGGAAACTTCAGCGGGGCGTGAAAACGACGGCGCACTTTGAACCGCTTCGGAAATTACAGGCGCACAACGGCTACGTGTTGAAGTGTTTGCTGAGTCCCGATGGTAGACTACTTGCCACTACGAGTAGTGACAAAACGGTCAAGCTGTGGAACCTTGACGGGTTCACGTTGGAGAGAGTCCTGGCGGGGCACACGCGCTGGGTTTGGGATTGCGTGTTCTCGGTGGACGCGGCGTATTTGGTCACCGCTTCTTCTGACGCTTCCGCCAGGCTGTGGGACTGTAACTCGGGCGAGGCGATTCGAATCTACAGTGGGCACCACAAGGCCGCGGTGTGCTGCGCCCTGAATGACTCCGCGGTGGAGAGCTAATGTGTTAGGGAAGTCGTTAGCGTAGTGCAGTAGTCATACGAATAGGTAGTGTTGTACAATAGGAATAAGGGTAACCGTAACTAGTTTGTGCGCAACTCGTTTGTCCTTCCAAGGTTGTACCTCCTCGCGCACACAAAAAAACTTTTCGTGTAAAGCGCTTTGTGGACACTCGACGCCGGTCATATCCTGTTGCTCCTGTTGCTCCTGTTGTGCGTTCGTGACCTCGCACGGCGTCTCCGTCGTTCTCGCACCCATGACGCCGTGCCTGCCTTTCCTTGAACGACGCGCCTCCGGTGCGAACACGGAACGCGTGGATACCGCTGAAAGCGAGACACCTCCGACTTCTGTTCCTCACAACGCCGAGGTCACCTCCGCGCCTCACGACCACCACCACAGGCATCACCACACCCCCGGTCCCTCTGATTCCTCCTCCTCCTCCTCCTCGTCCCCCCCTTCGCTGTTCGCGCACCTCACAGACGTGTGGGAGATCGATGCGTTACAAGTGGATGGGGATGAGACGCAGGTCGAGGCGGACGTCAAAAACTCCGGAACCTCCACAGAACTTGACACAAAAAACGTCGCCCTCGCCGCGGAAACGCTGAAACGACGTCTACTGAAAACAGGCAAACATCTCCGCAGCGACCCGTTCAGCCCGAAGGCGCAGGTCGTGGCGAACGCATACCAACGGCACCAGGCAAAGAATAACTTCACAAGTGACCCGCTTTCGGAGACGATCGGGGAAAGCGATGACGACGAGGAAGAGGTTGGCGAAAAACAAAAAATCCTCCTTGCCGAAAAGAACCGAGAACGTTCCGAGAAAAAAAAACTGTTACTGGACCGTTGTTCCATCGACCGGAGAGACAAACCTGACTACCATCAACACGTGCTAGGCCTCAATTTGAAAGAGAACTCTGCTGCTTTCGAACATGACGACAAGGAGGACATCACGAAATCGATAACTCGTATGGAAACGTCGCTGAAATCAGTGCTGCTTTTTCAAGCCTCGGTGTTCCGACATGACGAAAGTTACCAAATCAAAAAAAGAGAAGCGTGGAGTATGGGCAACACGTCTGTACCGACTTCCCCCCCTACCCCCCCGTTAGGCACGCACTTGATCCGACGAACCGCGTTAGATGCAGATACTGAACATACTAAAAGAACCCTCGACTTGTACGTTCAGGACCAGTGTTCCTACATATACGACCACGCCGTGCGGACGGTGGATCACTTCATCGACGGTCAACGGCAGAAAATTCATGGGTCAATGAAGATGGCGTTCGCGCCGACCGCGGTGCCTATGGGCGGCGCAGTCGTAGTGGACCTGAACGCACCGGGGAAGTTTATGTGGGACACGGATGAGGATGCGGAGGGGGAGGGTACGAAGGATAATGAGAAGGTGTCATGTGAGGAATCCTGTGAGGAATCCGCAGAGTCAGACTCTGAGTTTGTCGTCGTGGAGAACGAGACCGGTGCCACTGACGCTGCTTTGGATTCAGACGCTTCCGATTCTGACGACGTTTCAGATTCTGACTCCACCTCCTCCTCCACGGCCATGCCCCTGGACTCGCTCCCCCCCTGGACCAGGCAAGGCTCGTACGTCGAGCTCGGTGGATGTTCCGGCCATCCCGATTACCTGAAACGCGTCCCAGATCCAAAAATGCCTTCAGAGGTGTACGAGATTTCTCAATTTCCGTCTTTGCGCTTCGAGAAGTTCGTCAAAGCCACGCCAATCGCTCGGTTCGTAGGAAGGCTGCAAGTTGACTGCGAAACAACTGGCATTTCCGCTGTACTCAACTTCAAGCCGTACGACGCTCAATTCGCGGTGAAAACAGGCGTGAGGTCAAATTTAATAAGCGGGTCGATATTTGACAAGAAGACGGGAAAAATTCACAAGTTACTTTGCGGAACCACGGAAGGCGATTTGGAATCCATCGGTGTAGACAACGTAGACAGTCTGAAGAACAGTGTAAACAGTGTGCACAGTGGCGAACGCACTGACACGGGTACTCCCCCTCCTCCCACTGTGCTGATTCGCGGCCTTTGTCCGTATTTAAACTCCACGCGCGGCGGCTTCGACGCGCGGCAAGTTTTACTCGCCCCGGGAACCGCTTTGCTGAAACGTCTGTGGCACTCCGTGGTGGACGCGATGCACGCCAAGGACTTGTGCGAACCCCTGAACTCAGTGAAGTACGAGCTGTTACAGCCCCTGAAGGAATGCGCGGCGAAGCTGATCCTGGGGCAGGACGAGAAGTACATCGGGGCTGTGGGCGTGGAGAAAGAGAAGAAGAAGAAAGGTGAAGGTGAAAAAGAGGAAACTCAAATAAATTCAGAAAAGAAACCAATTGTCGATCCCGACTCCGTGGGTCGCCGTATGCGGTACGAGTGCGCGTTGCTGCTCACCGGGACGCTTCCCGATGACGCGCCGCCTCCGTTACCCCGGTTCTGGGATCCACAACCTACTCGGCGGATGAGAAGGGGTGAGTGAATAAAGTGCATGAAATAAAGTCATAAAGTTAGAGCTCTTTCCAATTAAAAACTCTAAAATAAATCGCATCTTTTTTTAGTAATCGTCGCTCACCTGCCGGCGTCCGCCAGCGCCTTCTTCACCGCTTCCACGATCGCTCCAGTGTCCGTAATCTTGTCAAGCCCGTCGTTCAGCGCCTTGATTTCGTCAAAATCAAGCGCGCCGCACAAATCCTCAATCGCATCTTCACCAGGGTACCCGTCTGTACCAGCGGCGCGTCCGGCGTTTTCCCGAAGCCGTGCCTTTTCCTTCCGGAGCGCTTTCTTTTGCTTCTCCAGTTCCTTCTTCGCCGCGGCTTTGTCAATCTTCGCTTGCTCTGTTTCTGCAGCTGCTCTCGCCTCAGCTTCTTCCGCCGCCACTTTCGCCGCCGCTTCCGCTTCTCTCTTCCCCGCCCCCTTCGCCAGCTTCTTCGCCTCCTTCGCCGCCTTTTCTTCCGTCCTGAACTTGATAACCCGCGGATCACAGTCCTCCGCCTTGCCGATGAACGCCTTGGTTTTCCGGACATCCTCCTTCTTGGCTTCCTCCCTTAACTTCTTGTTCTTCTTCTCAATCTCCCGCCTTTGCCACCGGTCGTCCGCGGAACTCGCGTCCTCCTCCTCTTCGTGCGGAAACTCTCTCCACGACTTGAATTTCGTCCAAAACTCGTACATTTTTTTGACTTCAGTGTACGGCGACTCCGGGTCTTCGTTGATAAACTTTGACGCATCTTGCTTGCCGTCGAAGAACTTCGCCAGCGACTTGAACGCGGGGATGGCTTTCTCGAAAAAGTTGGACCCGTCATCATTCAACTTCGCAGTGGGGAGCTTCGCCTTTGGTGCGTCCACGGAGTCGTACTCGCGGCGGCGTTTCGGATCCGTCAAAACCTCAAACGCGGTTTGCAAATTCTTGAACCGAGCTTCGAGCTTTTCTTTATCTTCCTCACTCGCTTGTGCGATGCCGCACTTATCAGGGTGCAGGAGCAGCGACCTGATTTTGAAGGTCACCTGCACCTGCTCCACCGTGGCGTGGAAGCGTTCGCGGCCGAGACCCATGATGTCGTAGTGGTCCAGAAACTCGGCGCCCTTGGGTCCAATCTGAATCGGGTCTTTAGGGCCCTTGTACGTTGGGTCGTTCTCCTGCGCATCGGGGTCATCGGTTAAAGAACCCAACGAGGTACTGCTCGCCGCTTTCGTCAAGCTCCCGTAGCTCTCCGCGGCTTTCAACGCTGCGACGCGGCGGTTCTCCTTGGCCACGATTTGCTCATCTGTGAGATTTTGGAGATCAGGGTCAGTTAATAGGCAAAAAATATGCAAAAAGTGGTTGATCGATGATTTGATCGATTTGGATTCGCCTATCAAAAAAACAAAAGTGGCGGCGGCGAAACGGCGGTTCGAGCGAGCTTCGATCGGTGCCTATCTCGGTGTCTTTCGTCCGATGGTTCCCGTTCGTACCTGTGATGAGTCCTCGGACGCGCATGGCTTTTTCGTGGAACTTGCGTCCCGCGGGTTCCGCGGTCATCCGTCCATCCCCGGGGAGTGGGGACGCGTTACTCGCCACGACCTCAGCGCCGCCTGCGGGAACCTTGGATTTGTCGTAGTCAAGCGCGAGCGGGCGCTGAATGCTCAACTGCTCGAAGTGTTCTTCCATGGTGGCCATGGCGTGTTGGTCTTCGAGTGTTCCGTCAAACACGTGTCGTACGACGCCAAACGCGGGTACGGAGACTATAGAAGAGCTCCGGTGCGACGAGTTGTGACGAGCGTGCGCGATGTCGATTCGTTCTCGGCACAAAAAGTCGGCTGCCGGTTTCTGAGGCGCACAGCAATTGCTCAATCTCCCGCCGTTTTCAGTGCGTGCAGAGGTGCAGGCAGGACTGCACTGCGATTTTTGGCAAAAGACACCTGATGCGTTGAAATATTTCTAGGAGAACAACGGCGACTACGACTATCCCTACCTCTCCACCACTCTCCCCACGACCATATCCCCGTCCGCGCACCGCTCACTGACGAACATTCCGAGCGGCTCGTCCAACTCGGACGGTTCGAACGTCAAAACGTGAAGCGAACCCACGAAGCGCACGAAGACGGAGTTGGTATATACTTTTGTTTTGTCCGGCAAAGTTATCGACGACTTCTCGTCGTTACTCAAAATGAAGCCCCACGTCCCCTCCCCCCACGGGGTTTGTAACACCCCGCTGGGTTGGAACGAGAACGGGGTAACACCCCCCCAACTCCAGCTTCGGTGTAAACGGAAGTGCTTGCCTAATGGATGTACATCTTCCTCATCAGAAGTGGCTTTCTTAGCGTCCGCGAGTCGAGTCGAGTCTTGGCCACAACTCGCGCATGTCGATTGCGTCGATTCAACGCCCCGTCCCTCACTGTCGCTCCAAACGCTCAAGGCATTTTGATCTCCTTTCAAACCGTAATATTCATAGACTGCTTTCCCCCGGTCAACTGATTCGTTGGGGTGAAACGAAAGCCGGACTACAACCGGAACGTGGTGGGTCGCGTCTTTGAATTTTCCGTCTTTGCGAATGAACCGGAATAAAGTTTTGGAATTCGCGAAACATAAATAATTCAGCGTTCGCTTCGTCACACCGGGGGAGACGTAACTGCCTTGCGAAGGTAAATACAGCAGCTCGTTGAAGATGACGTGCTCGTACTGGAACACAGTTAGAAGTTTTGTTGAGGATTCGTCATTCTTGTCCAGGTTGGCGTAGGGGTATTTTGAGGAATCAGAATTGTCATCCATCTCCTCCAAAAACGCGTAAATTCGTCGCGCCATTAAACTTCCAAACTGAATCGACTCAACCGTGGCCGAAAACCTGACAAACCCAACATCACTGCCCACCACCCGTCCCCCGTGGCAGAACCTACTCCAGTCCATCGCCAGGTCGTCCACGACGTGGTCGTACCCATAACCCGTGGTGTCGTCCCAGCCGTCAGACAGGACTTGCACGTCGGCGTCGTCCCAAAAGTAATTACTGGGGTCTTTTAACAGCACGGTTTTGGGGTCGATCACTAGCGTATCGTAACCGTCGTTCAATAGCAGGGTCAAGACATGCCAGCGCAGGAGGGTCAACGACTTTCTCAAGGGAGAAGAGGGAGGTATGGATTTTGTAGAATCCGGTGAGGAATCTGGTGAGGAATCGGAATCCGTGACTAACACGCCTGCTTTTACGCCAAAATCCTTCGCGACGTTTATAACTTCCGCGTCATTGGTAACCAGCAGAGTTTTCGAATCCAAGTTTAACCTGTCAACGCATTGTTCCAGTAGCTGTTTGAATGAACCGACAGCCGTGTCATCCTTCCCATCCACTGTGATTAAAAATATCTCGGAAACGTCAGGGTCTGTTAACCCGGAAACGGCGGCGCACACGAGTTTACGCAGAGCAAAAGTTTCAGAGGAATCAGAAGAATCGCTCTTGGCACAAAAATCCCCTCTTCTTCCAGGTACTCGATGCGCCTTGTATTTGAGGTACCGCCCTGACCCTTGCAGCGGCTCCACCGGCACACAGTGCTGCGGGTTATCACTCCCTCCCGCTTTCAGCTGCGAATGACCATGTCCCCAAACCCCCGCCGCCCCGTCGGTCCACTTCTTCGACCCGACAATCGCGTCGTTGACATTCGCCCTCGCGTCTTTTTCCAATCGAGTGACGGTTTTCAAATCAGCGCCACACCCTACCGTACACCCTTTACTTAACTCCTCGATTCCAACGTTCTGGTTGTTGTAATACGCGTACACGCGTTGCATTTTGAACGCCTTATCGGTGTGGTAGTTTGAATGCATGGCGACAGGTTTGTGCTTTTCTTTTGATAAGTTAGGCGCGTGCCGAATGAAACGGAACATCACTTTGGAGTTGACGAAACACAAAGGGTGAAGAACGCGAACGGTAGCGCTGCTCACTCTCACGTCATCCCTCGAATTGAACCAAAGCTCCAAGTTGTACCCGCTTTGGTCCCAAAGATCAGGCTCGTGGGCCATCCTGTGGGCCATGGTAGTCATTAAGCGGGCACTAGCTTCAGTCGCCATAACGAGCCACATCCCCGAGTTCAAAGCGGCGACTCGAAACGTCATCGCGTGCTTTCTTCCGCTGTGTTCGTCTCGACCCAACGACGCGTCGTCTACCGTCTCTAGGAAGCCGAATGCGCTAGAAGCATCCCAACCGTCACTCATGCTCTCCACATCCGAATCTCGATATAAATAAGGAAACGGATTCTGCAAATACGCGACGTCCGTGTCAGTCAACAGAACACTACACCCGCGCTCGACAAACTCTTTGACGATTGAAAACTTTTGCGCGGAAACTTTGTGCGAACCCACCGCGTCGTTTTTTACTCGGTACGAAGCTACGCCTTGTCTTTTCTTCAACTTATCGTGCAAAGCATCGTCTAAAGCAATAATGATAAAGTTCTTGATCCCCAACTTAACGATTCCGTCGATGAACTCGAAGATTCCGGGGGCGTTTGAGTTCGCTACCGCCGCTAAAACTTCACGGTTATTCGCGGTTGTTTTTAGAATATCGCACAACGTTTCGTGGCCTTCGCAGTTGATAGGCCATGTTTGATCGGTAGGATCAGCGATCAGATCCAGCTGTCTCGGTTTCAAACCGTCAATGTGAGACTCGGGGGTGCAGCCCGTGAAAAATTTGAACGGGTCGGGGTATTGCAACTGTAGCGGTCGTGACAAGTCAGCGCTGTCGTCGGCGGTTGAAAAATCACGTAATGTTTTTTCACCGACAGCCACGTCCACGTCGTGCGCCCGACTGTTTGCCAATACCGCGTGTTCCTTGTTCGCTTCTTTCGCAAGTGATTTTTTCTCGTCAGAAAAGAACCGAATGTCCCACCGGTGTTCTGTGGAGTGGTCGTTGGTGTCACCAATGGATCCACGATCCCCAACTCGAACACGAAACGGATTCTCGTGATGCGTCGATTTCAAATCGTCCCAGTGCCCTCGCAGCGTCGCCAGGAACAGCCCGAACGCGATGCCCCCGAGCAACGGCTTGCGGATATGAGGCATGCCGATGTTGCCTACTACCCTACTACCCTACTACCCTAATCCTCTATTTCTTCCCCACCGCGTTTTGAAGGATCCCTTCGCAGTACGCCACCGCCCACTCTGATGAGTTCACAAAACTGGTAAAAAAGCCACGCGCGGTTTCGTTCTTCAGGGCGTGCGGATGGACGGTAATTAGGCCGGCGCGTTTCGAAACCCCAATCAACGCCCCGATCAAAACTGCTTGCGATACAACGGAGGAGAAGGAGGGGAAAAGGCCCATGTGATGAGTGGGGTGTGGGGTGCGGTAGCCAGTGTGACGAGATCGATGAGATCGGTTGCGCCCGTGAATCGAACGAGAACGCAACAAGAATTCATCCCCGATCAACGACCCTATCAGCGACCCTTTCAAGACACCGTGGTTTGAACTTAGTGGGTCGGGGACGTTGGCCACATTTCAAGCAAGCAGATCGTCGGAGAGATTCTCACTGCAGGCTTTTTAGGGTTGCAGACTTCCGACGGCCGTCCGTGTCCCCCGGTGTCACAGCGGAGGTCGCTCGCACAGGCGAGACACCGGCTCTTGTGTTTACTCTGACACCCGGCGGCCGCGTTTCCGGTGCGGTTCCGGGTTTACCATGTCCGCAGATTCGTTCTACTCCGACATCCAAACGTTTGAAGGCACGTTCAAGTTTCTGGTGAATGGAGTTTGGCGAACGTCCAGTTCCGACCGGACGCTTGGCAACGTCCGCCCCGCGGATGCCAACGCCCCCGGGTTTACGTTCCAGGCATGTACTACGGGGGAGGTGGACGAGGCTTTCGCCTCAGCGAGAAACGCGCACACGCAATGGTCCAGGACACCGTTATACAAACGCGCGAGTCTGTTGCACTCCGTCGCTGAGTTGATGCACACGAATTGGCAACCCATGGCGGACGCGCTAGTAACGGAGATCGCCAAACCCAAAAAGGATGCGAAAACAGAAGTCATACGTTCCGCGGATCTCATCGCGTACACCGCGGAGGAAGGCGTGCGGTCGCTGGGGGTGGGGCAAATGCTCGCGCCCGATTCCTTTCCAGGCGCCAATCGGGACAAAATCTGCATGGTTACGAAAGTACCGCTCGGCGTCGTGTTGTGCATCCCGCCCTTCAACTACCCCGTGAACTTGTGCGTCTCGAAAATAGCCCCCGCGCTGATTGCAGGTAATGCGGTGGTTATCAAACCCCCAACGCAAGGCACCGTGGCGGGCCTGCACATGGCGGAGTGTTTCAGGAAAGCATTAGAACGATGCGGCGCGCCATTGGGATTAATTAACGTTATAACTGGCAGAGGCAGTGAAATAGGCGACTACCTCACGACGCACGCTGGGGCTAATTTGATTTCCTTCACTGGAGGTGACACCGGCCTTCAAGTCGCGAAAACGGCGGCAATGGTCCCCATTCAGATGGAACTAGGGGGGAAAGACGCGTGTCTTGTGTTTCCTGATGCGGATATAGAAAAAGCTGCGAGCGCGATAGTTAAAGGCGGGTTTTCTTACTCCGGCCAGCGATGCACTGCAGTGAAATTAGTGCTGGTGTTCGAGGAAGTCGCTGATTTATTGATCGAAAAAGTGTCAGCGAAGGTGGAGAAGCTGTCTGTTGGGAGGCCTGAAGACAATTCAGACATCACGGCTTTGGTGAGCAAGAAGAGCGCTGATTTTGTGGAGGGGCTGGTCAATGATGCGGTTGAAAAAGGCGCTACGTTGTGTCACCCGTTCCGACGCGAAGACAACTTGGTGTGGCCCGTGCTGGTGGACCACGTGACCGACGCCATGCAGCTCGCGTGGGAAGAACCCTTCGGGCCGGTGGTGCCTGTGATAAGGGTTACGAGTGAAGAACAAGCGTTGCGGTTCGTCAACGAAAGCAAGTACGGGTTGCAGGGCTGCGTGTTTACTCAAAACATTGACAAAGCCATTCAAATCGCGGACAAAATGTCCACCGGAACGGTGCAGATCAACGGCCCCCCCGCAAGAGGACCCGACCACTTCCCGTTCCAGGGATTTCGGGATTCAGGGATCGGATCACAGGGCATAATCAACTCGATTGTCATGATGACCAAGACGAAATCGGTGGTGATCAATCTGAAGGAACCCAGCTACGGCGCCTAGCTGCGAGAAGATGAATTGAGTGAGATTACATTTGAGCAGATGAGGAGTGACATAAGAGGAATACTACGAGTAGTTAGCATGGTAGTCATGAATTCTCTGTACGAGTAGATTCCTTCTATAGGGACTATATACTCCTACCCTTTCTCATCCCCGAACCTCAGTTTATCCAGCGCAGATTCCCGAAACGCGTCCGTCATGACTCGCATGACTCGGAAGCTCGTCACCGCGGTTTTCCCCGACGGCTTTTGCGTCGCATTCCCTTTGAACTTCTGGTACACGCACTGCTCATACGCGTTGCCTTTGGTTTCGATTTTTAGGAGCACTCGGGGGTAATGCTTTGCGACTGACCCCTTTGGGAACCCCGCCTGTAGCGCCCCAACCGGTTCCCGGTACGCGAAGAAACACTGGTCAAGCGGCGGCCACCCCGCCGCGCCTCTTTGCGATTTGTAACTTTTACCAAGCTCGTACACCGTGTTTCCGTCGTACACCGAGACGAACGTATCATTCACACAAGCGACTACTTTGTACATCATTGTTCTCTCAGGAAAGTGCGTGCACCGCCAGTTGTTCGGGATCTGGAACGTGGGCCGCGTGCCGTACGCGCGGTCGTCGCAGATTTGCGCAATTTGATGCGCAACCTCATCCTTCAGCCGAGCCGCGGTTTCACTCACCGCGCGCCGCGCCCTTTGTCTCTCCACGGACGCCAACCTACGCTCCGCGTTCAAACGCCTCATCTCGGAGTACCCATCCTCGGAGTGAAGTCGGGGGTGGGCACTGCGAGCGGCCATCTCGGGAATGGCCGCGTCGCGTGCTATGGAGGAATAAGGCACGACACCAGCCGTTTCTCGTGACGCGTCACACGGGGAAGAAGAGGCTTGCGTTTTTCTGACATGTATGATTTTCATTTTCATTTTCTCGCTTGAAGAACGATTCCTCCAAGTTCCTGGGACGACGATTCTACACCCTCGGCCACCTTCCTTTGACGACGGGGAGTTTGTGGCTGGCGGAAATCGTACGTACCAGCCCTGAGTCAAGGCGTAGGGCAAAACGCAGGGGTCGACCCGGCTCACGACCGACGAGCGGTGCGGTGCGTCCGTTCGGAGAGAGGTCAGCATCGTGTCAGCATCAAGAAAAGTAGAATAGTTGAATCGGTTCAACCGTTGAGAGACCTTATTGGAGGGAATGACGAGTTATAAACCAATGGTACGTAAACATCGACGTGCTTCTCGCGCCATGTCGTCTAATTCGCCACGGAATCCAGATATTCCTTGCACATCGTCCAAGGGTCGCTCGCCACAAAGCGCCGCGCTTCCACACGCGCGCTTCCAAACATCGCGAGGGCCACGAAGAAGGGTCCTCGCGCGTACCCTACCCCCGCTTTTCGCGCGCGACTGAGTTCGACGCGTACCCTCTTCGCGGCGACCCGACGTCACCGCGAAAGCACAATGCCTGGGACAATGTCACCCTTGGTCGTTATCCTGGCGCTCTCCTCTCTGTCCACCCTCGTTGCCGCGGACCACGACTTGAACATGCAGTGCGTTGCGAAGATGAAGTCCGTGGCGATTGACACGGAGGACGAGAACGGAGGGGTCGCCAGGACCTCCTTCCTGTACGTCGAGGTGGAGGCTGACCAGCAAATTACGGTGGAGCCCAACGTGTGCCCCGAAGGGACCATCGCGCCGATGAAGATCTATGAGATGAGCTACGCCGCGGACCAAGCGGAATGGTCATGCGGTGACTCGCCTTCTCCTCAAGAAACCATCGAGTGTACGTACGAACCTGTACCCGCGGACTACGAGCTGTTCCTGGACAACCCTGCGAAGTACGCGTGCTTGAAACAATCGCGAACGTGGACCGACGATTGGGGAAGCAACACGGAGACGTACACGCAGTGCGGTATCTGGGAAAACTCCAACGGGTTCGACAACGTGTGTTGCCCTCCTGATAAATCCACACTTATCATGAGGCAGCCCACGGGGGAAGATTGGATGCAATCGAACGAAAACAACATCCCCACCATCACCCTTGGGCGGTGCACCGCCGCGCGATTCACGGAAACGCAAGGCTACGACGTTGACCTTACCACGGTCGCGTTCGACACCTCCGACCGCGTGTCTCCGGTGCAAACGGAGCGCATGGATGGCCAGGACGGCCGAGATGGGCCGTACACCATCAAGGACGTGTACAAGAAACTCGGCCCCGCGGCGAAAGACACTTTGAAACACTCGTTCTGGCCGAATTTATTGGCGAGCGACACCGTGGTTTCCCTCACGGGCGTGTTACCGGGTTTTCCGAGCATGAAATTCTCGCCTATTTCGACGGGCAGGAGCTGATGTGGTACGACTGCAACGGCCCAAACCCGGAGGATTGCTTTGAACGCTCGGAAACGGTCGCGTCGCTTGGAGGCACCTCCTTCCTAGGGTTTGACCCCGACGACCCGGACGCGTGCGAGATCGACTTCCCCCAAATGGAGAAACACCAAGTCTCGCAGTTCCTGTCGCACATGGCGCACATGAGCGGCTGCTGGGACTGCGGGTACAACGACTCGCCCATCGCGCAGGCCATCACCGTACGATACAAGAACTGCAACGCCGCGCTTATGCTCCCCGCCACGCTGGGCATCCCGCCGCTGGCGAAAGACAATATCGCTGGGTATTTCGCCAACTTCCACAACGACCCCGTACCTGGTAACAACCAGATTCGTTCGGACATGAAGCTCTCACCGTTCAAATCTGCGGTGAGCAAGAACATCACGAACAAGTGCACTATGCTCGTCACACTGGTTGACGTACCCACTATGGTGGACCCCCAAGAGCTCGTGTCCATCGACGGTGTTTCCTTCGCTGATTTAAAAAGCATCTACGACAGCGTCCCGGACGCGTACATCATCCTCGACGCGTTCACCGTGCTGGCGCGAACCACCGGCTTGGTACCTGGGTTCGGGAAAACCTTCACCGTGGTCACGAAAGACACCACTACTAGTGTCGTAAACACTTGGACCAACATCACCGCCACCACCGGCGCGTACTCCTCGCTGAAAAGCAAACTGGACACGCGCAACGACTTGCGCTGGGAACAAAATTTCGCGTGCGGCAGTATGGACAGCGACCGGCTTACTGGAAAAATCAAGCTCGTAGATACGAAATTCACCCGAACCGCCGGGTACGTTTTAGACGACCACCTTAACTTTACTGTGCAGCCGGGCGGCAGGGACGAAGCCATCGAGGGTATGAAGGACAATTTGTTGAGCTTTGCGTTTTACCTCGGCTCGCGATCGCTGGAAACCGGGCAGTATTCCTCCGCGTTTCAGTGGGAAAACGAACTCTGGGGTGGCCCCGACAACGCAGACCTCACGATTGCGGACTTCGAGGGGTGCCAGATCCAGATTGATGCGTGCTACGGCGCGGACGGCGGAGGGATTCCCATGCAGCCCGCGGAGAACACGTGCTCGTACGATACGCTCAAAGAGGTTGTCCTGGCGTTGAACGCGACGATGGAAAAGACGGAAAAGGGCGAAGTGTTGACGAACTACGTTGATTACTTGCAACATATGGGAACGGATGCGTGGGTCGATTGCATTTCAGTCGTCACGAACTCCATGGAGGACGCGTGGGCCACGGAGACGCAGGAAACCACCGAGTGCGTCGTCCCCGATCCGTGCGACTGGATGACCATGGACCACAACAACGAGACACACGTCGAGGCGTGCAACTACGGCACGTGGGGGTATTGCACGGAGCACCCCACCGATACGTGGTGCGCGGACCCGTGCTGCAACTGGGACAAGCAGCAAACCATGTGCTGCGCTCCGAAAAACGCAACCGTCTCCGTGTTCCGCCCCAAGCTGAAAACCGAAAGCTACGTCATGGAGTGCTTGTCGACTGCTTTTGAAAACTCGAAAACCGCGGACTTACCCTCGGGCGACCTCGATTCACTGAAGTGCGTGGACCCCACGGACGCCACAATGGCTGCGGATTTCATCGCGGGCAAGCTTCAAAACCCCAAGCTGTGCATGTCAAAGTACTTGGAGGTGAACAAAATCGTAACGGAAATCAACACCGACTTGGAGTGCTGTTTGTCCGCAGTCGTGGGCGTCGAGTCGTGGGACAATGGGTACTCCATGAAATCCACGCAGCCGTGTGAAAGCGAAGACAACTGCGAAAGCGGCACGTGCTTAATCGCGGGGGACAACGCAGAAAAAGATACGCCCACCGATGACGGGTGCGCTTGGTCCACCGCGACGCGCACGAACCGGTGCGCCATGACTGGCTCCGACGCGTCCGGCGCGGCGATCGCCAGGTGCCTTGAACGGCGACTCCGCGCGAACACCAAGGTTACTAACGAGGTCGTGGCTACCGTCAAGAAAGTGCTTGGCGGGAGTTCGCAGGCGTCGAATGCTGACATTGGGAACACGATCACCTCGGTAGCGATCACGCAAACGTGCATGGGCGACGGCGACGCCTGGAAGTACGACTCAAACTGCTGGGGCTCCGAGTGCAGCGACTGCGAGGGCGACACTGATTGCAAAGCCGCATGTATCGGCGTGGAAGCGTGCAACTGGAAACCCCGGACGTGGAACAGCACCGCGTGTAACTTGGGTGACTGGGAAAACTGCGAGACCATGACTACCGAGGAGGTTTGCGAAGCTACCGCCGGTTACTACTGCCTCGGCACCACGGACTGGGGTTCCTCGGAAGACTTGACCCAAAACGGGTACTGCCGCCCGCAAGTTCCCGCGTACTACGGCAAGTACGACGAAACGTACACGTGGGACAGCGATAACTGGAGACACGAAAGTATGTCCATCAATGACACATTGTGTTCCACGATGAGCACCGACATCGGGGCCGGCGGTCTCGAAGCGACGAACGTCCCGTGGGACAAACACAACTCGGACCCGGCGAAGATGTGCACGTTTTCGGGCGCCAACATGAACTCCAACAAAGCCACTTGTTTAGACACGTGCACCGGCACTACGAACGGGTTCCAACCAGCGGCGAAGTACCAGTGCTACGTCGAACCCAACGCCACCACCGGGAAGTGCCCCACCACGGGGTTCTTCACCGTGCGCCAGGAGGACTGGAACTTCCACGTTCCCGAGGGGGTGTCACGACCCGCGTTTTGCGTCTCGGAGTACTGGGGCCCGAACAACCTGTACGAGCAGTTTGGGGATCCGGACCCGGACGAAACTTTGGCTGGCGCCGCGCAAACGAAAGCGGGTTGGACCGTGGACATCACGGGCTCCGCGGGTGCCGACGTCGCTACGCGTAACTTGATGGGCAGCGAATGGGAAACAATCACCGGGTTTGCGCGCTGGGAAGGTTTCGTCTTCACCAGCGAAGAGCAAGCCACGAAATACTGCACGGACACCGGCGTCGGCGCCCTGGTACGGGAAGTCGACGACGGGAGCGATTACTGCTGGGAGGACCGGTGCTGGTTCGCAAGGACTGGCATTGACATCGACAATGGAGGCACCGCCGTGACCTCCGAGTCCCAGTGTTCCACCGTACAAAGGGCCTTCGGGGCCATTGCGTCTACGGACGGGTTCTGGACGCAATGGGCGCCTGAAATGCGCGGGGGCACCGGTGTGTGTTCCTTCACTGCGGGGTCTGTTCGAACCGAAAACGACGATTTGGACACTTGGCGTGCTAAGTACAGCACCTGGCAAGTCGGATCCACGGCGAGCAAACATTTCAAGACGTTGTGTGAAGCCGTGACCCACAACTCCGTAGCGTTGAACCCAACCTTTTACGTCGGCAGGGAATTCACCGAAGGCACGATGGACACGGTAACGAAGTGCACCCAGGAATACTGCAACATCTTGGGCAAGGACCAAGACGTTGACTCCGCGACGTGTACCTCGCTCGGTGGGGTTTGCAAAACGCAAGGCCTCGGGTGCGGCGGATGCCGCGCGCCCAACACCGCTGAAGTCACCTCACCCTTGACCGGTATGTGCTACCGCCCCGGTGTGAGTGACGCGAACAAGGTAACTTTGTGCACCGCCTTGGGGGGCGTGTACACGGACGCGGCTTTACAGCTCTGTAGGTTCGACGCGTTCACCACGTTCGACACGTGTTCGTCACCGAACAAATGGCTGGAGTGCGAGGACATTGACGACGCGGTTTGCGGCGCCGCGACCCCCGTTACGACCACCGTGCACGGGTACGCCAGCAACCACCTTTCTTGCAAAGCCACCAAGGAGAAGGTGTTTTGCAAAACGCAGGAGCAGTGCGAAACGGAAACCGGGAGCTGTTCCTCGTCCTGGGGGCCGCAGCTCAAGGAAGAGCTGTGCGTGTGGAACAACACGGACTACACGGAGACGTGTTCGTTGTACTCCGACGTGTGCGTCACTACGAAGCCGGAGGGGAGTTGGGAATGTTTAGACCACACTTGTGTGGGCAATCCGAACGCTCAAAACCACACGTACCAAACCATGAACGCCACCGGGCACTACGTGGAGGTCACGGAGACGTACTGCTGGGACGAGAAACGCGTAAGCGTGAACAACGACCAGTGCACGGATTACTACGTGACGAGCGAGTCTGACTGCGACGCCAAAAACGGCGAGTGGACGAGCACGAACATCACCTCGCAGGAAACGTTCTGCACTTCCTCTAAGCGTTGCGTGGGCGGGCGCTCCGAAATCGGGTGGACGGAGGAGCGAGACGAAGTGCAGTGTTTGCTTTGCGGCGGACGCATGGTGTCGGATTCGACGTGGGACGCTGGTACCTGGGTCGAGCCCGCGATGGTCGCGTCAGGCAACACGTGGCAAACCCGCGGGTACGAGCCCAACGTCAACTCCTGGAGCGGGAGGATCGACCGGTGGAGGGTCCAGGACCTGTTGTCGACCGTGGAGATGAGCCTCCGTGAAGAGGCGTACTCCGTGTTCGCCCGGTGCCAGTACGGCCAGGTTGGTGAGTCCCTCGAACAACTCGCGGGCGTGTGCAGCGGCCTGGATTTGGAGAATAGAACGGCTGTGCTGGACAAAGCCACCAAGCTTTTGAACAACATGACCGCGTACAACAACACGGAGATGACCATCGGCAACCCGGGCGACACGAACCTTCAACCCAGCGAGAACTCCACGGACGGCGACGCGAGCTACAGCGTGGACACCGCCATCGTGCGCGTCCCAACCCACAACGACACGCTCGCCGCGGTGTGCATGGGAACGTTCGTCACCAAGATTGAATCCGCTGTCACGAACTCGTCTGACACGGACTCCTCAAGCTCCTCAAACAGCACGCGGCGCCGAAGAAACAACCGGCGCAAGCTGACGCAGGAGGAAGCGGACGACGCGAGTCTTCAAGACGCCGGGTGCTGGTCACGCGTGCGTAACGACGACGACGTTCTTGTCGGGCAACTTTTAGGCGAGTGCGTCGAGATATCTTTGGGCGTGGGCCAACAACTTCTGGACGGCGTTCGTGCGTGTTTGCGCACGAAACCGGAACGGCCGTTCGGCGAGGGGTACACCACTGACGCGTTCGTTAAACGCACCACCACAAACGGCGTGGATTCCTTCACGCCGGTGGATATTGCCGTGGAAAGAGTCGGCTCGCAGCTTTGCGGGAAAATCTCCGAAATAGGTGCGTTCTTCTGCCCCGCGCGTGTTACCGCGAGCTGGGAAACCGCGTCTACCGACGTCGGCTCCACGGAGTGCACAATCGTGGACGTTATCGCCGCGGCACGGGAAGCGGCGATTGCGCAAATCGCGGCGAACCAGCAAGCCGCGGATTCCGACGACGACGGCGCGATACCAGGGCTGGACGAAACCAGCGGCGCCCTGGTTCTCGCCGCCGCCGCGCTGCTGTTCGCCGCAATATGCACGTCCGTGTGCGTGGTGTGCGTTCGACGACACAGACGGCTGGCGCGCGAAGCGAACTGCAAGCAACCCGCGTCCACGACGACTCCCAAGAAGTCGGGTGGAAAGTTTTGCTTCTGCATCGATGGGGGAAGCGCGTTTGGCGAAGCAAAACCCAAGCAAAGCGCGAACGTGTAAATGACGTTCAAAACACAGCATCGTACATAAAAACACCAATGTTGTGGTATAAGGATTATACTTATAGTCAGGGGTAATATACTGGCCTCTGCTTATAGTATATCCAATATACCATTAACCTCAACTCCGACCAACGAAAAAGTCGCCGAGAAATCGACGCCCGACACAAAATAAAAACAACGTCGGGAGCGCGACGACGAAATGACGAAAAGGAGTTTCACCATGTCTATTTATATGCTTATTTGAATTAAAGAAGAGAGAGTGATTTAGGGTATCTTCTGGCCCGGAGGAAACTCCGGCGAGCTCGGCGTACCCACGCTTATAAAATTTAGAGTTGTGATCAACATCAGACGAATTTAAAATCTTTGTCACGATATTCAAAAGCTTTTTTCTCAGTTACGCTCGTCACATTCTCAGGCGCAATGGGTTTGAAATCCCCCGGACCCGGTTCGAACGCTCGCGATGCGTGTGAAGAAGCCGCCAAGCGCCGGCGAGTGTCCATGGACCGGTACGTCTCCATGTGGGCCAAAACTGTTGAGAAGGTAGTTTCTCCGTTACCCGAGTTGAAGGGTCGAGGCTCTCCATGGGAGAAGGAAAACGTCCCCTGGCTGCCCGACTTTTTGGAGTATGAGAGTGACGGGGGTGAACAAACCCAAACCGGACGTGACGTCCTCAAACGGGATGCCGCGTCTTCTCCCTCCCACACGGCTGTTTTCCCGGTTAAGGTGCCTGCAAAGAAGGCCACCAAACCGTCACACAACTCCGAGCAACCTTTGAACCAATACGAACGCGAAAGGGAGGAACGCATCAAACGCAACAAAGCGATGATGGACACGTTGAAGGTAACATCGACTGCGAACGCGCTCGCGAAAGCCGCGAGTGTGGGTAACACGTCAGCACCAACCAAGCCGAAACAGCGGAAACCGAAACAAGCGCTTCCGTTACGACCTCCCTCCACCCGGTCAACTCGGAACACCTCCGCTGTGTTTGACGAAGACCCGAAGTTTGTTTCCCTGGCCAATGAATTTCCAAGCGAGTTCCACGACGCGTCATCTGCGAAGAGAAATACAAAATTCGAGTCGGAGCAAAACTCCATGAGCTGCGCGGAGTGGTGCGACTCCACCGGTGTTGAAAAAGGCGCGCAGATGGACGGGAGCTTCAAAGGGTGGGTCAGCGACGCCGCGTGCGAGAAACTTGGCATTTCAAAATCAAAGGATGAGCACTGGCAAAACAATGCCAACTGCCCCAAGAAACCAAACGGAAAGGAAAGCGCCAAGAACTTCGCGTTACGGATGATGACCGTGAAACCGAACGCGTACTTCTACAGACACAACCTGCCTGGTGAGACGAACTGGACGGGGAGTTGGAGTGATGTGGAAATTGAGAATTTTGTGAACGTCGCGAAGCAATTTGGATGCGGCGATAAATGGGGACTCTTCGCGTCGCACATTCCGCACAGAGTGGGGTACGCCTGTTCGCAGCTGTACAGGAACCAAATCATTCCAAAAGGGCTGCTACTGGACGATAACTTCCGGGTGGACCCGTACGGGTCAGCGGTGTGGGTGGGGAGGAGCAGGAAGTGATAGTAGGGTAGTACGCATACAGGTAGTAGTGTGAAATACGAAATCGATACGAGAAGTTTTTTTTATTTTGCGGCTACAGCCTATTTTTTTATTTTCAAAGGTTTTATGGTCCGTTCGATATGTTTCGTTCGGTTCTTGATCGCGTCGTAACATGCGTGTTACGACGCACTGGAGCGTTTCCACGAGGCGGCGACGCTTCTTCAATTATAACTCAAGAAACTTTCGCGGCCGGCGGGTTCTCGCTTTCGACGAAAAAGTGAGTCGCGCGTCACGTAAGCGACGCTTCCCGCGACTCGTATTTCGTACTCACGTCTCCCTCCTCTCTTCCATCGTCTCCGGACGGACGTGTTCTGACTGTTTCCTCGCACAGTTCTCTCTCATTCGCGGCGCGGCAATATAAAATACGCCGCCCGCTTCGCTTCGTCTCGTGTTTTTATCGTCTGGTGGCCGGGTGTCTATCCCGTCCATCTGGCTGCTAAGTCGCGGCGGGTATGAGTGTGTGCGGTACTCGTAGCACACACCCACACCCACCGCTCGTGTTGTTCTAGAATCACTCGTGCGTCTCGTCGTCGGGTGTTCGGACTGTTTACTCATACAGGTACCGAATACCCAAACGACGACCGCGATTGAAAAAGTTATCCGACGTCTTTCCCCCGCTGAGCGAACGGTCGCGACTGAAAATAAAATTATTCAGCGCGAGGTCCTTTGCCAGGCAGGCCCACTGGTCTGATCGACACTTTCTTCTCAATCAATCGCGGAAGGGTCGTGATTTTTGTATTGTAGTTCGTGTGGCACTGCTCGTTCGTGTCGCGGCGCGTATTTGTTCATCTGTCCTCCTCGGTGGTACCTCCGTACCGTTCGCCCTCCTCCTCTCGTCTCCCGCCTCTCGTGTATTATAATCTCATTCTCGTCGTCTCATCTCAAATTCAAGTCATCTCTTAGCGGCAGTACACGGCCGGGTCAATCGTGGCTGGGATTTGTTGAATTTCGGTCCCAAGCTCTTGTTCAATCCTGAACAGGTTGAAGCGGTCGTCGTAGGTTATTAAGTTGACGCTGATGCCAAGGTGGCCGAAGCGTCCGGATCGCCCGACTCTGTGCAAATAAGTCTCGGCGTTCTTGGGGAAGTCGAAGTTGATCACGACATTGACGGACTGGATGTCGATGCCTCTGGTGAACAAATCGGAGGACACCAAGTTGCGGCACTGCCCGTTCCTGAAGTCGTGGAACACGCGGTTGCGGTGCGACTGCATCATCTTGGCGTGGATGTAGAAGCAGGAGTACCCGAGCTCGGTGATCTTCTTCGCCAACAACTCAACCCTATTCACCGAGTTGCAGAAAATAATCGATTGGTTAATCTGCAACTTCGAGAACAGCGTGTTTAAGCAGTGCACCTTTTGCTTCTCCTCCACGAACGCGTAGTACTGCGTGATCCCTTTCAACGTGAGTTCTTCCATCAAGTTAATCACGTACGGTTTGCGTAAATACTTGTCCTTGAAGTCCTTCACCGTGACCGGGAACGTCGCGCTGTAGAGCAAAATTTGCCGGTTCTTCGGTAAGAACGAAATGAGCTGCGAAATCACGGGCTGGAACTCTGGCGAGAGTAACTTATCGGCCTCGTCCATCACAAGCATGGTGGCCTGGCCCAGTTTCGCGACTGATTTGCCTGCTAAGTCGACAAGACGTCCGGGGGTGGCGACGACGATGTGCACGGGCTGGTGGAGGCGCATGATGTCGTCCTTTAACGAGGTACCGCCGGTGGTGACCATGACTTGCACGCCCAAGTGTTTACCGAGTTCTTTGCACACCTGCGAGGTTTGCAACGCAAGCTCACGGGTAGGGACCAACAGAATGGCTTGAATAACGTTCTTAGACACGTCAACTTTCTCCAAAACGGGAATCGTGAACGCGGCGGTTTTGCCGGTGCCGTTTTTAGCGCGCGCGAGAATGTCGCGGCCTGTTAATGCAATTGGAATGGATTCCTCCTGAATCGGCGACGGGCGTTCGAAACCCTTCTCGAAAATACCCATCAACAGCTCGCGTTTCAAAAAGTAATCCTCAAACTCGTTGCCTTTCGTAGCTGTGACGTCCTGGTAGGTGGGGGGTGGGAGGGGAAGAGAGGGTCAGAATGATTGACTCGAGACTCGCATCTCAAAAAGAAAAAAAGCTGTCCCTTCAGTTTCCTTTCCAAAAATCTGAAAAACTGACGAGGCATCATTTGCGCCCCGATCGTCGTCGCCTTCGGGTGCCCGATCGGTCGCTTCCGACGTTTGGCCACCCGCGCCTATAGGCAAACAGTCTCGGGAACCATCGTCACGTATCACCTAGGTCGTCTATGATATCACCCAACCCGTGTATAGCTAACAGTCACGCGACGCCGGCACCCAATGGTCGACGGGAAACGCTTTGATGATCACGTTTTCTCGCGGAAAAAGTTTTTTGCGTATGAATGCGCACCTCCGTTCTGTATCGTTCGTCCCTCGCCGGAAGCGCGAGCTGGTCTTTCCAGTTGCCCTGTTGCTGCTGCATCTGGGGGGGGTACCCTTGTTGCGGGTAGCCTTGTTGGGGGTAGCCTTGGGGGGGCATCCTGTTGGGGACGGTTGGGGACGGACGGTCAGATGCCAGGATCTTCGGAATTGTCGATCTGGCGTGGAAAGCGAAACATTTTCGGCATCGATACGTGCCGGAAACGTTGAATTCTGACTGAATGCGTATACTTACTGCTGTTGCTGGTACATCTGCTGTTGCGGGTACCCTTGCTGCTGGTACATCTGCTGGGGGGGCGCGCCGTAGCCCTGCGGGGGATAGCCTCCTTGCTGCATCCTAACCCGCGCGTCTCGTCAAAGTAGTTAAGACGACGCTCTATTTGTGTCTCGTAATGAGACGGTGTGCGAACACGGTTGGGTGTCGCGAGTGTGCGTGACTGGTGTATTGACCGAGTCTCGTGTGTGTTCGAGAAGACTCGAAACGTATGGAAGCTAGTGAACCTCGCGGACCGGACAAAGGTGCCGTGAGGGTCGGAATGAAGATCTACGGGATTTCGCCCACAAAACGCGTTCCAACCAGGCGTCCCCTTCTGAGCTTCTGCACTTTTCAGTGATTCAGTCGGCGGCATCTTGGGTGTTCGTTAGACTGGAAGCCACGGCGGTGGCGGTCCAATTGAGTTTGAGTGATGAAACGCGGACACGATGAGGACGATGAGGGTGGCGTCGATGAGGACAACCCTGGTAGGGAACATGCAGAGTCCGAATCAGAGGAAGGCGCGATTGCGAATGAAGTGGGCATCTCGAAATCGTTGTCCTCCAGACCCGACCCATTGTCCAAGGTGTACACTGGTACACACCCGAGCGTCACGTTAAAACCCGAGATGGCAAAGACCTTAAGAGTCAGCGACGTTTCCGAGCTCGTAACATGGGTGCTCACCCCGACCGGGTCCAACCCGCGGTGGGCGTTCATACGAAACAAGCCGATGGTCACAAAAGTCGTCATGGTTCTTGCCCCCGGTTTGTGCGAACACAGAGTCGCGAACAGTGCAGAACTTCTACCCAACATACGAAACCTGTTGGGCAAAGGCATTGCCACGAACCACGATAACGCGACGAGTAATGAAATCACACTAGCGCGGACGGTGTTGAATTCAGTGCGTTTAGACGGACCGAACGGGGGGATCGCGAAGAAGAAAACCAACGAAAAGACGAAGACGACGACGCCTTGCGGGAGTAAAAGTAATAAAACGACGGTTTGTATTCCAGATACTCCAGCAGACACACCAGCAGATCAAAAAGAGCAAGAGAAAGACCCTCACCTCAACTACAGCACGGACGCGGCTAGTCTGTGTACCCGCCCGATGCCCTTCCCTCCGAGTCATTACAAACTAACCCCGAAGCAAATGGTGGACATGGATTACCCCACGCCCGTGTTAATTGGGGACGGGGACGGGGACGGGGACGGGGATGGGGATGACGGGACTGCCAGACTAAATACTCATGCATCATTCTCGTTGCCTCCCGGTTTCGTGGTCACGCAACCTTCTGGGGAGGGCATCGCGCGATCCCCAAACTTAACAATGGTCGCTTTGGACTGCGAGATGTGTTACGTTGGCGAAAAAAGCGAAAAGAAATTGGTTCTAACCAGGTGTAGTGTAGTGGGGCCCGATGGCTCTGTGGTTTATGACAAGCTCGTCAAGCCCTCCGAACCAATCACGGACTACAACACCGCACACTCCGGGATCACGGAAACGCAAATGCGAGGCGTCACTTGCACATTACAGGACGTACAAAGAGATTTGTTGGAATTAATCTCCTGTGAAACTATTTTAATTGGCCACTCATTGGAAAATGATTTGAAGCGGCTACAGATGGTGCACCCGAGTTGCGTGGATACCGTGTTGTTGTATCCACATCAAAGAGGGCCACCGTATCGATCGAAATTAAGTTCACTGACTGAAACGTATTTGAAGCGGAAGATCCAGGAAGGGACGCACGACTCGGTCGCGGACGCGCGTGCGACGATGGAACTGGCTTTGTTGAAATTCGTGTTCGGTCCCAAGTTCGGGGAACCGCAGAGTCTTGGCGCGGGAGGGAACCTATTCGAAGCCGTTGTTGAGGCTGGGAAGCGGTGCGGGATGGTGGACCGGGTACACACGATTCAGAAACTTGGGGGCTCGGGGGTTATCACGCAAATTAACTCCGTCGCAGATGCCGATTGCGTTGAGAAAATTTCAGCCGAAGCGGGAAAAGTTGTCGCGAGTGCCGAAACTAATCCAGCGCCAAACGGCGGTTGCGATTTTCTTTTCGGCACTTTGTACGGGTATTCCGAGCACTTGGACCAGTCCAACACGCGATGGGCGACGCACACTGGGTCGCAGTTCGGGAGTTTGGAGGCTACGGAGGCAAAGCGGGCTATGAAAACGAAGGAAAAGGAGGAGGAAGAGAAGAAAAGAACTGATGACATCTCCAATGAATCGTACGACGTGTTGGAAGAAAGCGTCGCATACGATGCTGCTCTCGCTGATTTAGACCAAAACATAAACTTGATATGGCAAAATCTTCCTACTGGCAGTATGCTCATTCTCCTGACTGGCGTGGGGAACACACCTTATGTCAAAACGCTTCAGGAGCGCAAGTGGAAACGCGCGCAGGGGTTGGGGCCGTGGGGAAAGTGGACCGAAGAGGCGGAGGCGGAGCTGCGAAAAGAAGCGGACCGCGCGCGACGGGGGATGGTGTGGGCAGGCGTGAAAGGGGAGGAATGTGTTGAGAAGGAACAGGAGACGTAGGGGTATTAGGTGTAATTAGTTTCACAACCCAACACGTGTTCGTCTCAATGCTATCTATATTATTTCCTGCTCATCACCTTACTATGCGTACCCTAGTCCAACGCAGTTGCTACACTGTTGTAACCCGTTCTCGCCCCCGCAGGTTGGACACACGCACAGTCGCTGGACAGAAGGGCGTGTTAACGGTTGCCACTCGATCGCCCGTTTGCCGTCGCAGGTTCGGCATTGAATGAACTTCCGGCCGTCGCACACGCAACACACGTGGCCCGCGTTTCGTTTCTGCCTCACCACTAGCGATCGCGAGACACCAGTGAACACTCCGGTAACGACAGCCAGGCCCCCGAACGCCATCCCGAACGTCGCCGCGACGCCCCCCAACGCTTTCGCCGCCGCTGCGCCGGGTTTCTTGCGCTCGAAGGACATGTCCCACACTCGGCTGCGCGGGCGCGAGTGGCCGAAGAAGGATTGCAATAAGATTATTTTGGCGAAAAAGCAACTCGTCAGATTCACTTTTTCGTGCCCAGGATGACGGACCGGGGCGACGTGTGTTCTCACGATCACAAATGCGGCGGCGAGGACTGCGGCGGGTCCAGTCTTCACGGGTACGTGATCCACCCCCGTGTGACGGTGTTGAACGCGGAGGAAGATGAAGCCGCGGCGAGGGTGATTCGACCGTGGGATTTGAGGTTGGAAACTTTAGATGGAAATCCGCTTCGGAGCGATGACGACACCGAGCTCATCGTCCACGTGCCTTTTACAAGCGATGTCAAGATCCGAGGACTAATGGTCATAGGCGGTACCGCCGGCAAGGCCCCATCTTCCGTGAAAGTATGGGTCAATAAACCCGCCGGTGATGTAAGCTTCGACAACGCACACAGGAAGACGCCAACACAAGCCTTCGATTTAGCAGAGGACTTCAAAGGCGAGCTGGAGTACCAAACCGACTTTACGAAGTTTCAGGCAGTGTCCAGCCTAACACTGTTCTTCCCGAGTAATTATTCAAACTCTAGCACCACTGAGATTTCATTTTTAGGATTCCGAGGTGAAGGCACTCTGAACAACCGTGACATGATCGTCACCGCGGTGTACGAAACCAAACCGATGGCGGAGGACCACCGGACGCCCGCGGAGGACGGCGCGCCGAGTGCGGTTTTGTGATGCTATTTTGTGAAAATGAAGACGTTACATCTACAACACTCCATTACTCCCCAACTACTCCTCCCCACACTACTCCGCTACTTCCTCGTGAAACGCACGTTCTCCATGTTCTCATCCTCCACGGGCCCGAGTGAGGGGCCCAGGGGGGGTACGGTTTGGTCACGAGTTAATGACTCATTGTCCTCGGGTGCCGACCGCGAACCGCTACCGTCGCTGAGTCCGTTTCTACCGCCCGCCCGGCGACTGCGCGACCTCTTTTCTTTTCTTCTTCGCATTTTCTCGTCATCACCCTCGGCTCGAACCCACAACACGCCAGTGGATGATTCACCACCTGACTGCGTTTGCAACGCAACCAAGTCGTCGTACTCACCAGCATCGTCCCTTCGTTGCCACAACACGCCGCTCGTTCCGGGAATCGCGGGGCCTACGGTTGTTTTTTTGGTTCTTTTATTTTTCGTTTCGGTGACGAGCGCGCTACTATTGGGAACGTCCCCAGTTACTTCATCCCCGTGCCCAGCTACTGCATCATCCCCACCTATGGGGTCCTCCCCGTCCACGTCTCGATCCTGTACCGCGTTCCTGATTTCCGGCAAAAGCGCCAGAACGACTAGTCCCACAAAACCGTAACGCACGTCGAGGTCAAAATCTCCATTTCGAAACGTATCGAATACCTTCGCGAATAACTCAGGCGCCGTCTCCGAGAAACGCAACACCGCCGTCGCCGCAGCGGTGGCCGCGGCACTGACAGCTTTTTGGCCGAGACGCATAATGGGAGAGTTATTGCCGTCATCCCCGTCATCCGAATCCAACGGGTCATCCGATTTATCAGCTTTTTCCGATAGGAGTGACTCGTTTTCATCGCCCGCGTCGTTTGACTCAGCAACGGTAAAGGGATTCCACGCATTCTCGTCCGCGTTGTCCCACCCATCCCTCGCGTCCTGTTCTGCGAACGGGTCCTCCCCCGTCTCTTCTTTCGCCGGCGAACCCTTTTCAGCTTGCGAAGCTTCCTTTTTCAATGACGCCGTTTCAGACGTCGACGCCGCGGCGACCGCGCTTCGCCGGTCCGCGTCGCCCGCGAACACTAACCGGTCCACTACCTGTACTTGGTCATCCCTGGAAAGCGCCAGGAATGCATCCACGACGCGTTCCGCCGCGCGCCTGTCGCGTTTGCGTTCCACTGTGAGTGCGGCGTCTGTGGCTTGCTCATTAACCGTCACCTCCGCGGCTTCCGCACGAAAAAAGTTGGACATTGGCGGTGGGGGTGCGTAAGAGGCCAGCGCGAGCGTCACCGCGGTCGCGACCGCGACGAAGGCGGTGGCTTTTATGGTCGTGTGGCTGTGTCGAGTCACTGAATTCGCCGGGCGGACATCGTCACGGTTGTCGCCAAGGTTGGGTAAGGACGAGGCGGACACAGCGTCGGCGTCGCGCCCCTCGGAGAGTACAATGAGATTGTTTGCTCGTGCTACCGCCGAACGTCGACGGTATCGGACCGGAGAGCGTCCCCGCGCGACTCGAGCGCGCGCGCACAGCACGCCAAACGCACTCGGCGCGCTCGCCGCGTGCATAGTCCGCGGCGACCCACGGCGTGGCGCGCGGCACACGTGTGTGGCGAGTCCAAGAATCTTGTTGTGATTTGACGAAGACGATTTTCGTGGTTGTTCCCGAATATCTTGTCGACGTCGCCTCTCGGAACCGCCATTGGGCGTCACGCATGGAGACGCCTCAAAAGCGTTTGGCCGGTGCGTCGCCGCGAACGGCAGCGCTTGAACCTCACGCGAAACGTGTCGCGCTCGAGTCCGAGTCGCTTCCCACGACATCTGGGTCAGACCTACCCTCTTTGGACGATGACATCATCGCGAAGATTTTTCGCCTCGTCGGCGAGCCCAAATCGCTCGCGTCTCTTTCGTTGGTCTCCAAACGATGGCGCGACTCCCTGTCCACGTGCGTGGCGTGGCGCATGCTATGCCACGAGATGGGCAACGCGCCTAGGAGGCCCCGGAAACCGTGGCGAGACATTCACTTGGACGCGTTGCGAAGACAAAGAGAGCAAGCCAAATACCAACACGAGTTGTTGCTGCTTCGCGTCACCACGAACCCAAAGAAGAGCACTACTAAAAGTAACGAAGGAGTCGGTGCGCTGCGTCTTGACCGACCGAAGCAGTTACGCAAGCTTTTAGAGCAGATACGAGATGATAACAAAACAAACCTAGACGTGAACCACCAAAGTGTTACGTACGGGGGACGAACTTTGTTGGGCGTAGCGGCGCGGCTGGGATCGTTCCATTGCGCCAAGGAATTATTAACGCATTGGAACGCGGATGCAAACTCCGTTGATGACGAAGGGTGGACCCCGTTGATGGAAGCGGCGTTCAGAGGGAACGAGGGGATCGCGGTTTGGCTGCGTGAGTGTGGGGCGGTGAATGATGGGTTCGCAGGGGCACGGGCGGACGCGATTTTGCCACTGACTGCTGATGAGCGGGAAGACGGCGAGAAAAATATCGAGTTGAGGAAAAAACAAAAAAACACGAAACGCACAGCCGTGGAGTGGGCCACCGTTCGGGGTAACCACCGGCTACGTACGATGATTGATTTTCCCCTGAAAAGTAACAGGCCTGAGTTTGCGTTTGCCAGAGGTATGGAGGAGGATGTTAACTTGGTCAAAAACAATGTCACGCCGTTTACAATCTGAAGAGACGAGAGTTGAAACGTAACAGCCCGAAAAATGTTGTAAAATATTTCAGTTTTTTTCACCACGAATCTGTCTCCATTCACCCACACATCGACGTCGCTTGGCGCTCGTCGCGTCGGCGCAACATAGTTTGTTTCTTTTGTTGAGCTGGAAGCTTTCTCATCGACCATGGTTCAATCGCTTCGTGCCACATCCGTGAACACATCGTGCTCGGGCCGTGCGGTTTCCCGTTCTTCAAGCGTGAAATCTCAAGTGTCAGGGCTGAAGCCTCAGGTCACGTCGCGTGGCACTCGCGGGCGCCGCGCTTCGGTCACCCCCCGCGCCTCCGCGGACCACGGTTCCATCCAGCACCTGATCGAAACCACGATGGATTTCGGATCCGTGGTGGAGTACATAGGGTCAGGGTCGTCCGGATGGGCATCCTTTTCAGTCGCAACGACCACCAGTGGAAAAAAGCTCTTCATAAAAACCAGTTCCCGAAATGAAGAGATGTTCGTAGGCGAAGCCGCCGGGTTGAGGGCGCTAGGGCATGGAGGTGACTTGGTGATCCCTACCGTGCACTTCGCTGGCGCGACCCCTGACGGGTGTAGAGACGGAAACTCGGTAATTATAATGGACTTTCTACAGTTCGGAGCGCGGGGCAACCAAGCCAAGTTTGGCACAAAGTTAGCGGCGATGCATTTATCAGAACCTTACTCGCCAAACGCCAAGGCCGGCGAGTTCGGATTCGAGGTGAACAACACGTGCGGGGATACGCCGCAGCCCAACGAGTGGTGTACCGACTGGGTGGAGTTTTTCATCGAAAGGAGGATTAAGCATCAGTTGAAGTTGGCGAACGATGCGACGTTAAGTGCGTTGGGTGACAAGTTAGTGACAAAAATTCCTCTATACTTCACTCCTTTCGACGAAAGTAATCCTATCAAGCCCTCCGTGCTTCACGGCGACTTGTGGTCCGGGAACATCGGTACCGTGGAAGATGAACCGTCAGTGTTCGACCCCGCGGTTTACTACGGACACAACGAAGCCGAGTTCGGCATGGAGTGGTGCGCCGGGTTTTCGGAAAGTTTTTACGAAAGTTATTTTTCGGTTTTCCCGAAAACTGAAGAATACTTCGCGGAGAGACGACAGCTGTACCGCTTGTACCACTATTTAAACCACTACAACCTATTTGGCGGTGGGTATAAGCAGCAGTGTATTGGGATAATGAAGGGGTTGTTAGGCGAATTAAGGGGATCAATAGACGAATAGAGGAGTTAAGTAAGGTGGGGTAAGGATAGAAATGAAAAAGAAAAGTTGATTCTCAACTTTATAAAACCTTAAATTTTACAAAAAGCTCCCATAGGGTGCTTCGGCCTACGCCTTTTTCTCCTCTCCCTCTTCCTTTTGGTCCTTGGTACCCGTAGGCACCGACCCGCTCGTGATCTGCTTAAACTTCTGTTTCCACTCAAACACCTGTTCCTCTAAAACTTCCGCGCGTTTCTTCTCCGCCGATAGCTGCTGTTTCAGCTTTAGCCGGACGTTCGACGATAACCGGGCTTCCTCTCGAAGCGCCGCGCTTTGCATCTGCGCGGTTTTTACCTCAACTTTGAGGTCCATCACTTCCATGCGCGATTCGTGCAACGCGGCGTCCGCGTCTCCTAATCTTTGAACCAATCGCGTCTCGGCTTGCATTTTATCCGCCCCGTCCGGCCGCATGGTATACGCCTTACTCGGATCCCCGCTCCAGTCGTCTTGCGAAATCAACGTAGGCGCATCTGACGCCAGTAGCGTCAACACCTGGTTGTTCCCCTTCTGCCACGCCACTGGTTTGCCTGCATCGCTCGCATCTGTGACGACGTACTTGTACACGTAAACCCCGTCAACAGGGAGCTCCATCTCCTCGGAGACCCACACGTCGCCTTCTGACCACTTCAAAGCGGGTGACGCTCTCAGTGACCACGCCCCCATGCTCTCGTGCCCCCCCACCATCCTCAACACTTCGCCGAACTCGACTTGCTTTTCGATTCTGAACTGGACCTTGATTAACTGTACGGTTTCCACGGTGAGGTCGTCGTCGTACATCGACGAATCAAGCTCCAACATCAAGTCCTCCATCGCGGTGTTCCGGCGGTTGACCGTGACGGCGCCATCGGTTGGCGAGGGAATGGAATCGCCAACCTCCGGCATAACCTCCACTTCGGTCTGAACTTCACCGTCAACGACGCCAGGTGCCGCCTCGTCGTCTGACATGACTTCAACTTCAGGGTCGATTACCTGTTCCACCACGGGGTTGCCGAACTGGTCGACGATGGGCCGGTTTTCGCCCACTGGAGGCGCAGTAGGGCCGGCGTTGACGGTGTCTCGTTTAAAAACTTCTTCGTCGCTGATGCTGTTTTTGCGCTCTATCTCCGCGTAGAGATCATCCATCTGTTGGTCTCCTAAAGAGACGGGTTTGGTTTGGGGAGGGACGTTCCTGGTGCCTTCCCGTGTGGCGTCCACGAAGCTCGCATCGACCGCCCCAGCCAGAATAGAGGCTTCTAAATTCAAACCTCCGTCCACGACGTTGTTTGGAGTACTGGCGTCTTCGTCAACCACCGTGCCTTCAATCGGGTCGTCATTGTTGATGTCGGTCGCCACGTCTTCGCTGTAGTTCACGCCGTCCTCGCCGCGTTCCAGCACATCACCTAGTTTGCCGGTTTTAGCCCTGAAGTTACCGGGGGACTGGCTTGACGTGTCCACGTGCCCACCGCGTTTCGCCGCGAGCCGCGCGTTTTCATCCTCATCAAGACCCTCCGTGCCTAACGCGTTCGGGGAAACACTCGGGAAACGCGAGCGGCTGCTCGGAGTACGTACGGAGGTTCCGGTTCGCCAGGACTTCTCGGACGGCGGCGCCTGGGTGAGAACGATAGGTAGGGAGGAGGGCAGGGTCAGTACAGGGAAGGGGAGAGCACGAGAGAGCACTACTAGTCGGGAGTGGTTCCAGAAGAACACGACCACTTCGTTCGTGGCTCGGTTTAAATCTTGCAAATAAATGACGCGGGTTTTGGCACGTCTCGGAGGTGTGAATCCAGTGCGTTTAGACGTACCTTCGGCCTCACAGTCCACGCGCCTGCTTTCGCCGCGACAGCTGCCATCGTGAGATCGCGCAGGGGACGTTCCTACGCCTCCCAGCGCGTGTCGTTCTACTGTCAACGTTAGCGGAATATCGCGAAGCAGTTTGAAAATAAACACGAAAAATCCAACTCAGCACGATATTCGCGATTATGCAGACTAAATGCTATGTCAAGAACAAGTTTTTCTGGATTCTGACTCGGATTTACCGAATTTGAGAGCAGCTTTTGCACTCTGTCAAACACTTTGTTGCAGCTCCACGAAAAGCATCACAACGGAGGCGCGCGCTGTGTGTTGCTTGTGGGGACGGTTGAGTGGCCGCGGGTTCGCGGGTACATGCTCCGTGGGCGTTTGGGGGTGATGGCTGCGACGTCGTGCGCGTCTTTGTTGCGCGGTGTCGCGCCGAGAACGACGCACACGGGGCGCTCCAGTCGCGGATACACGCCGCTTAATCATGCGCAAAGAACACCTAAGTGGGAGCGATGCGTCGGCAAAACTCACGACTACCGGTCCATTCGGTTCATGGCTGTCCCCGCGAGCGCTGCTGCAGAGGGCGTCGAGGGCGCCGAAGGTTTGGATCGTGTGGAGGGTGTTCAGAGTAGAGCGAAATCAACCACGACCCCTATACCCCAGTACACCCCGCAGCCTTCCAACTACGCGGGCGCGGGCGCAGTTTTGGATGAACAAAATCTACACGCTGACGGCCACGTAGCTTTAATTGACGGCATGTCCGTGATTTTCCGCTCCTTCTACGGCTGGCAAGCGAGAGGGGCGCCACTGTTGGATTCGAAAGACAACGACATTTCCGTGCAATACTCAGTAGCACATGCCGTGTTAGCAATCCTAGAGCTCCCGAATATTTCTCACGTAGCGGTGTGTTTCGATGCCAAGGGCAAGACGTTCCGCCACGAGATGTTCGCGGATTACAAAGCTAATAGACCAGAGACGCCACCAGAGATCAAACAAGTGATACCGAAAGTCATCGAGATGGTGCAGAACATGGGTATCCCTACCCTAGTGATGTCCGGAGTTGAAGCGGACGATATCATAGGCACGTTAACTCGCCGATCAATAGTGGAGGCTAATTTAAAAGTCTCGATAGTGTCGCCGGATAAGGATTTCTTTCAGTTGCTGGGGCCGAGAGTCCGGCAACTGCGGCCGAACGGGAAGAACAAAGAGGTTGATAGGAGTGGTGATGGTGCTGATAGTGAAATACCTATTAATCAACCTATCAACGACTGTTTCGACGACTACGCGCACCCGAATTTGACGGGCAAAGGATTGGTGCCTTATACCGAAAAAGATTTTAGGAACGAGTTTTTGGATTTAGACCCTGCGCAGTTCGTGGATCTACTAGCCATGGTCGGCGACGCGTCCGACAACGTGCCCGGCGTGGAAGGCATCGGGCCGAAAACAGCCCCGAAACTTTTGAAGTTATACGGCAACATCGAAGGGTGTATTCAAAGCGCGGAGGATAACGACGATAAATCCTCCAAAATGAACAAAAGGATACGCGAAAACTTGAGTTCTGAGAAGGGAGCCGCTACTGCTTATTTGTGTCGTTCGTTGGTCACGATTAGGACGTCGTTATCAGCGCCTACTTTGAACTCTCCTGCGTTGCCTTTTTACGGGCCCAATTCCCTGGAGCTGTTAGGGCGGGTGCCTCCGCAGGAAGGGGGGTTAGCTGTTGGGGAGTATTTGGAACGCGGGCTCGAGCTGGGGAGCGCCGCGGACCGGTGGCGAGAGGTGTGCCGACGAAGGAGTAGTTAGAACGGGTGAGTATATGAAGGTATTCTTATTAATTGCTACTAGTGCTAACGCTTACATGTATTAATACATGCATAATCTTACTTCTTCACGACCAAGACGCCTGTTTCGTCCACGACCCGCTCCACCACGCGCGTTCGCTTACCTTGAAGAATCAGCACTAAGCTCCAGGACTTTTTCGTCATCCTGTCAATCACGTTCAGCTTCCTGATGACCTCGTCGAAGCTCTTGGCGTATTATTTCTTACGCGTAGGAGTCCACCTTTCTTCGGGAGGAAAGTGCGATTTCTTAAATACGTGGTCGTACCCTTCGAAGATGTTCAAGTTGAGCATCTGCCCTAGGAATTCCGCGAAGTGCCGTGCGCATTCGATTGTAGTTTTCCGGTCGAACCCTCTGCCCTCCGTTCCCTCGTCCCACTCCTCGGGCTCGCTCCAGCACATAATCCGCCCGGGGCGGTACCGGTGCTTTCGCGCGGGGGCGTCTCGCGGGATGCCGTGTCGTCCATTAAAACTTCCCACGCCGCGTCAACCACCGCCCAGCACGCGTCAAGGTGCGCTTCCCACGGGATCTTCTTCTTGGCATCCACGGCGGGTTTGTACCCGTGCGGCTTGACGGGTTTGAACGCTCCTTGGACCGGAGCTTTAACCTCTCCTTCTTTCCCTTTCCCTTTCGTTTTCTTCCTTTTGTCTTCTTTCTGCCTCGGCGTGGTTTCGGAGCGCGGTTGTTGTTTGGGAAGCGTCGAGATGAACTTCCGGAGCCACGGCTCATCCCAAAACTCCTTGAGTTACCTCTTGAAGCGCGCGCGCATGGACGCTTTTTTGGTGGTGGGCTGCTTAGAGGGGGGAACAGTGGGCCGGCCTGGTGGCTTCCGCTGCTTCGCAGTCATGCTGCCGTCACGTGCGTGTGGTAAAGGCGTGGATGGCACAGGATTGTTAGCTATTGGTTGTTGTTCGGCAGATTTGGCGCGCTTCGGGACCTTCCAAGCTTCGTTTCCCGGCCGGCTCGATGACCCCAGCACTGGTTAATGGCTTTGCGTTGTCCCCCGACCTTCTTCGGTTTCGGAGGAGCGCCCGACTTCTTTTGCTTGGTGACAATCGTGCCTGGCAGTCCCGGAACCTCGGTGCGCAGGATTGTTACGGAATCTAATCGTGGACTTGAGTAAAAAACTTGGCAAAGCACTCTCACTTGCTCGGTTTTTTTGAAATCGGGACGGGTTTTCGAACCGGGCGATGGGGACAGCTTGGAGACGATCCCGTTCATGGATACGCGTCAGTAGTAGTGAATGAACAAAGTTCGTGTGATTCTTAACCCGAGTTGGTGGTGATTATTTATCACCATTGTTGGTAGCGGTCATTTAGCGACGACTCGCGTTCAAACGATGACCTTTATAAAAGTGGTCGTCGTTGCCTCTAAGTTTTTGGTGTGTTCGCGTAAACGAAACGTTCAGACGGAGTGCTTAAGCGGAGGTGAACTTGGTCACAGCCTTGGTACCCTCAGAGACTATAGTGGATGAAGAAAGGAGGAGGAGAGCGGTCAGAGAGAGCAAAGAGGAGGAGGAGACGTTCTAAAAAACACAATTTTCAAAAACGGGAAAGTTTGGGGTTGGGGTTAAGTTTGCCGTGTACGTACCGGCGTGCTTGGCGAGTTCACCGGGGAGGATCAACCGCACCGCGGTTTGGATCTCCCTGGAGGTCACCGTGGGCTTCTTGTTGTACCTGGCGAGCTTGGACGCTTCGGTGGCGATCTTCTCGAAGATGTCGTTGATGAACGAGTTCATGATGGACATGGCCTTGGACGAGATGCCGGTGTCGGGGTGCACCTGCTTCAGGACCTTATAGATGTAGATCTTGTACGTCTCGGTCTTGGACTTGCGCTTGCCGCCCTTGCCGCCCTTGGCGACGGTCTTCTTAGCGGGCTTCTTGGAGGAGGGAGTCTTGGCCATCTTGAGTGTTGTGTGGGGAGTTGTGAGATAAATGGCGGGGGAGAAGCGGTTTGAACTCTTCTTCAATTCTCAGAAACGGGGGAGATGGGCCCTCGACAGGGTATCATGGGCAAATAGTCATGAAAGGGACGCAGAATGGTTGAAAACCCCGAACCAGGGTAGACCAATAGGCATCCATCTCCAAGAAAAAACTTCGACTCTCTTGGAACGCCAAAAAATATGAGAAGTGAAACACCCGCGCGAATGGGTGTTTCGACTGCGTCTCGTCGACCCAAACCCGCTTCACTCGATACGACGCGCGCACGTAGGTGCGGTCTTTCGTCGGACACGTCGGTGCGTGCACGTGCGGTCGGGGCGGAGCGTGAGTGAGTCGACAGGTCGAGACGAGAGGTTCACGGAGTGTCGAGACAGACAAGGAAGGACCGCGGCAGCGTGTTTGCAGACGAAAAGATGAGCGTAGCGACCGACCTCTCCGCGTCCGCGCCTTTGTTACACGATGAGGGTTCTGTGGGGAGGGGAGGTACCCGAAGAAGGGATGTGGCGCAACACGTGTTGCGCGCCGTGCTCTCCGTCGCCGCGGTGGCGTTGGTACTGGCCGTCGTCGCCTTCGCCTCGGCAATCGATTCCCCCGAATCACGATCAGGCTTCGGGCGCTTGGGGCAACCGGAAGAAGCGGTGAACCGGCTTGTTCCTGTTGATACGCAACCCCAGGACGCGACTGGTATCCCCCGGCTCCCTATTTACTTCCACATCGAAAAAACAGGCGGGACGAGTTTGGTGTTGTACCTGATGAGTTTGTTGGCGGACAATGCGGGTCAATCCGAGTTGGTGCAAAAAACACGCACTCAAGACGCGCTATTCGATTCGGATTTGCGCGCGTCCAATCTCTTGTGCCCCGGCTCCGCCGCGTTCCTCACCACGGTCTTCGTGGACAACGCGTCTGAGATCAAAACCTTCCCCAAGCCTTTAAAAGATTCATCT
>MDSY01103916.1_pt1 | contig 52123 bp, 44 predicted proteins | sample 811131 | NCBI WGS metagenome assembly MDSY01 (sample SAMN05326643, study PRJNA326480) | marine metagenome | isolation source: seawater | place: Atlantic Ocean: South West | collected 2010 | reverse complement strand
CTAAAATACTAACGGTTTATATTAGCGCTTATACATACATGACAATGACTCAGCAATCAAAAGCATCAGTAAATATCTTCGCCTATTAGAGGCGATGAAAAAAAAGTGCAAAGAACTGATATGCCGCAACAACTGGTGGCGTTCAACTTCATTACAATTGCGGTAACTGAGAAAAACAACCCATAAAATATATATTTTCATATATTATAAACCCGTCTATGGCTGTGTTATATTTCAGCATTATTAAAAATAATACCTTTATGATATTAAATAGAACTAATGAGGATTATGTATATGCCTACTATAACCCCTCTAAGAATACAGCGAGTTTTCCTGTTTGTCTGCTTAAGTCAAGCACTCACTGCGAGCATATGCTCGGCTAATGATAAGCAAAAACCTCGCTGTGAAGACTTTAATCCTCAAAAACAAGCCTACTTTGGTGATCTTCATATTCATACGGGGCTGTCTGCCGATGCCATGCTGTTTGGGACTACTAACCGGCCTGATGATGCTTATGCTTTCGCGCGCGGACAATCAATTGCGATCCAAAAAGTCAATGATTCAAGTGACGGCCCTTTTTCAGCAAAGATAGAACGACCTCTCGATTTTGCCGCTGTTACTGATCATGCGGAAAATATCGGTACAATTTCTTTATGCACTGATCCTGAGTCGGCCGTCTACAACATAAAAGACTGCCAATTTGTTAGAAAGCCACTGCCCACGCATAGCATGGCTGCATTCTCAAGCGAACTAACAAAAGTTTTTCATACTATGTATTTTAGTGAAAATATTTGCGGTAAGGACCGCAATGCGTGCAAGGCAGCCGTTTATTCGCCATGGCAAGAAATCCAACAGTCAGCTAATGACTGGAATAACGCCTGTGATTTCACAACTTTTATTGGCTATGAGTACTCGCAAACTCTGCAGGGTTCAAACCTTCATCACAATGTTATTTTTGCCAATGAAAAAGTCACTGACGTGCCGATATCATCACGAGATGTACCCGGAGTTTTTGATTTTTATCAACAATTAAAAACCGACTGCAATTTATCTGATACTGATTGTCAAGCCATTGCTATTCCGCATAACTCAAACATTAGTAACGGAAAGATGTTTACTCTCAATTACCCAGGTGATGAAAAGGACCAACGCAGATGGGCCCAATTAAGAGCTGATATGATACCCATAGTAGAGAGCTTTCAAGAAAAAGGAGACTCAGAGTGCCGTAATGGCCTATGGAATGTTATAGGGCAAACTGATGAATTCTGCGACTTCGAAAAATACCGTGATTGGCCTGCAGCAGGCACTCACACATTATCCTCAATTGAAGATTGCGAACTCGGTACGGGCAATGGGGGCTTCCAAAATAAAGGCTGCGTTTCTCGGTTAGATTATACCCGTACAGCACTAGCCGCTGGAATTTCCGAACGCCAATCACTGGGAGTTAACTCACTAAAATTTGGCTTTATCGGGGCAACTGACAACCATTATGGAACGGCAGCAGATGTGGAAGAGTGGATTCATGACGGCAAGCAACGCCCTTTTACACTCGTTGAGCCAGGCAGAATGTCTACTGGCGGTATTGCTGGCGTCTGGGCAGAAGAAAATACCCGCAAAGCATTATTTTCAGCCATGAAAAAAAGAGAAGTCTTTGCCACCTCAGGGCCACGAATTAAGGTTCGATTATTTGCTGCTGAAAATATCGATAAAAAGATCTGCAATCAAGCTAATCGAATTAAAACTGCTTATGCTAAGGCTGTGCCTATGGGCAGCGATCTGGCAATTAAAAGCACATCAGGTTCACCGTCTTTTGTGGCTATTGCACACCAAGACCCTGAAACAATTTCACGACCAGGCAGCTTATTACAGCAATTGCAAATTATCAAAGTTTGGGGCGGTAAAAATAATCAACTGCATCAAAAAGTTTTTACTATCGCAGGCAACCATCTAAAAGCTGAGGTGGATGAGACCAGTTGTGAGCAAACCGGTAACGGCTATGCAAGCATCTGCCAAGTCTGGCAAGACCCTAACTTTCTGCCGGGCATGGAAGCCGCTTATTATTTAAGAGCCATTGAAAACCCAAGCTGCCGTCACACTGGGTACACCTGCAATAATAAAGAGCTAAAAGAAAAACCAACGTATTGTGAATCGCCCGCGATAACGAAAGTATTTCAAGAACGAGCATGGAGCTCACCAATCTGGGTACGCTAAAAAAAATCGCCCGTATTTAATCGCCGCGACGACGGAAATATGTAAAAGAAGAAAATAATTTTTCGCGACGAAATGACATTAATAGTAAAAATAAAAAGGTATAAACTAACGCCTCAGAAATATCACTTCTTATCTGCCAAATTAGATGCATTAATGACAAAAACGTCGATAAATATACCCACTGGTGTAGCCTTGACCACCGACGCCCCAAGCGCCGTTGCCAACTGCGCGTCGAAGTCAAAGCGAGCGGCAATAAAATCAACCAAGCAAAAAAACCTACCGTAATATAAGGTCTTTCTAAAATTTCTACCCGCAGCTGATTCCACTCTAAGGCCAAAATAAATAAACAATAGATGGCAAGATGAGCACAAGCATAAAAAAAAGTAAGTAGTCCTAGTATTCGACGGTACTGCAGCCACTGTGAAGATCGAGTTAATTGTTTCAAAGGACTCATTGCCAACGTTAATAGTAATAATCGCATTGACCATTCTCCCGTTTCTCGAGCCAGTCTAACAGCGGGGTCAGGACCTAGATTGTTATTAATCGCAGCACTGGTTAAAAATATTAATGGCAGCATTGCCGTCACTACCAATATCAACTTAATTAACGGCCGATACTTTATGAGCAGCTGAGTTGTTGTTACCGTTTGATGATGACTAAAAATAGCGTTTTAAGTCCATGCCCGCATAGAGACTAGCTACTTGGTCAGCGTAGCCATTGAAAGGTAATGTCGCTATTCGATTGGGTTTAAATAATGAATTTGGCAATCGTCGTTCGGTCGCTTGACTCCAACGCGGATGACTTACTTCAGGATTAACATTGGAGTAAAAACCATATTCATTAGCGGCGGTCTTATTCCAGCTAGTGGGTGGTTGCTGCTCGGTTAAAGAAATACTAGTGATTGATTTTATACTTTTAAAACCGTATTTCCATGGCACAATTAATCGGAGTGGTGCACCATTTTGATTAGGCAATGATTTACCGTACATACCTACGGCCAAAATAGTTAACGGATGCATTGCTTCGTCGATTCGAAGACCCTCGACATAAGGCCAATCAATTGTACCAAACCTCGATCGTTGGCCACGCATCTCACTAGGACGGCTGAGCGTTTCAAACGCGACATATTTGGCTTTACTGGTGGGCGAAAACCGCTTTAATAAATCAGCCAAGGGGAAACCGACCCAAGGTATTACCATTGACCAAGCCTCGACACAACGCAAGCGATAGATACGCTCCTCTAATGCATGAGGCTTTAGAATATCTTCGAGAAAATAGTCGCCAGGCTTCTTGACCTCACCGGCAATTCGTACTGACCAAGGTGAAATCGTCATAGCATTCGCATAACGCTTAGGGTCTGTTTTATCTGTACCAAATTCGTAAAAATTATTGTAACTGCTAGCATCCTTAAAGGGTGTGTGTTTCTCATTGCTGCGGTGCTGGGACGTTGCTTTTGAAAAAAGCAACGGTGATTGCTGCACCTGTGAATCAGTCGAACTGGCCTCAGCTAATACCAGTTGATGGCGCATGCACAAACCGGCCATTGCTACTTTTGTACTACCACGAATGAATTGGCGGCGATTAATATAATCGGTCTCTGGTGTGATTTCAGAGGTTAATACTTCATCTTTATAATTAGGCTTATACAGCATTTATGAGCTCTTTATTAAAACGAGGAATCTTAATAATTTCTGACCATCAAATAATTAAAAAAGTTCCTGCCGGTGAGGACTCTGACTATACACTTTTTACCTAATGGCGTAACCGAGCCCATAAGCTCGCCATTGGCCCAGAAAAAGCATACGCACAAGCGATAATAAATAATACTTTAGGCGGATCTATGGCTATTAATCCAATTAATAGAATAAAAAATAATAGTGCTGCCACAGAAACTCGACGGCTAAAGTTTATCCCTTTAAAACTATGGTAACGTACATTAGCAACCATTAGAAAACCTACCGCCGATGTCAACACCGCCATAGCAATAACAATAGACAGGGGTAAGGATGCACTCGTATAACCCAGATCATACCCCAGCCAGACAGCCGAGGCGACCAAGGTTGCCGCCGGCGGACTAGCCAAACCACTGAAATATCGATTGTCGGCAGTTTCGGCGGTTGCATTGAATCTTGCCAATCGAATTGCGGCACTGGCAACATAAATAAAAGCAACAGCCCAGCCAAGCTTACCTAAATCTGATAGGCACCACATAAAGACGATAATCGCAGGCGCTAAACCAAACGTGACCATGTCGGATAGAGAATCAAATTCCTGGCCAAATTGACTTTGGGTATTGGTCATTCGAGCCACACGACCATCAAGACCATCTAATATTTGTCCAAAAAATATTGCCAGCCCTGCAGCCGCAAAATCACCGTTAATCGCTGCAATAGTTGCATAAAAACCAGCAAACAACGCTGCCGAAGTGAACAGGTTTGGTAACAAGTAAATACCTTTTCGACGAACTTTTTTCCCGCCTTCAGAGACCTCCTCAATCATTTCATCGATAGGCAGAAAATCTTTTAGGGGGGTAACATAGTCATTGTCGTCTTTAAACGTTTCAAGCGAAGGGTTCTCTTGATCATCGTCTAACTTATTGCTCATGATATTAATTCCACTGAACGGTGCTTTAAAAAACGTTTACCTATATGGATGGACAGATTGAGACTTCTCTTCAGTTAATTATCCATCGCCACTATACCGGTCCAAGCCGCATTTATTAAGATTTCATTAATGCGCCGTTTCATAACACACATGCCTATCTCTATCTGCGCATCAATTGAAACCTGGTTAAGACTAACACCAGTTAATACTTCTATGCTATCAAATACTGGACTGCTTGTGAGTACCAGCTTTGGTACCAATGCTGCTCCGCAACCGAGCGCCACCATGCTGACAATTGCCTCATGACCACTGACTTGCGCATAAATCCGTGGATTCACGTTTTGCGCTCGAAACCATTGATCAAGACGGCCACGAGATAAGCCTGACTCAGCCAGCACCCAGGGAACATTTGACCAGTCATTATTTTTAGTAGCCGCAGCTAATTGATTGCGCACTTGGCAGGCAGCCTTGGGAGCGATAAAAACTAAGTCTGAACGAGACAACACTTTAAAAGCTATCTGATGGTCGAGACGGTCAGGCCTAGCAGCAATGACAAAATCTTCTTGCCCCTGCTGTAAACGATTCAATGACAAGGCCTGATCACCAGTGTGTAATTTGATTTCAATATGCGGCTGTCTGTGCCGCAGATCGGATAAAATGGTATTTAAAACGCTGTGGCTAGCAGTAACCGAACAATAGAGACTAACCGTTCCATGCGGTTGATTCTGCTGAGCTTCATTGACATGTTGCAAGTCTTGCCACGCAGACAAGGTTTTCCGCGCAAAATCTAAATAGCGTCTGCCTGCAGGGGTCAACGACACTGAACGATTGCTTCGCTCAAATAATAAGCAACCCGACTCTATTTCAAGGCGCTGTATAAGGCGTGATAATGTCGATGGGCTCATATTATGCCGGTCGCTGGTCCGAGAAAAATGCAAATTTTCTGCTAGATCGATAAATACGTTGAGTGATTTAGTGTCCATAATCAAGTGGCCAACGCTCGAAGAGCGGATGAAAGTGATTAACATTGCATATAATGCATTATTAAGTTGCATATATATCATTTTACGCAACAGTTGTCATTCAATACAATACCCCTAATGGCAAAGTAACAGCAAATTATCGCTCCTATTAACCTTGCCCCTTTTTACTTTCAAGGAATTCATCAGATGGCTAACTATTTCAATACCCTTCCACTACGCTTACAGCTCGAGCAGCTTGGCAAATGTCGCTTTATGGATTCAAGTGAGTTTAGCGATGGCTGCAATTACCTCAAAGGCAAAAAAATTGTTATTGTCGGGTGTGGTGCACAAGGGTTAAATCAGGGCTTAAACATGCGCGACAGCGGTCTGGACATTGCCTATACCCTTCGAGAGTCGGCGATTAAAGAACAACGCCAATCTTGGAAAAATGCCACAGATAATAACTTCACTGTGGGTAGCTATGAAGAACTTATTCCCACGGCTGACTTACTGCTAAACCTTACACCCGACAAGCAACATACTGACGTTGTGAACACAGTGATGCCGTTAATGAAGACAGGCTCTGCATTAGCGTATTCGCATGGTTTTAATATTGTCGAAGAAGGCATGCAAATACGTGACGATATCACTGTCGTCATGGTTGCACCTAAATGCCCAGGCACCGAAGTTCGAGAGGAATACAAACGTGGCTTTGGCGTACCTACCCTTGTCGCAGTCCATACAGAGAATGACCCTAATGGTGATGGCTGGGATATTGCCAAAGCTTATGCATCGGCTACCGGTGGAGACCGGGCTGGGTGTCTTGCCTCTTCATTCATCGCTGAAGTGAAATCTGATTTAATGGGCGAACAAACTATTTTATGCGGCATGCTTCAAACTGGTTCAATATTATGCTTTGATAAAATGATTGATAAAGGTATTGATGCGGCCTATGCATCAAAACTGATTCAATACGGCTGGGAAACAATAACAGAAGGTTTAAAACATGGCGGCGTCACCAATATGATGGATCGCTTAAGCAACCCAGCTAAAATAAACGCGTTCAACCTAGCGGCTGAACTAAAAGATATTATGCGTCCTCTCTATCAAAAACACCAAGACGACATTATAACTGGTCATTTTTCTAAGACCATGATGGAAGACTGGGCTAACGATGATATTAATTTATTAAATTGGCGTGCCGCAACTGCCGAAACGGCTTTTGAAAAATCGACCACCGACGACACAGAAATTAACGAACAAAGCTTTTATGATAATGGTATTTTAATGGTCGCCATGGTGAAAGCCGGTGTTGAATTGGCCTTTGAAACGATGGTTGCTGCTGGCATTATTGCTGAATCAGCCTACTATGAGTCATTGCATGAGACACCGCTTATTGCAAACACTATTGCACGTAAAAAACTCTATGAAATGAACGTCGTTATTTCTGACACGGCTGAGTATGGGTGCTACCTGTTCGATCATGCCTGCAAACCACTACTGGCAGATTTTATGAAAAATGTTGGCACCGATATTATTGGCGCAGGATTAAACAGCACTGAAACTGGCGTTGACAATCAAAACTTAATTGCAGTGAATGATGCCATTCGAAACCACCCAGTAGAAGTTGTTGGCAAAAAGTTGCGCGGTTATATGACAGCCATGAAAAAAATTGTTTAGTTTTCTTTGCAAAAAAAACCAGCCTTTAGCTGGTTTTTTTTGCAGGCATTCTAAATTATAACGACAGTACTTTTTCACCTCTGGCAATTCCAGAAACGCCACTGCGAACCACTTCTATTACGTTAGAGTCTTTTACTGCCTCAATGAAAGCATCAATCTTTTGCTGAGTACCAATAAGCTGGATAGTGTACAAAGAACTGGTGACATCAACAATTTGAGCACGAAAAATATCGGCAGTTCTTTTTATTTCTTCACGTGCTTCACCGCTAGCACGTATCTTGATCAACATTAACTCCCGCTCAATGTGCTCTCCTTCGGTCAGGTCAACCAATTTAACCACATCAATTAATTTATTTAATTGCTTAGTGATTTGCTCAATCGTTTGATCATCGCATAAAGTGATTAATGTCAGGCGCGACAAAGAAATGTCATCAGTAGGCGCAACCGTTAGCGTTTCAATATTATAGCCACGCTGTGAAAAGAGACCTATCACGCGTGAAAGCGCACCTGGCGAGTTTTCCATTAGTAGCGAGACTATTCTTCTACTGATGTTATTACTGTCTGAAGCTGGCATATTAAGTGCGCTCCGTCTTACTTAAGTACATATCATTCATAGCACCGTCAGGAGCGATTTGCATTGGATAAACATGCTCGTGTGGATCAACATAAACATCGACAAACACCACTTTGTCTTTACTGATTTCTATAGCTGTTTGAAGTTGATCATGTAACTGGCTCTTATCAGTGATTTTAATACCAACATGACCATAAGCTTCCGCTAATTTAACAAAATCAGGGAGAGAATCTTGGTACACTGATTGAGAATATCGACTCTCATATTGCATATCTTGCCACTGCTTTACCATACCAAGGTAACCGTTATTCAAGTTAACAATGAGAATCGGCAAATCGTATTGCTTGCAGGTAGATAATTCTTGGATGCACATTTGAATACTGCCCTCACCTGTAATGCAAGCGACAATCGAATCAGGATGAGCGAGCTTCACACCCATTGCAGAGGGTAAGCCAAAACCCATAGTGCCTAAACCGCCAGAATTAATCCATTGCCTTGGATAATCAAATAAATAATATTGTGCGGCAAACATTTGATGCTGACCTACATCTGAAGTCACAAAAGCCTTACCTTCGGTTAACCTGTGCAACAGCTGAACCACTTCCTGCGGCTTAATGTGTTCTGACGTATCATCAAAGCGATTGGCCGTATAAAGACCGTGCGTTTGACGCCAGCCCTCAATTTTTTTCCACCATTGATCCAAAGCCTCGGTATCGACTTGGTTAGCAATGCCCGGTTGCGCTTCAATATCTTTAATTTGAGTCAACATTTCTTCAAGAACCGGCAGCGCTGGTCCTACAATCGGCAAATGAGAAATCACTGTTTTTGAAATGCTAGCAGGATCAACATCAATATGAATGATCGTGGCTTGTGGGCAAAACTTACTTATAGTGTTAGTAACGCGATCATCGAACCGAGCACCAACTGCAAGAATAACGTCACTTTCATGCATCGCATTATTGGCTTCGTAAGTACCATGCATCCCGAGCATGCCAACAAACTGACGGTCACTGCCCGGATAAGCACCCAAGCCCATTAGCGTGTTAGTGATCGGAAAATTAAGATGGCGAACTAAAGCCGTTAACGCCGCACTGGCATTACCCTGAATTACACCACCGCCAGCATAGAATATCGGTTTCTTGGCTCGCAGCAAGAGTTCAACGGCCTTCCTTATTTGACCGCTATGGCCTTTTTCGGCTGGGGTATAGGAACGAAGCGCTATTTCAGCTGGGTAATCAAAGGGAGCTTTATAACTTGGCGCAGTTATATCTTTTGGAATATCAACCACAACTGGACCGGGCCTACCAGAACCCGCTAAATAAAACGCTGTTTTGATAATGCGTGGAATATCTTCTGTTCGTTTGACTAAAAAGCTGTGTTTGACCACGGGCCGAGAAATACCAATCATATCGGTTTCTTGAAAAGCATCTTCACCAATTAAATGACTCTGTACCTGGCCAGAAATGACCACCATAGGAATTGAGTCCATGTAAGCCGTTGCTATACCAGTAATGGCATTAGTTGCACCTGGTCCAGATGTCACCAAAACCACGCCGGTTTTTCCTGTAGAACGAGCATAACCGTCTGCGGCATGAGTCGCAGCTTGTTCATGCCTAACAAGAATATGCGGCACTTTTGGATGGCGATGTAACGCATCATAAATATGTAAAACAGCACCACCGGGATAGCCAAATATAAATTCAACGCCCTCTTCTTCGAGTGCCCTAGCAACCATATCCCCACCCGATAACATTTCAGTATCAGCATTGACCTCAGTCAAATTGGTACTACTGGGGTGAGTGCCGCCAGAGGCAGGAGATTTATCTTGATCTTTTAACATGTTAACGCTCTTACAGTATGACTAAATACTTAAATACAGTCGTGGAGTGGATTTGGATGCGCTTATTTTGTAACAGGGCTTTTATTGTTTAATTTCAGTCGCCCCCTGTCAATAGCTAACCTCACTATCGCGTCTAATTCGGTCTTTTTACTCGACTTTTTGTCCTGATTCAGCAGATATCAACCCGATTAAGCTCCCAATCAAGGACGAGGACTGCACATAGACCCTGCCTAAACCGTATTCTGCCAGCTAAGACTGTGCAAAAAGACGTTCGAAACCAAGCAAATCGAGGAAGAACCAGCGACAGATTAATGAAACTTTTGCCGTACAAATCTCATTGTTTTATTTACTCCCACCTCATTTTTATTGCTACATTCAACAGCGATAGTATCTCCAGCGACAAAATCACCTGCTAACAAATGCTGGGCTAAGGGATTTTCGAGTTGTTGCTGCAACACACGCTTTAATGAGCGAGCACCATAAATGGGGTCATAACCAGCATCAACTAAACTTGCAAGGGCATCATCGGATAATGAAAGTTGTAAATCTTTATCCGCTAAGCGGCGCTGCAAATATTGTAATTGGATCGTCGCAATTTTGGCAATATGTTCGCGAGCTAATGAATGAAAGACCACCGTCTCGTCAATCCGATTAATAAATTCCGGTCTAAAATACTGGTTTAGTTGATCCATCACTGCTTGCTTAAGCTCAGCATGATGAAGCTGGCGTGCATGCGCATCATCTTCATCATCTAAAATAGTCGAGTTATGCGCGTGAATTTGATTTGAGCCCAAATTAGACGTCATCACAATGACGGTATTTTTAAAATCAACGGTCCTGCCTTGACTGTCAGTTAAGCGCCCGTCTTCGAGCACTTGAAGCAATAAGTTAAACACCTCAGGGTGGGCTTTTTCGACTTCATCCAATAGCAACACTGAATAAGGCTTGCGCCGAACAGCTTCGGTCAAATAACCACCCTGCTCATAACCCACATAACCAGGCGGCGCGCCAATTAATCGTGCGACTGAATGCTTTTCCATGAATTCTGACATATCCAAGCGAATCAAAGCAGATTCGTTATCAAACAAAAATCGTGCTAGCGATTTACATAATTCAGTTTTTCCAACACCCGTTGGCCCAAGAAATAGAAAGGAACCATTTGGCCTATTCGGTTCAGACAAGCCCGCGCGTGAGCGGCGAACAGCGTTCGCTACAGCCGTCACCGCTTCAGCCTGACCAACAACATCTTGATGTAATTCTGATTCTATTCTTAAAAGTTTATCCCGCTCGCCTTCTAGCATTCTATTTAAAGGGATAGCGGTCCAACGTGACACGACGTCAGCAATTTCTTCTTCAGTGACACGATTTCTTAACAAGGTCATGTCTGGCTGATCACCTTTATTAAAACCAGCAAGTTTCTTTTCTAGTTCGGGAATCTTGCCATACTGCAATTCTGACATGCGGGTTAAATCGCTGTTTCGACTAGCAATTTCAAGTGCCATTCTAGCCTGCTCTAAAGCCACTTTGAGCTGTTGATCACCTTGCACTGTCGCTTTTTCTGCGCGCCAAATCACTTCAAGATCGGCATTCTCCTTCGCTACCTCTTCAATATCATTATTGAGCAAGCGCAATTGTTGTAATGCAGCGGGATCCTTGTCTTTTTTGACCGCCTCGCGTTGGATTTTTAATTGAATTAAGCGCCGTTCTAACTTGTCCATCACTTCGGGCTTAGAATCAATTTCCATTCTCATTCGACTCCCAGCCTCGTCAATTAAATCAATTGCCTTGTCCGGTAACTGACGGTCACTGATATAACGTTGCGATAATTTTACCGCGGAGATAATGGCCGCATCCGTGATTTCAACGCCATGATGAACCTCATACCGCTCCCTTAAACCACGCAGAATAGCAATCGCATCTTCCTCATCCGGTTCGACCACCAACACTTTTTGAAATCGGCGTTCTAACGCTGCATCTTTTTCAATAAACTCTCGGTATTCATTAAGAGTCGTCGCCCCCACGCAATGCAAATCACCGCGTGCCAACGCAGGCTTCAACATGTTTCCGGCATCTAAAGCGCCTTCAGCTTTGCCAGCACCAACCATGGTATGCAATTCATCAATAAATAAAATAATCTGTCCCTGCTGATTTGAAACAGCCTTTAACACCGACTTTAAGCGCTCTTCAAAGTCGCCACGAAACTTTGCGCCCGCTAATAAAGCGGCTAAATCCAATGACAATAATCGTTTGTTTTTGATCCCTTCAGGCACCTCACCGTTGATAATTCTTTGTGCAAGACCTTCTGCAATAGCCGTCTTTCCAACCCCAGGTTCACCTATTAACACAGGATTATTCTTCGTCCGCCTTTGCAACACTTGTATTGTGCGACGGATTTCATCATCGCGGCCAATAACGGGATCTAGCTGACCCTGTTCAGCACATTCGGTTAAATCGAGGGTGTATTTTTCTAAGGCCTGACGCTGATTCTCGACATCATGATGATTAACCGATTCACCCGCACGTAATTGGGCAATCGCCGTTGCGACATGATCGGCAGTGAAATCTGCTCGATTAAAGATGAGCTGCAAGTCAGATCCTTTTTGCAGCATGGCAGAAATAACTGCCTCAGTTGAAATGAATTGATCACCGTTTTGCTGAGCAAATTTTTCCGACAAATTGATGATGCGGGTCAGTCCTGTAGAAAAAGAAAGGTCGCCTGTCGGTGTATTTAAATGCGGTAAATCAACTAATACTTGCCGCAAATCATTGTATAAGCGACTTATGTCCCCACGGCTTTGCTGTAACAAAGGTTTGATCGATGCCTCACTCATATCGAGCATAGCAAGTAATATATGCACCGATTCAATGGCCGTATGATTATGGCTAAGGGCTAAGGACTGAGCATCTGAAAAAGCACGTTGCAATGCTTTGGTTAACCGATCGAAACGCATGATTGTGTCCCCCTTTTTATCCCACCGTTAAGGTAAAGATGAGGACAAAAACATATAAATCAAGCAATAAGTCAGACTTTATTTGAATGAGTTATCACTTGCGGGAATCAAACACTGGGGCGCGAGGCGTATCAAGCAATCCCAAAGAGTACCGATTTAGACGTGATCGCTTATCTAACTCGTAATTATCGCCATACATATAATTGCCGTTTTGGTCAAAGGAAGGATGGTTTGGAAAATTATCCCTCAATACCAATAAATTTGTCTCTGCCAATGTTTGCAAATCCATCTGTTGATAGCAAAAGACTAATAAGGCTAAAGCATCAGCGGTTGACGCCGATCCTTGGAAGTTCTCAATCACTGTCCTAGCACGGTTAATCGCTGCAGTATAGGCCTTACGCTTAACATAATAATTAGCAACAACTAATTCATGGCGAGCCAATACATACTTAATATAAATCATTCTAGCTCTTGCATCAGCCGCATAAAGACTGTCGGGATAGCGCTGGATAAACTGCTCAAATTCTCGGAATGAGCGCTCGGCAGAAGCCACATCACGCTGCGCCTTATCTGACTGATAAAAACGGGATAATAAACCTGGCTTAAGACTGTAATTAGCTAAACCACGCATATACCACGCATAGTCTGCATCAGAATGACTTGAATGCAAACGGATAAACCGCTCTGCTGAGGCAATTGCCGAATCTTCATCATTGTTGCGATAATACGCATAAATAATTTCTAGCTGTGATTGTTCCGCATAGGTGCCAAAAGGAAATCTCGATTCGAGTAATTGAAGATTCTTCACGGCCAAATCGAAACTTTCTTGACTAAGCAAGACTTGAACCCGCTCATACAGTTGTTTTTCTGTCAGCGCTCTCGAGTTTTCTCGCTCCTCGTCTTTGTCTTTATCACCAAATATCGAACAACTCATCAACATGGTGATCAGCAACATACTCAAGCCGTAATTGATCCATTTAACCATTAATTATCAATCCTCTGCTGCGTTTGATTGGATTTTAAGTCAATATAATACGCGTTTAACTAGATTGCATTACCATCAGACTATACAATTGATTATCGCATAACTGACCGACATTCGCCTATTTTAAGCCAACGAAAAATAACACCATGGCAAAAACTACAAAAATAACAAGTTCTAGCAATCCCGTAACGGACGTTTCAAACGAAATCGGGGGACTTGAACCCAGCTTAACCCGTCGTATCGAGCATTCAGCGACCATTGGCTCTGACTTATCGGGTTTACGCTTTGATCAAATAGCCGCTAAAGTCTTTTCTGACTATTCTCGCGGCAAACTGCAAGCGTGGATAAATTCTGGCGAATTAACGGTCAATGGAAAAACCGCAAAAACACGACAAAAGATATTCAGTGGAGCCGAGCTACGCTTATCCGCAGAATTCATAGCGGTAACTGAATGGCAAGCAGAAGACAAACCAATTGATATTGTTTTTGAAGATGAACATTTATTGGTCATTAATAAAGCCGATAACTGCGTGGTGCATCCAGCACCCGGACTGCAATCTGGGACCTTAGTAAATAGCGTCTTAGCCCACTGCCCCGATAATGCAGCACTTCCGCGAGGAGGTATTGTTCATCGGCTCGACAAAGATACCACCGGCCTAATGATGGTAGCAAAAAGTCTCATTGCGCATACAAGTCTGGTCCGGCAACTGCAAGCACGCACGGTCAGTAGAATTTATCGCGCTGTCGTTAAAGGGACGTTTATATCGGGTGGCACCGTTGATGCAGCTATAGCGAGGCATCCATCCGCAAGGACGAAGATGGCCGTTGCCAACAACGCAAACAGTCACGCGGCAAAGCCGGCCATTACGCACTACCGAATTACCGAGAGATTTCAATACCATAATGAATTAACCATTAAATTAGAAACCGGCCGAACCCACCAAATACGCGTGCACATGGCGCATTTAAAGCATCCTTTAGTCGGCGATAAAACCTATAACCCTCGCTACCAGAAAATCGCTGGTATCAGCGAAACGTTGGATAACGCCCTGCGAGAATTCCCTCGCCAAGCTCTGCATGCCTTTCAATTAGCCTTTGATCATCCAGTGACTGAACAACGTTGCGAATTTGAATGTGAAGCACCTGCAGACTACCGACAATTGATTCAATCCCTGCGTGACGAAGCACAAAGCAGAAATGACGAATAATCCACAAACTGAATCTAAAAAGATTGCTCCGATAATTCGACCCATCTGGCCAGCACCCGATCACATTTATGCAGGCGTCACAACGCGCTTTAACACAGAAACAGACAAACTTTATCAACAAGGCAATATTGCCCATCATGTTGGGGATGATCAGCAATATGTCGATCAAAATCGTAAAATACTCACGGAAAATGAAGAATTAGTCAGCGGCGCCACGTTAAATTGGCAATGGCTGGACCAACATCATGGCAATCACTGCGTTGAGATTGATCGCGCAAAAACGAATCCGTTAGCAGCCGATGCAGTTATAACCTCATCGCCCATGACCAGTTGCGTAGTCATGAGCGCAGATTGCCTGCCTATTTTATTGACAGATGCTGAAGGTCGACAGGTCGCAGCAATGCATGCAGGTTGGCGAGGCTTAGCCAATGGTATTGTTAGCAACACACTCGCATTGTTTCGCCAAGCACTGATAACAAAAGGATTTCCACTAAGCCCAATCTATGCATGGTTAGGGCCGGCAATTGGGCCCGATCATTTTGAAGTTGGCAGCGACGTCAAACAAGCGTTTTGTCAAAAAAAACATCATGTGGATCTCAATTACCAACAAGCATTTACACCCATCAATGATTCGAAATACTTGGCCGACCTTTATCAATTAGCCACCTTAGAGCTCCATTACTGTGGCATTCATCACGTTTATGGCGGTGGATTTTGCACTTATTGCGAAACCGAGCGTTTTTTTTCGTATCGTCGGTCACACCCTACTGGTCGAATGGCTAGTTACATCTATCGCACAAACAGAATTTAGCAATAGCACAAAACACTTAAGTTTATGCATTGAAAAAATCATACATTTCTGTCTCAATTTACATATTCGAGAATAGTAAAAACCTTTAGAATAGATTAATACGAAGTTCGATATTTACCAATCTGACAGAGGTCAAAGATGAGCTGGCAATGCACCCTAACGAATGCAGTAATGCGTCTAAGCAAATGGTATATGCACGGCAAAGACTTTGCCGCTGGTAAGGCCGCCATGATAGGCATGGCTGACAGGCCCTCCGAAAGCGCCAGCCACCCTGACGGAGCAGTGGTCGAAGCTATTCAACTAGCGGGCGTAAATTGCGAATGGGTTGATGATATCTCTCTACACGAAAACGAGAAACAAAAAGTGATTCTGTACTTTCATGGCGGAGGATTCTTTGCTGGTTCACCGGCCACGCATCGAGATGCCGCACATCGGCTTTCAATATCAGCAAGAATGCGGACATTAATCGTAGATTATAGCCTGACTCCAGAACATATTTTCCCAGTGGCTATCGATCAAGCTGCTAGCGTTTATCAACACTTATTATCAACGGGAATAAGGGCCAGCAACATTGCGTTTGGCGGAGACTCTGCCGGAGGTAATATGACACTAGCCGTGATGAAGAGATTGCAGCTTAGAGGCATCGAACTGCCCTTTGCTGGGTTTTGCATTTCACCGTGGGCAGATTTAACCCACAGTGGCCAATCATGGCAACAAAACCGTTATAAGGAAGCGATGATTCCACATTCATTATTAGAAAATGCAGCTCAAGTTTATGCTGGGAATGAGGCATTGGACAACCCATTAATTTCACCCGTATTCGCTGATTTGCACGGCTTCCCTCCCCTTTATGTGATTGCTGGTGGCACAGAAATATTACTGGATGATGCCAATCGAATTGAACAACAAGCGCAACGCTATGGGGTCAGGGTAGAGAAAAAGATTTGGCCTAAAGCACCCCATGCATTCACCACGATGGCGAGTTTCTTACCTGAGGGCAGAGAGGCCATTGGAGATATCGGTAATTTCTTAATAGCAACCCATAAGCGGGAATCAAAAACATAGCCACTGATAAACTCAAGACTGGAGTGAATAAAAAAACTATATTGGCTTTGAATTGAAGGTGACGAAAATACCGATTGTTTGTTAACATTAAACATCTGACTCGCTCAGTATTGATCTTTTTAGGCCATTATGGCGTATCTATTGACAATAACCCTCAGAGAACCGCTCTTTTATGATGACTAAAACTGAAATAATTTCTGCCATGAAGGTTCTACCAACCATTGATCCTGCTAAAGAGATAACCAACCGAGTTAATTTCATTAAACGACAACTGACTCGCACCGGCCTTAATAATTTAGTTTTAGGCATAAGCGGTGGCATCGATTCAACAACCTGCGCTCGATTAGCACAACTTGCTGTAAACGCCCTAAACGAGGAAAACGGCAAGCAAAGCTTCCAATTTATCGCGGTTCGTTTACCTTTTGATACACAAAAAGATGAGGCCGACGCGCAGCTAGCACTGAACTTTATCGAACCTTCACAGCGCCTTGTGGTTAACATTAAACCTGGCGCCAATGGTATTCATGAAGAAGTGATTCACGCATTTAATGTTGCCGACGTGCCACTTCCAGATGAAGCTGGCCAAGATTTTTCTAAGGGGAATGTCAAGGCGCGGACTCGCATGGCTTGTCAATACGATATAGCCGCTTTAGTGAATGGCCTAGTGCTCGGCACTGACCACTCGGCTGAAAACATTACAGGATTTTACACTAAATGGGGGGACGGAGCCTGCGATTTAGTTCCCTTATTTGGTCTGAGTAAGCGACAAGTCCGGCAATTAGCGAGTCATATGGGCGCACCCGAAACACTTATTAAAAAAGCACCAACAGCGGATTTAGAATGCCTAGCGCCTCAAAAAGAAGACGAGAAGGTACTCGGCCTCAGCTACGATCAAATTGATGACTTTCTCGAAGGAAAGTCACAGGACTCAGGCGCAGACGAAAAACTCGTGGCCATCTTTAATCGCACCCAGCACAAGCGTGAGCCAATACCAAGCATTTATGATTAGTCGTTTAAAGGGCTTCTCGACAAAAAATAATATACATTTTACATCTGTGACAATTACTTAGTCACACAGCTGATACGATGAGTGTTTATATCACTCACTGGCCATCAACTGTTTATGCGTGACAATGTCAGGAATAATTAATCGATCGTCTCACACGAAACCTCGGTTATCGGGCTTGACACTGATAGAAATGCTAATCGTATTATTGTTAGTTCTTTTACTCGGTCACTTTAGCACTCAAGCATTAGGTCCGATAGTTGCCCGCCAAAAAGCACACTCTCTGCTAGAAATACTTCAAACTAGCCTCGCTTTTGCCAGAGAAACCGCTGTTCATAGTGTTAACATTATCACCGTTTGCCCACTAAAAAAATTGCAGTGTGGCGAAGATTGGGCGCATGGGCTATTGATTTTTATCGACGTCAACAATAACCGAAGAGTCGATAAAAACGAAACAGCATTAAAAAGAATCGACTTTAATCAACATTCGTTTACGTTGACCTGGAACGCATCTGGTGGAAAAAATTATTTGCGATATTCGCCTTCAGGCAATGCTAAGGAGTTTGGTCGGTTTAATCTTTGCGATAAAAAAAATAACGCAGCGATCAATCAAGCGTTAGTTGTTAGCCGAATGGGGAAAACGCGCCGCTACCGCGATAAAAATGGCGATGGGACTGTTGAAGATCGCAACGGGCGAAAACCCGACTGCTAGCGCCAACAGCTTAATGCCTCATCGCCACTCGCCGTGCGAGCACCAGCATGATTTAAGCTTAATACTGCACAGCCATCACTAAGCTGTGAACTGACAGGCGTTGCCTGTAACAGAAACGTCGAGTCAGCTAATACCGCTGTAATATCATAGTAATGATGGTCCGTTTGCCTGGGTGATTGAGACGGTAAGGCCTCACGAGGAAAATTACTGTAACTATAATTTTTAGCATAATGAGTTTCAAGCAACTGACTAACTTGAACAAGAATTGTCATGGCCTCTAGCCTTCTCACTTTTATCAGATGGTTCTGATAATTAGGCATGGCAATAGCACTTAATGTCGCTATTATTGCTATTACAATCATTAATTCAATTAAGGTAAATCCACGCATAATATACTCAGACTATTGACTAACAAAACACTCTATTCCAAGACGTTTAATTGATAAATTATTCTCTGCTCCGTATCACCAAAAATCAGTACATTATCATTTAATAATAACTCTCTGATATCGCCGATCGAACCGTCTGACAAATAAATAATACTTTTTTTAGACAGATATAAAACCTGTTCTGATGATTTTTTGGAGCGCACCACAATAGTTGAATACTTCGCATCTAACCCAGTAACCTGTGCAACAAATTCATCTTCATAAGCATGCATATGACCACTAACAAATAAGATCGCTATTAATAAAAAAAAATATCTATGCATTGCCGTGCCTCACAGTTAAAAACAGTTGCAAGTTGATTTATTTAATTTGTAGCCAACTGACTCGACCTGAACGATCAGGGCTTTCTATCATCATGCATCGGCCCGCCACGTTAACGCAGCGCTTTTGGCCATCAGCACTACTAAGAATAATTAATTCTGGTATAGGATCATCATTTATGTCACTCACCGAATCTAGTCTGCCGGCAACCACAAGATTCCCTTCAACATTATCGTTTTGGTCAACCAGTCCATCGGCGTTAAAATCAATAGTTGGCGCTTTGACAAGACCGCCATTGTTACGATTGAGTGAATAAGTGAATGTTTCACCACCAGAGTTACAGCGATCACTGGAAGGAACAATACTATTGAAAACCAGTTGAGAGCCGATCAACAAAGGACGACCCACCACGCGCTCTGCAACACCATTAATAGCACTCAACGGTAAACGCCATCCTTTATCCTGCTGCCAATCAATTCGATGATTACTTATGGTACGACCAGTCTTTTCAGCGCTATCGATGGTCTGGCTAATTAACTGGGACGAGTGGACACAGGCAGTAGCTGAAAGGCAACTGTCATTATCAGCAATAGCGTAGAAATATTCTGTGGCACTGTCACTGAGGTCTGATGGCTGCAGATATTCACCGGTGCCGAAATACACAACACGGCCGTTAAGATTAGCTGGATGATTGCCTACGGTAATTGCTCCTGTAATTGGGCGAGAACCTTCAGTGCTAAACAACTTACTATAAATCCAATCAGTGCTATTGACACTTGTTAAGTCAAAGCGCCACACATTACCTTTTAAATCACCAGCATAAACCACATCAATATTAAAATCGTTGTTCGTCGATACCGCGATCGGAGAGGATAAGCCGTTATCGCCCGCAGTATCAACAGTTATTTTTTTGATGATAGAGCCATCACTAATGTCCAATACATAGAGCACGGCTTTTTGTTCAGCAGAATTATAGCCATTTGCCACAATAGCAACCCAACGACCTGAATTAAGTCTTACGATCTGTGCTTTGCCGTAACTAAAACCCATATCATTATCAGCTTCATCGGTGAATTCCCAGCGTACGACTTTATTGGCTGAGGCATTTGGATCAGTGATATCTAAGGAAAAATAGCCCTTGCCGCCACTTCGGAAACCGCCAACTAGAACTGAATGCCAATCATTGTCATAAAATACATCCATACTGCTTAAAGGACCGTCAACAAATGCCACAGACGAAAAATTTTCATCCATTAAATTAGGGAGAGAAGCCATGAGTTGATTTGGAATATACGAAAACACCTCGTTACCACCGTTACTATCCGCTTGATAGGCATGCAACATACCGTCATTAGCTCCCACGTATATCATCGACTGACGATCGCTTATTGACGCCAAAAAATCAGAGTAAGGTTTAGCCTCAAGATCGTCCGATAATGAAAACTGCCTAAAACCATTGTCATCTTTACCATTACCAACATATATTGGCGATGAGTGCATAATGGGACCTAAACGAGTATCGGTTGCATTTTTTGACGAACCGACGCGACTTCGAAAAAAACCGCCTCTGTCTATTTCATTACCGCCATCACCGCGTATATAGTCAAGCCTTAATTGCCCCATACCATCGCCATTATTCAGTAAACTCTTCTGCTGCGTATTGAGTGATGCCCATCGAAAGTTAATGCCCGGTGCTTGGTTTGAATTCACCGATGAATCAAAGCTGAAAATAGCTCGTGACTCGCTCGGCAAACTCAATTCCGTATTTCGCTCAGCCGCATCCCATACCAGATTACACAATGAACCAAACGGTTTAGCGTTACAATTATCAGCCTCTAATACTTTTTTTGAATCAAAATCATTGCCATTAGACACTTCAAAGGCTTGCAAACGACCAATCCATTTATCGGCATCAAATAGCGACAAATACACTAAGTTACCAGAAGATATACGCCCACTTTTCGCCACGACTGTAGACGCAGTTGACTCCCTGCTGGCGATTCGCTCAGTGATGGTTTTCAAGGCAACGACCAGTTCGTTAGCGTCCGTTGCATTATAGAAACCGCCACGGCCATTAATGCCAGCATGATAAATGTCATCAGCAATACCTTTACCAGTACCAATGTCAGGCCAACCTAGCTGCGTACTTCCATCATTTGAGACATAAGCCTCACCGTCAATAAGATTGCGCATCACACTCTGCGTGGTCGGCACCGTACCTGACAATCCAAATGAGACCAAATAACTTACCATGTGCTGCCAGTTCGCAGGATCATTATTGGGCTGCCAGTATTGCTGGTCAGTGGCCTGACCGTATATTTCTTCAGAAAAAAAAGGCTGGATATTATTACTCAGTGTTGGGGCTAAGTCTGTTGCCCAGTAATGCCACATAATATCAGCCAAAGAGTAACGAGAATTCGCATTGCCATAAATCTTTTGGTACTGCATGCGGCTATCATATATTTTACCGTCGGGCAGCACTCTGCCATTGTCAGAGTCGTGAAAAAACTGATCGGGTAATGCAAATGATCCATTATAAAAACCATCAGTGAGCATGATATGTGTATTTAAGCGACAAGCTATAACATCTGATGAACCACTGGATGGTTGGTCACGATAAGCATTAACTTGGCTATAATAATCCCCTGCCCTAACACTGGCTGATCTTAATGGAGTCCCGCCACTAGTGGGAATTTCTTTTAACCATTGATAGAAATTATTCCTTTCGGACGGATCTAACGTTGACAGATCATTAACGGCAGTTCCCGAAGAAACAGCACGGTCAGTATTGAGTCCCTGTCGACCAATTCTAATAGAACTATTGACAGCTTCAGGAGTGAAGGCACGCATAAGAGCCGTTTTGCCAACATCACCACGGATCGCATAAAACTGGTACCAGTTAGCAAAGTTTGTTCTTTCATCTAGGTATGTTCGACCATAATCGTTAGTTGAACCTGTTAAGGAATAATCAGCTTGATCAATCACTATTTTTTTATAACAGTTAACGTCTGTTAGTTGTTGGTCTATTGAAGAATGACAACCGGTTAGGCTCTTATCGAGCTGGTAATAATAAGCAGCCTGTGGCTGGCAAGGCCCATTATTGTAGGTGCTGCATCCGTATATTGACTCTTCAGACCCGAGTAAATCGGGCGTACTGTCTTGATAATAATGATCATAAATTGCAGTAAATTCTGTCTCCAAATCAACATTTTGTTGGTACTGAGGCTCATAAAAATAACCCCTAATTGCAGATCCATAACTGGCCGACGCTACTAGCTGACCATCGGCATTATTGGGCGGTTGATAAGTAATAAGCGGATCATAATAAATCTTATTAAAACTCGCTGATCGATAGTAAATCTGCCGCCAGCTTGAAGCCACTTTATCAGGCATAAAACCCCATGCCATACTTCCTGAGTCGTCCATAGAGACAATTACATTTGCGGGAACGGCCGTTGAAACAAATAGTGGCAGATCGCTTAACTCCAACGCAAATAATTTTGCATCGAGTAAAATAAATACCATAAAAAGTAAAAACTTTCTCATCAGCAGACTATTCATCAATGTTTTATAAAATGACTTTGTATAATCGATTGGCTTAAAGTTGAAGCGCCATAAGAAAATGCAGTGACTCGATAAATTAACTTAGCATCAGCTGAGTTCGACCCTCGATAAAGTGAGGTGTCCGAATCCATGGCACTCGCACCATTACCAATATATTCAATAATACACCTGGGTGATAAAGCTGGCTTGTAGAGTTCATCATCTGAGGGTCTCAAGCTAGCCTGCTTCGAGCTAAACCCATGTTGAAGCCAGAACCCTTGATCTAACCACCATTGTTTAGGCATCTGATTCACATCAATAATACGGTACGCCTCATTAATTAAGCCTATTAATTCACTTGTCTTATCGCGTTGCTCCAGATCAACCGTTGTTGTTTCTCGCAAATAATTTTCACACTCACTTAATATCGATTCAGCAGACTGCAGAGCTATATTAGAATCCTGCATTTTGACTACCATTTTCTGCTCAAGGCTCGCAATATTTAGCGTTGCCATACCGAGCATTGTGACTAAAATTAATATTACCATTGAAAATATTAACACCATACCTTGCTCTCGTTTTGCAACGCCCATCTGACATATTCCTAGGGTTGGAATAACCTTATTCATTGCTTACCTGGTTACGAAGTGCAATCGTCTGAATGTAGGTCTGATAAACATGGCCATTATCTAAACCAGAAATATCAACCATGGTATCTAATAACAAAATAGCGTCAGACGCTCCTTCAAGAGGGCTGTTATCTGACTGAGTCAACAAACCTAACTTGACCCCTTTTACGTTTTCCCAATCACTCAACTCCATCTGACTTGCATTGACATAACCATAGGTTTTTTGTTGGCCATTAATCCGGCTTACGGCATAAAGCAATTGCATAGCATAAACACCTTCAACAAGTACCACATTACGTGAAATATTATTTTCTAGAACGGCACAACGTAGCTGTCTGTTTGTATCAATATAAAAGGTCATGACTGATATTTGTGTCGCTGCAACGGCAACACCACTGCAATCTAATAAGCTTTCATCATTTGAACCTTTTAGCCGTAAACTAAAACTATCATTATTAGAATTAGCCTGGAAAAGATTTGCATCTGTACTGTCACTGCCAACAATAACGGCTTGCGATTGAAATAAAGCAGTGCCCACCCACTGCTCATCAACAGCTAATCTATTGACTAATTCAGCGGCATAAATATCGCCCTCTAAAGCCGTTAATTCGCCGACATTTATAAACCCTGCTAATCGGGTTGACTGGCTGATAAAATGTAAGCCGAAGCGACCCGCTTGCTGGGCAATTAATTGACCGTGAACCACATCTAACGCACGACGACTCGATATAACAATCTGAACAGCAACCATCAAGACCAATAACCCAATCGTCATCGCTATCATGAATTCAATTATAGAAAAGCCAAATTGTTGAGGTGTTCGGCCGCTTCGATAAAAAGAGTCCCTCATAGCTGAATCGATAATTCAACACAACCATCATTTGAAACGACTGAACAGGAGTGATCTAGCTGGCCGTCTCTGTTTTGGTCCCAAATAACAGCCAAATGTGTACTACTGGTGTCATCAATGTCAATTAACCCTTTTACTAAAGGGAGGCGATGCGATTGTAAACCTTGTTGCCATTGATGTAGCTCATAGCTCGCCAGTTGTGCTGCGGTGCATAAAGCCGTAGGGGAAATACATTGCACAACATTTTGATCTATATTGCCGTCAAATTGATAGGCAGTCATCCCGCCGTCAACCATAAACAATTTATTTATGCGCATTCGATCTGCCATGTCCGCTACAGCGATATTCGCTTGGCTAATAAAATAAGCATTCTGTACATAGCGAATGCTCATGGTTTGTAAGCTAGCCATGCCTAAGACTCCAATGGCGAGAATAAACATCGCTATCATCGCTTCTATTAACAAGAAACCCTGCTGCTTGCATTCCTGAATTGACAGTCGCCTACCAACACTTTTGACAGAATAATGGTGTGCGCTATGCATTACAATTCTCGCTCATACTATCAACTGGATAATATAAACTACCTGATGAAGTCAATTTTATCCGCCGGGAAGTCTGTTGATATTCATAATGACTTAAACAAATATCAAAAAATTGACTTTCACCAAGATGTCTTCCGGAAGGATTGAACATAATATGCTGTTGTTCACTATTGCCATTCATCACCACAGCGCTTTCACCCGAAGCAACATTAATAAGACGTTCTTGCTCACTTTCTCTTAGTCCAGAGCCATTGTCATCAACAAATATAATCCACCCATTAGACCAATCATCACCACAGATAGATTGATCTGAACTCGGACAAATAGTAATAAATTGTTGACTATAAATGGCCTCTGCACGAGCAAAGTGAACAGCGTGAGAAAACCGGTCTCGAACAGTTCTTACCGCCTGATCATTCATTACTTGAATTAAATTGACCGAACCAATCATTACAAGTAAACCAATAATTGATAGCACACCCATTAACTCAAATAATGTAAATCCCCGATGAAACTTCAACATCATTAACATAGCATGTAACCCATTCGTTTTTTAATAGACGCACGTCTAAAGTGATAGATTCAAAGAATAGGTGCAGTGGCGACTATAAATTTATAAAGTCGCGAAAAACTTGAACTTGGACTCAATTAAAAGATAAAAAATCCGCAGAATGTGAACTGAATCTTAAAAGATTATTTAACAGATGGGCGTAATTCTTTTGGCATGGAAAACGTAATGTTTTCTGGAATACCTATTTGTTGTTTGATCTGATTCGCACCAAGAGATTGCAGGTAAGCCAGCACTTCATCAACTAAAACCTCGGGAGCAGATGCACCTGCCGATACACCAATAGAAACCTTGTTCACTAGCCATTGAGGTTTAATATCAGTAGCACAGTCAATTAAATACGATTCAGTTCCTAATCGCTGGGCCAATTCACAGAGTCGATTTGAATTTGAACTAGTGGATGATCCAACCACTAAAAGCAGATCACATTGACGAGACAATTCGCGAACAGCATCCTGTCGATTTTGTGTCGCATAACAAATATCATCTTTTTTTGGACCGCAAATACTTGGAAATTTCTTTCTAAGAGCATCAATAACAATTGCCGTGTCATCCATTGATAAGGTTGTTTGTGTCACGTAATAAAGCTGCTCGGGATCGTTTACTTTGAGTTGCATAACATCATCAGCTGTTTCAACTAAGTACATCATACCGCCATTTTTGGAATCGTACTGGCCCATGGTTCCCTCGACCTCAGGGTGACCGTGATGGCCAATAAGAATACATTCTTGGCCAGCACGACTGTGCCGAACAACTTCCATATGTACCTTGCTGACTAAGGGGCACGTTGCATCAAAAACTTTTAACGCCCTTTGATGAGCTTCTTTACGGACGGCTTGAGAAACGCCATGTGCACTAAAGATAACCACCATATCGTCAGGCACTTGACATAACTCATCAACAAAAATTGCACCTCTCTCCCGTAGTCGATCGACTACGTACTTATTATGAACCACCTCATGACGCACATAAATAGGAGCGCCGAACACATCAAGTGCTCTATTAACGATGTCGATGGCACGATCAACACCCGCACAAAACCCTCTGGGGTTGGCCAGCGTTACATTGGCTGAACTTGCGATCAGAGACGGGGCATCCTGGTTAAATACGGTTGGCTTAATGGGGTCTGTCATTGATTTTCCACGCTAATCACATGCACATCAAAAATAATATCATGGCCTGCCAACGGGTGATTGAAATTAACATACACAGCTTCTGACTCTACCCGATCAACGACCCCCGCTAGCTCACCGTTGCCCGCATCAGCAAAGGTAAGCATTAAACCTGCTGCTAGACTGTCGGGCTGATCAGCCACCATAGGTTCTATTTCATGGCGACGGAAACGATGAATGTTTTCAGGATTGGCAACACCAAAAGCTGACTCGGCAGGTATCGTCGTGGTCTTTTTTTCACCGGCTTTAAGGCCGAACATAGACTGCTCAAAAGCCTCAAACATATTGCCGTCACCAACAACAAAGTCAACCGGCGATGCATCGAAGTTAGTATCAATCACGACACCTGACTCTAATCTTAGTGCGAAATGCAATAATACTCGACTGCGCTCACCCACGCCTGTTACTGGAATAGTTTGGTCATTCTTCATCAACAGACTCTCGCTTATCATCAAAATACATGTCCAACAACATAAAGAAAGCACCTATTGTTATCGCTGCATCAGCCACATTAAAGGCAGGAAAATAGTGGCCTTCATAGTAAAAAAGCACAAAGTCGACCACCTTGCCCAATAAAACACGGTCGATGAGATTACCAATAGCACCGCCTAAAATACAACTTAAAGCGACCAATAAGCACACTTGATGACGCTCTAATCGGCTAATCCAGACAATAAGCACAACACTCACTAGCGAAGAGATTGCCGTAAACAGCCACCGTTGCCAACCCCCAGCATCACTTAGAAAGCTCCATGCTGCTCCCTCATTATAAACCAAGGTCAAATCAAAGAATGGCAATAGCTGTAATCGTTGCGTCTCGAAAAAACTGACTTGCACCCAATATTTTGTCAGTTGATCGAGCACAATAATGAACAGCACGAACAAATAATAATGCCTGATACTTAAACCAATATGACTTATCTTCATTAGGCGAACAGCCTCAATTCACCTACACCCTCGACATTTTCAACGCAACGCTGGCAAAGTTCCGGATGATCGTCCATATGTCCGACTTCGCTTGTGTGATGCCAACACCGGACACATTTCTTATGTTCGCTTTTACTTACCGACAACGACAAATCTGCCAATTCTGTTGCAATCGCTGAAGAAGGCGATGGCCGATCACTGATAATAGTCACTGCCGATGCAATCAATATAAACCGCAACTCGTCGCCAACTCGTATAAGCTGAGCGGCTAATTGCTCTCCTGCATAAAGCGTGATGTTAGCTTCGAGCGAACCACCAATTAGCCCCTTAGCTCGCTCGGCCTCTAACGCCTTATTGACCGCCTCTTTTACCTTGCATAAGGTATTCATAAGTTCGGTTTCTTGCTTATCATTATCTAATAAATGAGTGACACCCGCGTATACCTCTTCGATAAATATATTATTACTGCGCTGCCCTGGAATATTCTCGTGTAACTCATCAGCTGTAAACGATAAAATTGGCGCTATCCAACGAGTGAAGGCTTCAATAATATGAAATAAGGCAGTCTGGGCAGAACGACGAGCTAAGCTGTTTTCCTGACAGGTATACTGACGGTCTTTAATAATATCAAGATAAATGCTGCCCAACTCAACCACGCAAAAGTTATGTAATTTTTGATAAATAGTATGCAATTGATACTCATTGTAAGCAGTCAGAATTTCTTCTTGTAACTCATACGCACGAGTAATAATCCATCGATCTAATAACAACAAATTGTCATCATCAATCAAATCTTGTGTTGGATCAAAGCCATCTAGATTTGACAATAAAAATCGAGCCGTGTTGCGTATACGTCGATAGGAATCGGAAACTCTTTTTAAAATCTCACTCGACACACTCATTTCGCCACTGAAATCAGTTGCTGCCACCCACAACCGCAACACATCAGCGCCTAGTTCATTCATAACGGTTTGTGGGGCGACAATGTTGCCCTGTGACTTAGACATTTTTTTGCCTTGGGCGTCAACCACAAAACCGTGAGTGAGCACCGCTTTATATGGAGGTAACCCCGTCATGGCGATAGAAGTTTTTAATGACGATTGGAACCAACCACGGTGCTGATCTGAGCCCTCTAAATAAAGGTCAGCTGGAAAAGATAGACCCTCAGTATTTTTTAACACCGAATAATGCGTCACCCCTGAGTCAAACCAGACATCGAGGGTATCACTTACTTTAGTGTATTGATCAGCCTCAGCTCCCAGCAATTCGGCAGGGTCTAGGTCAAACCAAGCGTCGATGCCCTTTTGCTCTATCTTCTCTGCCACCTCAGCTATTAAACGGGAGCTCTCTGGATGAATTTCTTGAGTGACTTTGTTAACAAATAAAGTTATCGGAACACCCCAAGTCCGTTGACGAGAAATGCACCAATCGGGACTACTTTCTAACATTCCATTAATTCGAGCATAACCCCAGTCAGGAATCCATTGCACCCCCTCAACTGCCGCCTTAACCTTTGTCAGTAAATCCTGCTCTGACATACCAATAAACCACTGTGGTGTTGCACGGTAAATTAACGGTGTCTTAGTTCGCCAACAATGCGGATAACTGTGATGGATTGTTTCAACTGCGCATAGCCGCTGCTGTTGCTGCAATGTGTCGATAATAGCTTGCTCAACCTTATACACATGTTGCCCAGCAAACAGCGGCGTACTTTCTTGATAAACGCCATTATCGGCGACTAAGTTTAAAGTTCCTAAATCATACTTTTTACCAACCATAAAATCATCGACACCATGATCGGGCGCGGTATGAACACATCCGGTTCCTGCTTCAGTGGTCACATGATCACCTAAAATGAGTGGTACCTGCTTATCATAAAAAGGATGCTGAAGAATCAACCCTTCTAATGCAGCGCCTTCACAGTGTCCCACGACTCTGAACGCGTCAACTTTGAATCGGCGAAGAGCGGATTCATGTAAGGCTTCGGCCATTAGCAAACGTTGCTGACTGCCATTCAATTCACATTCAACCACAACGTAATCTAATTCAGGATGCAAGCAGACCGCCTGATTTGCTGGCAACGTCCAAGGTGTTGTCGTCCAAATCACAACACTGACAGGACCTACACCTTCGAGATTGGGCACAGCGTCAATCAGTTTATCCTCGGCAACGATAGAAAAAGCTACATCGATCGAAAACGAATCCTTATCTTGGTATTCAACTTCAGCTTCTGCTAAAGCCGAACCACCGACGACACTCCAATACACTGGTTTAAAACCTCGAACTAAATGACCATTATCAATAATCTTTGCTAAAGATCTAACAATGTCAGCTTCAGTTTTGAAGTTCATGGTTAAGTAAGGGTTTTGCCAATCACCAAGCACACCTAAACGAATAAAATCTTTTCGCTGTCCGTCAACTTGACGGGCCGCATAATCACGACATTTTTGACGAAAGACTTGATGGTCAACTTTAACACCTGCCTTACCAATCTTAGTCTCGACTTTATGCTCAATAGGTAAACCATGACAATCCCAGCCTGGCACATAGGGCGCATCAAAACCCTGTAACGTTTTCGATTTAATAATAATATCTTTTAAAATCTTATTGACTGAATGGCCAATATGAATGTCACCATTGGCATAGGGGGGGCCATCATGCAAAATAAATTTTTCACGATTAGCAAATTTAGCGCGTATTTGGCCGTAAACATCGGCTTTGTTCCATGACTTCAATCGCTCGGGTTCGCGCTGAGCAAGGTTGGCTTTCATAGCAAACGAAGTCTTTGGCAAGTTTAACGTATGCTTGTATTGGTTCTTAGTATCGTCACTCATAAATACAACTTCAATCCTTATTGGCTTGGGTGAGAAAAATAATTTCTCGCGGTACTCACGTCTCGATGAATTTGGGTTTTTAATAAATCCAATGAATCAAACCTTTTCTCATCTCGTATCTTTTCACGAAATCTTACTTCTATACGGTTACCGTATATGTCTTGATCAAAGTCCAGTAGGTGCACTTCTAAAATCGCTTTTATAGAATCATCAACAGTCGGTCGACAGCCAACATTTGCCACCCCAGGCAACCATGTCTTATTATCAGTGCCTATTGCAACTTCTACGGTATAGACACCTGACATTGCCGCTCTTAATCGATGTAACTCAACATTCGCAGTAGGCACGCCTAACTGACGGCCCAATTGCTGACCATAAACTACTTTTCCTGCAATGCTATAAGGCCTTGCCAGCAAATTTTCAGCCTCAGAAAATTCACCTAATTCCAACAACTCTCGAATTCGTGTGCTGGATACGCGCTGACTATTAAAAGCTAAAGTGGCGGTATCCTCAACGCTAAAATCATGCTTAATGGCTAAACGTGCTAATAAATCAAAATCACCACCGCCGTCTCGACCAAAACGAAGATCATCGCCAACCACAATATGTCTCGCATTCAAATGCTTGACAAAAACTCTCTCAATGAATTCTGTAGCTTCCATATTTCGCATAGCATCATTAAATCGAACTAAAATGACACGGTCGATACCTAACGCAGCCATACCCTCAAATTTTTCGCGGAAGCTCATTAATCTTGGCGGCGCGGCTAATGGAGAAAAGTATTCGCGCGGCAATGGTTCTAAGGTTACGACCACAGAGGGCAGACCAACTTCTGCAGCACGAAATCTCAAATGATTGAGCACCGATTGGTGGCCTCGATGCAGTCCATCAAAAGCACCAATAGTCAATACGGTTCCCGCCTGGCCGGACGCTGAACGCCCATGACTAGGTTTTAAATTATGAATACCACGAACTAGCTCCACACACCTCTCCAACGCCGCGATGGTCTTGACTGCAATGTCGCAATCTCAACAACCGTGATAGCCATTAATTATATACTGAGATAGCAAGAAAAAACTGCCTTTTAACAACCGATCACAGCCTGCATCAAATTTATACTGGCGGCTTGAAATCGACCGCCCTTACACCCATTAGCCACAATGCTAAGCCATAGCTGAAAAAACCAGAAAAAATTATAGTCACTAAATAGCTACTTCGAGTCAACCAGCTTCCCGTCAGCCATAATTGCTCCGTAGGTAATAGCGGCAAGAGTACTGCCAGCATAAAAGCAACCGCGCAGACAATTCTTAACAATAAACGCCAATAATTTGCGGATAATAAGCGTACTCGCTCCCCGCAGGACCCACTGACTAAGAGGGCATCATCCCTCACAAGCCCTCGGTACAGCAATGCTGCATTTAACCATGCCGACAAACTGGTCGCCAACGCCAAACCAACATGACCTAGCTGAAAGTTATCATGCAATAAATAGACAAAAATAAGGTTAAAAATCATGTTAGCTACCATTGCAATAATGCCAACCTTGACGGGTGTTTTCATATCTTGACGAGCAAAAAACCCTGTCGCCAATACCTTAATTGCCATAAAAGCCGTGAGCCCTAAACTATAAGCCTGAAGACTTAAGGCCGCCATGCTCACATCAATTGCGGTCATTGCTTGGTATTGAAAAAGAGTAAATAAAATAGGCGCCGCCAGCAACCACAAACCAACCGTCGCAGGAACCGCTACCACAGTGATAGAACGCAAAGCCCACTCTAAAGTTTCACGAAACTGGGTCGCCGAGGCGGCTAAGTGAGCCCGCTCGTCCGTATCGCTTTTCACCGTTAATTTTTGCAGTTGAAGTCGAGACAAACTGGGCAAAATCACAGTGGCAATAGCGATGCCAAATACACCTAACGGTAACTCTACAAGGCGGTCTGAATAATACAACCATGAAACGCTGCCAGTCGGTAAAAACGAGGCCAGCACCGTATCCAACAATAAATTAATCTGACTCACTGAAACGCCAAAGATTGCCGGCAACATCAGCAGCGCAATTTTTTTCACACCCGCATGCTTTGTATCCCATCGAGGCTTAGGCAAACGGTCTAATTGATGTAAAAAAGGCAACTGAAATAACAGCTGCAGGCAACCTGCAAATAATACTGCCCAAGCCAAGGCATAAACAGGCGTTGTAAAAAAGGGGGTTGCAAATAAGGCAAAACCAATTAATGATAAATTCAGCAGCACGGGGGTAAATGCTGGCACAACAAAACGATCATAACTATTCAAAATGGCGCCAGCAAAGCCTGTCATAGAGATCAACAATAAGTAAGGGAACGTAATCCGTAACATGTGCTCAGTCATAGCAAGCTTTTCTGGCTGATGAATAAAGCCAGGAGCAAACAACATGGTAACTAATGGTGACGCCATGACCACAAGGCCAACCAGCATCAATAAAGAACCGCCTAAGACACCACACGCAGCGTTAATTAAGCTTTTAACGGCCGCAATATTACCGTTCGATTCATATTGTTCACGATATTCGGACAAGACAGGAACAAATGCCTGAGCAAAAGCACCTTCAGCAAATAAACGGCGTAAAAATTGTGGAATTTTAAAAGCGACAAAAAATGCATCGGCGAAACCAGTGGCCCCGACAGTAATGGCAATAACAACATCACGAACCAAGCCTAAGACTCTAGATATGAGTGTCATTACGCTCACAATAAAACTGGAGCCCAATAAGTTTTTTGGGAACCGAGAGCTTTCGTCTACCTGAGAATCACGCATAAACTGGCCATCAAATGACTTTAATCTGCATTTTTATTTTGACAATAACTTACTGAAAACGACTGCCCGTGTACCAGTTAACATTTCTTGCTGACTTGTCAACTAATTTGACCACGTCAAGCACTAAGGCAAACAAAGCCATCCTTAGCACTACACCGTTATCAGTCTGGCGAAAAATCGCCAAATTAGGATTTTCATTTAAGTCGCTGTCTAATTCATTAGCCTCGGCACGAGAATCACGCGGCAAGGGATGCATAATCACTGTATTCGGTTCACAGTGTTTAGTGTATACCGATTGATTTAGACGAAATTTACCCCGATAAAGATCAGCCTCTTCCTGCGAAATAAATCGCTCTTCCTGAATGCGCGTGGAGTAAACGATATCGACATGAGCAATACTCGAAGCCAAATCATCTGAGATAGTGACACGATGATTGGCTGAACGAAGCAATTCCACCAACTCAACTGGCATCTGCAGAGCATTAGGAGACACCAACTGTAAATCAATATTTTTGTAAGAGCACAATAATTTCGCTAAGGAGTGAACCGTGCGGCCGTGTTTTAAATCACCAATCATACCGATTCTTAACCCATCGAGACCTCGACCACTGGCTTTCAACTCCTTTTCTATGGTGTATAAATCTAACAGTGCTTGCGTTGGATGCTCATTTGCACCATCGCCGCCATTAATAACCGGCACTCGACTGGCTGTTGCAAACTCACTCACTGAGCCCTTAGCTGGATGCCGCATGGCGATAATATCGCTATAGCCGCTTAGCACTCGAGCCGTATCATAAAGGGACTCACCTTTAGCAAGTGCTGAATTCTCAAAGCCTGTGGTCTCCCTGACTTCACCGCCAAGAAGATTAAATGCACACCCAAAACTGACTCGAGTCCGCGTACTCGGCTCAAAAAACATATTGCCTAATATGGCGCCGTCAAGAACCTTGGTGACTTGATGACGGTGAGCAAAAGGCTCCATCATTCTTGCCACTGAAAAAATACGGTCAATATCAGCACGTTCGAACTGATCAATTGATAAAATATGACTCCCAATGAAGTCCATCGAGCACGCTCCACTCAAATGATTGCCTTGAATTAACGATCTTCAATAAGCAATTGGTTAACACAAATGCATAACTACCTACCTAAGTCTAAACCCAGTAGATAAGGAGGCCAAGCCTTGAACGCGTCGACTGTCATTATTGCCCAACAGAATGGTCTTTAATGGCAATAATTACTCATCTAACACGAATAAATAGAGCAAACTATGGATTTCTTGTCTGAAGTCATTGCTGTTGATGGATCAAAACCATAAAATTAAACCGAACTTATACCAATAGGACAATCACATCAATGCTAATCATAGGACTAACAGGCGGTATAGGTAGCGGGAAAACCGCTGCAGCAAAAAAATTCTCTTCGTTACATGTTACCGTAATCAATGCTGATACCGTCGCTAGAGAGATAGTTGCGTCTGGCTCTGAGGCCTTAGCCGCTATCGAGCGGAAATTTGGCCCAGACATATTACTTGCCAATGGCGATTTAGACCGAAGCCAACTGAGACATATGATTTTCGCTGATCCCGAGGCAAAGATCTGGCTAGAAAGCTTAACACACCCGCTGATAGGCGTGCGTATATTTGAGCAATTAAACCAACCACATAAAAAAGGCGAAGCCAATTATCGCATTCTTGAATCCCCACTACTATTAGAAACCAGTCAACGGCAATTGACTGCGCGTATATGCCTAATTGATGTGCCAACTAAAATACAACTGGAAAGGACCATGGCCAGAGACAACAATACTGAGCAACAAGTGCTCGCAATCATGGCAAGCCAGATGGACGGTGAAAAAAAGCGCTTATTGGCTGATGACGTGATCAATAATAGCGACAATTTAGACGAACTGCATCGACAAGTTGAATCTATGCATGAGCGTTATCAGGCACTGGCAAAAGAGATGCAATTATGACAACTTCGGTACTTGAGTCCAACTGCCCCAACTGTAGCATTGAAATTCAATGGACAGATAAATATCCTGAACGACCCTTTTGCTCAGAGCGCTGTAAAAATAATGATTTTATAGGCTGGGCGAATGAAGAAAAAAAGATAGCCGGTAATTCAAGCTATGAAGATGTGTTCAGTGAAGACGGTGAATAAATACTGACTGAGTTGCTGCTAAATCAGTTGAATTTTTTTTCTAACCATTCAACAATTGCCTGATTGGCTGCTGGGAACAGAACCGTTTGTAATTCATCAATAGCCAACCATCTGATAGGTTGACCTTCACGACCACAAGGCTCTCCGCGATAACGTTCAATCTGCCATACGTCCAATAAAACATTTTTATCTTTATAATCATGTTTTATTTGCATAATAGGTTCTGCATGATCAACAGAGATTCCTATTTCTTCATGCAATTCGCGATACAATGCAACTTCAGCAGTCTCACCTTTATCAACCTTACCACCTGGAAACTCCCATAAGCCACCCTGATGAGCAGTCTGATGTCTTCGAGCAATAAAAACACTTCGTTTATTAATGAGTAAACCTACAGCAACATGAATCATTACAAAGATGCCTTAACTGCGATAATCAGCGTTAATATGAACGTAATCTAACGATAAGTCACTGGTCCAAACACGCTCATTAACGGCCCCGCGTTGCAAGTCAATAGTGATTGAAATATCTTGCTGGCTCATTATGCTCATAGCCTGCTGCTCATCATATGAAGACGCCTCACCGCCATGCTGGCAGATAAGTAAGTGATCAAGAAAAATTTCAATCGTTTCGATATTTAATTGCTCAACGCCTGCTCTACCGACAGCGGCTAAAATCCTTCCCCAATTTGCATCACTGGCAAAAAAAGCTGTTTTTACAAGCGGCGACTGAGCAACTGCATAAGCTACCAGCAGGCATTCATCTGAATTATGACCGCCTTTGACATCAATAGTAATGAACTTTGATGCGCCTTCAGCATCTCGAATTATGGCGGTCGCAAGATCAATAAATAACAGTGTTAGTAACGATTCAAATTCAGACCATGCGAAGTGCCTATCATCAAGCTTAACGCCAGCTTGATCCGTTGCTGCTAATACGCATGCATCATTAGTGGAAGTGTCGCCATCGACGGTAATACGATTGAAAGATTGTTTTACGCAATGATCCAGTAATTGCTTTAAATTTTTTTGATCAATCCCGGCATCTGTAGCCACATAGGCTAACATGGTAGCCATATTTGGACGAATCATTCCTGCGCCTTTGCAAATACCTGAAACAGTGATTGTTCTACCATCAACCTCCATCTTACGACTAAAGCCCTTGGCAACCGTATCGGTTGTCATCATTGCCTCGGCAGCCAATTTCCAGTGCCCGGCAGATAAAGAACTGATTAGGTCGTCGCTCACTGCATCAATTTTGGCTACCGGCAAGGATTGGCCAATCACTCCAGTGGAAAAGGGTAACACTCGCTTAACATCACAGCCGATGCTTTGGGCAACAGAGCGGCAACTATGCTCTGCAGCAAGATGACCGTCATTTCCAGTTCCAGCATTCGCATTTCCTGAATTTACTAACAAATAAATAGCGTTAGAATTCTCCTGTTCTGTCATCGCCGCCAGTTTATTTTTTGCTATGGTAACCGGTGCAGCACAGAACGCATTTTGAGTAAACACAGCCACACATTCACTTCCTTGTGCTAACTCCATCAAAGCCAAGTCATTCTTAGGCGGATCTGAAGGAGAAGATTTAATACCCGCATAAGCGACACCCCAACGAACACCAGCAACGGGTGAAATATGCAGCAAAGGATTTTCTTGGAACATAAGGACTACCCCGTTAACTTAACGATCACAGAGTTTTCTGCCGTTTACTGAAGATAAAAACTCAGCCTATTTGACCATGACACTGCTTATATTTTTTACCTGACCCACAAGGGCATTTTTCATTACGACCTACTTTAGGCCCCTCCCGTAAAACGGGCTGAGCGGATTGATTTTCACTCGCATCATCACCGGGAACTAAACTGCCTGCCTGCTCATGCTTGGCAATTGTCGATTCTTTAGCTTGAGCTTCTCGACGCTGTTTTTCTATAATATCGGGATCATCTTCAGCTTGAACTTGAACCAAAGAAAGAAATCGAATCAATTCAAACTTCATGTTTTGCAACATCGATTGAAATAATTCGAAGGCCTCACGTTTATATTCCTGCTTAGGGTTTCGTCCAGCGTAACCACGCAAACCGATACCTTGGCGTAAATGATCCATGGTAGCGAGATGCTCTTTCCATAACCCATCAAGAATCTGTAACATTATTTGTTTTTCAAAACGCCTGGCAGCATCGCCAAAACGGGCTGCTTTATCATGATACTTATCCGCCAATAGTTGAATGATTTTTTGTCTCAAGCTTTCTTCATAGAGCTCATCATCCTGATCTAACCACTGCCTAACTGGCAGATCAATATCAAAATTAGACTTCAGTGTGGACTCTAAGCCATCAATATCCCACTGTTCCTCGATACTTTGAGGCGGTATAAAACCATCAATATGATCATTAATTACATCGTGACGAATCGTATTAACCATATGACTAATATCATCAGCCAATAAAATATCATTTCTTTGCTGATAAATGATTTGACGCTGATCATTAGCCACGTCATCGTATTCGAGTAATTGCTTACGGATGTCAAAATTGCGACCTTCCACCTTACGTTGAGCTTTTTCTATCGCATTTGAAACCATTTTATGCTCGATGGCCTCGCCTTTCTCCATGCCCAATCGCTGCATAAAATTACGCACGCCATCTGAAGCAAAAATGCGCATTAAACTGTCGTCCATGGATAAATAGAACCGAGTCACACCGGGGTCACCTTGACGACCAGAGCGACCACGAAGTTGATTATCTATCCGTCTAGATTCATGCCTTTCAGTACCAAATATATGCAAACCACCGGCAGCTAGCACTTTTTCCTGCCGCAATTGCCAATCTCTTTTATGGGCAGCTATTTTTTTTTCGTTGTCCGTATCGAGCGCTAGTAACTCGGCATCTAAATTCCCTCCCAATACAATATCTGTTCCGCGACCAGCCATATTGGTGGCAATCGTTAATGCGCCTGGCCGGCCTGCTTCGGCAATTATTTTTGCTTCGCTTTTGTGAAACTTAGCATTCAAAACGTTGTGTTCAATTTTTGCCTTATTAAGAAATTTCGATAACTGTTCTGAAGTTTCTATCGATGCAGTACCCACAAGAATTGGCGCATCGCCTTCTAAGGTTTTTTTTATATCTTCGACCACAGCTGCATATTTTTCTTCAACAGACATGAAAATTAGATCATTACGATCTTCACGTATGGTTTGCTTATTGGTTGGAATGACAATTACATCCAACGAGTAAATCTGATGGAATTCAGGTGCTTCAGTGTCAGCCGTACCTGTCATGCCAGCTAGCTTTTGATAAAGACGAAAATAGTTTTGAAATGTCGTCGAAGCCAAGGTCTGGCTTTCTGCATGAATATTAAGGTTTTCTTTCGCCTCCAATGCCTGATGCAGACCATCTGACAAACGACGACCTAGCATTGTTCTACCTGTATGCTCATCAATTAAAACAACATTACTGTCTTGAACAATGTATTCGACGTTGCGCTGAAACAAATGGAGTGCACGCAAAGCCGTCGTCACATGATGCAGTAAGTTTAAATTACCTGTCGAATAAAGGCTCTCACCCTCATCAAGAAGCTTCTCGTCAATTAATATCTCTTCAACAAACTCATGGCCTATTTCTGTTAGGTCGACACTGCGCTGTTTCTCGTCAAGGATAAAGTGCCCATCATCTGCAAACTGCGAGTCTTGCTCAATTGTTGACTCAGGATCAGTGGCTCGCTGCAAGCGAGGAGCAATCGCTTTCATACGTTTATACAATGCTGAACTGTCTTCTGTTGGACCTGAAATGATTAATGGCGTTCTGGCTTCATCAATTAATATTGAGTCAACTTCATCGACGATAGCAAAGTAAGTACCACGACTAACACGGTCCTCTAAGCTAAAGGCCGTATTATCACGTAAGTAATCAAAGCCAAACTCATTATTTGTGCCATAAGTGATGTCGGCCGCATAAGCTGCTCGCTTATCTTCCATTGCTTGACCGGACTGAATAATACCAACCGTCAAACCAAGAAATTCATACAGTGGGCGCATCCAGTTAGCATCTCTTTCAGCCAAATAGTCATTAACCGTCACAATATGCACGCCCTGATCTGCCAAAGCATTTAAGTAAGCCGGCAAGGTCGCAACTAAAGTTTTACCTTCGCCAGTTCGCATTTCAGCAATACGCCCTTCGTGAAGCGAAATTCCACCCAACAACTGCACATCAAAGTGACGCATACCCAAACTTCTAGAGCCCGCCTCTCTTACCGTGGCAAAGGCTTCAGGTATTAACTTTTCTATACTTTTACCGTTTAAAACGGCTTGTTTAAATTCAGCTGTTTTTGCTAATAATTCAGCATCTGAAAAAGCACGGTATTCATCTTCTAAGGCGTTGACTTTAGCCACCGTCTTTGACATCCGCTTAAGCTCTCGATCATTACGTGAACCAAATATTTTTTTAACTGTTTTAACAATCATAACTGGTCTTTCGTCTCGTTAATTCTGCTGGTTATTTATCGGCATAAAATCTACCGCGGCAACCTTTTAAACATACTAATCAGTAAAAGGTTCCGTATCGATAACGCTGTTGATACTAGAAAAAATGAACAGCATAAATAAGATAAGCATAGCACGTTAAAGGAGAATGTTGACTGGACTTGAGGGGCAAATAAGACACAAGAATGTATTTTGAATGCCAAACTTGCTACACAGAAAAGCGGAAGATTAAAGTGATGGAAATCTAAAGACTTGCTCGATAAATATACCGCTCAGGATTGACGGACTTACCGTTCCTAAGAATTTCAAAATGCACATGCGGACCCGTTGAACGGCCACTGCTGCCCATTAAGGCAATTACTTGTCCTTTTTCAACGATATCGCCGACTTGGACGTTTAGCGAACGATTATGCGCATAGCGCGTGACATACCCATTACCATGATTCAATTCAACAAACGTCCCATACCCTCCGCGAGAACTTGCATCGATGACAATGCCCCCGGCAACCGCGATGACATCGGAACCATCGGCGCCTGCAAAGTCAACACCATCGTGCCAAGCTTTACGCCCACTAAAGGGATCGATTCGATGACCATAGGATGATGACATCCAGCCTTTTTTAATCGGTTTCCCTGTAATAAAGGCCTCTACGCGCAGTTCTTTAGCCGCCAATTGCTCATCTAATAATATTAATTCCTGTTCGCTTTTGGCGACATGAGAACTTAAATTTGCCAGCATTTTTGTTAAGGGTAGATCAGTGTTAATAGCAATTAAATCACTTGTTACACGGCCATTTCTGGGCCCACCAAGGGCTGGGCGAAGACTAAAATCAAATTCTCCATTGTCTAATTGCGCAGTTATAGCCACCTGCTCACCAAGTGCATCTAACCGGATTACGCGCGCCTCTAATTCAGCAACTTTAAGAGTAATGCCCGACAATTCATCACTAATTTGAGTTTGCGCTAGATTGACGATCGACTCTTGTTCACTAAGCTGCGCCCGCCATTGCAATAACATCTGACGGCCAATTTCACTGCGCTCTGAGACGCTCAAAAGCCACACTAAGCCTGCACCAGCAATAAAGGGTAGAAGTAAAATAACCAGGAAAATTGCCTTATGGGCCGACCTAGAGGTGTCTAAGGTCGTTGATTGAGCACCCGGCCCAGGTAAGAAAATCAATTTCATCGAGGATCTCTGCAATAATTACTTATTGGTTAAATTTTAACCAATTATCATATTAAGAAAATAACAGAATTTTACCTTTTTGCAAAGATTTTTGTTGATTTTCGTTAGAAACACTGACTTTTTCAACAAAAAAAATACGTTTTTAATGAAGATAAAAATCAAGTTATTGATTTTACTGATTTTATTATTTACTTTGCTAAAGACCAAGATAGGCTTGGCACAAATTAAACCGCCATCACAGGGGATGCAAATGTAATAGGTGACTTTTCTGAGTCCTCGAATGTGACCACTTCCCAGGCATCTTGCTGCGCGATTAACGCTCTAAGTAATTTGTTGTTGAGCGCATGGCCTGATTTATGGGCTTTAAACTCACCGATTAAACTGTTACCCAACAAGTAAAGGTCGCCAATGGCATCTAGCACCTTATGACGAACAAATTCATCTTCATAACGCAGACCGTCTTCATTCAAAATGCGGTAATCATCAACGACGATAGCATTGTCAACACTGCCCCCTCGAGCGAGGCCTTTCGAGCGAAGGTGCTCCATTTCATGCATAAAGCCGAAAGTTCTCGCCCGACTGACCTCTCTAACAAAGGACGTAGAACAAAAATCAACTTCTGCGCGTGCTGGTCGACCACGAAACACAGGATGATCAAAGTCAATAGTAAACGTTACCTTGAAGCCGTTACGAGGTGAAAAACTCGCAAACTTATCATCCTCTTCAACCTTAATTTCACGCTTAATACGTATAAACTTTTTAGCGGCTGATTGCTCTTCAATTCCTGCAGATTGCAGTAAAAAAACGAACGGTCCGGCACTGCCATCCATAATAGGCACTTCAGCAGCGCTCATTTCAACGTACGCATTGTCTATACCTAACCCTGCCATTGCTGATAGCAAATGTTCAACAGTGGAAATACGCACACCGTCTTTGATAAGCGTCGTGGAAAGCGTTGTGTCACCTACATTTTCAGCGGTGGCCGGTATTTCGACCATCGGATCTAAATCGACACGACGAAAAATGATACCGGTATTGATGGCTGCTGGACGAAGGGTCAAATAAACCTTTTTACCTGAGTGAAGACCGACACCAGTCGCACGAATGCTGTTCCTTAATGTTCTTTGTCGTATCATGGCTCACCTGATTTTCGGATTATTTGATGGTTTCTCTCAGTCTTTCAATTACTACTCAATGTTGCCGATAGATTATGTTAGCCAAGACCAAAATTATTGATTTCGGGCGCGGATCCTAGCAGAACTCACCTAAATTTGCCAGTCAACTAAATACGATGAGTTCACAGAATGTACGCCTTTTAAAACCAGTCAAATCGCCATTACGCACCAATTAGTTCGCTTGGCGACGCAAAAATGCTGGAATATCCAACAAATCCAAATCTTTACCTGCTGAAATTTCGACCGATTTTGCAGGCGTATTCACCGTATCAGTTGACACAGATGCCGGCTTTGATGAATATGAAACCACCGAATTTTCTGTTTTGCTCGCCTCATTTCTAAACGCAGTCGGCTCGTCATAATTGATCTGAGGCCTACGGGGCCTGACTCTGGGAGGCACCGATGTCGGAGCTATACCTCCAGAAGAAACGGGCTCACCTAAACCTGTCGCGACAACGGTCACTTTTAAATCATCCGTCATTTCAGGGTCTATAACCGTGCCCACGACTACCGTTGCATTGTCAGAGGCAAACTCTTCGATAGTTTCGCCTACTTCGGCAAATTCACCCAACGAAAGGTCCATGCCAGCTGTAATATTCACTAAAATACCTCTCGCCCCTTGCAGATTGACATCTTCTAAGAGGGGGCTCCGAATAGCGGCTTCTGCCGCTTCACGCGCTCTTGCTTCACCGCGAGAAACACCTGTCCCCATCATAGCCATGCCCATTTCAGACATCACGGTGCGAACATCAGCAAAATCCACATTGATCATTCCAGGACGTATAATTAAATCGGCTATTCCTTGTACAGCACCTAATAATACATCATTCGCAGATTTAAAAGCGTCGAGTAAGCTCGTATTTTTGCCCATTACTGCTAACAACTTCTCATTTGGAATAGTTATTAATGAATCGACATGCTGTTGTAACTCGCGGATACCACTCTCGGCATGTTCTAAACGTTTTTTACCTTCAAATTTAAACGGTCGAGTCACAACGGCAACCGTTAAGATGCCCATCTCTTTTGCGACTTCAGCAATTATAGGGGCACCCCCCGTCCCCGTTCCGCCACCCATGCCTGCCGTGATAAATATCATGTCAGCACCACCAATGATTTCAGCAATACGATCTCGATCTTCAAGCGCAGCCTGACGACCAACATCAGGATTAGCACCTGCACCCAATCCCTTAGTAATAGTACTGCCAAGTTGAAGCACCGTGTTAGCAGCCATATCAGCTAAAGCCTGCGAATCGGTATTTGCACAAATAAACTCGACACCGTCAATATTATTATTGATCATATGTTTAACGGCATTACCACCACCGCCGCCCACACCAACAACTTTTATTACTGCATTTTGTGGTAAATTATCAACTAGTTCGAACATAATATTTCCCCCTCAGGAACGTTATAACTTTATTAAAATAAATAATTAATTAAAAATTGTTTTTAAACCAAGACTTGACCTTTGTTATCAGGTCAGTGGCCTGACCTGATGAGCTGAAGCTCTGAGATTCATTGAACTCTTTGAAACCATAATGCAGAAGACCAACACCCGTTGCATGAATAGGATTTTCAGCCACATCTTTTAAGCCAATAATACCTACTGGAGAACCTAATCTAACTGGCACATGAAAAATCTCTTCCGCTAACTCGACAACACCCTCCATTTTTGAGGAGCCTCCCGTTAACACAATCCCTGCAGCAATTAAGTCTTCATAACCACTTCGGCGCAGTTCAGCCTGAACTAAACCTAGTAATTCAACATAGCGCTGCTCTACGATCTCGGCCAATGATTGTCGTGACAAATCTCTAGGCGGTCTATCTCCGACACTCGGAACTTTTATAGTCTCATCAAGATCTGCAACAAACTGTATCAACGCACACGCATGGTTAATTTTTATATCTTCGGCGTACTGAGTTGGTGTCCGTAAAGCCATTGCAATATCATTGGTGACTTGATCGCCTGCAATAGGAATATTTGCCGTATGGCGAATGGCTCCTGCTGTAAAAACAGCAATGTCAGTGGTGCCACCGCCGATATCAATTAAACAAACGCCAAGCTCGCGTTCATCATCTGTAAGAACGGAATAACTTGAAGCCAACTGCTCAAGAATAATATTTTCAACATGCAGGCCACATTTCTCTATACACTTTTCTATGTTTTGAGCTGCATTTACAGCACAGGTAACCAAGTGAACCTTAGCCTCTAAACGGACACCGGACATTCCTAACGGCTCTTTTACGCCATCCTGTGTGTCGATAAGGTAATCTTGTGGTAACACATGCAGAATCTTTTGATCTGCAGGAATTGCTACTGCGCGTGCAGCATCAATAACTCCATCAATATCTGCTCGCTTAACTTCGCGTTCACGAATGGCAACAATACCGTGTGAATTTAAACTTCGAATATGACTGCCAGCTATACCAGCATAAACAGAATAAATCTGACAACCCGCCATCAATCCAGCCTGCTCAACAGCTCGTTTAATCGACTGAACGGTAGATTCAATATTGACTACAACGCCTTTTTTAAGCCCTTTAGAAGGATTAGAACCTAGACCTATGATCTCAATTTCACCGTCCTCATTCTCTTCGCCGACAATAGCTACTACTTTTGAAGTCCCTATATCCAAACCAACTATGATTTTTCTTGCCGTAGGGTTAGACATTTTCTCTCTCCAATTATTCATTTAAAATTCCATCACTCTTAATGACTTCATTGATGTGCAACTTGGCCAATATACATAGACGACTTAATAACTTGCTCGTGCTCTGATACAGCCACTCCGTTGGAATAACGCAGATCAATTTTATTTATCACGGTTAATTTATGTATAAATGATGTTTCAAGTAATGCCAATAATCGCTCGAAACGCAACTTAATATCATCAGCTCCTAGCATTAATGTGATGGCGTCATTTAAAACTAAAATCATTTCACCTTGAGCAGATCTACTTTGCTCAGTCACAGTTAAACCGTGAAGAATCAGAGGCTGTTGGAAAAAATTAAACCAAGAAATCATATCTTTTATCTTATTAGCTTTAGATAAATTATTTGTAGCTGTGAGACCCTGATCCTTTAGCATGGGCAAATGGCTAAAAGGTAAAATTGATTGAGGCAGGACAATATTACCCGTCGTTGTTAACAAGTAATGATCATTCCAGCGTGCCACAGGAACATACTCGTCAATGCCAATAAATAATTGATTGGGCCATTGCCGCCTAACTTCAGCCTGCCTGACCCACGCATGGGACTCTAAATTGCGTTTAATGCTGGTTAAGTTAAGTTGCCAAAATCCCTCATTTATGTCGTCTTTAACTAAAGACAAAAGGGTTTTTTCAGATACACCCTGCAAGGTCAAATCTACTTGCGAACCCGTTTGACCTGAAATAAAAATCTCACCGGTTGGCATATTTTTCATGGTGTTGAATGCTGTTATAAACAAGGCCATAAATAACATAAAAATAAACAATGCCATCATATTGTGCACAGTATTTTTTTGGCTAATCTGTTTTTCAACAGTTGTCTGTATTGGTACTGCACCGGGACGACGCCGACCATTCTTACGCCCATGACCACCTAAAATGAATTGATGTATAATGCTCATGCGACACCCGCTAAAGAGAGATCAATAACGATTTCTATTAATCCATTAAAATCAATACCAGCGGCCTTAGCTGCCATAGGAACAAGGCTATGGGAGGTTAATCCAGGAACAGTATTCACCTCGAGTAAAAAAAACTCACCAGTGACATGGTCTCGCATAAAATCGACCCTACCCCAATGCCTGCAACCTAAACTATCAAAGGCCATACGCGCGAGCTGTTGTAATTTTTTTTCTTCACTATCACTTAACCCGCTCGGCACTAAAAAATCTGTATCTTGATCATTATATTTAGCTTCGAAATTATAGAAATCGCGAGCTGTTTTGATCTGAATGGATGGCAACGTATAACCGTCTAATATTGCAACGGTATATTCAGGCCCAACAATTAATTTTTCTGCAAAAATATTCACCCCAAACTCAGTAGCGTCGAGATACGCCTGCTGTAATTCTTCAACTGACGAGGCCAGTGACATGCCTATACTTGACCCTTCTTCAGCGGGTTTCACGAATGCCGCACCATTTAGCTCTGCTAACACCTGAGTTAAATCACTAGTATCGCTGAGACATAGGTAATGAGGGGTTGGCATTGACAAGCCACGCCATACGTTTTTTGTGCGCACTTTATCCATCGCTAACGCTGAACCCAGTACTGCTGACCCTGAAAAGGGTATCGACAATAGCTCAAGAACAGCCTGCACGGTGCCATCTTCTCCGCCACGACCGTGCAACGCAATAAACGCAAACACTGGTTTGATTAGCTGCAAGCATTCAATAGTATCGGTGGCAGTATCAACAATCACCGTCTCATAGCCCATCGACTCGAGACTATTAAAAACAGCTTGACCACTTTCTAAGGATATTTTACGTTCAGAAGCAGTTCCACCCATCAACACAGCAATAGGACCAAGACCTTTTAGGGAAGCAAGACTTTTATAATCATTGAGCAAATCGTTATTTATCATCAAAATAGTTCTCTAAGCCTCATTTCTGCCATCGCTTCGACTGACAATATCGGTAGAAACTTTACTGACATCTCCGGCTCCTTGAGTAATAAGTGTGTCCCCTGCTCTCAGGATACTTTTTAAAAGTAAATATAAATCATCATTTTTTGCAACATGCACAGGATCTATTTCGCCTCTTTGTCGAATACTCATGGCCAAACTTTTACTATCAGCTCCATTAATAGCTTTCTCACCCGCCGAATAAACATCCAATAACAATAAGACATCAACCTGTGATAAGACACGTACAAAATCCTCATATAAATCATGTGTTCTCGAATAACGATGCGGCTGATAGATCATGACCACACGTTGCTCGGGCCAACTTTCACGAGCAGCCTTAATAGTAGCTTCGACTTCTGTTGGATGATGTCCGTAATCATCTACCAAGGTGATCGGCAGTTGATTCAAAACCAAGTTACTCTTCACCTGAAAACGTCTGGCGACACCATGAAATTCTGCTAATGCATTTAAAATAACCGCCGTATCGATTCCTTCGTCTTGAGCAACCACAAAAGCGGCAGCCGCATTTAAAGCATTATGCATACCTGCGGTATTCAAAGTGACTAGCAATGGAGATTTGACTGCCTCATAACTAATTAGAAATTGGGTCTTTAAACCTCGACTGCGGTAGTCACTCAGACGAAAATCAGCCATCTCATCAAATCCATAGGTAATAATCGGGCGATGAAAATCAGTCATTAAACTCGACACATTTTTGTCATCTATACAAACAACTGCTAAGCCATAAAAAGGCAAGTTATGGATAAACTCAACAAAAGTAGACTTTAATTTAGAAAAATCTCCTCCGTAAGTTTCCATGTGATCAGCATCAATATTTGTGATTACCGAAACCATCGGTTGAAGGTGCAAAAATGAAGCATCACTCTCATCTGCTTCTGCGATTAAGTATCGACCATTACCTAATTGAGCATTTGCATTTGCACTATTTAATAAACCACCAATCACAAATGTTGGCGCTAAATCTGCTTTTGCAAATATTGATGAAATTAAACTTGTTGTAGTTGTTTTGCCATGCGTACCTGCAACGGCGATACCGTGTCGGTAGCGCATTAATTCAGCTAACATTTCAGCTCTTGGTACAATCGGAAGATGCGCTTTTTGAGCTGCTAATAACTCGCAGTTATCGTCATGAATTGCAGAGGAAATGACGACCACATTGGCATTACTAATATTTTTATTTGAATGACCAATAAAGATAGATACTCCCAACTTGGCAAGGCGCTCTGTATTTTGAGTCTTTTGGATATCTGAACCGCTAACTTGGTAGCCTTGATTCAATAAGACTTCAGCAATTCCACACATTCCTGCACCGCCAATGCCAATGAAATGAATCGCTTTTATTCTTCGCATTTCGGGAATAAATGTCGTTGCATCAGGCATAGGTATACCCCATACAGGCGCTGCCAATGATGTCGGTCGCATCTGGCATCGCTACACTGTTAACTTTGTTTCCTTTGTCAATTAATTCACTGCGGTTGGCCACTAATTCACTCAGCACACTTTGGGTATTAGTAACGGTGAAATCAGCATCACTGATGCAGATAGCACCACCTGTATTAACCAACCATTCTGCATTTGCATATTGATGGTTATCGCTCGCATAGGGATAAGGCACTAACACGCAAGCAACACCTACCGCAGCAATTTCACTAACTGTCAACGCCCCTGATCTTGCAATCACCAAGTCAGCCTGCCTGTAAGCTAAATAAATGTCATCAATAAATGCCTCGACCTTCGCCTCAACGTTTGCCAACTGATAAGCTTCATAGACCGAAGCAACATCTTTTTTTCCGGTTTGATGCCTAACAGAGAATTCAGCTTGAGCGCTTATAGACGCCAGCGCTAATGGCACCACCTCATTTAAACTATGCGCGCCTAAGCTTCCACCTAAAACCAAAATATTCAGCGGTCTCGATTCAGCCGCCATATTCTGACGGTCAACTCGACCACTAACTAGTTGCTGATAAAAAGATGTTCGCAGGGGATTGCCAGAATAAAAAGATTTTTTATTCTCTATAAAAACACTTGGAAAACCAGTAAAAATCTTCGTGGCGACATGAGCTAATATTCGATTAGTCGTACCAGCGATGGCATTTTGTTCTTGAATAATCAAAGGCACGCCCGTTAAAAAAGCAGAAAAACCTCCAGCAGCTGATGCAAAACCGCCCATACCCAAAACACAACATGGCCGATGCTTCTTCAGTAACAGCACCCCACGACATACTGCATAAAACATCAAAATAGGAGCCTTAAGCTTTTGAAAAACCGATTTTCCGCGAATACCGACAACATTTAATGCACACAATGGAATATTATTGTCTGGCGCAACTGAGGATTCAATTCCTTCTATTGTGCCTAGCCATATCACCTTAAAACCTTTATCTGTAAGATGCTCTGCGACCGCTAAGGCTGGAAAAACATGTCCGCCAGTCCCACCGGCAGCGATAACAACTGTTTTATTCTTTGTTCTTTTTAGGCGCTCACTAAACATTAAAACCAACTCCTTTAGCTGAAGCTTGCCTTAAGGTTGATGTGGTCGTTGATCGGACCGCCACCCCTGAGTAATGTTTTCCTACCAAATTGCGGTAACTTTTTGTTCCATACTTTTTGACTCTAAGACTACTCTGCTCGGCTGTTAATTCCTGATGTATACGCAAAACTAAGCCTATTAAAATACAGCTGATAAGCAAACTGCTGCCGCCATAACTTAAAAACGGCAAGGTCAATCCCTTGGTCGGTAACAGACCTATATTTACACCTACATTAATAAATAGTTGAGCTGAAAAGACAATCGACACGCCGTAAGCAACATAGGCACTAAAAGACTTACTCATAGACTCAGCTTTTCTAGCAATAAATAAAATTCTTGAAATTAATAAAGCATAAACACCTAGCGCAATGAAACAACCAACGAAACCTAACTCTTCAGCCATTATGGCAAATATAAAATCTGTATGGGCTTCTGGTAGATAAAATAATTTTTGAATGCTACCACCCAAACCTAGTCCGAACCATTCACCTCTGCCAAAAGCAATTAATGATTGTGTTAATTGATAGCCATCACCAAACTGGTCTGACCAAGGGTCGAGATATGCCGAGAGTCTTTCCATTCTGTATGGTGAAAAAATAATAAGAGCAACGCATGAACCTGCAACGCAAGTCAAAATAATTAAAAACTGCCATAAAATAACACCGCCCAAAAACAACATTCCTAATGCTGCGCTCATCAAAACAACTACAGCACCGAAGTCAGGCTCTTTTATTAACAATATAGTCATAGCCACCATGATGGCCATTGGATTTAAAAATCCGCTCCACTTACTTCTAACTAAATCATTTTGTCTAACGAGATAGCTACCGAGATAAACAATAACGCCTAATTTGGCTACTTCTGAACCTTGCAGCGTTAAAGGGCCAATCGCCAACCATCGGGTAGCTTTATTTGCAGTTATTCCAACCCCTGGAATAATTATTAGCGTCAAAATAATAAAGCTCAACATCAGCAAATACTTATCGCTTCGCTGCCACATATCAACCGAAATTTTTGACGCGATAAAGCCGGCAGCTAATGAGATAAGCAAATAAATAATATGCCTGCGAGTATGATAAAAAGGATCACCGTAACGCTCACTCGCATAATCCATTGAAGCAGAGCTAATCATGACTAGGCCTAATGCGAGCAATACAAAAGTACTCAACAACAGAATATAATCTGGCTGACTATTTAGCTTTCTGTCACCCAGCGTTAACATCAGTGATTAGCCTCGCTATTAACACTGGCTGTTAAATCTGATACCGACCGCTTAAAAACATCGCCGCGATGCTCAAAACTATCAAACATATCAAAGCTTGCACACGCCGGCGATAGCAAAACAATATCACCAGCCACACACGCGTCGTGTGCCTGCTTGACGGCAGAAGGTAATGTTTCTGCATCCATAACAACAACATCTGAGGGCACGCAGCGCTTCATTAACTCTGCTGATTCACCAATAACAATTATTTTGTAGCGTATGCCTTGCAGTTGATCAAATAACGCGGAGAAATTCTTTTGTTTAGCTCGACCGCCCATAATAATAATGACATTACCCTGGGTCATTTTAGACACACTATTAACAGCAGAAACAGTAGCGCCTACATTCGTCGCTTTAGAGTCGTTAAAATATGTCACACCTCTTACGACAGCCACCTCTTCACAACGGTGTGGTAAACCCTTAAATATTTTAATAGCAGCTTGCATTGAAGCAACAGGAATGCCCGCCAAATCACCAATGGCTACAGCAGCGACCACATTCAGCAAATTATGCTCTCCCTGAACAGCCAACGCCTCTACTGACAATAACAAATCAGAACCTCTACTCACAAAACACTTATCGCCAATGTTTACTAGTCCATAATGGCCATCTTCTGGCTGATCGAGGCCAAAACTTTTCAAGGTCGATGCTGAACAACTGAGTGGCTGAGTCAGTGGATCCTGACGATTAAACACAATATATTCTGCACCTTCATAAATGCGCTGCTTGATACGTTGGTAATTATCCATACTGTGATGACGATCTAAATGATCATTGGAAATATTCAAAATTGCCGCAACTTTTGCACCTAGATTAGAGCAGTATTCAAGCTGAAAGCTAGACAGCTCAATAATATATGCCTCACAATTATCGTCTAATAAATCCAATACAGGCTTCCCTAAATTGCCTCCAACTGCTGCCTGTAATCCAGCCTTATTAGCCATTTCTCCAAGCAAGGTCGTTACTGTACTTTTAGCATTTGAACCCGTAATCAATACCTTAGGCGCTAACGCCATTTTAGAAAAAATAGCAATATCGTTGGTTAATTCTTGTTTGCTTAAATCGATATCCGTGAAGATTGGGTCCGTTAAGTCTACGCCAGGACTGACTATCAGTTGTTCAGCCTGACAAAGGGAATTGACATTAGACTCGCCGAAAAGAAACTCTGTATTTGCATTCTCCCGTAATACTTGATCAATGTTCTCTGGTGCCTCTCGAGTATCAAATACACTGAAGGGAATATTCATTCGAGAAAAAAAACGCATACAAGATTGGCCCGTCTGGCCAATACCAACTACTACGCGCTTTTTCATTTGTGAATCTAAAACCATCTTTTACCTTTATGAACTTTGATTAGTTGCACCCTGACGAGTTGGATATTTAACGCAATTTCAAGGTTGCCAAACCAAATAAAACCAACATCACAGTGATTATCCAAAATCGAACAATAATTCGTGGCTCTGGCCATCCTTTTAACTCGTAATGGTGATGTAAGGGAGCCATCATAAATACCCG
>MDSY01019995.1_pt1 | contig 52233 bp, 50 predicted proteins | sample 811131 | NCBI WGS metagenome assembly MDSY01 (sample SAMN05326643, study PRJNA326480) | marine metagenome | isolation source: seawater | place: Atlantic Ocean: South West | collected 2010 | reverse complement strand
TCTAGATCTTTTATCCATTTGAAGAGAGCATAGAGTTCCAATAGGTAAATCTGGAGTATCCCAGCAAAACTTTTGCCAATACATAAATTTCAAAGCAGGGTGAAAGTCTTCATTTTCAATATCACTTCCATCCATTTTCCCATCCATTTGCTGAACTTGTTTAGCCATAGAAAAGAGTGTGAGCTTAATCTTTTCTTCTCTGAAAAATCTCACTTTATTTTTAAGTTCTTCTGATGCTTCAGGGTTATAGGGTAGGCCTGTGTTTCCCATAGAGATTTTTAAAAATCTATCAGGTTCTTCAGTTACCATTCTTAATCCAATCAAACCACCCCAGTCCTGCCCAAAAAAAGTAAGATTCTTGAAATCATTTTGAATTAACCATTGAGTCATCCAATCAACTTGCCTTTGATAGCTGTAATCTTGTCTTGAAGCAGGTTTATCAGACTTTCCATAACCAGGCAGGTCAGGTGCAATAACTCTAATTCCTCCTCTAACTAGGTAAGGAATCATTTTTGAATACAGATAACTCCAAACAGGCTGACCGTGCATTGCTAGAAGCATTGGGCCATCTTTTGGACCTTCATCGATATGATGAATTCTTAAATCGGAGTCATCATGTGTTTTTATTGTTGTGTAATGAGGTTCAAAAGGGTAGCCCTTAATATTTTTAAATCTCTCATCGGGTGTTCTTAATATTTCCATTTAAAATCTCCTTAGTCAGTTAGTTAGGCCAATAAATATATTCATCACCTTCTTCATAATCTTGGCCTCCATGTTTATCTATCAGCTGAGGAGAGTCAATAACACTTGGCCACAGAGGTTCGATTTGTTCATCGTTATGGGCAGCAAGTAAATTTTCCAGTTCATTTATCTTTTCTGCTTCTTTTTTAGCAAGGTTTATTTTTTCTAGTGGGTCTTCATTTAAGTTAAATAACCATTTTTTATTGATGCGTCCTGATTTTATTAACTTCCATCCATTATGCAAAACTGTCTGGTGGTGACCCTCTCTCCAAAATAATGTCTTATGTGGAATTTCATTATTTCTACCTTGTATATAAGGTAGCAAATCTACCCCATCTAGTTTTCTGTCTGTGGGCAAATCAGCGCCTGCTGCTGCAATAGCTGTATGAAAGATATCAATATGATGTATGGGGTGTTTAAATCTAGTGCCTTTTTTTATCTTAGAAGGCCACTTTGCCATAAAAGGTATATGCATTCCGCCCTCGAAGTGAGTTAGTTTCCAGCCCCTATAAGGCTTATTAACATCGGGCAGTTCAATATAACTTGCCCCTCCATTATCGCTAGTAAAAATAATTAATGTATTTTCACTAAGGTCAAGATCTTCAAGTCTTTTTACAATTCTTCCTATACTCCTATCTAAAGCTTCTATCATTCCAGAATAAACCCCAAGATTATGATTTCCGTGATCTATATGTTTTTCGTAATCTTTCTTTAGAGACTGTAAGGGGTTATGAATGGCCCAATGACTTAAATAAAGAAAGAAAGGTCTGTGTTGGTTATTCTCTATTACCTGCATTGAATTATCAGTATAGTAATCAGTGAGATATGACTTAGGCTCATATAAACCGCTTTTATTAAATGAAGCTGCAAATCTTCCAGTAGCCCAAACCATTTTATCGATGGAATGATCGATTTTTGAATTTACTACTTTTGGATCATCTTCTGGTAAATATAATCCGCCCATCATCATTAAGCTGTCCATAAAACCTTGATCCAAGGGATGACTACCCTCGATTTGGCCTAGATGCCATTTTCCAATATGTGCAGTATAGTACCCGGCTTCTTTCAAGACTTCTGCTAGAGTAACTTGTTCGCTGGGCATCCCTTTATCTGCAATGTCATCCATCTCAGAAGCCAGTTCAGTATCAATGAACGCTTTAAGTTCTGGGTCATCTATTTCCTGTATCCATTTTGCTATTGTCACTCCAATTGCAGGAAAGGGAGTAAATTCAAAACCAAAACGAGTGGAATACCTACCAGTTAGGATTGATGCTCTAGAAGGGGCACAAACTGCATTAGCGGCATAGCCATTATCAAAAATTACACCTTCTTGACCTAAGGCATCTATATTAGGCGTCATTAAACTACCGTCTCCTGCTCCGCCGTTATAAAGAGATAGATCATTAAAACCCATATCATCAGCTAGAATTAATATTATGTTCGGCGGTCTATCATCTATATTAGCCATAGGACGGTCCGGACCAACTGACCACTCAACTGGATCTTCAGCAGAAACAGGGTCAGTAATCTCTAGAAGCATTGGAAGACCTGCAATTAATAAATTTACTCTATTTTGCCAGGCAATAAATCCTACCAAACTAAAAGAAATAACGATTAGTATTAGTTTTTTCAATATTTTTTGATAATTTTTTATTCTTTTTTCTTTATTTTATTACTCTAATATATATATTCTAAGTTAACTAAAAATTAAAAAGGAGAAATCATGAGCGTAATGATAACTTTAGAAATGCCTGTGAAACCAGATATGTTAGAGGATTATTTAAATATCCTTAAAGAAGCTTTAGTGGAAACAAGAGCCTATAAAGGATGCAAAAGCGTAACTACATTAGTAGATAAAGAAACTTCCAGTGTGGTTCTTGTCGAGGAATGGGATAGCGCTGAGGACCAACAAGCTTATATGGCTTGGAGAGTTGAGACAGGATTAATTGAAGCTGTTGCTCCTTTTATGCAAGGTGAACTTGCTACTCGAACATATGATATCAAATCAGAAGTTTAAGCAATGAGTGAATCACGACATAAATTAACAGATGAGCAGAAAAGAGAATTTTATCGTGATGGTTTTTTAATTCTAAAAAAAGTTATACCTGAAGAGCTTGCAGAGGTAGCATTAGATCAAATTAAACAGGCCAAAAAGGGCGAAAACCTTGGAGGAAAAAAAGAAATGACTGATCTGGTTAATGCCTCCCCTTTGACTCCAATATTGCATGAAGCAATGGGCTATTTTGACCCTCCAATATATTGCCAAGTTGGGGTAATGAAAAAGTCTGAACCTGGAGATTATTTCAATAGCCTTGGGTATAAAGATAAAGATATGCCTTACTTTGGTGCTCAAATCCATATGGATGGAAGTCAGACAATTAATGCACCTCAAGAGATTCAACAAGGAACAGAAGAAGAAATTTATTACAAGTATATTGCATCAGGTCCTAAAGGAGATCTAGGAAGAAGCGCAGATGTTATGGGACATAATTCAGTTCCTTTATTCCAAGACCCTGAGATGACATTGGCTTTAGGTAGTTTTACTGCTTTTGTTTTTGTGTGTTTAAACGATCAAACAGGAGAGGGCAGAGGACAGACTAATTTATTGAAGGGAGCTCATCATGAAATGGAAAAATTTTTCCAATGGCAATATGAAACGAATGGATGTCTAGGTCCAGAAGGCCCAGGTTGGCCAAGAATAAATTATGAAGCCCCAAACCGTTGCGGTCTATTTTATATACCAGAGTCTATACAGGAAAAATTTATTGATGACTCCTCAAAATCAACTCCAGATGGTAAAAAGTGGGCTAGACCTACTCCAATTAAGATGGATAAAGGAGACGCTTGTATTGCCATGTATCACATCCCACATTCAGGTTCTAGAAATGAGAATGGTACTGAATCAAGAAAAAATATAATTTTTAGGCTTAGAAATAAGAAAAGACAGCCCGATAAGATGGTAAATGGAGTTTCAGACCATCCTGATAGAGGGCAGAGAGGAGAATGGCTTGAATATGAAGAAGGAAATGATCCATGGGAAAGATCTAAGCAAGCTATGTGTAATATGTGGGAAGAATGGGAAGGAATGCAGGAGATAGTTAAGCAAGAAAGCTCGTAAGCTAATTAGTGCTAAAATACACAATGATGAAGGTTTTTACAGTTATCTTTGAACATCTAACTAATTGGGGATTAGCTTGGTTTGGATTAATTTTTTGGGGAAGTATATTTAATGCAATGTTCCTATATTTTTTAAGCACTAATCATAGTTTAGGTTTTGCATTAACAGCTTATTTATTAGGGCTTATTTTGGGTCTACTAGCTAAATACAGAGGTTGGACTTGGATCAATTAGCAGAAGAGTTTTCTATTGAAGAAGAAAGGAAAGTGGCCCGTACTTTCATGGGTAGAATTGAGTGGGAGATGATAGTTGTTGGACTTGGACAATGTATTGTCTGGATAATTACTTGGGGTCTAGTTGTAAATAATATAATTCCGATATGGGCTGGATTCCTTATCTCAACTATTTCAACAGCCTGTTCTTATCTCCCTTCTCATGCTGGTCAGCATGGTCATTTATCAGGAAAACATAAACACCTTAACTGGCTCAATACAGTTGTTGGCCAAATATCTCTTATTCCTTTAGCTCAGTCTCACCATATTCTTAAGGCTACCCATATGAAGCATCATGCTCATACTAATGACCCGGAAAGAGATCCAGATTACCGCCATACACATGTTGATAACTGGTTTCAGTCAGCAATAGAAATTCAAGACCAAACTGGAGAGGGTGGACTTCTTGCAGTAGTAGAGAAGTTGAGTAAGGACGACCCTAAATTTGTAGAAGATCTAGAAAAAGGAGGTCTTGTAAGTTCATTATTCTTCTTCGCACAAATGGTTATTGTAGTAATTTATCCTCTTGAAACTCTGTTACTGTGGTGGATACCTAGAAAACTTGCTACTTCATATCTAGCTATCATTTTTTCACATGAACCCCATAAAAATTTACCAGTCGGGAGATATAAAGATTCTCGATTTTGGTCTAATGCTATGCCTAGATATTTAAATCATTCGATGCAGATTCACGCTATGCACCATATGTACCCAAACATTTGTCATTATGATGAACCTAAGGCAATAGAAGCCCTAAAACCCTTTATGATTGCAAGAGGTATTCCGGGCGCTGAAGAAATTCCAGATAAAATAAAGCTCAATCCTCTTATAAGAGCAATCTCTTAATTGGATACTTTTGTCCTCTTAAATTTATTTGTGGTTATTATTATCTTAACTTCCGGTGCAATAGATTATTACAAAAACAGAGAAGACTATAAGTCCTGGAAAAACTTTAGGTGGATTCTTTTTTTAAGCTTCTTGCCACTATCTGTCCTTATTTTTTATTTACTATAATTCTGCTTTGTGGCTCCTATTTATTTGGATTTATGAGATATTTTTCTCCTGTTGCTTGTTTAGAATAAACCTCAATATTTTCAGGATCCAGGGCCTCTGTTAAAGATATTTCTTTGGTGTAATGACTAGCAAAAGTGCTTTTAATCTCATCAACTACTTTTTGTCTTAATTCTCCGAACCTTTCTGGTCCAATTTTTCCTATAAAAGGTGTAAGTAACCAGCCACCTAAGCTCCAAGAAAATCCAAAAGAACGAGTAAGGGTTGTAGGAGACCTATCGAGCCCACCATAAATATAAACTTGTTTAAAACTATCAGAACCATACCTATTATATTCAGTAGCAGTTTGAGTAGCTGCCACTTCCATCGCTGTTAATATTTGACCTGCTAGCTTTCCTCCTCCGGTAGCATCAAATCCTATCGTTGCGCCAGTCTCTATCAATGCTTGAATTAGATCATGCATAAAAGTGTCCTGTGAAGAATTGCAAACATGTTTTGCTCCCAGGTCTTTTAATAATGTTACATGCTCTTCCTTCCTTACAATATTCACTAGCTGAACATTTTCATTTAAACAAATCTTAACTAACATCTGACCTAGGTTAGAAGCAGCAGCGGTGTGGACTAGGGCTGTATGATCTTCCATTCTCATTGTTTCAACCATGCCCAGGGCTGTTAAGGGGTTTACAAAACAAGAAGCGCTTTCTGCGGAAGTGGTGCCTTCATTCATAACAAAACAAGCTGATGCCTTAACGCATCTATATTGTGAATACATAGAACCCCCTGCTACACCTACTGTTTTACCAACTAAGCTTTCAAGATTTTCACTACCAGCTTTCACAACAACTCCTCCACCTTCATTGCCAACTGGAAGGGATTGATCGATTCTAGTTTCAAGCATTCTTAATAGGCCTTTGGGAATTTCCATACTTACAACAGCTTCTTCACCAACCCCAGATACGGACATAGATGAAACGTCAGCAGGACCTAATAACAAACCTAGATCTGAAGGATTTATAGGCGAAGCTTCAATTCGTATCAACACTTCATCCTCTTTAGGTTCAGGTATTTCTGTAGCTTCTATATAAATAAGTAGCTTTCCTTCTTTGGTAACCTCCGATCTAATTTGTTTTGAAACATTTTCACTCATTTTTTTCTCCTCTATTTTAAAATAGGAAACTCATTTACAACCCAAGCGCTAAAACCCCCGCTCATAGAATACACATTTTTGTATCCCATTTTCTTCAAGCTTTCAGCGGCTAAAGCAGACCTAAAACCGCCTTGACAGTATAGTATTAGTTCTGCTTCTCTGTTTTGAACCATAGGCTCTATATCTCTCTCTATAACTCCTTTACCCATATGGATAGCTTTAGGTATTCTGCCCAAAATCCATTCGCTGTCTTCTCTGACATCAATAAGATTAAATTCTTCACCTTTTTCTATTTTATTTTGCACTTGATACACATCAACTTCCGGTATATCTTTCAGAGCGTCTTCGACTAAGTTTAAAAATCCCTTCGCATGATCTTTCATAGTTATTAGACTATAAAGGTCTAAGCTCTAGTTATAAATAGTTTTTTATTTTTATAGTGCAGACTTTATTTTTTCTGGTATGTTCGTAGTAATGGAGGAGAGCCCCATTTCCTTGTATATCTTAGCTTTTTCTACAGAATCAACAGTCCAAACATGAACCTTTTTTTCAGCTTTAAATATTGGGGCAATAAAATCCTCAGTGAGTTTCAGGTGGTTTTCAATACCAACGCCATCAAGCCTATAGTCTTCTAATTTTTGAAGAACCTCTTTATTTGATATATTTTTTTGCCCTGAAAAGGAGATCAAAAGGTTAGTCTTAAGAGGTTTCATAGCTTGTTTTACTTCTTTTACAACTTCTTCATTAAAAGAAATTATAGTAATTGCTTGTGAATCTAATCTACTTTTTTGAACTTCTTCTAGAAGAATATCAACAGATTCAATTCCGCTTTTTATCTCTATAAATATTTTCTTACCTGAGGGTATATTTTGAAGAACCTCTTCTAGAGAAGGAATTTCTTCTCCTTGCCATTCTTCTCCTTTCCACTTACCTACATCTAGAGATTTAAGTTGTTTAAAGGTACTTTCACTTATGATTAATTCTTCACCTGCAGTTCTTAGAGCATTTTTATCATGTACACAAACAAGTTTATTATCTTTCGTGAGTCTAACATCTACTTCTACACCATCAGCACCTTGATGAAAGGCTAAATTATTTGAAGCTAATGTATTTTCTGGTGCTTCTGAGGACGCTCCTCTATGTCCGATAACCTCAACCATTAATCCCAGTTGAGAGCACCTCCGGTTTGATATTCAATTACGCGTGTTTCAAAGAAGTTTTTCTCTTTTCTTAAGTCCATTATTTCTGACATCCAAGGAAAAGGATTTTCAGCTTTAGGAAACTCTTCAGGTAGTCCTAGCTGAACTAATCTTCTATTGGCTATGTAGTTTAAGTACTCTTCCATCATGCTTGCATTCATTCCTAAGACCCCTCTAGGCATGGTATCCCTTGCATACTCAATCTCCAGTTCCATTCCTTGGAGAATCATCCCTGCTGCCTGATCTTGCATTTCATCATCCCACAAGTGAGGGTTTTCAAGTTTTATTTGGTTGATCATATCTATTCCAAAATTAAGGTGCATAGATTCATCTCTAAGAATGTATTGGAACTGCTCTGATGTTCCTGTCATCTTATTTCTTCTTCCCATAGAAAGTATTTGTGTAAATCCGCAGTAGAAGAAAATTCCTTCAAGCACACAATAGAATGCAATTAAATTCCTTAATAACTTCTTATCTTGTTCTACTTCACCGGTTTTGAAATTAGGGTCATCAAGTTCTTTTGTGAAGTCAAGAGCCCAAGAAGCTTTCCTGGCAACTGAAGGAACTTCTCTGTACATATTAAAAAGCTCTGCTTCATCCATGCCTAAAGATTGAATTACATATTGATACGCATGAGTATGAATAGCTTCTTCAAAGCTTTGTCTAAGTAGATATTGCCTGCATTCCGGGTTTGTAATATGTCTGTATATGGATAAAACCAGATTATTAGCAACCAGGGAGTCTGCTGTAGAGAAAAAACCTAGGCTTCTCATTACTATTTTCCTTTCATCCTCAGAAAGACCTTCTTCATTCTTCCATAGTGCTACATCTGGAGTCATGTTTATCTCTTGTGGCATCCAGTGGTTAGCACATCCATCAAGATATTTCTGCCACGCCCAATCATATTTAAATGGAACTAATTGATTAACATCTGCCCTACAATTAATCATAGCTTTTTGGTCTACATCAACTCTTGAACCCATGCCTGCAAGAACCTCTTCTCCGGTATTCATATCAAAGTTTGCTACAGCTTTTTTTGCTCTCTCCAGTCTATTAGATGCATCGCCTGTAGTTAGCTCAACTTTAGGCTCAACTTTTTGTTGTTTCGGTTCTTCTTTTGGTACTTCTACTTTTATTTCAGGTTCCTGTGTCTTCACAGGCTCTGCTTTTTTTTCTTTTTCTTCAAATTCATCCCAACTTAGCATTTTTTATTCTCCTTTTTTACTGGCACGCCTCACAGTCTGGATCCAAAATGGAACAAGCTTCTGGCATGTCGACCGATTCTTTTGATGACGAAACTGCATTTAGTTCCCCTGTGTCTATCGTTGATTTTTCTGTTGTAGTTGCAGCTCTTGATCTTAGGTAGTAGGTTGTTTTTAGACCCCTTAACCAAGCCATTCTGTACATAACATCTAGCTTTTTTCCATTGGGTTCATCAATATATAGATTCAGTGACTGGCTTTGGTCAATCCATTTCTGTCTTCTGCTCGCTGCATCAACAAGCCATCTGGGTTCTACTTCAAACGCCGTTGCATAAATAGCCTTTATGTCCTCTGGTACTCTAGATATCTCTTTCACGCTTCCATCGTAATATTTCAGGTCATTAACCATTACTGAATCCCACAGATCTTGCTCTTTGAGTGCGTTTACTAAATGTAAATTAGTTACTGTAAATTCACCTGAAAGGTTAGATTTAACGTATAGGTTTTGATAAGTAGGTTCTATTGATTGTGAAACCCCAGTTATATTCGCTATGGTTGCTGTAGGAGCAATTGCCATAACATTTGAATTTCTCATACCTTGTTCTAATACTTTTTGTCTTAATGTATCCCAATCAAGAGAAGTGTTTTGGTTCACTTCTGCATAGTTCTCGCCTCTGTGTTCTTTAAGAAAGGCTACTGAATCTATAGGTAGAATGCCTTTGCTCCACAAAGACCCTTCATACGAGGAGTAGCTTCCTCTTTCTTTAGCTAGGTTACATGAGGCCTGAATAGCATAGTAGCTAACTGCCTCCATAGATTTATCTGCGAACTCCACTGCTTCTTCTGAAGCATAAGGGGTCTTAAGCATATACAAGACATCATGGAAACCCATAATACCTATGCCAATTGGTCTATGCTTCATATTAGAGTTCTCTGCTGCTCCCACAGCGTAATAATTGATGTCTATTACGTTGTCTAGCATTCTAATTGCTGTGTTTATAGTCTTTTCTAGTTTCTCTTCATCCAGTTTCCCGTCTGCTATATGGTGGGTTAAATTTACAGACCCTAGATTACATACAGCTATTTCTTCTGAACTTGTATTTAGGGTTATTTCAGTACATAGATTAGAAGAATGAACCACACCAATGTGCTGCTGAGGGGATCTCAGGTTGCACACATCTTTAAATGTTATCCAAGGATGGCCTGTTTCAAAGAGCATAGAAAGCATTTTCTTCCATAATTCAGTTGCATCTACTTTCTTATAAAATTCTATTTCTCCTTCTTCTGTTAGCTTTTCATAGTGTTCGTATCTTTCTTCAAACTCCTTTCCATATAAGTCATGGAGGTCTGGAGTATCACTGGGAGTGAATAGGGTCCATGGCTTTCCTTCAAAGACTCTTTTCATAAAAAGGTCAGGGACCCAGTTTGCAGTATTCATATCATGCGTTCTTCTTCTGTCATCCCCTGTATTTTTTCTTAGCTCTAAAAACTCTTCTATGTCTACGTGCCAAGTCTCTAGGTAAGAACATACTGCTCCTTTCCTTTTTCCTCCTTGGTTCACTGCTACGGCCGTATCGTTTACTACTTTAAGGAATGGAACAACTCCTTGGGATTTTCCATTTGTTCCTTTAATGTGAGAGCCTAAGCCTCTTACTGGAGTCCAGTCATTTCCTAGTCCTCCGGCCCATTTAGACAACATGGCGTTATCCTGAATAGCTCCATATATACCATGAAGGTCATCAGGAACAGTAGTAAGGTAGCAGGAAGATAATTGAGAATGTATCGTTCCTGAATTAAATAAAGTTGGAGTTGAGCTCATGTAGTCAAATGAAGAAAGGAGATTATAAAATTCTATTGCTCTTTCTTCTCTATTTTCTTCATTAATAGATAATCCCATTGCTACCCTCATGAAGAAGACTTGTGGTAATTCATATCTAACTTCCTCTTTATGAATGAAGTATCTGTCATAGAGAGTTTGCAGACCTAAGTAAGTGAAGTCTTGGTCTCTTTCAGCCTTTATTGCTTGACCAAGTTTTTTTATATCCATTTTTTGTAGTTCTGGATTAATTATCTGGTTCTCCACTCCTTTATTAATAAAAGTTTCAAGGGCTTCTGGGTAAAGCTTTATCATTTCTGCATGGGTTGCTTCTTTACTAATTCCTAGAAATGTTAGTGCTTCTGCTCTTAGGTTATCTAGAAGAATCCTTGATGTTACGAAGGTGTAATTCGGTTCTTTTTCTACGAGAGTTCTGGATGTCATCACTAAAGAAGATCTAACATCTGATAGGGTTACACCATCGTAAAGGTTCTTTTTTGCTTCTTCTATTATCTCTTCTGGCGAGACATCTTCTAGACCGTTGCACGCTTCTTTTACTATTGTATTGAGCCTCGCTACATCTAGTATTGATTCTGTTCCATCATCTAGTATTACTTTTATTCCTGGTTCTCTTTCTTGTTCTGTTTCCTCTTCTATTTCTTCTTTTCTTAATCTTGTTCTCTCTTCCCTATAGAGCACATAGGATCTAGCAACTTCCCTTTCTTCTGATCTCATGAGTTCTAGCTCTACTTGGTCTTGTATTTCTTCTATGTGTAATGTTCCGCCTGAAGGCATTCTTCTTGAGAAAGTTATCGTTACGGAGTTTGCAAGCTCATTCACTTTGTTATGTATTCTTGTTGAAGCTGCCGCTGCTCCTCCTTCTACGGCAAGAAAAGCTTTTGTTATAGCTATAGCTATTTTTTCTTGATCATAAGGTACAACTGATCCATTTCTTTTTATAACCCTCATTTGTCCTGGGGTTATTGCTTGTGTAGCTGCTGGTTCTTTTTGTAGTTCTGTTTCTTTTTTTTCTTCTGTTTGTCTTATATTTTCCATTTTTCTTATCTTTTTTTTGGATCTATTTTTTTTTAATAAACCCTACATATAGTAGTATTTGTTGTTTCAAGACACAAGATACTGTGTTTTAAGATAAATTACAAGCCAACAAATACTAAAAAGTTTTGTGGATTTCTTGTGGATAACAAGTTACTAGAGGTTAAGTTTAGATTATGATTAATTTTTTTATTATTCACTTCTAATATGGCCAAGAAAATCATCTCTATTGACCAAGGAACTACCAGCTCAAGAGCAGTCCTTTTTGACGAAAACGGTGAATTATTAGATTTTAAACAAAAGGAGTTTAAGCAAAACTTCCCAAAAGACGGGTGGGTAGAGCATGACCCTGAAGAAATTTGGAGTTCTGTGGTGGAGGTTACTGAAGAGTTAATAAAAGGTCACAGACTAAGTGCGAGAGAAATAGCTGGTTTCGGTATAACTAACCAAAGGGAAACAACACTGCTTTGGGAGAGAGAAACAGGAAAGGCTGTTTATCCTGCAATCGTTTGGCAAGATAGGAGGACAAGCAATCTTTGCAACACCCTAAAAAAAGACCAAAGTATTTACGAAGAGATACAGAAAAAGACAGGATTATTAATAGATCCTTATTTTTCAGCTACTAAATTATCATGGATATTAAATAACGTAGAAGGAGCAAGAAGAAAAGCAGAGAATGGTGAGCTTGCTTTTGGTACCGTAGATTCTTTTTTAGTTTGGAGATTAACAGGCGGAAAAACTCATAGGACAGATGCTACTAATGCTTCAAGGACCATGCTTTTCAACATTGAATTAAATCAATGGGATCAGGATTTATTAAGTTTATTTCAGATCCCAGAACAAGTTCTACCTGAGGTTTGCGATAGTTCGTATGATTTTGGTTATACGTCTCTTTTTGGAGATGGGGATATAAAAATAGCTGGAATTGCAGGAGATCAGCAGTCTGCTTTAATAGGTCAGTGTTGTTTTGAAGAAGGAGATACTAAAAGTACATATGGAACAGGCTGCTTTTTATTGGTTAACACTGGAAATAATAGAATTACATCAAACAATAAACTTTTAAGTACTATTGCCTATAGAATTAGAGGGAAGGTTACCTATGGCGTTGAGGGTAGTATATTTGTTGCAGGTTCTGCAGTTCAATGGTTAAGAGATAAGTTAAATTTTTTCAAGACTGCAAAGGATACGGAGAAGATAATTAATAGCAGAGATGATAAGTCTGAGCTTTTGGTAGTTCCAGCCTTTACTGGGCTTGGTGCGCCTCACTGGGACCCAGAGGTACGGGGTTCAATCTTTGGTATAACGAGAGATACAGATGTATCGGATATAACGGCAGCTACTATAGAGTCAGTTGCATTTCAGACAAGAGATTTAATCGAATGTATGCAACAGGATGGTGTTAATTTTTCTGAATTAAGGGTAGATGGAGGCATGGTTTCAAATAATTGGTTCTCTCAACAATTATCAAATACATTAGACCTTCCTGTTTTAAGGCCTAAGGTAATTGAAACTACGGCTTTAGGTGCTGCTTATTTAGCTGGGTTAGAGGCCGGACTTTTCTCTGATTTAAATTCCTTGAAATCAAACTGGGTCTGTGAAAGAACTTTTAGACCTGAAATAGATAATATTAAAAAACTAGATAGCAAATACAAGAGATGGCAAATTGCTGTAGAAAATACAAAGACCTTTTCTAGCTCTTAAATTAAGAATTTTAATAAGGATTTTTGAGCATGCAGTCTGTTTTCTGCTTGAACCCAAACTTTACTTCTTGAGTCTTCTAGCATGTCATTTGAAATCTCTTGACCCCTAATAGCAGGAAGGCAGTGAAGAAAAATAGCTTGTTCTTTTGCTGTACTCATAAGCTCAGGAGAGACTTGGAAATTTTGGAAGTCAGTAATTCTTTTAGATTGTTCTTTTTCATCTCCCATAGATACCCAAACATCAGTAGATACAAGATCACTATTATTTATGGAAGATTTAATATCTTCAGTAAATACTATTTTTAATTCGTTTATCTGGTCATTTGATGGCCAATAGTTTTTAGGACATACAACTTCTAGATTAAATTTAAATATTTTTGAAGCCTCTATATAACTTAGACACATATTATTGTAGTCTCCGACCCAAGTAACATTAGCCCCAGAAATATCTCCTTTTGCCTCTATGAAAGTCATTAGATCAGCAAGTAATTGGCAAGGGTGAGAAAGATCAGATAGACCATTTATTACAGGTACAGAGCTTTTCTCAGAAAAAGTAGTTATTGTTTTATGTGAAAGAGTCCTCAATACAACTCCATCAACCATAGAGCTTATTACCCTTGCTGTGTCTTCAATAGGTTCGCCTCTTCCTAATTGAAGATCTGCAGGAGAGAAGAAGCTGCATTGTCCCCCTAGTTGGTTCATAGCTACTTCAAAAGATACCCTAGTTCGGGTAGAGGCTTTCTCAAATATAAGGGCTAAAAATTTACCCTCTAAGTCATTTGAAGGGCCTTTAGTTTTTTTTAGGATTAAGGCTTCTTCCAAAATATCTTTTAATTCTTCTGGAGAAAGGCTTTCTAGGTTTAAAAAATGTTTCATATTTCTTTAAAAAGGGCGCGGATTCTACAGTTTATTAAGAAAGCCTTCAATTATAATGATATGCTGCGTTTTTTTTAGTTCCTGGAATGACTAAATATAAAATTAAGACTTTAAGTAATATATCTCCAAAAGGTTTGGAGGTTCTTTCTAATTCTTCATGTGTTTTAGATGAAAATAACAAAGATCCTGATGGAGTGTTGATTAGAAGTACGAAGTTAAATCCCAGAAACCTAAACCTTTCTTTAAAGGCTATTTCTAGAGCTGGAGTAGGAGTGAATAATATTCCTTTAGATGACTGCACAGAAAGGGGTATAGTAGTTTTTAATACTCCAGGAGCTAATGCTAACGCCGTAAAGGAACTAGTTTTAGCTGCCTTGATGTTATCTTCTAGGAATGTTTTCTCAAGTATAGATTTCGTTAAAAATTTAGGCCATTTGGATAGCATGGAAGATCTTGAGCCCTTCTTGGAAGAAAATAAGAAGCAATTCAAGGGAAGGGAGCTTTCTGGTTCTACATTAGGCGTTCTTGGTTTAGGGTCAATAGGATCTAAAGTAGCAAGAATGGGAGTTGCATTAGACATGAAAGTTATAGGTTACGATAAAGCTCTTTCTGTTGAAGCGGCTTGGAGGCTTCCTAGTCAGGTTGAGCCTGCTAAAACTATTGAAGAATTGTTTAAGAAATCAGATTTCATTACCTTACATATACCTGCCTTAGATAGCACAAAAGGTTTAATAAACTCTAATTTACTTAAACATTGTGATAAGACTTCTCTTTTAAATTTTGCAAGAAAAGAAGTAGTTGATGATGAGTCCATTATACGAGCACTTGAAAAAAATAACCTGTCTAACTTTATTACTGACTTTCCTACTCCAGTTCTCATCAAAAGAGCCAACGAGGAGGGTGATGTCATTTTGTTACCTCACATTGGTGCCAGCACTTCTCAAGCTGAAGAAAATTGTGCAGTTATGGCAACAGAACAAATAACAGACTTTTTACAAAATGGAAACATAACAAATTCTGTTAATTTCCCTAATGTAAATCTTGCTAGATCTACAAAATATAGGTTAGCTATAACAAATAAGAATGTTCCTGCAATGATTGGTCAGATTGCAACAAATCTAGGAGAGCTAAATCTAAACATAGTAGATATGACTAATGTTAGTCGAGGCGATATAGCTTACAACCTTATAGATGTTGAGAATGAAATAGAGGAAGATGCTGTTGATAAAATTTCCTCAATAGAAAATGTTCTTAATGTAAGGTTAATTATCTAATTATCTTAACTCTGCTAATGCTTCCTTGGTATAAGGAGTCACCTCAGTTAAATTGTTATCTCGCATTTTAACAACCCACTCAGGATCAGCGAGCAAGGCTCTACCTACAGCAACCATGTCATATTTCTCTTTATTTATATCTGATATAGCCTTTTCTATACTTGCAGGATTGGCTGGTGCTGTCATATCAATGAAGTCAGAATCCAAGCCTACGCTCCCTACGCTAATAGTTGGAATGTTTGAGATTCTTTTAGTCCAAGTAGCTAAGTTGTCCTCAGATTCGTTAAACTCTGGTTCCCAGAATCTTCTCATGCTTGAATGAAGGAAATCTATCCCAGAATTTACTATAGGGTCTAAAAACTCTTTAAGTTCTGTAGATGAGTAAGCCAGTTTTGCATCAAAGTTTTGCTGCTTCCACTGAGAAAACCTTAGACCCACAATAAAATCTTCTTTAACGTTACTTATAATAGATTTAGTAATATCTGTAGCAAACTTTGTTCTTTTAACAATACTTCCCCCATAAGCATCTTCTCTTTCATTAATACCTTCCCAAAAAAAGTTATCTACCAAGTACCCATGAGCTCCATGAATCTCAACTCCATCAAAACCTATTTCTTCGCACCAGATGGCATCTTGCGTATAAGCTTCAATAGCTTGAGAAATTTCTTCAAGACTCATTTTATGAGCCTTTCTTTTTCCAGGCGAGGAAAGCCCAGATGGAGTAAAACCTGGAACTTCAGGATTGGGATCCATTCCCTTTTTTCTCATTGCTCCGCAGTGCCAGAGTTGGGCAATCATTGAACCGTTTTCCTTTTTTACAGTATCTATAACTCTTTTCCAGCCCTCTCTAGCTTCCTGACTGTCTAGTCTAGGAACATTTGGATAAGCACTTGAAGCTTTATGGGATAGTTCAATGCCTTCTGTCATAATTAATCCAACTTCTCCCTTAGCTCTCCTGCCATAATAGTTTGCAACTTCTTGCGTAGGTATTCCTCCAGGAGACATATTTCTTGTCATGGGAGCCATTACAATCCTGTTTCTTAGTTTTAAATTTTTAAGTACATAAGGTTCAAACAACATAGCTAACTCCTTGTATTTTTATAGAAATATCCTTGATAAATGCTGACCTATTAGGTAATAAAGGTGAGTTTTGTTTTTCACATAAGAATATAAAGTATTTTGAACTTAAAAACAAAGTTTTAAAAAAAAGATCAAAAAATGTTCAAAATCTGTAAGTTATTGTTTTCATTAGAAATATTTTGATAGATCAAATTTCGATCAATTCGGTTATTAGATAGTGATTAAATACACAATGAGATAATTTTTTAATGTTATCCAAAGAGTTATCCACAGAAATTGTGGATAAAATTATCTTGAAATTTTATGTCCTCCTATTAAATTTAGTATCATGTTGTAAAGTACTTTTTTGGAGCATAGATCATCATAATAAATCAAAAAATTAAACTGGAAACCTCGTGGTTAAGGGTACTTAAAGAAGAGTTTAAAAAAGACTATATGCTCGATTTAAAAAAATTCCTGAAATCCCAAAAATTAAAGGGAAGAGAAATTTATCCAAAAGGTAAGGAATTTTTTAATTCTCTAAACTCCACTCCATTAGATGAAGTTAAGGTAGTGATAATAGGTCAAGATCCATACCATGGCCCTGGGCAGGCTCATGGTCTTTCATTTTCGGTTCCATTTGGAGTAAAAATTCCGCCCTCTTTAAATAATATTTTTAAAGAATTAAAGAATGATATAGGTATTGATGTGCCGTCTAACGGTTGTCTCTTGCCTTGGGCCAATCAAGGTGTCCTTTTACTGAATAGTGTTTTGACTGTAGAGAGGGGTCTTCCAGGTTCGCACGCCAATAAAGGTTGGGAGCAATTTACTGATGCTATCATCGAAAAATTAGACCATAGAGAGTCTGTAGTTTTTATGCTCTGGGGAAGCTATGCAGCAAAAAAAGGGCAAAAGATAGATTCAAAAAGACACCTAGTTCTGAGATCACCTCATCCTTCGCCATTATCAGCTAACAGAGGATTCTTTGGTAGCAAACATTTCTCAAAATGTAATAAGTTTTTAGAATCAAAGGGGATTGAATCCATAAATTGGGAAATTAATTAAATAACTGAAATTATTGAATCAGTTTCTAAGATTTTAATAGGCCCATTAATATTATTTTGTTTTGCGCTAATCAGACAATAAGACTCATTTTCCAAGTTTATAACTCTTAGAATCTTAGCTACTTTTTTTGAGTCCTCATCCACTACTACCATATGTTCATTAACAGTAATATCTTTTGTTTTTGCCAATGATAATCTGGGTAAATTTTTACTACGATAATGCATTCTTGCAACTATTTCCTGTCCTGTATAACAACCTTTATCAAAATCTATTCTGTTTTTGTCATAGCTCAGTTCATGAGGGGTATGAAGCCCTGATGACGTTTCAGAGATCTCAAAATTAAGCGAAAGTATTTCATCTAAATCCCAATCACTTATATCTAATTCTATATCTGAAGAATCTTTTATCTTTTCAGTTCCTAGATAATTGGATATTACTAATAGATATTTCTTTTCTAAATAGTCTATAAATTTATTCCCATTTATTTCTATAGTATTCCTTTTTGTAGTGAAGTCTTTTGTATGCTGATCTAAGAAATCAGACTTTTTCATAGCATAAAATAACAAAGAATCATTATCCTTAGTAACTACATCATAGAAGGGGGTATATTTGCTAAATTCCTTGCTTGTAATTTCAAGAGTTTCTTTAGGCATTATCAGCCCATAAGTATCTTTTTTTATTAGATAAACAATAAATGAGCTAACAACTCTGCCTTTGGCATTACACAGAGCGCCTAGCGCACTTCGTTCAGATTTTATCTTTTCAATATCGCAAGTTATCTGTCCCTGTAGAAGGTCAAATGCTCCTTTGCCACTAATTTCCAAAACACGGAGGTGCTTAAGGCTTATGAGTTTACTTTTTTCCATAATTACACTGAACTATTATAATCCTACAGTGGATTCAAATTTATATAAAAAAGCTTACTTTTTATCTCGAAGAGGATTGAACGAATTAGATCAAATACTGATTCCTTTTGTAAAAAATAAGTTTTCAGACCTTAAAAGCCAAGATAAAAGCTCTTTCTTAAGTTTATTAGAGAATGAAGATGTAGATTTATTGGAATGGATTTTATATGGCAAAACTGCCCCAAAACAATACTTAGATATATTGAATAAGGTTGTAAGTAACAAGAACTAATGAAAGAACAACAAGGAGTATTGTTAGCAGAGTTAGGAGGTACAAAAGCCAGACTGGCCATCACAAAAGATTCAAAGACTTTTTCTGAATATGAAGAGTTCTTCATGAAAGACTTTATATCTGCAGAAGAGATATTTAATACTTATTTTGAAAAAAAAGGTTTTTTATTTAGAAAAGCAATAATAGGAGTTGCTGCCCCGATAATTAATGAGAAAGTAGTCTTCACAAACTCCAAGGTATCTTTTGACCTTAAAAGTTTAAAACAAAACTTTTTTGATATAGAACTTACTGTTTTAAATGACTTGGAAATGCAAGCCTATGCAATTAATTCTCTAAGTGAAGACGAATTGAGTTTAATAGGCATTGAGCCTCCTATTAAAAAAGGCCCAAAAGTCCTAGTTTCACCGGGTACAGGCTTAGGGTTGGCAGGAATAATAGGAGATGACGTGGTCTTTACTGAAGGGGGTCATATACAGATTCCTTACGGAATAGATACATTTAATTTAATCATTAAGGATTTCTTTAAAAGAAATCAAAGATACCCAACTTTTGAAGACTTCTTATCTGGGAAAGGGATAACCTATATTTATAATTTCTTAAATGACTCAGATTTAGACAACATTTCTAATGAGGAGATTTTGATGAATAAAGAGAATTCAAGCTGCATTAAAACTAGGAAGTTATTTTTTAAATTATTTGCTCTTTATTTAAGATTTGCTGCTTTGATGTGGGGATCACTGTCTGGTGTATATATCTCAGGATCAATAGCAAACTCTTTATTTGATATAGAATCAGAAAGTGCATTTAGAAAAGCCTTTGAAGAAAGTGATAAAATGCAAGATCTCCTTTTATCTATACCGATCTATTTAGTTAAAGATGTAGATCTTGGTCTTAGAGGGGGTTTGGTAATGGCATCAAAGCTAAAAACAATATAATTTAGAACTTTTTTTTTGTTTAAGGGTCTACCTAAATATATTAAGTTATGGAAAATAAGATTTACAGTAATAAGGATAAAGATTTAGTCTTGGTGAGAAGGCTTAAAAGAGGAGATTATAAAGCTTTCGACTTACTCTTATTGAAGTATCAATCAAGAGTTGTAGGATTGGCATTAAAGTTTGTTAAAGATTTGCAGATAGCTGAAGACATTGCTCAAGAGTCCTTTTTAAAAGCATATAAATCTATCAATTCTTTTAGAGAAGAGAGCGCTTTCTATACTTGGATTTATAGAATTACTGTAAATACTTCTAAAAATTATTTAACTTCGAAGAGCAGAAAGAAAGAATTATCAGAATCTGATATCAATAGATTAGAAGATTCCGAAGATATTTTTGATATTCCAGGTGGAAGCTCTCCAGAAGAGATCTTATCCGCAAATAATCTTAGAGAGGTAATTATGGAGTCCTTAACAAATTTACCAGAAGACATAAGAACTGCTATATCTTTAAGAGAGTTTGAAGGATTAACTTACGAAGAGATTTCAGAAGTTCTAAATTGTCCAATAGGAACAGTTAGGTCAAGGATATTTCGAGGGAGAGAAATAATGCAAGAAAGAATATCTCCAATACTTAACGAAGATAATAAATTAAATAAATCGTCTAAATAATATGAATGAAGCAATAAAAGAAAGAATTTCTGCCCTAGTAGATGGAGAGCTATCAGAGTTTGAAGCCAGAAGGGTTTTGGATGAAGTTGAGTCTAATCCAGAACTAAGAGATTACTGGGTAAGGCTACAACTTTTAAAGTCTGGCTTAACAGATGAGTCACTAGGTTTCTTAAAGAGCGATATATCAGCAAGGGTTTCACGGGAACTTGGCAGAAAACCAAGGGAGCTCCAAAAACATCGCTCTAAAACTAGTACAAGATTTTTTATTTCCCTTGCATCCTCTTTTAGTTTAGTTTTCATTATTTCACTAGGTTTTTATGTAAATATAGATAATGTGATAACACCAGATGAAATCTTTGCTATGGAAACTTCTAAGCAAATAAAGGAGGCTGTTTATAGCCCAGAGGCATTGGAAGTTCTTGATAATGCACTTTCTGGAATGAGTGTTTCTCTTGAGAACCTTGGCTCTGGGAATAATGGTCAGTTATATGCTAATTATAAGATCCAAGCAGATGGAAAGAAATTTAGAGTAAGTCTAGTTCCTATTTCTTTATATAGCGACATAGCTTATTCTGGAGCTTCTAAGTTGGCATATATAGAGACTAATAGAGGAAACTATATTGTTTCAGTTAGTGGAGATATTTCACCTGAACGAAAATCTAAGATTCTAAGAAATGTAAACTTCAGTTTAAAGAAACAACCTTCAACAAAACTACCATGACTAAATATATTACTAGTATCTCCTTATTTCTTATTTTTTTTACTTTAACTGTTAAGGCTAATGAAAATTTACCAAGTTTTTCAGCATTAGCTGAGGAAGCTTCTCCAGCAGTAGTCAACATTAGTAGTAGCAAGACTATTAAGTCAGGTAATGAAAGAGATTTTGGTCCTCGAGGATTTAATGACCCTTTCTATGATGATTTTTTTGAGAGGTTTTTTGGAGAAAGGCAAGGACAGAATCCAAGAGAAAGACAAGTTAGGTCAGGGGGATCAGGTTTTATTGTCTCTAAAGATGGCTACCTACTAACTAATAATCATGTTGTTGATGGAGCTGACGAAATAATTGTTAGTTTGAGTGACAGAAGAGAATATAAAGCAACATTAATTGGCTCAGATGAAAGGTCTGACTTAGCTTTGTTAAAGATTGATGCTTCAAATCTTCCAGTTGTAAAGGTAGGAAAATCTAGAGATTTGAAAGTAGGTGAATGGGTGGTAGCTATTGGATCGCCATTTCAATTGAATTTTTCAGTTACTGCCGGAATAGTAAGCGCTAAAGGAAGAAGCATTCCTAATGGGTCTGACTCTAGTTATGTTCCATTTATACAAACTGATGTTGCTATAAACCCTGGAAATTCTGGCGGTCCTTTGTTTAACCTAGATGGAAAAGTGGTAGGCATAAATTCTCAAATTTATACTAGATCTGGAGGGTATATGGGCGTTTCCTTTGCTATACCTATTGATTATGCAATAGATATTGTAGATCAATTAAAGGAAAGCGGTTCAGTGGCACGTGGATGGTTAGGTGTGAGTATTCAGGAGGTCACCAGCGACTTTGCTAAAAGTTTAGGAATGAAAAATCCCAAAGGCGCACTTGTTAGTCAGGTTATTTCTGGAAGCCCTGCTGAAAAGTCAGGAATTGAAGTGAGAGATGTAATTATAGAATTTGATGAAGTTGAAATTATATATTCTGGAGACCTTCCTCAGACAGTAGGTAGCATAAGGCCTGGATCAAAAATAAAAGCAAAAGTTTTAAGAGAGGGTAAAGAGAAAACACTTAATATAGAGGTAGGGGCTCTACCTGAATCTCCTCAAATAGCGACCTCAAATAAACAGAATGAACCCGGAAATCTAGGACTTATAGTTAGAGAGCTTTCTTTCGAAGAGAGGAGGGAACTAAAAATTTCTCATGGTGTGTTAGTTTCAGACATAAGCCCTGAAGGTATAGGAGCTCAAGCAGGTATTAGGGTAGGTGACATAATTACTTATGTCGGGAATCAAAAGATAAGAACTAATAGAGAACTAGAGAATTCTTTGGAAAGGTCAAAAGAATTCTCTGATACTGTTATGGTAGGTATTTTCCGTGACGGAGTTCAAACATTTCGTAGCGTAAAACTAACAAAATAGTTAACCTTCATCATGTTTAGTCTATTTTATAGGCTTAAAAAATCATGAAAATAAGAAATTTTTCTATTATTGCTCATATTGATCATGGTAAATCTACCTTGGCTGATCGAATCATAGAGATATGTGGAGGTCTTTCAAACAGAGAAATGACCAATCAAGTTTTAGATACCCTGGACTTAGAAAAAGAAAGAGGTATTACCATAAAAGCTCAGACAGTTAATTTAAATTATACTTCTAAGAAAGGAGAAGAATTCCAGCTAAATCTAATTGATACTCCTGGTCACGTAGACTTTTCCTATGAAGTTTCACGATCACTTTCAGCTTGTGAGGGAGCCATTCTACTAGTTGATGCTTCTCAGGGCGTGGAAGCACAAACTTTATCTACTTGTTATAGTGCTGTTGAGGAAGGGCTGACTATAATTCCGGTATTGAATAAGATTGACTTAGATCAGGCAGATACTGAAAAGGTCAAAAAAGAAATAGAAGAGATAATAGGTATTGATGCTTCAGATGCTCCCTGTATAAGTGCAAAAAAAGGTATAGGAATAAAAGAAGTCTTAGAGCAGGTTATTTCAAACATATCTGCCCCTTCTGTAAACGAACAACAAGACTTGCAGGCATCAATAATAGACTCTTGGTTTGATAATTATTTAGGCGTTGTTTCTTTAGTTAAAGTAGTTAATGGATCAATAAAGGTTGGAGATTTAATTGAGGTTCATTCAAAAAAAGAAAAACATACAGTAGATAAGTTGGGGGTTTTTACACCCAAAAGAAAAGAATTAAAAATATTATCATCTGGCCAAGTAGGTTTTGTATGCGCATCAATTAAAGAAATTAAAGGTGCTCCAGTAGGAGATACAATTATTAAAAAAGACTCTCCTGCCAAACAACTACCTGGTTTTAAAGAGGTTAATCCTCAGGTTTTTGCTGCACTTTTCCCTCAATCAGCTGATGATTTTGAGTCTTTTCGAGAAGCACTTGAAAAGCTATGTATTAATGACGCCTCTCTTCATTATGAACCTGAACATTCTGAAGCTTTAGGAGCTGGATTTAGGTGCGGATTCTTAGGGACTTTGCACATGGAAATAGTTAGCGAAAGGTTAAGTAGAGAATATGGTATTGAGCTAATAGCTACAGCACCTACTGTAGCTTATTCAATATTAGATAAAGATGATAAAGAAGTTAGAGTTGAGAGCCCAGGCTCCTTACCAGAACCAAATAAGATTAATGAGATTAGAGAACCAATAGCAAAAGCTAATATTCTAGTGCCAGAAAAATATATAGGCGCTGTAATGAATTTATGTAATGAAAGAAGAGGGAAGCAGCGCTCTTTGAGATATGCTGCAGATCAAGCTGAGTTGGTTTACGATTTACCTTTGAGCGAAATAGTAATAGATTTTTTTGATAGATTAAAATCAGTCAGTAAAGGTTATGCTTCATTAGATTATTCTTTAGATAGATATGAAAGTGGAGATGTAATTAAATTAGATATTTTACTTAATGGAGATAAAGTTGATGCTCTAGCTGCAATAGTCCATAGAGATAAAGCACAATCCAAAGCCAGAAAACTTACGGCTTCTTTAAAAGAGGTAATACCTAGGCAGCAATTTGATGTGGCTATACAGGCTGCTATAGGTGGCAAGATAATAGCTAGAACAACTGTAAAAGCTTATAGAAAGAATGTTACCGCAAAACTTTATGGTGGTGATGTTACAAGAAAAATGAAACTGCTTGATAAACAAAAAGCGGGTAAGAAAAGAATGAAGAAAATTGGGAAAGTTGAAGTGCCACAGGAAGCTTTCTTATCAGTTTTGAGAGTTAAAGATTAAAATATATGATGCCATGCTTTCTAGTATAGACTCACAACTATTTCTTTTAGTTATTTTTGGCCTCTTAGGGTTTGCCTTTTGGCTTTATTTCAACAGAAAACAAGATAATAAACTTGCTCTCCAGATTTGCAGCTTTTCAATGTTTTTAGCTGTTATTTTAATTTTATGGAGAGTTTTTCAGTTAAATCTAGATTTCGGTTTGGTTTTAACCATAGGTACCCTTTTTGCAGGGTTAGCTTGGATATTAGGAGTTTTTATGGCGTTTTCTTCTCTTAATGAAGTTTTGGATAATATTCCAGGTTCAGAAGAAGTGATAAAAGAAATGCGAAAGAATTCTTCTATTTTATATAGAACTAAAGATTTAGAAGAATTAGAAAAAGAAGCCCAAATAGATAAATATGTCCTTAAAAGATTCAATAGCCTTAAGGAAGAAAGCAGATCATATTTTTGGATACTTTTGGTTATTACTTGCATTAGATCATTTGCATATGAGCCATATCAAATACCTTCGAGTTCAATGTATCCAGGTTTGCAAGTAGGAGATTTCGTATTAGTTAATAAATATGCTTATGGATTAAGGCTCCCAGGTACAACGAGACTGATTTCAAGATCAAAAGAACCTTCGAGGGGAGATGTAGCAGTATTTTACCCGCCACATACTTTATGTGAATCTAAGCCTGAAGACGCAAGGCCAGACTTAGCAAGCCTCCCTGCAATGGAAGTTAGAGTTTTTCTTGGAAGATTTAAGTTGCTACAAAAAGAATATTGTTCAGGGTTAGGTCTTAAATATATTAAAAGAGTTGTAGGGATACCAGGAGATAAAGTCGAAATAAAAGGGTATGAAATATTCATTAATGATAAAAAATTGAATCAAATCGTTATAGAAAAGACCAGTGAAGAAACTTTTTACTCTGAAAAGAATGATGACATTGAATATGTAATTAGAACTACGGGGATTTCTGAGTATCAAAACTATACCTGGGTAATACCTAAAGATAGATATTTAGCTATAGGAGATAATAGAGACAATAGCTTGGATAGCAAGGATTGGGGTTACTTTTCTAAGGAGAACCTTATAGGTAAGGGGGAATATATATGGTTACACTGGGAATCATTCACTTCTTTACCAACCTTTCAAAGGAATAAGAAGATTCAGTAGACTCTAATGATTTCTTATAAGAATAAAATTAAATATATTTTTAAAGATTTAGATTTATTAAATCTAGCGCTTACACATAAAAGTGCCTCTCCAGAGAATAATGAACGTTTAGAGTTTTTAGGAGATTCAATAATAGGTTTTTATATTAGTGAAGAGCTATACAGGCAAAATGATAAGATTGATGAAGGAAAACTCACTCAGCTTAGAGCTAAACTAGTAAACAGAAGCTTATTAAATTCTATAGGAAAAAAGCTTAAATTAGATCAAGATTTAATTTTGGGTAAGGGAGAGAAAGTAACCGATACTTCTATTTTAGGTAACACCCTTGAGGCTTTAGTGGGAGCAATATACATTGATGGTGGTATGGAAGCTGCAAAGGAAGTCTTGAATGATATATTTGATTTAGAGATAAACAAACTTAAAACAGAAGATGACCCAAGGGACTCTAAATCAAAATTACAAGAGATACTTCAAAAGAAAAGCTTGAACCTTCCTAACTATTTAGTTAAGGATAGGGGGCCAGAAAAAAAGAATCAAAGATTCAAGGTGACTTGTAGAATTGAAGATTTAGAAATTTCTTCTTTTGGTGTAGGTAAGAACAGAAAGATTGCCGAGCAAAAAGCTGCAGAAGAGCTTCTAAAAACAAATTTTTATAATGAGTGAAGTTAGCAGAGCAGGTCTGGTTTCTTTAATAGGCAAAACTAATGTAGGAAAATCTACTTTATTAAACAACCTTATAGAGAGTAAAATTTCTATCACTTCAAGAAAGCCTCAAACCACAAGACAAAGACTTTTAGGAATCAAGACAATTGGAAAAAAACAAATTGTATTTGTTGATACACCTGGATTTCATAAGGGTCAAAAAAGAAAGTTAAATAAATTAATGAATAAGGTCTCCTTGTCTTCTATTGATGGCGTTGATGTTGTCTTGTTTGTTGTAGATCCATTAGGTTTTTCAGAAGTAGATCAATATTTACTAAATCAAGTACCTAAAGATGCCCCTAATATAATTTTAGTAATAAATAAGATTGATAAGGTTAAAAGAAAGTCCAATTTAATGCCTTTTATTGAAACCATTTCAAAAAAATTTAACTTCTCTGAAGTTATACCTATATCCGCACTAAAGAAACAGAACATACCAGTTTTAGAAAAAGAAATTATTTCTCGGTTACCTCGAGGAGAGCACCTTTTTCCTGGTGACCAAATATCTGATTGTTCTGAAAGATTTTTAGTTAGCGAAATCATAAGAGAGAAATGTATTTCTCGAGTTGGAGATGAATTGCCTTACAGACTGACTGTGGTAACTGAATCTTTTAAAGAGGAAAAATCAATAATAAATATTGATGCAAATATATTTGTAGAAAAGAACAGTCAAAAAGGAATCCTAATTGGTCAGCAAGGAAAGAAATTAAAATCTATTGGTGTTGCATCAAGAATTGATCTAGAAACTTTTTTAAATAAGAAAGTCATGCTCAGGTTATGGGTAAAAGTTAAAAAAGATTGGACTAATGACAATAATGCTATTCACTCTTTGGGACTAAAAATTGTATAAAAACTTAAGCTTAGAGCCATCTTTTGTCTTACATTCAAGACCATATAAGGAAACCAGCATTTTATTGGATATATTTACTAGAAATTATGGAAGATTGTCTGTTATAGCTAAAGGAGCTAAAAGACCCAAAAGTAATCTAGGAGTTATTAAAACTCCTTCATGCATGTTTCTTATTTCTTGTAGTGGAAGAAGTGAATTAAAAACATTAACTCATTGCGAAATTAAGGAATACTTTAATTCCTCTCAACAACACTACACTTCTCTGGTTTATTTAAATGAGCTAGTTGTAAGACTTCTCGAAAAAGAAGACCCACATACAGAGATCTTTGACGAGTATCTTTTAGTATGTAGAACATTACATACCTCAAATAAGAAAGTTTTAGAGAAGGGCTTACGCAGATTTGAGCTAATCCTTTTAAAAGAAATTGGCTATGGAATTGACCTCAGATTTGAAGCTAATAGTAATACCAAGATTAAGCCAGAGAGCTATTATCATTTTGACCCTGAAGTAGGTTTTACAAAGCAAGAAAAACACTATGAAGAAAAATACCAAGGAAAAGACATATTAAATTTTTCTGAAGGTATGCTAGATAGTGCTGATACACTAATTGCTTCAAAGGGAATAATGAGAAAGGCTATAGATTTTCATCTAGGAGATAAACCTTTAAGAATTAGAGATTATCTTTTAACAAAGAGGAATTAATGATTATAGGAATTGGAACAGACATACTTCAAAAGGTAAGGGTAAAAGAAATCTTTGATAAATACGGCAATAAATTCATTGATAAAGTTTTAACTCAAAAGGAAAAGAGTGAATTTAAAACAAGAAAGAATAGGAAAAGAAAAATAGCCTTTTTAAGTAACAATTTTGCTTCAAAAGAAGCTACCTCTAAGGTGCTACAAACTGGTTTACAGAAAGGAATAACTTTAAAAAATATAGAGGTGCTTAGAGGAGAAGATGGAGCTCCATTACTATCTCTAAATGGGAAGGCAAAAAAGAAAGCTCTAAGCTTAGGGTGTAAGAATTTATTTATTACTATTTCAGATACTGAAGAACATTCAATTGCTTTTGTTGTAGGAGAGTCATAATGAAAGTTATTCTTTTAGGTCCTCCAGGTGCAGGAAAGGGAACTCAAGCAGAAGTGCTTTGTAAACATTTTAAAATACCACATATATCAACTGGAAATATCTTAAGAGAAGCAATTGACTCTGGTTCAAGGTTTGGTGCAGAAGCAAAAAAACTGATGGATAAAGGGATTCTTGTTTCAGACGAGTTAATAGTAGGGATTGTTGTGGATAGAATAAGTGAAGAAGACTGCAAATTAGGGTTTTTATTTGATGGCTATCCCCGAACCATTCCACAAGCAGAGGCTTTAGATTCAAATAGTGTAAATATTGATTTGGTCATAGAATTAGATGTTCCAGATGATGTGATAATAAATAGAATGTCCGGTAGAAGAGTTCATTTAACTTCAGGTAGAAATTATCACATAGACTTTAATCCGCCTAAGGTTGATGGAAAAGATGATATAACTGGAGAGCCTTTAGTTCAGAGAGAAGATGATAAAAAAGAAACGGTGAGAGATAGGTTAGAAGTTTTTCGTTCACAAACACTACCACTAATTGATTTTTATCAGGAAAGGGCTAAAAAGAAAGAACTAAGATATTTAAAAATCTTAGGATTAGATGCACCTAAGAAAGTTTCTGAATTACTACTAGAAAAGATCAGTGACACAAATGCCGAAAATACTGGCAATTGAAACTTCAAGCGATGCTTGTTCTGTAGCACTTTCAAAAGGAGAGAACTCTTATTCTGTACATAAGGTTATCCCGCAAAAACATACAGAAAAGCTTTTTATAATTTTAGAAGAAGTATTAGAAAAATTATCCGTTTCATACAAAGATATTGACGCAATTGCATTTGGATGCGGACCTGGGTCTTTCACAGGCACCAGACTAGCTTGTTCAGTAGCTCAAGGACTTTCATATAGTCTTGATATACCCGCGATATCTATTTCAAGCCTTGAAATTCTTGCTCTTGGAGTTAAAAATGAATTAGAGATTGATGAAGTTAATGTCCTTGTTAATGCTCATATGAACCAGATGTATTTCGGCAATTTTTGCTTCGAGTTAGATAATTTAAGATCTTGTTCTGAAAAGGTTATTGCAGTTGATGAATTTAAAAGTTTACAGTTTTCACAAAATGATGTTTTTGTTGGGGATGGTTGTGATTTGGTAGCTAAAGAGCTAGAAGAGATTAATGCGCTAATCTTTAATAAATATCCGGATGCCAAAGATCTTCTTTTAGAAGCAAGAAATTACTATAAAGAAGGGAAATTTACTTCTCCAGAAGATCTAGCTCCTAAGTATCTTTCAGGTAAAGAACATTGGTCTAAATCTTAAATGGATAATCTTCAACTAATTTTACTCTCAATAATACAAGGATTAACGGAATTTCTTCCTGTTTCTAGTTCAGCACATTTAGTTCTATTAAGTGAACTTTTAAATAAAGATGATCAAGGAACGGCTTTTGATGTGGGAATTCATTTTGGTACTTTAATTGCTGCAGTAATTTATTTTAGATCTGAGCTAAAAGAGATGTTAAACGCATTGATAACAAAGCAATTAAGTTCTCAAGATAATAAATTAAGCCTAAACTTATTTGTAGCTGTTTTACCAATTCTTTTTATAGGATTTTTAGTAAGAGATCATGTTGACATATTACTAAGAAATAGCGAAGTGATTGCTTATGCAACTATTCTATTTGGTTTATTGCTTTTCATAGCCCAAAAGAAGACCCAAGAAAAAGAACTATTTTCTTTAAGTCCCTTCCAGGCTTTAATAATAGGCTTATTCCAGTGCCTTGCTCTTGTTCCAGGAACCTCAAGATCAGGTATAACAATAACTGCAGCCTTATTTATGGGATTAAGTCCAACTGCTGCTTCCAAATTCAGCTTTCTTTTAGCTATACCTACAATAGGAGCTATTGCCTTAGCTGAATTAGTTCGAGTAAGTTTTATAGATCTTTCTCATAATTTTATTGGGCTTTTCGCTGCATTACTCATTTCTTTCTTGGTGGCTTACTTCACCATAGATATGTTCTTAAAGTTAATTAATCGAATAGGGTTTACCCCATTTGTTATATACAGAATTCTTCTTGGCTCTTTGATACTAATATTTTGGATATGACCTCTAAGAATCTTTTTGTAATTTCTTATAGCGATACATTAAATAAAGAAGCATCTCAATTTGCAAAAGGAATTGATTTGCCCTTTTATGGATCTATTAAAGCTACTTCAGAGCATATTAAAAGCCTAGAAGATACCTATTTCCTTGTTTATTCAAGCGAAAGAATTTTTTTAAAGAAAGGCCTTAAGAAGAGCAATCCTATATTTTGTAACTTTTTAGAATGGTCAAAACAAAGTTATAAAAGCCTCCTATTAAAAGCTTTTAAGGGCATTCCAGAGAATAGTACTGTAATAGATGTAACTGCTGGTCTAGGAAAAGATTCTCTAGTTATAAGCTCTTTAGCAAAAAAGCTTTTATTAGTTGAGAGAATACCTTGGGTGTGTGCTTTATTAGAAGATGGCATAAACAGGTTCTATAAAGAGATACCAGATTTAAATAAAATCGAAGTAATATGCGAAGATTCAAATAAATATTTAGATTCCTTAAAACTCGGTCCTGAAGTAATTTATATTGATCCTATTTTTGGAATTAACACCAGATCAAAAGCAAAAAAAGATCTACAAGCTTTAAGGGATTTAACTAACTTAGGAAACACCGGAAAGCTTTTAAATAAATCCCTCAGTCATGCAACTAACAGAGTGATAGTTAAAAGGCATAAAAAATCTTCATTTTTAGAAGATATAAAACCTACTTTCTCGTTGGAGAGCAGGATAATTAGATATGATATTTATCAAACAGAATCAACTTGATTAACTTGATCCATAAAGTCCTTGTTGAAGAAGTTAGCAAAGTCTTTTTGAACATCATTAGTAACCAGAGAAGCAGATAGAGTCCCGTCAGCATTAGCCTTAAGATATCTGTCTTCTAGTAATTTATTAATAAAAGAGTCAAATTTACTTTTATCGTTGAATTCATTGTAAATCCAACCTTCCACTTTTTTTAGTTCATTAGAGGTTTGATAGCATCTTTCTCTTAATCTATGAGCATCAACTTTTCGTGAATTCCATACAATACTCATTACAACGTAAAATCTTTTAATACTAGGTTCGCTAATATTTGTGAGAGCAACAAAGTCTAGATATTTATTAGATCCTGCTTCTGGTCTAGAGAAATAACCATCTTTCAAGGAAGTTACTAATTGATGCTTTTTTAAAATGGTAATGCACTCATTTATTAATCTCTTTAATTCAGGTTCTTCCCAGGAAAGGTAGTAGTCACTTTTAAGGAAAGGATAAACAATCGAACATAATCTTTCTATTTCATCAATACTTAACTTTTTCGCATATTTTAAAGACAAGCAAATTACAGAATAAAGCAGGAAAAAGTGCGAAATATTATTTTGGTAATAGCTAAGAAGAGCAGCTTGTTTTTGATCAGGCCTGAAGACTTTAGCTCCTCCCATCAATTCACTTCGAATTAATTTTAATTCTTCTGTTTTTTTAATGATCTTTTCTGAGTCAGTATCTGGTAGCCAAATATCAGAATAATTTTTATTTTGTTGCAAAAGGCTTAGAAATAAGGAGATCCTTTCTTTGAGATTTCCTATTTCTAGACTTTGGGTAGATTCAGTTAGTAGACTAAGTGCAAAAATTGAAGAGCTAGTAACGACAGAAGAAGAGTTAATGCTTCTCATTATTTCCGATCCAAGTTTATTCGTAGCCCCTTTTAACCATTCTGGTCTATCCAAAGGTGAATCTATAATAAATTCCTTGCTACCAATTTCATTCTCAAGAAAAGACTTAAGATCTATGGGTTTACCAAAGTTTATATATGCATTTCCTAGGAAATTTCCAAAATCTCGTAAAGATTTGAAAATATCAATGAGACTTTCTCTCTTCTTTTTATGCCCTAAAAGCTCTGAAATATAGCTATTTCCTTCAATTATCTTTTCGTAACCTATATAGGTTGGGACTAGTTTTACATTCTCATTTGTTAAAGTTGAAAAACTTCTAATTGTCATAGACAAAAGACCTGGTCTGGCTTTCAGAGAAAAACCATTTCGGCTTCTACCGCCCTCAGGAAAGAATTCTATAGATGAACCTCTTTGGAGAAGTCTTCTAAAATACTGGAAGAAGATTAAGCTATAAAGCTTATTTTTTACAAATGATCTTCTCATAAAAAAAGCGCCTCCTCCTCTGAGGATACCACCCAAAATTGGTAAGTTTAGATTAATGCCAGCAGCAATATGTGGAAGCATTAGGCCTTTTTCAAGAAGAATATATGAGAGAGCTAAATAATCTATATGACTTCTGTGACAAGGAACATAAACCAATGAATTGTCGTCAGCTATAGACTTAATTCTTTCTAGATTTTTAACTTCAATACCTTCATATCGAGTATTCCAGAACCAACTCAAACCTCTTTGTAAGTTTCTTACTATAGGGTAATTAATATCAGAACAAATTTCATTAGCATAATTGAAAGCTTTTTTATTTAGTCTTTTCTTTTTTCTTTTATTTCCTTTAGATTGCTTTTTTATTTCTCTTCTGATGTCTATATCTTTAGTCAATGATCTTACAAGTGTTCTTCTGTGAGATATATCAGGTCCGATGGAAGCTTGTTTAGTTTTTCTAAATATACCCCTTAGATACCTGCTTATTAATCTTGAATTTTCTTCATTGGTCCTTTCCCTTTCTTTTATTTCAGAAAGGTCTAAAGGTTTATTGAATTTTATTACTAAGGATCTTCCGTGCAGAAGAATCCTAAAAAATTTTTTAATTGGACCACTGACTGCCCATGATTGAGAGAATAGGATTTTAAAAAATGATCGTTGCTTATCTGGGTGCATGCCCCAATAAAAAGAGACAGGTAATATATAAGCTTCATCTCCAGTAATGAGAAGTTGATCTAGATTTTTAGGAGGAAATCTTTTGACCTTTTGCTCACTTATATCAAATCTAGGTCTTTGAAGAGAAATAAAATTCTGCAAGTTATATTCTTTAAATTTATCTAGAGGAGAATTAACATTGGATTCAGAAGCAAACTTTTCTAGAGCTATAAGTTCACTGACTGAGTATTCAGGAATAGCGTATATAGGTTTTTTCTTTATAAGCTCTTCTTTAGTGAACCCTTCTTCAAACTCAATTTCATATTTGATAAGGGGATTAACTAGTAATCGAACTAGAGAAAAAAATCTTTCCTTTAACCAAAATCTCAACATAAGATACTAATTTATAAGTTTAAGAATAGAGTTTACTCTTTCAAAGTAAATATTTTACTAAGACTTTTGCCGGAGTGGCGGAATTGGTAGACGCAGGGGATTCAAAATCCCCCGCCCCTTGGGTGTGAGAGTTCGAGTCTCTCCTCCGGCACCATAGGATAAAAATTGAAACTTAAGAAATTTAACTTCGAACTACCTAAAGAGCTTGTAGCATTTTTTCCATCAAAAGAGCGAAGTCTAAGTAGATTATTGCTTGTTAATGACCCTTTAGAAGATCTAATTTTTAAAGATTTACCTGGGCTTCTAAATCCTAATGATACATTGGTTATAAATGATACTAAGGTAATTAAAGCAAGGTTATTTGCAAAAAAAAGCAGTGGCGCTAAGGTTGAAATTTTACTTGAAAGATTACTGGATACTAACTGCGCCTTAGTCCTCACCAAATCTAACTCTAGTCTAAGAGCAGGGGAAAGAGTAATTTTAAATGATCATAAAACAACAGTTGAGCTTTTAGAAAAGAAGGAGAATATTTGGAGAGTAAAATTTTCAGGTCCCGTTAAGAAATTACTTAATAATTTAGGTCATGTACCTTTACCTCCTTATATTAAAAGAGAAGCAGATGATAAAGACTCAGAAAGATATCAAACAATTTATGCTGATCCTTCAAAAGACTTTTCTGTAGCAGCACCTACGGCAGGATTTCATTTTAATCATTCTTTAATGGAAGAAATTATTTTATCCGGTGTATCTATTGCAAAAGTAACTTTGCATATTGGTTTGGGCACATTTAAGCCTTTAAGCAGTGAGAATATAAAAAATAATAGTCTTCATAGTGAGATTTTTAATGTACCAAAAGAAGCAGTAAATGCAATTAATAGAACCAAGAAGGAAGGAGGAAGGGTAATTTCTGTTGGAACAACTACACTTAGGGCTATAGAGTCTGCATGTAAGTTTAATAATGGTTTATTAAAGCCTTGTAGTGGGGAAACGGATTTATTTATCTATCCAGGATACAAATTTATGATAGCTGATTCTCTCATTACTAATTTTCATTTACCCAAATCAAGTTTGTTTATATTGGTTTGTGCCTTTGGCGGATATGAGAAGATGAAGTCATCATATCAGCATGCCATTAAGAAAAAATATAGGTTTTATAGTTATGGGGATGCAATGTTTGTTAATTTAGAATCTAATAACTTATGAGTTTCAGCTACAAAATTATTTCTCAAGATGGAAATGCTCGTATGGGGTCAATTTCTACTTCACATGGAGAGATAGAAACTCCGGCTTTTATGCCAGTTGGGACTTATGGAGCTGTAAAGACATTGTCCCCTTTTATTCTTGAAGAAATTAAAGCACAAATTATCCTTTCGAATACCTTCCACTTAATGGAAAGACCAGGAATTAAAATAATAGAGAAACACGGAGGCTTACATGAGTTCATGAGTTGGAATAAGCCTATACTAACTGATTCCGGAGGTTACCAAGTATTTAGTCTAGCAAAGAAAAGGACCATTACAGAGGAGGGAGTAACATTTAGTTCTCCTTTAAATGGAGATAAGATTTTTTTGTCGCCTGAGATTTGTATGCAAACCCAATCTTCTTTTGGTGTCGATATAGCTATGGCTTTGGATGAATGTACACCTTATCCAGCTTCTGAAAAGGTAGCAAAAGATTCAATGTCTTTGTCAATGAGGTGGGCAAGACGATGCAGGGAAAGTTTTATTTCAGATAATTCAGCTCTATTTGGAATTATACAAGGAGGAATATATCCCGAATTAAGAGAAGAATCTCTGCAAGAACTTATTAGTATAGACTTTGAAGGATATGCAATAGGAGGCTTGTCTGTAGGAGAGAGTAAGCAAGAAATGGAAAGAGTGGTTAACTTTATTTGCCCCAAAATGCCTCCTAACTCTCCAAGATATTTGATGGGGGTAGGACAACCAATGGATATATTAAATTGTGTAAAAGAAGGCATAGATTTATTTGATTGCGTTATTCCTACAAGGCATGCAAGAAATGGATATCTTTATACTTCTTCAGGGATCGTAAAGTTAAGGAATGCTGAAAATAGAGAGTCCTTAGAACCATTGGATAAGAATTGTGATTGTTATACTTGTAAGAACTTCACGCGAAGTTATCTTTTTCACCTAGATAAAACCAAAGAAGTGCTGGGATCAACTTTAAATACAATACATAATGTATCTTTCTATTTAAATCTAATGAAGGATATTAGGAGTTCCATTAAAAAGAACAAATTTCAAGCTTTCATGGATAAAAGTATTGATACTTGGGATAATTCAAATAAACCCCATATAGATAGAGAATAAATATGAACGAACAACCTACATTTTTTGACCCTACTTTCCTTTTACTTATTGGTTTCTTTGTTTTGATTTATTTTCTGATGATAAGACCCCAAAATAAAGCAAGAAAAGCCCATGATGAAATGGTAAATGGGATCGAAGTAGGAGACGAAGTTGTTTCTTCGGGTGGCTTATTGGGCAGGGTCACAAAAGTAACTGATCAATTCTTTGAATTAAATTTGGGGGACAATACTAAGGTAAAGATTCAAAGAAACTCTATCACTAGTGTTCTTCCGAAAGGAACAATAAACTCAATCTAGTTAATATTGTGAAACCCTTTGGTATTTGGAAATATTTCTTAGTCTTATTTGTTCTAAGTTTTGGAGCAATTTATGCTCTACCTAATCTATATTCGCCAGATCCAGCTGTACAGATTTCATATAATGATAGTTCTAAACAACCTGATTTAAATCTTAAAGAAAGAATATCTAAGGTCTTAGCTAGTGATCTAGATAGTTTAGAAAAGAGAGAAGTAGAGCTTTATGATGATTATGCTCTTATTAGACTTTCTTCTTCAGAAGATCAGCTAAAAGTAAAGGAGGCTCTATCTTCTCTTGGTGATGATTTAATAGTAGCTCTAAATTTAGCGCAAACAACTCCTCAATGGTTAAGTGATTTAGGTGCTGAACCCATGAAACTTGGCCTAGATCTGCGTGGAGGTGTGCACTTCTTAATGGAAGTAGATACCAAAGCCGCATTAAATAATAGACAGAATGGAACTCTTCAGGATATTAAAAGAAAATTAAGAGAAGAAAATATAAAATATTCATCTCTTTTTGTTGAAAAAGACCAAACTATAAGTTTAAAAATAAAGGGGGCAGATCTCTTTGATTCAGTTGCTGATCTAATAGATGAAAATTATCCACAATTCTCATTAAGCTATAAGAATCAGCAAGACTTATATAGTATTTCTTTGGTTCTAAAAGAAGAGGAAATAGAAAAAATAGAAGCTGATGCAATAGACCAGAACCTAACCACTCTACGTAACCGTGTAAATGAATTAGGCGTCTCAGAACCTATAGTACAAAGACAAGGTAAAAAAAGAATAGTTGTACAATTGCCTGGAATACAAGACACAGCGGAAGCGAAGAAAATTCTTGGAAAAACTGCTACTCTTGAGTTTCATTTAGAAGCAGAATTTGATACTCCTAGATCAAGAAAAACTTCTTACCCTCATAGAGATAAAAGACTAGGATCCAGTGAACTTCAAGACCAAATTATTATAGGAGGAGATCAAGTAGCCACTGCTCAAGCGAGCTATGATGAAAATGGTCTTCCTCAAGTCAACATCACTTTAGATGGTCAAGGTGGTGCTAGGATGCATAGAGCTACTAGAGGAAATATAGGAAAAAGATTAGGCGTCCTTTTTGTAGAGCAAAAAAGTAAATCTTTTTATAGATCTAATTCTTCTGGAGAAAGAGTTTTATTTGAGCAGACTTATGAAATTAAGGAGATTATCAGCTTAGCCACTATAAGAGCAGCACTGGGAACCCAGTTTCGAATTACGGGACTTGATAGCCCTCAAGAATCCTCTGAACTCGCACTACTATTAAGAGCAGGAGCCCTTGCTGCTCCTATGAAATTCGTTGAAGAAAGGACTGTTGGACCCAGTTTAGGTCAGGACAATATTGATGCAGGAGTGCTATCAATGGAATTAGGAATGGCATTAGTTTTGTTATTTACAATATTCTATTACAGGGTTTTTGGAGTTGCTGCTAGTTTAGCTTTAGCAGCCAATATAGTAATTCTAGTAGCAATTATGTCCATCTTGTCTGCTACATTAACCTTACCCGGTATAGCGGGTATAGTTCTTACAGTTGGTATGGCTATAGATGCAAATGTATTGATATTTTCTCGTATTAGAGAAGAGCTAAAGCAAGGAGTCAGCCCTTTGCAAGCGATTGACCAAGGATACGATAAAGCCTTTTTAACTATTTTTGATGCCAATTTAACTACTTTTTTAGTTGCTATCATTCTATATTCTTTAGGTACAGGACCTATTAAAGGCTTCTCTGTTACTCTTTGCATAGGGATTATAACTTCAATGTTCACTGCCATTTTGGGCACTAGAGCTTTTATTTATTTAATATATAGGAACAAACAAAATTTAACTAAGCTATCTATATGAATTTCAATATAAGATTTATGTCATGGAGAAAAATTGCTTTAGCTTTCTCTGTAATAGCAATTTGCATTTCCTTAATTTCTTTGAGCCTGAAGCAATTAAATTTTGGTCTAGATTTCACTGGAGGTTCATTAGTTGAGCTTTCTTATCCAGAAGAGATTCAAATAAGTGAAGTGAGAAAGGCCTTATCTGAAGCAGGATTCGAGGGATCTCAGGTAGCACACTTTGGTTCGAATAAGGAAGTTTTAATTAAACTTCCTGGATCAGTTAGTGATACTTTGGGTTCAGAAATTGTAATGACCTTAAGAAAAGATTCTTCTAGTCAGATAGATTTGAGAAGGATAGAGTATGTTGGTCCTCAAATAGGTAGTGAGCTAAGAGATGATGGAGGGCTAGCCATGCTTCTCGCTCTCGGTCTTATGATGTTATACATAGCCTTTAGATTTCAATCTAGATTTGCGGGCGCTGCCGTTTTAGCTCTAATACATGATGTTATTGTGGTATTGGGTATATTTTCTCTTTTACAACTAGATTTTGATTTAACAGTATTAGCTGCACTCCTTGCTGTCATTGGGTATTCATTAAATGACACTATTGTAGTTTCAGACCGTATTAGAGAAAATTTAAGAAGTGACCGTGATAACAACACAGAGGAGGTAATCAATAAATCGTTGAATCAAATGTTGAGTAGGACGCTAATCACCTCTTTGACAACTCTTTTAGTTTTATCTTCTTTATACTTGTTTGGCGGTGAATTAATAAAGAATTTTTCTTTAGCACTTATCTTTGGTGTTATTGTGGGGACATACTCCTCTATTTACATAGCTTCGAGCAGTCTCTTAATGATGGGATTAACCCCAAAACATTTAGAGATTCCAGAAAAAGAAAATGAAGATTTTAATGATTTGCCTTAACCTTCTTCATGAATATGAGCAAAAGGTTTAATAGCTTGGAGCATTGGTTTAAAGCATTTAGTGGTTGAAGCAACTATATTGCCTCCGCCTAGTAGTTCCATACCTCCAAAGTAATTACTTACCAAACCACCTGCTTCTTGCACTAATAAACTACCTGCAGCTATATCCCAGTCTTCTAAGCCACTTCCCCAAAAACCATCAAGCCTGCCTGCAGCTACATTTGCTAGATCTAGTGCAGTAGATCCTGTTCTTCTAATGGTAAGTCCATGAGAATAGAGAGCTCTGAATGTAGAAATATTATCATGCCTTATATGGCCTGTTTCAGTGTTATGTGAAGAGTTGCTGAGCAGAGAGCCCTTAATTTCAGTTCTTTTACTAACCCTGATTCTTCTATTGTTTAGATAAGCTCCTTTCCCAAGACTAGCTGTAAATTCATCTTGCCTAGAAACATCTAAAGTAATTGCATGAATAATTTTACCTTTCTCTACAAAAGATATAGAGATAGCGTAATAGGGAAATCCATGAATATAATTAGTTGTGCCATCTAAAGGGTCTATTATCCAAATTGATTCTGAATCTTTACCAGAGCCTTCTTTTTTACCACATTCCTCAGAAATGTAAGTATTTTTTGGGAAAGTCTTTTTTAGAGAATCAATGATGATTTCTTCCACTCTTTTATCAAGCTCTGTTACATAATCAGTAGGACCTTTCTCTATGACATCCATTTTATCAACTTCATCGGCGTATCTAAGAAGTTCCTTGGCTCCTTTTCTTGCAGCCTCTAGAGCTATGTTTACTTTAGGTTCCATGTCAGTTAAAAAACTGGGTATTCTATCAGAAGGTTTTGTTTTGACTGATAGAATATGTATATGCCCAAGAAATTAGAAATACTTGAACTGATAAAGCGGTCTGTAAATTTTGTTCTTGTTGGAACAACCCATCCAGGAAATATTGGTGCAGCAGCCAGAGCAATAAAAAATATGGGAATTCATAACTTAATTTTAGTTGCTCCTAGTGATTTTCCTCATGAAAAGGCTTTTTTTAGGGCTAAATCTGCATCTGATATTCTTGAAAACGCTATTATTTTTGAAACACTTGAAGAAGCGGTTAAAGATTCTAATTATGTCATTGGAACAAGTGCAAGAAATCGAAAAGTTCCTTGGCCCTTAGTCACTCCCACGGAATGTTCCAACGAATTAGTATCTTTTATAAAGCAACAAGATAGTAAGATTTCTGTAGTCTTCGGAAGAGAAGATAGAGGGTTAACGAATAAAGAGTTAGGTTTATGTAACCTACATGTTCATATTCCTTCTAGTGATGAGTATCCTTCTTTGAATATATCTCAAGCAATACAAATTTTAGCTTATGAAATTAGATTAAGTGCATTGTCTGTGAAAGGTCCTTTGAAGGAACAATCTTGGGATGTTCCCTTAGCTCAAAATAAAGAGGTTGAAAAGCTAATAGAACATTTTGATGAACTAATGAAAGAAATAAAATTTTATGAAACAGAAAATCCTAGACAACTATTAACTAGGGTCAGACGCTTTTTTAAGAGAACAAAACTAGATCGAATGGAAGTTAACATTTTTAGGGGAGTACTTGCAGCAATTCAAAAAAAACTAAAAGAATAGTTTTTCTTGTAAGTGTATTACTTTACTAATACACTTGTATAAAAAATATTCAAATGCAATGGACTAGTGACCAGCCTATTTATCAACAAGTTAGAGATCATGTTGTTTCTTTAATTATTGATGGTGTTTTAGATGAGGGAGATTCAATTCCTTCAGTAAGACAAATGGCAATTGAAGGAGGTGTAAACCCCCTAACAGTCTCTAAAGCATATCAAGAGTTAGTAGATTTAAAAATAGTTGAAAAGAGAAGGGGTCTTGGAATGTTTGTGACTGGGCCTGCAAAAAAACAACTACTTAAAATAGAAAAGGATAAGTTCCTCAAGGGAGATTGGCCTGCTGTTCTAAAGAAAGCAGAACAATTAGATATAGATTTAGTTGAGTTAGTTAATAAAGGTTGATGATGGAAAATAATACTGTCATAAGAGCAAGAAAAATAGAAAAGGAGTACGGAGGCAGTTCAGCATTGTCTAACTTCAATCTAGATGTACATTCCGGTCAAATAATGGGCCTTATAGGACCTAATGGGGCAGGTAAATCAACTTTTTTACAAGCCGTGTTAGGACTTGTAGACGTTAACGGTGAATTAGAAGTCCTTGGACTAGAACCAAGTAAAAAAAGACATGAATTATTAAATAAAGTTTGTTCTATAACAGATGTAGCAGTTATGCCTAGGTGGATGGAAGTAGGTCAGGTACTTGATTATGTTGCTGGGGTTCATCCTCAGTTTGATCTGAGTAAAGCTAAAAAGATTCTTTCAAACACTAATATAAAAACCAATACTCGGATAAGAGCTTTGTCCAGGGGAATGGTTGTCCAACTGCATCTTTCAATAATCATGGCCATTGACGCTGAACTATTAGTGCTTGATGAACCTACTTTGGGGCTAGATTTATCTTATCGAAAGGAGTTTTATTCTCAGCTAATTGAAGATTACTTTGATGGAAATAAAACTATTATCATTAGCACTCACCAAGTGGAAGAGATCGAAGGTGTCCTTTCTGATGTAGTTTTTATGGACAAGGGCAGGGAAGTAATGAGCGGATCTATTGATGATTTAAATCAAAGATTTTTAGAACTTAGACCAAAAGCTGAAAATCTTGAAAAAGCAAAGGCCTTAAATCCCATTTATATTAGGACAGAGTTAGGAAGGCCTGTTTATTTATATGAAAATGTAGAATTAAATAAATTGAGAGATTTCGGTGAAGTGCATCCTCCAGCTATAGCAGATCTTTTTCTAGCTGTGATGAAAAAGAACAAGGAAGGAGAGACCGAATGAGTGCTTTGAAAGCTATGATTAAAAGGGAGCTACAAGAGCACAAGTGGGGATTTATTTATCTACCATGGATCATCGGAGCTTTTATGTCTTTGGTAGTCGTTTTAGTTTATTTAGGACTCACAGAAGTTAATACCGAAAATATTAAATTTTCTACTGATGTTTTTGATAATCAAGAAACCGTTCAAGCAATGAATGAAGCCACTTTTGATCAAAAGAGAGCGGCTATGAGAGCAGGGCTTTTAGTTTTAGGATTTCCTTTAGTAATTGCTTTAGGATTTGCAATCCTTGCCTATAGTTTGAGTACTTTCTTTGATGAGAGGAAAGATAAAAGTATCGTTTTTTGGAGATCTTTACCGGTTTCTGACTCTTTTACAGTTATCTCAAAGCTAATGGTAGCTCTTGTAGTTGCACCATTATTAGTTATTCCTGCGTTATTATTTTTACATTTAGTTTCGGTAACTGCAGGATCTGTTTACTTTGCAGTTTCCGACATAGTGCCTTTCACTTGGACTTGGCAGGCTTACCCTTGGTTAGATTGGTTTAGAGTTATTATAAGTCTATGGATGCAAGCCTTATGGACCTTCCCTGTAATTGCATGGATTATGCTTGCTGGTGCTTATTCAAGAAAACCTGTAGTTGCAGCTATCTTACCCCCCGTAGTTATAGTGCTTGTTGAGGGCGTCTCTCGTTCCTCATCAGTATTTTATGATTCTCTAATGGACAGATTACTTCCTTGGTCTCGATCTGATTCTTTCCCTAAAGACTATGAAACTCTTCAAGTTGCTGAAATAAGTGATATACCACTACTCTTGACTATGAATGAATTTTGGATAGGAATTGTTATGGGTACTATTTTTGTCTCTTTAACTATTTATTTTAGAAGCAAAAGTGATTACTCATCAGTTGAATAGGGTTTGACCTTATCGCTTATGCTTCATACAATGCCGCACCAAATCAAGTGTCCCCTTCGTCTAGTCTGGTCTAGGACACCAGGTTTTCATCCTGGCAACAGGGGTTCGAATCCCCTAGGGGACGCCAGCTTTCTGAAACCCTTATAGAATAAGGATTTCAGAAGGGTGGTCTACATTAAAGAAATAACTACATGAAGCTCCTTCTTGGTTTATTGTTAATTTCGAATTTTGTTATGGCAGAAGAAATCTTTAAAAATAAAAATCAAGAAAATTTGGAGAGATCTTTTGGGGACTTCTTAAAATGGAGGTTTACAAGAAAGCAACCAGAAAAGATTAAAATTGAAAAATCAGATCAATGGGAAGATTTAACATCAGAATCTAATAATTATGCTGTTTGGATAGGACACTCAACTTACCTTTTAAAAAAAGGTGGATTGACTATCTTAACTGATCCAGTTTTTTCAAAAAGAGCTTCTCCAATATCTATTGCTGGACCAAAACGCCTTATTACTCCTGCTATCTCAATAAAAGAGTTGCCAACAATAGATGTGATTCTTGTTAGCCATAATCATTATGACCATCTTGATATTAAGAGTTTAAAAACTTTATTTTCTCTTAATCCAGAATCTTTGTTTCTAGTTCCAAAAGGAGATAAACAGCTCTTGCTAAAATCTGGAATTAACAATGTAACCGAGTTTATTTGGTGGGATGATATTAAGATTAAAGATAGTATCTTCACTTTCACCCCTGTACAACATTGGTCAGCAAGAGGAATAAGAGATCGCAATAGGAGTCTTTGGGGAGGATGGTTTGTGCAATTTCCAGAATACTCTATTTATCATGCCGGCGATACAGGATACTCTTCAGATTTTAAGGAAACTAAAGAAAAACTAGGATCCCCAGACTTTGCAATGATACCTATAGGTGGTTACAGTCCAAGGTGGTTTATGAGTCATCACCATGTCAAACCTTCCGAATCTATTCAAATAGCTAAGGACCTTGGTGCTCTTAGATCTTTTGGAATGCATTGGGGTACTTTCATACTTACCGACGAAGATATACTCGAGCCGCCTAAATTAATTTTTGAAGAGTTAAAAAAACTTAACCTTCCAAGAGACTTTTTTAAAACACCAAAACCTGGCGAATTAATACCTCTGAATTGAAGTAATATTTTCAGGTGAGTAAAGTGGTTTTTGCTTTATAAAAGTATTGTAAAATAGAGTGTAAATAATTGAGGTCATATTATGAAAATAGATGCAGGAATATCAACTAATAACCCTGAAAAATCAGGGAAAGCCACCAAAGCACTAGAAGAAGCCGGATATGATGGAGCTTTCACAGCCGAGACATCCCATGACCCTTTCTTGCCATTGGTTACTGCAGCGATAGAAACTGAGAAAATAGAACTGGTTACAGCTATAGCCGTTGCATTTGCAAGAAATCCAATGATACTTGCTAATCTTGGTTATGATTTACAAAAACTTTCAAAAGGAAGATTTATTCTTGGATTGGGCTCTCAAATAAAGCCACATATTACAAAAAGGTTTTCAATGCCTTGGTCAAACCCAGCTTCAAGAATGAAAGAATTAATTCAAGCTATAAGAGCTATATGGGATTCATGGCAAAATGAAACTCAATTGAAATTTAGAGGAGACTTTTACACTCATACTCTAATGACCCCTTTCTTCAACCCAGGACCAAATCCCTTCGGAATGCCAAAAATATACGTAGCAGCTGTAGGGCCTTTAATGACAAAATCAGTTGCTGAGAGCGCTGATGGTTTGCTGGTTCATCCCTTTCACACCCCTAAATATATGAATGAAACAACTCTTCCAATAGTAGAAGAGGGACTATCATCAGTGGGGAAGACTCGTTCAGACTTTGATTTTTCTATAAGCATTATGACCGCTACAGGTTTAAATGAAGAGTCCTTTAATCAAGCGATAAATGCTTGTAAGGCACAAATTGCATTTTATGGTTCTACCCCAGCATACAAAGGAGTTCTAGATGCACATGGCTATGGCGACCTTCAGGGAGAATTAAATAGATTGTCTAAAGAAGGAAAATGGAAAGACATGGCTGAACTTATTGACGATGAATTGCTAAATACTGTTGCTGTTGTCAGGGAATCTCCTGAAGAAGCAGCTGAAGAAATTAAAAAAAGGTATTCAGATCAAGGCGATCGAATTACTCCAGCTTTTTATTCTTCTGAAGATGGTTTAGCAGCTAGAGTTATTGGAGCCCTGAGAGGTTAAAGATCTCATAAATTGATTCTTCTCTTCCCAGATTTCTCTGAGCCATTTTTTTAGGTTTTCTCTGTATTCTGAGTCAGAGGAGTAGTCTTTATTTTTTAACTTTTCGGGAATCTTTATTTTTCTTGCTCTAATTTCAACTACAGACATTCTGCCGCAAAGAAAGTCCCAAAAACTTCTTTTATCTGAATGGTAATATATTGAAAAGTCTAATAATGATTCTATAAAAGGCATTGTAGACAGGGCAACACCTATACCTCCAGCTTTAGGTAACAATAAATTCTCAAAGGGAGAGCTTTGGTTTATCTTCTTCTCTTCGGTATATCTTGTTCCTTCAGCAAAACTAAATACTGATCCCGGGATAGCATTTAAGCGTTTAAATGCCTTCTTCATTTGAATGAAGTCCTTTCCTCTTAATTCAGGGTGCTTTTTCAATTTCTCATCAGTATATCTTTTAAGAAAAGGCATATCCAGCGACCAACCCACCACCCAAACTATTGGAATCCATTTAAGTACATCCTTCATAAAAAACCTTAGTAAGGGGACTTTTCTATTTGTAACAGCTTGAAGAATAAAGATATCTGCCCAAGATTGATGATTTGAAGTTCCGATATACCATAAATCTTTATCTGCTCCATCAAGCCCCTTAATAACTAGTTTGGTTTTATGTATAAGCTTCATCCATAAAGTATTACAGTCGATACATATTTCTCCAATTGAGATTGTCAATTTGGTACATAGGTGCCTCCAAGGCTTATAGGGAATTAAGAGTCTTGCAATAGCAATAAAAAAAAGAATACTAGTCCAAAAGACCATATTTATTAATAAACTTGTTATGGAAGCAACCCCCTTTACTAGATCCATAGACTAAGTTTAAACAAGAAAATTGAAGCTACAAGTATCTTTGTTTATAGTTGCCCATATGAATAGGTTTTTTAAATTTATTACTTTAGTTTTTCTTCAATGTTTTGCAATGATGGCTATTTCAGTGGAACTAGAACAAGAAGTAGAAAATTTTAGACTATTAGATCATCAAGGTAATTCCCATGAACTTTTCTATTACGATGACAAAAAGGCAATAGTTTTTTTAGTACAAGGAAATGGTTGTCCAATAGTTAGAAATGCCGCACCTAGGTTTGAGGAAATAAGAGAGCTTTATTCAAAAAATGGCATTGAATTCTTCATGATAAATTCAAACCTTCAGGATAATAAGTTATCAATAAAAGAAGAAGCTGAAGAATTTGGATATAAATCTGAGATCTTAATTGATGAAACCCAGTTAATAGGCAGTTCCATAAACTATGAAAGGACTGGAGAAGTTTTTGTTGTAGACCCAAAGAGTTGGAAAATAATTTATTCAGGAGCCTTGGATGATAGGTTGACTTATGAAAACCAAAAAGAGTTTGCTACCAAACATTTTTTAGAAGATGCTCTTTTAAATGTTTTAAATAATGAGCCGGTAGAATTACCTAAAACAAAGTCTTTAGGGTGCTTAATTAATTTTCAGAACAAAAAAGAAGAATTAGTCAGTTATTCAGAAGAAGTTGCTCCAATACTTATAGAAAATTGTGTTTCTTGTCACCGAAAAGGGGGTGTTGGTCCTTGGGCAATGACAGAATATGAAATGATTAAAGGATTTTCTTTAATGATTAAAGAAGTTGTCCTTACAAAAAGAATGCCTCCATGGCATGCAGATCCTGGAATAGGTCATTTTAGTAATGATAGATCCTTAGATGTAGAAGAAACAAAGACTCTAATAAAATGGATAGATTCGGGATCCCCTAGAGGCGAGGGAGTTGACCCCCTTAAAGAGGTCAAAATTTCAAATTCTACATGGGCTAACGAAGAGTCCATGGGACCACCTGATTACATTATAGATATTCCAGTAACTACAATTCCTTCTACGGGAGTAGTAGATTATAAATACCACTATGTACCAAATAGTGTAGGTAAAGATGTATGGGTAAAAGCAACAGAAATAGTACCTGGAGATAGACCTGTTCTGCATCATGTTATTACAAGTTTTGGGGAAGCTGAGACCAGAGGACCTAGAAAAGGTAAGTTGAAATGGAGAGGAAGAAAGGGGTTAAGAGGATATGCCCCTGGAATTAATAGCAACCCTTTTCCTGATAATTCTGGGATATTTTTACCTGCTAATTCAACTTTTGAGTTTCAAATGCATTACACCCCAGTTGGAAGGGAAACGATTGATTCATCGAAAATGGGTATTTGGGTAGCAAAAGAAAAACCAGAACATGAGATTTTTTCTATGGTTATGGTAAATCCACAAATAAGAATACCCGCTGGAGCTAGAGAGCATAAAGAATCTGCCTCAAGAGCAATAAATCAAGATGCATTACTATACAGTGTGCTTCCTCATGCTCATTACAGAGGAAAAAAGATGATAATCACTGCCTATTATCCTGATGGAAATACTGAAGTGCTTTTATCAGTTCCAAATTATGATTTTAATTGGCAAACCTCTTATGATTTTAATGAACCTAAGTTTCTGCCTGCTGGAACTACTCTAATTCAACATCAATGGTGGGATAACTCCTCTCAAAATAAAGCCAATCCTGACCATACTAAAGAAGTAACTTGGGGGGATCAGTCCTTTGAAGAAATGCTTTTTGGAGCATATATGATGCGATATATAGACAAAGATAATGAAGATTCCTCTTACGAACAGCTGTTGCGAAATTAAGATGATAAACATATCTCTAAAAACCCTAACAGTAACTTTAATATTCCTTTTATCGCCTTATGTTTATCTTCAGGAAAATGTCGAAGCCACCAGTCAACTTGAAAGCATTGTTTTGGGTTCTGGATGTTTTTGGGGAGAGGAAAAGCGTTATGAGTCCTTACCTGGTGTAATTAGCGCAATTTCAGGATATGCAGATGGTAAAGGGGTTAAGCCCACCTACAAAGAAATTACTAAGTTAAAGAATAGATTTAATCCAAACAATCATGCTGAAGTTGTTTTAGTTGTCTTTGATAGAAATGTAGTGACTTTAGAGCAAATATTAAGAAATTACTTTGAAGGGCATGACCCTACTCAGCTAAATAGGCAGGGTAATGATGTAGGAACACAATACCGCTCTGTTATATTAACTATAAATGAAGGTCAAAAAGAAATAGCGCAGAGATTACTTGATCAATTTCAGATTTTATTAAATCAAAAAGGATACGGAAAAATCCAGACTAAAATTAAACCCTTAGTTGAATTTCATTATGCTGAAGAGTACCACCAAGATTACCTAGTTAAGAACCCGAATGGCTATTGTCCTGATCATTCAACTGGTATTGTTTTTCAAGATCAAGAATCTTTAAAAAAAGTAGATAATGATTTCTTATTTGAAGGAAAGCATATTCTAGTAATCGAGTCCGATTCTTGTCCATACTGCATAAAATTTAGAGAAAATGTACTTTCTAAATACAAAGGTACGATCCCTCTGTCTTTTCGAACATCTTCTCAGCTAAATGGACTTTCCATTAAGACTGAAACCTGGGCTACGCCAACAGTTTTATTACTCGAAGACGGAAAAGAAATATATGGTAAAAGAGGCTATATGGATGGCGAGGAATTTTACAAGTTTTTGGGAATTTTTAAGTTAGGTAAAACAGAAGCTTTTAACGTTGCCTTTAATGAAGGTACAGACGCAAGATATTGCAAGGAGTATGAAATTTTTAAAAATACTCCTGACGGTGTATTTACAGATAAGCTAAGTGGTGCAGCTCTATTTGATACTAGGGACAGATTTAATTCTAGGACAGGATGGCTCTCGTTTACAAAGGCAATAGACGGTTCTGTCACTGAGCACCTTGATACTAGTTTGGGGATGATAAGAACTGAGTTGAGATCGAAGAGTTCAGGTATTCATTTAGGCCACGTCTTTCCCGATGGTCCAAGAGGGATGCCCAGGTATTGTATAAATGCAACAGTTTTAGACTTTAAGCCTAGAGAAGTCTATCTTAAATCCGGGTAGAAGCTTTTGTCTTGGTTTGTTTATATCTTAAGGTGTGGAGATAACTCTCTGTATACTGGAATTACTAAAAATGTTGAAAAAAGACTACTAGCTCATCAGGAAGGTAGGGGTGCTAAATATACTAAGGGCAGAGGTCCTTTAAAGATTGTTTACAAAAAAAAGTTTAAAACTAGGAGTGAGGCAACCATTAAAGAACTAGAGATCAAGAAATTAGACTTAAAGGAAAAAAAGGAATTAATCTATTAGGTTTCTATAAGAATATAAATAATGAAAAACTTATTAGTACCTTTATTTTTAATCATCAGCTTTTCTGTAAGTTCTGACTTTTATACTTGGAAAGAAGCTTATTCAGAAGATCCAAAGGCAGAAGAGATATCACCAATATTCAATAAAAATGAAGTCTACTTTACCAGCTCTAATAATTCTCATTCTAAGAAATCTACAGTAATAAAGGGATTGAAAGTAGAGAAAATTATAGATGGCGATACTGTCTATGGATTGTTAGAAGGTAAGACTTACAAGATAAGGCTTTCTGAAATCGACGCCCCGGAAAGAAGCCAACCTTTTGGAAGACAATCAAAGGTTTACTTAAGGAATTTACTTGAAAAAGGCTATTTTGATGCTGTTATCAGTCAACAAGATCAGTATGGAAGATATCTAGCTAGGCTATACAGTGATGGCATAGATATTAACAGAGCAATGGTATCGGGGGGCATGGCTTGGGTTTATGATCTTTATGTGATTGATAAAACTCTTTATAACAATCAAAATGAAGCGCAACAGAAAAAAAGGGGGTTATGGTCAAAACGCCACCCAGCTCCTCCTTGGGAGTGGCGAAAAGCCAGGAGAAAGTAGACCTAAATGAAGTTTCTTAGTTGGTTTACAAAATGGGTAAGCTTAATTCTAGTAAGCCTTTTTGCTTGTTTAGTAGCTATATTCCTGTTGGTTTTATTTATGCTTGTTTTTGGAATAAATGATGAAGGAATTTCAAGAAGTTTTATAGACCATAGAATACTCTTAATCATTCTGGCTTTTACATGTATGGCATTTTCTTATTTCTATTTATACAAGAAGTAATAATTTGTTGAACTTATATTTAAGAGCATATTAAATAGTTGTTGAAAGGTATTAAAACTAATAATTTAGATTCTTCAGATGTCATATACTTTGCAAATTGGTGATCGGGCACCAAACTTTGAAAATCTCTTATCAACAGAGGGAAAGAGATGTGGACAAAAAGATTTTAATTGCAAGCCCTTTAAAGTTATCTTCTTCACTTGTAACCACTGCCCCTATGTAACAGGATCTGATGAATTAACAAGAGAAGTTGCAGAGGAATTTCAAGACAGTGCTGTGTTCATAGGAGTAAATTCAAATAGTGAGAATACATACGAAGAAGATTCTTATCAAAATATGGTTAAAAGAATGGAATCTTTTAGATTCCCTTGGGTCTATCTACATGATGAGACTCAAGAAATGGCTATAGATTATGGAGCTCTCAAAACCCCACATTTTTTCATCTTCAATGAATCTTGGAAACTTATTTATACTGGAAGAAATACGGATAACCCCAGAGACATAAGTCAAAAGACTTCAAATGACTTATATATTGCCTTAGATCAGGCTACTAAGGATGAAGATATATCTATACCTGTAACCAATCCAATTGGATGTAATATTAAATGGGAAGGAAAACCCGCCCATTGGATGCCACCTGAGGCTTGTGACTTAATTTAAACAAGGAGCTTACAAATGACTTATTCGCATATAGGGGGAGATTCAAGAAAATCTTTTAAGGACTTAGAGGAAGAATTTCAGTCTATCGAGAGCTTTATGGGTTATCTACCTAATTCACATTTATCTATGGCTAAGAATCCAAAGTTGCATGCTTCCTTTTCATCATTAGCTCAATCCATTTTTGGCAGTAAGCATTTGACTATAGATTTAATTAACCTGATTGCTTTGGCCTCTAGTCTTTCTTCTGGCTGCAAATATTGTCAAGCTCACACTTCACATGGAGCTAGTAGAGCGGGGGTTAGTTCTGAAAAGATAGCAGATATCTTAAAATATAAAGAAAGCAAAAAATTCAACGATAGCGAAAAAGCAGCTTTAGATTTAGCCTTCTCTGCAGGAGCAGCACCCAATACTTCAAAGAAAGAACATTTTGTTAAATTACAAAAGTTTTACACTGATGATGCAATTATTGATATTGTGGGTGTAATTGCTCTTTTTGGATTTCTCAATAGATGGAATGACACTTTGGGTACAAATTTGGAGAATGTCCCAAAGGAGTTTGTCGAGAATGAACTAGAACCTTTAGGATGGAAAGATTAAGGAGAAGAATGATGGAAATACCTTTTGAAAAGACTTTGGCAGAAATTATTAGATGGAGAGTTGAGAAAAAACCTGAAGCTGTAGCGCATAAGTTTGGTGATCGTGAAACTACTTATAGACAGTTCGATTCTTATGCAAATCAGATTGCACAAGGATTGATCGAGTTAGATTGTGTTCCTGATACTAGAGTAGCGTTTCTAGCAAAGAATTCAGATTATTTTTTTGAATTTTTATATGGAACCTTAAAGTCAAGAACAGTAGCAGTTGGAGTAAATTGGCGATTAGCTCCACCAGAAGTATCTTTTATTCTTAATGACTCAAAAAGTGAGGTGCTTTTTGTTGGCTCTGAATTTTTTGGTTTAATAGATCAAATCAAAGATGAGATTCCTCATGTAAAGAAGATTATTGCTGTGGGGGACGTCCATGAAGAATGGGATAATTTTGTTGATTGGAGGGATGGACAAAAAGATGAAGATCCACTTATTGAAACGCTCCCTGATGATGATGTCATCCAGTTGTACACTTCTGGAACTACTGGCCATCCAAAAGGAGTTCAACTAACCAATAATAATTTTTCTAGTGCGAACATAATGGCCAAGCATGGCTATTATCGACAATCTTTTAAAGAAGAGTCAGTGAATCTGGTATGCATGCCTGTATTCCATGTTGCAGGAACCAATATGGGGTTAGCTGGTTATGTATTTGGTTGTAAAAGTGTAATTATTCCTGAAGTTGATCCAACATTAATTTTGGATTTAATTGAAAAAGAAAAGATAGAGAATACCTTATTTGTTCCTGCAGTTATCCTTTTCTTGATTCAGCATCCTGAGGTAGATAATATTGATTGGTCTTCCCTAAAAACTGTAGTTTATGGTGCCTCACCAATAGCTCAAGACACTCTAGAAAAAGCTATGAAAATTATGGATTGCGAATTTTGGCAAGTTTATGGCTTAACTGAAACAAACGGGGCTGTTACTTTCTTGTCACCCGAAGATCATGACCTCTCTAAAAATAAGCTTAGATCCTGCGGAAAACCAGGTTATGGAGCAGAGATAAGAATAGAAGATGAGAATGGTAAAGAATTGTCTGTTGGTGAAGTCGGAGAGATTGTAATTAAATCTGATAACAACATGAAAGGTTATTGGAATAGGCC
>MDSY01129432.1_pt1 | contig 52356 bp, 62 predicted proteins | sample 811131 | NCBI WGS metagenome assembly MDSY01 (sample SAMN05326643, study PRJNA326480) | marine metagenome | isolation source: seawater | place: Atlantic Ocean: South West | collected 2010 | reverse complement strand
TATTAATATTGGATCATCAATCTTTACAGGTGATGGTAGTGGATTAACAACCCTTAATGCTAGTGAGTTAGATAGTGGTACTGTAGTAAGTGCAAGACTCAGCGGTGATTATACAGGCATAACTGGTACTGGAGCATTGGATACTGGGTCTATTACAAGTGGTTTTGGTAGTATTAATATAGGAAGTTCGGGAATAACCAGTGGTAGTGTCACTACACCACTAATAACAACCAGCGGTAATATGGAACTTAGGACTGGTAGTAATGGCACTATTGCAATGCAAGGAAATCAATCAGGTGGTACTTCTGAAACACTAACGTTTACATTAGGTGGATCAAGTCAGTCTATGGTGGCCTCTGATCAATTACTAGTTTCAACTAATTCAGGTCAATTAACATTAACTGCCGCGGCTGGAGAACTAGAATTAAATTCAGGAAGTTTCAGTAATATTGATATGAATTCAGCAGGTGCTATAGAAATGAATTTTGCCACAGACAGTGGTCTTTTTTGTGGAGGTCATATTTTATTGGCAGGAGGTAGTACTATTTCCTCAACTTCGCAAAACGGAAATTTACAAACTCAAGAAACTGATAGAGAATTTAGACTTTCTGGTTTTAACAGAAGTAGTGCTGATGGATCTGTAAAACTAAATTTATTCAATAATGTAAACACTACACAAAGTAATATGTTCTCAGAAATTCATTTTTCTGCAAGGAATTCAGATGATTCTGATTCAACTGCTCCTACTTCTTATACTACTATTAAGGGCGGATGTCATACTATGACTGCTGGTTCTGAAGATGGTGATCTACAAATGAGAGTGTTGGTAAATGGTACTATGAGAGATGTTTGGGATTGGGATGGAGCCGCTCAAGTGTTAACAACAAATGCCGCTACACTTGATATGAATCCAAATGCATCAGGTGTCAAGTTTAGAATTGAAACAGACGGTGATGTTCTTGCTGATGGTGATGTAACTGCATTTTCTACTACTATATCTGATCCTAGACTTAAAGAAAATATAGAACCTGTAACTGATGCAATGGCAAAGATAAAACAATTGACAGGATATACATTTGATTATAAGAAAGATAATAGACCAAGTGCAGGTGTTTTATCAACAGAAGTAAAAGACATATTGCCTAGTGCTGTTAGGATGAAAACACCATTAGGTGATGATACAGAATATGAAACTGTACAGTATGATCAATTATCAGCATTGTTTATTGAAGCAATTAAAGAACAACAAAAGCAAATAGATGATCTAAAAGGAATGGTGCAAGATTTACTTGACAATAAATAGAATGAGTGCTATAATAGAAAGTACATTAGGATTATAATATGGCGTTACCAGCAACAGGTTCACAAATTACAATGTCACAAGTAAGAAATTACTTTAGTGCAAGTGGACAAATTACTATGAGTGGTTTACGTGGCTTATCTAATTTTGTTAGTAACAGCACGACACCTATACTTTTAAGTGCAACATTTGGTGGTTATTATTTTCCTGCAACATAAAAGGAGACATTATGAAGTCGTTATGGGAAGTGATCAATTTAGATATTTCACAATCATATACTAAAGAAAGAAAAAGAGATATTGTTGAACAAATGGATTTGTCCGAAGACTTAAAAAGTCAAGTATTAGACGCAATAGATGCAATGGACATTCCAGAAAGTGATGAAAGACATCATTGGTTACAAGTACTTGGTAGGAATGCAGGTGCTGATTTATTGACTCTAGGAAAATTACAACCAGAAAATATGTTAGCAATGGCGGCATTATCTGAAGAAGATTACACAGATAGTGTGAAACTAGCGGTAGGATATGCTCGAACTTGGAATCAAAGAACTGTAGAAGCAGAAAAAGATCTTAACGAAGAAATTCCACCACAGAATGTAACAATAGATACCTAAATGAATATTGCTATTTGTATTCCAGCAAGGGATACTGTACATACTGCCTTTACTCGTAGTCTGTGTAATCTGACTAATAGACTGGTTAAAAGATCTATAAACTTTGATGTACATTTTGTTATGAGTAGTGTAATCTGTGATGCAAGAACACAATTAGTTGAAATTGCTTTACAGAAAAATCATACACATATATTATGGCTAGATACAGATATGCATTTTCCTCCGAATGTTTTAGAAAAATTATTAGAACACTCAAAGGATATTGTCGCCTGCAATTACAGTACAAGATATAAACCACACAGACCTGTAGCATTTTTAGATAAAAATAATATTGACAAAAGATTGCCTGAAGGCACAGGATTACATAAAGTATGGGCAGTAGGCATGGGTTGTATGTTGGTAGATATTGACATATATAAAAAATTGCCACCGCCTTGGTTTGATCATATATATAATAAAATAGAAAAAAACTATAGTGGAGAAGATGTTTCATTTTGTGACTATGTAAATAACAATGGTTATGAAATTTATGTAGATAGTGATATTAGTAGTAAAGTAGCACACATAGGTATAGGAATACACACTTTGAAAGATGTTAAATGACAAAACTAGTCTTTATATTAATGATTATGAATGGACAAGAAACAGAAGGTCAAATACAGTATCCAAGTATGCAAAAATGCAGTTGGTATGCTAAAATGATAAACAAAGAAAGTGATAGATTAGCAGGACGTTACTCTGCTTGGTGTAAACCATCTGTAATAGAAGTTGAAGAATAGGATAAAAAAATGAATGAACAAGATGCAATGTGGGAAACATTTGACACATTGATACCTGAAGAAAGTTGGGTACCAAGTGCTGAAGAGAAATGGTTAATTGATAAAATAGCACAAGTTTTAAAAGAGTTAGTATGACAATGAACGTTATAGAAAAATTTGAATATTATTCAAGACCACTACATAATGGACAAGATGCTTTAAAAAATCATATATTTGGAAATACATATCCTATTATAGATAAAAAAGAAAATTTAGAAAATTATTCACAATATGATTATGTTTGGGTTGTTGATAAGAGTTTAAAATGGTATCCTACTTTTACTTGGTATTTTAAACCTGCTTATGATGAAGAAGTTCAAAAACATGCTTTTCCTTATGTATACAAAGAAAGCAGAACTATTAAAGATTGGAATAGTTGTGTTCTTACTCCAACTAAAAAAGGAAACTACAAAACAAAAAGACATATTTATATTTGTGCAGAATATGATCCATACTATGGAAAAGAAAAATTTGATTTATTTTATGTAGGAAAAGATGAAGATAATTTCTCACTTTGTCTATCAAAAAATCCTAATTCACAAAAGGTTCAAAATATTCAAGAAGCCCAAATGAAATCCACAACAGATTTATTTTGGGTTGTATATGATGATACAATAGTAAGAGAAAAATTTGCATTTAGTTATAAACCAGATGATTGGAGTTTAGACTGCGTACATGTTTTTGGAAATGGAGAAATAGATGTTTTAGATGGCATTGCTTTAATTCCAAAAAACTATAAATTTACTCAAAAAGAATTGGAATATAGATTTTTTGCCAATAAAAAAGAAGTGAGAATACTTGCAAGTGATCCTATTCCATATGATAAATTTACTGTTAACAATTATGATGATTATATAAAGGCTACACAAGATTCTACCACTAATATGTTTTGGGGTATTCCTGAAGATGTAGAAGTAGCAAAAGATTTTGATTTTTCATACTATACACCATATCAAAATAAAGATACTACACACGTATTTTTAAACGGTGAAAATTATGATGGTATTGCATTGTTTAGTAAAGATAGTATTGTATCAGAAAAAGAAGTAGAACATAGATTTTACAGTAGAAAAAATGAAACAGAAATATTAGCAAGTTATCCAAAACAATATGAAATTTATGAAATAGAAAATTATGATGATTACAAAGACGCAATAGAAAATAGCAAACAAGATTTATTTTGGATTACATATCCTGAAATTAACATAAAAGAAAATTGGAAATTTGATATGAATATTAGTTTTCATGACCAATTTAATAGGAAAATAAATCATGTTTGGAAAAATGGTGGATATTATGATGGCGTAGCACTTATGTCAAAACATGCAAGTGTAACAGAGAAAGAAATAAAATACAGATTTTTTGCTAATAAAAAAGAATATGTTGAAGTTGCAAGCACTCCTGATCCGTATGATATAGTTTTTATAAGTTATCAGGAACCTAATGCTGATGAAAACTTTGAAAAATTAAAACAAAAATTTCCACGTGCCAAACGTGTTCATGGTGTAAAAGGTATACATCAAGCACATGTTGAAGCGGCAAAGAAATCTAAAACTGATATGTTTTTTGTAGTTGACGGAGATGCAGAAATATTAGATGGATTCAATTTTGATTATCAAGTTGCTTGGTATGATGTTGACGGTAAAAATACTGTGTATGTATGGCGTAGTTTCAATCCTGTAAATAATTTAGTATATGGATATGGAGGGGTAAAGTTACTTCCAAAGGATTTGACAATTAACATGAATACAAAAAGTGCTGATATGACTACTAGTATAAGTGATAAATTCAAAGCAATTAGTCGAATGAGTAATAGCACAAATTTTAATACAGATCCTTTTAATACATGGAAAAGTGCTTTCCGTGAATGCGTAAAACTTTCAAGCAGAACTATTTCAAAACAAGTTGATAAAGAAACAGAATTTCATTTAGATGCATGGTGTACAAAAGGAGAAGATAAACCTTTTGGCAAGTATTCTATACAAGGTGCTATTCAAGGTAAGAAATTTGGTTTGCAAAACAAAAACAATTCTAAAGAATTACAAAAAATTAATGATTTTGTATTTTTAGAAGAACTGTTTAAACAATCAAATCAACAAGTTTGATAACTGTTTCTAATTTTTGAATATTTGTTTTATTTCTTAAAGTATTTGCCAAACCGTTGTGTAAAGGTTTTGGCCACATTCCAAACTTAATCCAAGCATAACCATCATGTTCATCATTTAAATTAGGTATAAATTCTTCTTTTACTAAGCACAAATATGTATGAAAGTTGAAATTTCCATCAGTTGAAATAAAAGTTTCTAAAGGTATTGTTTTAATTATTTCTGGAATAGTTCCTATTTCTTCTTGTATTTCTCTTTTTAAGCCTTCCCAAGGAGTTTCTCTAGACTCATTATTTCCGCCTACAAGACCCCATAATGGTTTGTCTGTTCTATGTAAAAATAAAAATCTTTGTGTGTTTAGGTTGTAAAATAAAGCACCACTGCAAATTACTTGGCTCATATAGTAATTATTATTAAAGTGCAATTCTCCAAGTGCCTTTTGGATAAAATCCATCTACTGATTCTACCCAATATTTTCCATTCCAATAATACTGTTCGCCAGTTTTCAAATTAGTTTGATATGTGTTTGTAGTTGTTTGGTCTGCATCAAACACTTTATTCCATTTTGAACCATCCCATTCGACTATATCGTTTGCATCTGATACAAAGTCACTGTTATCTGCATTTTTCCATGCATCTGCACCGTCTTCGTTTAAGAATAATTCAAATCTTACTGAATCTCCTATGTTTGGCATTACATCTAAATATATAACATATTCTGAATCTACAGTAGCATTGGTAGTTGCAACTTCTAAACCATTTACATATACTTTGTGACTATATACCAGTTCTGCTTTAACAAATGTATCTATTCTGTTACTTTTTTCTGTAACTGTAAATATTCTTTCAGCAAAACCTCCTAATATTCCTAACAACAATATTCTTGTTCCTGTAGGTATATCATTAACTGACGATCCAAAAGTTGTAACCACGTTAAAATTTAAAGGATTGATAATATAATCTAGTGTTCCATATTGTAAAGGACTTCTTGAACTTGTCTCAAGTAATGTATTACTAGGCAAAGTATCTGTATCAAAGGTAATATTGAGTTTTGTTTGATCCATTGGATCTATAATAATTGTGCCATACACAGGTGCAGGTAAATCCATACGTCTTAATTCTATCCTACTTATACCAGGTTGATATACACTTGGTAATTCTGCTTCCATTACGTTTAACCAACTTATATCACCTGCACGTAATCTTCTTGATAATATTAATGTTGCTACAGTATCATTTACCATAATATCAAAATTTTTGTACGACAATGTTAATGGGTTATTTAGATCAATTCTATTTTTACTTGAATTGCCTCCAGAAATACCTAATGTTGCTCCTAGTGTAGAACCTGTTGCTTCAGATCCATCTGCAAGTTCTCCCCAATTAGATTGAGCAGTTCCATCTGTAGGAGGATTGAATCCTTCTAAACTAATAGTACCTGCTTCTTTATCAAAAACACTTGTAATAATACTTGTAATAACTCCTAACCTTTTTACTTTTGTAGGAGGAGATATGTAAATTGGAGCGATAAAACTCATTGTTCCTACATCTATTTCATCTCCTGTACCTACTGGAATAGTTCTGTTTGTAAAATTAATTTGTTCTAAGTATAGAACACTTAAACTAGTCCAATCAACATAATTGTCGTTTGTTTGAAATTCTAAATCAGGATTAAACATCATTAAAATTTGTTCCATAATTTGTAATTTTTGATCAGTGCTAGTTGTCCATAAATCAACATTTACTGTAAGTGTAAAAGGTGTAGGATGTAATCTTTCTACAGTATATCCTTTTGCTTGCTGGGCAACATAACTATTTGTACTTTCGTCAAATTGTTTTTCTCGTAAATTAATTTTACTAATATAACTACTATCACTTAAACGTGATCTATCTAGTTCTAAACCTGTAATATATACACCCATTCTTGGTGCTGAAGGTATTTTGTTTTCAGAATTATCTCTAAGTATTGACCCTACTTGTTTTGTAATATCTCCGTACATTACAGGAACTTCAGTTACTTTACCTTCTAAATCTTTATAACTAAATTTACTAAATGCTCTTACAATTTGAGTAAGATATCTTCTAACTTGTCCATCATAAAAATATTGCATTAATTATCTGCCTTTGCTCTGAGTGCTTTACTCAATGCTTGTCTTTCAGTTACATTTTCACCTGAGATAGTATTTACTGTAGTGTTATTAATAAATGTTCCAAGCAATGTATTTTTTTGATCTGTGTGAGATAAAACTGCACGTACATTATCTTCAACTTTTTGCCAACTATTTCCATCAAATCTAAAAAGCCTATTAGGTAAAAAATCGTTACGTAAAAAATAATCTCCTTGTGCAGATTCGGCAGGAAATCCTGATCCAACCCCAAAAGGTGCTCCGTTTGGCGGTATTCCATCTCCAACTAAATATCCTAAATAACCAGATCTAAGTGGTGTTTCAAATACCATATCAGCAGTAACACCTTCACTAGCATCTATATCATCCATGTCAACACTAAGTATAGAAACTTCTCCGTTTTCATCAACTTGAACTGTATAAAATTGTTGGGTAGAGTACCCTGATTTTTTTGCATTTTCATCTGCTTGTGCAACCACTGCATTGTTTATTTGCATTTCTCTTTCAAATGTACTTAATACATCTCTTAAGGTTTTGTTAGAATTTTCTGTTGCAGGTAAGTCTAATATATCCTTATACTCTTGTCCATCGTATATTTGTTTACATTTAATTCTATATAGATGAGGATACCATGTTTGACTAAATCCTTCTGCGGCTCTTGAAACTTCGTCTATAACATAAAATCTTTTTAATGCAATATCATAATCGTTAGCCGCATATTCATCGATTAAATGAGGTAATTCTATTACATCACCTATCATTAATTTCCGTCCCATTGTGTTTACACTACTGTTAATATGTACAGTAAGTATTATAGTATCGTTTGATAAAAACAAACCAAATTGACTTAAATCAAAATCTAAATCTGCAACATTATAATGACCTCTTACTGTGTAGACATCTTTTTCATACTTTCTATCACGATTTTCTAAAAACAATAAATCTTGGATATTAGTTTCTTTAATGATATCGTATTGTGGTTGATCAACAGTTGCATCGTCACTATCTGGACTTTTGGGTCCAATATACTTGTGTATTAATAAATCTGTTCCACCCACAGTAAATTGTTCATATACAATTTTATCTAAAAAATTATAATCTTTTGACTTCTCTGGTCTATATAGGCTTAGTCTTGGCATATACATATTTATCGTTACGATAAATACTATTGGAGAATAATAAATTATGTCAGATTCAGTAACAGCAAAACAAGAAGTATTTGATTATGTAAACACATTTCTCGGCGGAGGAATGATAGATGTTGAACTAGATCCAATACATTATGAAACAGCATACGGAAAATCACTCAATCGTTATAGACAAAGAACTGAAAATAGCGTGGAAGAAAGTTATATAACCATATCATTACAAGAAAACGTGAATGAATATACTTTACCAGATGAAATAATAGAAGTAAGACAAATTTTCAGGCGTAGTGTTGGAAGCAGACTAGGAGGTACTGCCGAAGGAGGTAGTTTATTTGAACCGTTTAATCTTGCATATACAAACACTTATTTACTTGCAGGGTCAGGTATTGGTGGTTTAGCAACTTACAATTTTTTTGCTCAACAACAAGAATTGATAGGAAGAATGTTTGGTAGTTTTATTGAGTTTACATGGAACCCTTCAACACATAAATTAACTATTTTACAACGTCCTAGAGCAGATGAAGAAGTATTATTATTTGCTTACAATTATAGACCTGATTTTGAATTGTTAAAGGATTATAAAGCAAATCAATGGATTAAAGATTACAGTCTAGCAAGTTGTAAATACATGCTAGGAGAAGCCAGAAGCAAATTTAGTACTATTGCTGGTCCAGGCGGAGGTACAACTCTTAATGGTGATTCATTAAAAGCAGAAGCACAAGCAGAAATTGAAAAGTTAGATAATGAATTAGCAACTGCTATAGCAGGAGGTACTGGTTATGGATTTGTTATTGGGTAGTATCATGCACATGAAGGGCAATAAGTGCATAATGTAATACCTTCATAAGATCTTTTCTATTATGACCATCTTTTTTACCATAACGCTGTGCATACTTCATTATATTACCAATAGTAAACCCTTCTCCGTGTCCGGCATCTAATATAAACTCTGTAGCCTGAAATTTGTTTTTACTATAGTGCTGATCATACGTTGAATCAATATATAATTGCAACTGTTTAATTAATTCGGCTTCATTAAATTTATATTCAATTTTCATATATGTACTCCTAATTTATTTTATTATAACATAACTTAAATATATGTCAAGAGAATAATATGGTAGTTTTTAGGTTGAAAAACCATAAAAACAGCAAAATACGATAAATAATAGTATAGAAGAACTATCCACGTTAGGAGAATTTGAAATGGCAAGTTTAACATCACCAGGTGTATCGGTTAGCGTAATTGATGAGAGTTTTTATACTCCGGCTGAACCAGGTACAACACCTTTACTTATTGTAGCAAGTGCTGAGAATAAAACAAATAGTGCTGGCACTGGTACTGCACCAGGTACATTAAAAGCAAATGCAGGAAAAGTTTATTTGTTAACATCTCAAAGAGATTTAGCAGAAACTTTTGGAGATCCAAAATTTTATACAGATACAAATAATAATCCAATACATGGCGGCGAACAAAATGAATATGGATTACAAGCGGCATACTCTTATCTAGGAGTAAGTAACAAGGCTTATGTAACCAGGGCAGATATTGATTTAGCATCTCTAACTGCAAGTTCAACAGCAACTACAGCCGCTCCTGATGCTGGAACAAATTGGTTTGATACAGCATCTTCACAGTATGGAATTTTTGAATGGAATGGAGCCGCAGAAACAGTAACAGGCGGACAAACATTTACAAACAAAATTCCAACAGTAATTACAGACGCTTCTAAAGTAACAGGAGGCGCACCAAAAACTTCAGTTGGTGCAGTAGGAGATTATGCCATTGTCGCTACTACAACCACAAATAAATTATATTACAAAAATTCTTCTGGTTCTTGGGTACAAGTAGGAAGTAATCTTTGGAGAGCATCGCATGCAACAGTAACAGGTACTAGTTCTTCACCTACGTTACAAGCAGGTAGTAAATTTGTTTTAAATGTATCTGGTTCTAGTGCAACTAGTGTAGAAATTACATTGTCAGGAACAAGTATTACTACAACAGCGTCAGATATTAATACTGCAATGTCAGGTACAGGATGTACTGCCGCAGTAGTTGATTCAAAATTAGCAATTTTTAACAATGGACAAACTTCTGAAATATTACAAATCGTAGACGGTATAAATAATCCAATGGCGGCTTGTGGCATTACAGAAGGTACATATTATGCACCAAAATTACAAATTAGTAAGCATACAGATGTCCCTGCATATAAAACAGCAGATGCAAATACTCGTCCTACAGGAAGTATTTGGCTTAAAACTACAGAACCAAATTTAGGTGCTCGTTGGAGAGTAAAAACTTATAATGCAACAACATCAGTATTTGATACTGTAAATTCTCCAATATATGCAACAAATCATCAAGCAATATTTAATTTAGACAAAGCAAATGGTGGAACATCTTTACTTAAAGGCGATATGTATATACAATCAAATATTGCCGAAGAAGCACAAACGTTAGCAACTTTTAAAATTTTTGTACGTGCCGCATCAGGTGCTACAACAATTACTAGTTCTAAAATTACAGCAACCACATTGCCTGCAGGAACATATACATTTTCTATACAAGAATCTTTAAAAGGACAAGAAGCACTTAGTGGCAATAAAGTTATATCTTTTACATCAACAGGTGCAACAACAGACTCAGATGTAGTAGCAGGAAAAATTAACGAAGCAGGAATGGTTAATGTAAGTGCTAGTGTTGATTCACAAAATAAAGTTGTAATTACACACAAACTAGGCGGAGATATAAGATTTGTAGACACTGATAATTCTTTAACACTAATGGGTTTTGTTGCCTATAACATGACAACAAAAGTTGGTACAGCAAACTTATATTGGACACCAGGCGAAACAGATAGCAATCCTGAAAAACTTATTGCTACATTATGGCAACCACTAGTTTATACTGCTTCTGCCACTGCTCCAACAGCATTAGCGGCAGACGGTGCATTATGGTACAGTAGCGTAGTAGACGAAGTAGATATGATGTGGCACAACGGAACTACATGGGTAGGTTACTTAGATTCTACAGCATATCCTTTAGCAGATCCAAAAGGTCCTATAGTAAGTGCTAGTGAACCTGTAAACGGAAGTCGTTCAGATAAAGGCAATTTAGTTACAGGAGACATTTGGATTAGTACAGCAGATTTAGAAAATTATCCTCTTGTATATGTTTACAATGCAACTACAGCAAAATGGGTTTTAATTGATAATACTGATCAAACTACTGAAAATGGTATACTTTTTGCAGATGCACGTTATAACACAACAGGTGCAAATAGTGGCACAGAAGGCGATATAGATGCACTTATTACAAGTAATTATCTAGATCCAGATGCTCCAGATCCAGCACTTTATCCTAAAGGTATGTTATTATGGAATACACGTAGAAGTGGATTTAATGTTAAGAAATTTGTACGTAATCATATAACTACTACAAATGATAATACCAGATTTAATAACGAATCTATGTCAGGTTATTACACACATAGATGGGTAACAGAGTCTGCTAATAACACAGACGGTTCTGGTTCTTTTGGAAGAAAAGCACAAAGAAAAGTTGTTGTGCAAGCATTACAGGCATTGATTGTAAGTAACCAAGATATTAGAGATGATGAAACAAGAATTTTTAACTTAATTGCATGTCCAGGTTATGCAGAAACTATAGGTGAAATGGTATCATTAAACTTTGATAGAGGTATCACAGCATTTGTGATTGGAGATAGTCCTTTCAGACTTGCTTCTGATGCAACAAGTTTAAGCAATTGGGCTACTAATGTAAGTATTGCAACTGAAGATAATGATATTGGTGCAGTGACAAGAGATGAATATTTAGGTATGTATTATCCTTCAGGATTTACAAGCGACAATGCAGGTAAAAATGTTGTAGTACCTCCTTCACATATGGTTTTACGCACTATGGCATTAAATGATCAAGTAGCATTTCCTTGGTTTGCTCCAGCAGGTACAAGACGAGGAGGCGTAAATAACGCAAGTTCAGTAGGCTTTATTAATTCAGAAGGAGAATTTTCATCCATTGCTTTAAATGAAGGTCAAAGAGATACTTTGTATACAAATAATATCAATCCAATCACATTCCTTACAGGAGCAGGATTAACTGTATTTGGTCAAAAAACTAGAGCAAAAAATGCAAGTGCATTAGATAGAATTAATGTTGCTCGACTTACTGTGTATCTACGTAGTCAACTTAACAAACTTGCTAAGCCTTATTTGTTTGAACCTAATGATAAAATTACTAGGGACGAAATTAAACAACAAATAGAAAGTTTATTAGTGGAATTAGTAGGACTTAGAGCATTATTTGATTTCTTAGTAGTATGTGACGAAACAAACAACACACCTGCTAGAATAGATAGAAACGAATTGTATGTAGATATTGCAGTGGAACCAGTAAAAGCAGTAGAATTTATTTACATTCCATTAAGATTGAAAAATACAGGGGAGATAGCAGGACTATAATTTAGGGGGGATTTTAAATCCCTTCTTATAGATAAATACTTGTGTATTACAGGAGAACATAGATGGCAATCTCAACATTAACAAAACTAACGGTACCTTTAGCAAACGACAATAGTGCAAACAGTCAAGGTTTGCTAATGCCAAAATTACAATATCGTTTTCGTATTACACTAGAAAACTTTGGCGTATCAAATGAAACTCAAGAATTAACAAAACAAGTTATAGAAGCGGGAAGACCTAATTTAAGTTTTGACCCTATGACATTAGATGTTTATAACTCAAGAGTGTACTTAGCAGGTAAACATACATGGGAATCTGTATCAGTAACTTTAAGAGATGATGTAAACGGTAATGTGCAAAAATTAGTAGGTGAGCAGTTACAGAAACAATTTGACTTCTTCGAACAAGCAAGTGCCGCATCAGGCTTAGATTATAAATTTACACAGCGTATTGAAATACTAGACGGCGGCAACGGTGCAAATGCTCCAGGAGTTTTAGAAACATGGGAACTATATGGTTGTTTCTTAACAAGTGTAGACTATGGCACATTAAATTATGCTAATAATGAAGCAGTAACAGTTACATTATCTATACAATATGATAATGCAATACAAACTCCAGTAGGATCAGGTGTAGGATCTACTGTAGCAAGAAATGTAAGCACACTAGTGACAGGTGGTGGTGCTTAATAATCTTTGAGATTGCCCTAACCAAAAGAAGGAGCCCAGGCTCCTTTTTTTATTATATACGTGTTTTAATATTATGATAAATACAGTATGAGTAAGTTTTCTGGATTTTTTGATAATTTTAGTGCATCATTAGGTAATCCTAAAGGTAACCTTGGTGACTATGCACATGCTAGTGCATTGTACGTAAGGAATAATTTAAGATTAACTCCAAAAATAAAATTTCTATTTCATGTTGTATTAGATATAAATGCAAGTGCTATAGCACAATTAGGTGCGGCGGCAAATGTTATTAATAAAAGAGAAGTAAATTTATTAGTTGAATCTGCACAATTACCTAGTTATCAGTTTGATACAAGCACTCTAAACATGTATAATCGGAAAAAAATTGTACAAACAAAAATAAACTATGAACCAATTGAAATGGTATTCCATGATGATCAAGCAGGATTAACTACCTTACTTTGGGAATTATACTTTAGATATTATTATCAAGATCCAAACTATGCACAAAATAATTTACTAGGACAACCTGATACAAATGTACCAAGAGCATTTAACAATGATCAAGTATATCATTATAAATCAGATGTTGAGCAAAATTATAGATATGGATTAGATAAAACAAGAATTACAAATAATCCTTTTTTTAATAGTATTACAATAAATCAATTACATCCTCAAGATGCGGCAAGCAGATTTACAAGTGTAACATTAATAAATCCAATGATAAGTCAATTTAGTCACGATACCATGCAACAAGGAGAAAGTGCGTTTACAAAAAATACAATGAGAATTGAGTATGAATCTGTGTTGTACGGCAGAGGAGATACAGCAAGAGATAATCCAGCAGGATTTGCTGATCCGGCACATTATGATACAGCAATGAGTCCTTTGACTTTGGCAGGTGGCGGTGTGTCAACATTGTTTGGTGCAGGAGGTGTAGTCAATGGTTTTGCATCTGTTTTTTCTGATTTATCAAATGGTAACTTTAATTTGAGTTCAGGTTTGACTTTATATAATACTTTACAAAACGCACAAAATTTATCTAGCACAGGTGTAGGAAATGAATTTTACGAGATAAAACAAGATTTATTAAATTATGCAATTTTAAGCGGAATAAATGCTATATTTCCTAATAATAATAACAATGCTAATACCACACAAACAACTCAATATAATAATCCAAATTCAACACAGACTTCTAATGCAGATACAATAGAATTTTTATCAAACAATCAAACAGCATTAGATAATTTTACATTTAATACTGTATTCAAAGATTCTGCATATCAAGCAGGATTTACAGGAAATTTAAATGATCTAAAAACAGATTTCGATTCATTGCCTAGATCTACAAAAAATCAATTAAATACTATTACATTAGATAGGTTAAACCAATGAGCGGTGTAGAAAATATTAAAGAAACAAAAGATAGTGCAACTGAAGTAAAAGAATTCTTCAATAGATATTTTACAAAAACAGTTTCTTTTGATAGTAACTCTGTAGATGCAGTAATTGGATTTTTCAAAAAAAGAGGCTTTGAAACACAAGCCGCAATTTCTACAGCAAGTGTAATTTTAAATCAAGCAAAAAAAGATAATGTAAATGTGCTTGAAGTAACAGATACATTAGAAACATTACAAGATGTAGAAATAAATAGATTAGTAGCAACTATTTTAAATACAAATCGTAGTAAAATAAGTAGTATAGGATACAAAGGTCAAGTTACTATAGAAAATGCAGAACAACGTAATATTATAAATTTACCAACAGCAGAAACTTTTGCAATTACAGACTTTAAGTTTGATACTACAGATGTAACAATGGACAATCTACTAGCAACATTTGATAAGGTGTAAAAGATGGCAAAACAAACAATAGGAATAGGTACAAATCCAAATGATGGAAGTGGTGATCCATTAAGAACGGCTGGTACAAAAGTTAATGATAATTTTTCTGAAATATATAGTGCTTTGGGCAACGGAGCGACTTTATTAAGTGGAGATATAAATTTTGGTTCAAATAATTTAAAGTATCAAAGCAAATATTTAAACGTAAGTGCATTACCAAGTGCTTCAGCATATGGAGGTATGACTGCTAAAGTAGATAGTGATAATAAGTTATATTTTTCAGATGGAACAAATTGGGTGAAACTATCAAGTGGTTTAGAAGCATTTGATGGTAACTATAATAATCTCACAAACAAACCATCGTTATTTACAGGAAATTATAACGACTTAACAAACAAGCCAACAGTTCCTACCAGTATTAGCGACCTAGTTGCAGACGGTAGTGCTGGACAAGTTCTTACTACTAACGGTGCAGGTTTATTTACATTTAGTGCAATAGATTTTCCTAATCAAAATTTGTATCAATCTGTTGCAGGAGATAGCGGATCAGGTTCTGCATCTACACCCACTGATACTCTTACTATTGCTGGTGGTACAAATATTACTACACAGATGGTAGGTAGTACATTAACTGTAAATTCAAGTATCACAGCATTAAGTCAACTTACAAACGATTTAACATTATTTGATGGAGAAATAAAAGGTTCAATATTTGGAGACGATTCAACTTTATTAGTTGACGGAATAAACAACAAGATCGTTGGCCCTGTGCTTAGTTCAGATTTAAGATCATCTTCCTCTAATGTAGCAATAGGGAAAGAGGCTGGTTTAACTAATCAAGGCACTTATAGTATTGCAATAGGCGAACGGGCAGGTAATTTAAATCAATCCGCTGATGGTATTGCTATAGGTTATGCGGCAGGTAGAGACGATCAACAAACAGACGGTATTGCTATTGGACAAAATTCAGGGCAAGTTAATCAAGGTGCTAGTTCTGTTGCTATTGGTACAATGGTTGGTAAAACAAACCAACACGCAAATACTATTATGCTTAGTGCTATTGGCACTGAATACAATTCTACACAAGCAAATTCATTTTTTGTAAAACCAATTAGAGAAGCATCTAACAATGCATTTTTAAGATATAATACTACAACTGGTGAAATTACTTATACATCTGATGCCACTTTTGACGGTGATGTTACTGGAAGTGTATTTGGAGATGATTCAACTCTTTTGGTTGATGGAGTTAACAGCAAAATTCCATCTGCAAATCTTATAGGTGCTCTTCCAGCGATAGATGGTTCGGCTTTGACAGGCATTTCGGGCTCAGGTATAGCAAGCGTTGCGGCAGATACCACGCCAGAACTAGGCGGCGATTTAGTTACTGGAGACAATAGAATAACTTATGCAAGTGCTGGCACAGTAAGTTATTTAGACTTTACTGTAACACAATTTGGTGAAAACAATCACACAGTTTTAAGTAGTGTCAAAAGTATTAACCTTTTCTTAGATTCAAACGGTGGTGACACAGGTGAAGCATTTAGGATCTACAACAACACCAATCCAGACGGATCTCCTACAGAGAGCACTTACATTTTTAAAGTTGCTGAAAGCGGCGATGTTAATGTTACAGGAAAGGTATTGCTACCCGATGGAAGTGTTAGTGCCAACTATGCAGGATTTGGTGATGATGATGACCTAAAAATATTCCACAATGGAAATCATTCAATTGTAAGAGAAACCGGGACAGGAAATCTTTATCTGCAAAGTAACGACAATGTTATACTTTCTAAGGATAGTGATACAGCAATTATGGTCAAAGGTATTGCTGATGGAGCAGTTGAACTTTATCATAACGCTCTTAAAAAGTTTGAAACTACAACAACAGGTGCGTTAGTTACAGGCAATTTAGCCATAACCAACGGTGTAAATGAAACATTTGCCACACTCACAGGTGCTACAGGTACAGTAGCACATGATTGTGCCACTGCACATATATTTTATCATACAGGTGCGGCGGCAAATTTCACAGCCAATTTTACAAATTTAACCTTAGCACAAGAAGATGCAACCAATATTGCTATTGTAATCAATCAAGGCGGTACAGGATATATTCCGAATGCAGTACAAATTGGTGGAGCGGCACAAACTATAATATGGCAGGGTAATAGTGCACCAACAGCCACGGATAACGGTACAGATACATTTTCATTCACAATATTAAATGATGGCGGCACATACGTTGTACTAGGACAAATGGTATCATTTGGAGGAGTATAATAAATGGCACCAATGGTAACCGGAGTTAGTTGGGCAGTAGGTCCTTTGTCATCGCCAGTGAAACCTTCCGTAGGCGGAGGTGGCGGCGGTGGCGGCGGTGGTGGTTCTCAGTGGTGGGGTACAAGAGGTATGGCTATTGGAGGACAACAGCCAAGTAACACCAATATTATGCAATATTTTGATATCACATCAACAAGCAACGCACAAGATTTTGGTGATTTAACAACTACTGATGCAAATTCAAGTGCTGGAGGCAATAGTTCACGTGGTGTTAGAATTGGTGGTAATACTAATAATACTACTATAGACTATTGGGCCTTTGCAACAACAAGTAATGCTGTTGATTTTGGCGATCCGTTGGTAGCAAGAAACCTTGCAACTACTGTAGCAGACGGAACAAAAGCCATAACTGCAGGAAGTGTTGCAGGAGGTTACAAAAATGATATTGAGTATATAACTGTGGCAACAACAGGTAATGGCACAGATTTTGGAGACCTTAATAGGTCTACAGCAGGTATATCCTCTACAAACGATACAACAAGAGGAGTATTTGCAGGTGACCAAAGTTTATCTAGTAATGCAATGGATTACATAACAATGGCTACACCAGGAAATGCAACAGATTATGGAGACTTGGCAACTACAAATAATAATATGCTACAAGGTGTTGTTAGTGATAATACATATGGTGTGTTTATGGCTGGTGTAGGCGGAGGATCATACTCAAATGTAATACAATATATGACAATACAATCTTCGTCTAATGCTACAGACTTTGGCGACTTAGCACAAGCCAGAGCATATAGTGGACAAACCAGTGATGCAACAAGTAAACGTGGAGTAGCAATGGGTGGATATTTTAATCCAGGTAGTTTAAAATTTGATTCAATTGAATATATTACTATTAATACTCCAGGTAATGCACAAGACTTTGGTGACTTAACAGGTGAAAACGAAAGAAATTGTGGCGTATCAGGATCGGCTTCTTAAATAAATAATTAAAATAGCAGTTAATGGAGTAATCAATGACTGACCCAAAAGATCTTGTCAATGTAGATAGTGTTACATTTAACATGCCTACAGTGACAAAAGACGTTATCAACAAAAATGCAGTGGCTAAGGTAAATGAGTTTTTGCCTGAACTGGACAGCAAAACCAAATACTTTGACAGAAACAATAGCCAAAGCACATTGAGCATGATGAGTATCACAATGCTGAATGGACAATCACCAATGCGTATGATGAGACAAGTTATGGCTGAAGTTGAAAAACGCAAAATGGCACTAGCAGAAGCACAAGTCAATCATGCAAAACAACTAGAAGAAATTGAAGAACTACAAACGAAACTACAAGATGATCCTGATAATAATCTGTTGAATGCCAAACTTAGACAAGCAATGGTTGGTATTACTACACACGAAAGTAAAATAAACGGCAGTTTCAAAGATATTGCTGTGCTAATTGACAGTTACAATGCAATCAAAGAAAACAACGGAATAGAAGATTGGGACGAAGAAGCATTTGAACGTGAAGAAAAACGTCATCATGTACGCAGAGGTTTTGAACTAATGTATCGTAATCTCATGGACGGTGGCAGAGCAAGTACAGCAACAATAGAATACATGCAACAATACGGCATACACCCACAAGTAGGACTAGCAGAAGTACAAGCATACATGAACAGCGTTACAGATAGAATGAACAAAGGTCAAATGCTACACGCAAATGACTTGGAAGATTTTTTAGATGCAATAGCAGACAAATATTGGACAAATGCAAACGCTACAACACAAAGAATATATGGCAAAAAAGATATAGGCAACACAGCCTATATGAAACTAGTTGCTAAATAAAAATATCATGTCAAGATTTGCCCAAGGAAAATACAACCTTAATAAACCAGAAAAATATGTAGGCACTAGAAGTCCTACATATAGAAGTAGTTGGGAATGGGCATTTATGAGAATGTGTGATAACAATCCTAACATTACTAAATGGGCAAGTGAAGCAATACGTATTCCTTACAGAAACCCACTTACAGGAAAACACACTATATATGTTCCAGACTTTTTTGTTGTATATAACGATAAACAAGGCAAGCAAAAGGTAGACTTAATTGAAGTAAAACCTGCAAATCAATCTTTTAAAGAAAATGTAGGTAGGAGCAAAGCAAATAGAGCCCATTATGTAATAAATCAAGCAAAATGGAGAGCGGCTCATTCTTGGTGTAAACAAAAAGGTATTACTTTTAGGGTTGTAAATGAAGGCGATATTTTCCATCAAGGCAAAAGGAAGTAATGTTTTTCAATCCTGGAAATTCCAACAGGACAAATAAACCTCTAAAAACCACGCTGTATTCAGCATATCCTGATTTCAAATACACTACACAACAATGGTTAGTATCTGATACAGAAAAACTATTTTATAAAAATAAGAACGATTTTGACAAGAGCAGGCTGTTAGATAAGTTAGGATGGAGACATGACAATGTAGTTTATGAATTTAATTCTGAAGGATTTAGATCAGATGAGTTTTCATACACTTCAGAAAAATCTATTGTATTTTTAGGTTGTAGCCATGTAGTAGGCATAGGAATAAATTATCAAGATACAATGGCATACCAAGTTAGCAAATTTTTAAAGTCAAAGTGCTACAATTTAGGAGTAGGAGGAGGTAGTATAGATTCTTGTTTTAGATTTGCATATCATTGGATACCAAAATTAAAACCAGACATAGTGATATTGATACAACCAGATTCTGCTAGAATTGAATGGTATCATAAAACAAAACATTTTAGTCATTGGGTAACTCTTTTACCATTGAATTACAAAAGATGGCCAAACTATTTAAATTTTTATGAAAGTTGGGTTAGTGCAGACATCAACATGAAATTACACACAGAAAGTAATACATTAGCAATTAAACAAATTTGTAACAACAACAATTCAAAGTTTTTAAGTTTTTTTAATGGAGATATTTTACATCAAGCAGGAGATCCATATAAAGGAGATTTGGCAAGAGATCTTGCACATCCTGGTGTAAAGACAAACAAAAAAGCGGCACGTATAATTTTAGACGCTATCGATAGTTACAAAGACTAAATATATTAGTATATAACGGAAATTTGCAATGACTAAAAAATTAGAAGATATGTTGAATCTACCAGAGAATAAAGAAATTATTGCTGTAGAAGAAAAAAATAAAGAAATTGTAGAGCAAGAAGATACTCTGCGAGATATTCAAGAGTTTGATAAAATTGCAAGTGCTTTACCTACTGTTAAAGGACTGGGAGAATTAGCAGATAAAGAATTAAACGAAGTTGCTGAAAAGTCTATGCAAGCATATGAAGATTTAATGGATTTAGGAATGAATGTAGAAAGCCGTTATAGTGGTAGAGTATTTGAAGTTGCCGGCACTATGCTTAAAACAAACTTAGATGCAAAAGTTGCAAAAATTGATAAAAAAATTAAAATGGTAGATTTGCAACTTAAGAAACAAAAAATTGATCAAGCAGGTGGTGACGTTTCAGATATGGTAAATGGGGAAGGATTTGTTGTAACTGATAGAAATAGCCTTCTCCAACGTCTTAAAGGACTAGATATTGATAAATAATATATAATAGGAAAATTACAATGAAGCACTTTAACGAATACCTAACCGAATCTCAAAAAATGTATCCTTTTAAAATTGGAGTGGCTGGACCTTTGCCTGAGGGATTTGAAGATACTTTAGAAACTTGTCTACAAAAATTTGGATGTTCCAATTTGCCCCCGGGTAAAAAAACACCAATACAAGAAAGACCAATGGATTTTCCTAGACTAGAGAATTTAGAAGTTACTTATTATGACATTGAATGTGCATATCCTACTACACAATATATATTACAAGAATATGTAGGAAAATGTTGCGAAGTAGAAAAGACACATATAATAGTACGCAATCCTAACGAACCTCAAATTGCATATCAAGAAGAAATGGCAAAAGGTGATGAGGAATATGTTGCAAAACTTACACAAGAAGATATGGGTGGAGAAAGTGCTCAAGATCAAGTTGGTGGTACTAAAGTAATGGACTTATTAAAAGAATTAGAAACCGCACGTAAAGAAAGAGACAATGATTATGTAGGTGAAGTACCTGCTGGTGAAAGCAAAGATATTGCCTCTGACATTAATACAAAAGCAGTTGTAGGAGGTTAAAATGTTTCATGAAGATATGATGGATCAAGAAAAGCATAATAAATTAAATGATATTTTTCAAGCATTAGAAAGACTAAGAGACGAATATGAAGAACTAGAACAAATGGACAGCGACATGGGTTCTAGTGGTGTTGGCGATTTAAATGACCAACTTACAACAATGAGAAAGCATATGGAAGGACTTTATAAAGTTCTTGATAGGGCTACTAAAATTGTGCCAATGAATAATAGAGAAGGACTTGAAGGTGAAACAATGGAAGCAAAACCTGATTACATTGATATTGATGGTGATGGCGATAAAGAAGAACCAATGAAAAAAGCAGTAAAAGATAAAGAAAAAAAATCCGATGATGAAGTTGGAGAAAGTATAAAAGAAGAAGTTACTATTTCAGGTTCAGCAGAAGAAATTATGCGTATGATGCAACTTGCAGGTAATGGCGATGCAGATGATATGGGCCATGGACACGATGAACCAGAAATGGGTAGTAGTTGTGGCAGTATGTCTGATCCAGAAGCACCAAGTGATATGGACATGGGCAACATGATTAGAATGATCAATGCAAAAGAAGAAGAAGATGTTGAAGACGGAGATTTTGGAGATGCATCTACTACTCCTGCAGATTATGACGGACAAGATATGAGTGCTCTTGCTGATCTTGGCAAAGCATCAGATGGTGGAGACGGTATTGGTAGAGCAAAGAAAATGTATCCACCTGCTGATAGAGGTGACAATCCAATGGCTTTGGAAACAAGCATCAAAGAGCAACTATGGGCGGCACTTAATGCCAAACTTACCACAGAAGGTAGAGGTCGTGGACGTGGTAAAAAGAAAATGAAAGACGATATTAATACAACCGAAGGTAGAGGTCGTGGACGTGGTAAAAAAGATAAAAAAATGACCGATGCTATTGATACAAAAACAACAGAGGGCCGAGGTAAAGGTAAAGGCCGTGGCAGAGGAAAAGGTTGATTGGTCATCATACTTTAATCATATAAAACCAGTATGCCCTTGGAGTACAGCGGCCTGGAAGAAAAAAGAAATACAAATCTTAGAATGGTCTGGCGAAATTCAACCTTTAGGTAAAAATCAGGCTATCATCTATATAGTTCCAAATACAAATCGTAAAAAATTAAAGAAACTTGCAAAAAAATTAGATACAAGTATAGAGTATGAATTTTTATGGAGTGAGCCAACTAATGGAGATTATGCATCTCCAGTGCCTATTTTAATACAACAAGATAGACGTAAACTTTTTGATTTAAGATTCGATACAGGATACTATGACGATATTATAGGTTAAATACTTTATGGCAAAGATTTTAGACGGCGTATTAACAAAAAAAGCAAATAAACAAGAATCTTTTACAAATGAACAAGTAGAGGATTTAATGAAATGCATGGATCCAGAATTAGGATATCTTTATTTTGCAAAAAAGTTTGCTTACATACAACACCCTGTACAAGGAAAATTATTATTTGAACCTTATGACTATCAAGAAAAATTAATGGATAGTTATCACAATCATAGATTCAATATTAATATGCTACCAAGACAAACAGGCAAAACTACTTGTGCCGCTGTATATCTTTGTTGGTATGCCATGTTTAATCCTGATCAAACAATACTTATTGCCGCTCACAAGTATACAGGTGCTCAAGAAATAATGACAAGAATAAGATATGTCTATGAATTGTGTCCTGATTACATACGTGCAGGTGTAACAAGTTATAATAAAGGTAGTTTAGAATTTGATAATGGTTCCAGAATTATCAGCCAAACCACTACAGGTACTACTGGACGTGGTTTATCAATATCTTTATTATATTGTGATGAGTTTGCATTTGTTATGCCAAATATTGCAGAAGAGTTTTGGACATCTATTTCGCCAACATTAGCAACAGGTGGTCGTGCTATAATTACAAGCACACCTAATTCTGATGAAGATACATTTGCTACAATATGGAAACAAGCAGAACAAAAATTTGATGATCATGGAAATGAAGGCGATACAGGAATAAATGGATTTCATTCTTTCACATGTCACTGGAGTGAACATCCTGACAGAGATGATATATGGAAATCAGAAGAAGTACAAAGAATAGGCGAAGAAAAATTTAGAAGAGAATATGAATGTGAATTTTTAATTTTTGACGAAACGTTAATTAATAGTTTAAAATTAAATGTTATGGAAGGCAGAGAACCCTTAATGAATATGGGACAAGTACGTTGGTATAAAAAGCCGGAAATAGATAAAACCTATATTATTGCTTTAGATCCTGCTATAGGCACTGGTGGAGATTATGCCGCCATTCAAGTAATTGAACTTCCAACATACAATCAAGTTGCAGAATGGCAACACAATACAACACCTATTCCAGGGCAAATTAGAGTGCTAAAAGACATTTGTACATATATAGAAAAAGAATGTAATAACGAGCCTCAAATATATTGGAGTGTAGAAAATAACGGTATAGGTGAAGCATGTTTATTAGTAATTCAAGATTTTGGTGAAGAGAATATTCCAGGTCTTTTTATTAGTGAACCTATTAGAAAAGGACATGTTAGAAAATTTAGAAAAGGATTTAACACAACACATGGAAGTAAAGTAAGTGCTTGTGCTAGATTAAAAACAATGGTTGAAAATGATAAACTAAAAGTTAACAGTAAACCTTTAATATCAGAATTAAAAGGATTTGTTGCTACCGGAAGTAGTTTCCAAGCAAAACCTGGACATCATGATGATTTAATTAGTGCAGTAATACTTACACTAAGAATGGTGAACATAATTAAAGACTGGCACCCTAATATATATGAAAGTTTTAGTCAAGTAGAGCATAATGAACAAGAATACGAAATGCCAATGCCGATCTTTGTAAGTAGCAATGTTTGATAAATAATATTAATATGAAGATTGACGTTGTAGCAAAAGAATTATTTAATAAAATTAGAGGACGATTTGAAAACGTAACTCTTGGTAATTCTGACGGGTTAGTAACTAGTGTGCCAGAAGAAGCAAGATTTTTTGATTTTGATTTTGAAAACAACGGAGATAAATTAGGAAAAGTTAGTGTAAGTATCAATGAAGAAGAAGGAGTAGTAGTAATATACAGTAAAGATTTTGTAGAAAACTCAATAGGAAATACAAAACATGTGTGGTTTGATTTTTTAAAAGAGTTAAGAGTCTTTAGTAAAAAAAGATTATTACCTTTTGAAGTAAGAGATATAAACAAAAGTAACTTAACTAAAAGAGATTATGCTAATATGGCAAGTCGAAGTGGAGAAGTAACAATGCGTGAATCAACTATGTATGGAACAAATAAGACTAGTTTTCAAAGAATAGGCAATGCAAAACTATCAATTAAACATAGTCAAACATTAGAAGATACATCAAATAGAACAACAAAAATTGATAAAATTTTTATTGAAAGTAATGAAGGTGAAAAATTTAAATATCCTTTTAAACACTTAACAGGTGCAAGAGCAATGGCAAGGCATGTTAGTGAAGGTGGAACTCCATATGACGACTTTGGAAAACACATTATTGGATTAAGTGAAGAATTAGTAAATCTAAATAAATTTAAAAAATATATGTCAAGAAGTACTGTAATGGCAGAAAGTTTATTAGGTTATGTAGATGTTGTAAAAGAAAGAGTTGCTGATGTAAAGAAAGAAATACAAAATTTACAAAAAGAAGCATATTATAAATCAACCATTGAAGAATTTGTTCCTATTGAGTCTGCAAGTGTTCCAGCAGATGTCACAGAGAATTGGATTGATGAGTTAACAATTAAACAGTTTAACGAAGATTTAAAAGATGTTTTTCCTTATATTTACAAATTAGTTTCTGAACAAACAAAAGCACAATGTATAAATCCGGAAGATATACTCGATGAAGGCGAAGGTAGATGTTGTAAAGACTGTGGGTGTAGAGAATACCGTGTTAAACCATCATGTAGTTGTCAACATGATTCTCATGATCATAATGGTAGTTGGTGGATACCTATTTCTCAATACAAAGAGTCTAAGGTTAGAGAAAATTATGATGCTGTTGAAAAAGTATACAACGATTTATTAGGTCAGTTTGGAGAAGTATACGAAGTATACGATCCTGAATATGGACATGATACAAACAGTCATGTGGTAAAACATAAAGACGATAATGGAAAAGCATTTTGGGCAGTTTACAATCATGATGGTAAAATAGTAGAAACATTCTATAGTGAAAAAAGTGCAAGTATGTTTGCAGAAAAAAATCATGATGCATTAATGAAAAATAAAATTAAAGCAAATGAAGGAAAATCATCAGACTACAATGTAGGAGATCAAATTACAATGAATGGTAGATGGCATGATATTGTTTCAATTGAGGAAGATGGAACTATTTTTATTGCAGACGAAGATGGAGAAGAATATGAATTTACTCCTGGTACTGAAGATAGACATGATCCAGCAGTAGATGTTGAAGGCAATGCGTTTGTCAAGGCTGTACGCATGGCAAAAATGAATGGCAAGAAAAAAGGCGACAAGATCGATCATCCAGATCCAGACCAAGATGATATAGTATTAGCATCACAAGAAGAAAAGAAAACACCATTAGGCGAGTTTATTTTAAGTTATTTTGACAAAGAAACTGGTAAATTTCCAAAAGGCGAAACAGCCGTATTAACCATGGTTGAAAAAGATTACGGCGATGAATATGTTAAAAAAGCAAGTCAGTTCATAGAACGTCTAGGCCATGCATTTGAGCAATATAAAATAAGGAAAAATGCTGGTATGATTGAAGGCACATTTGATGACTTTGGTTTAAAAGATTTAGGCAAAGAATTAGATCAAGATGACGATGAGGGAGGATTTGCACAAGCACCTATGTTTGACCAGTTAGGAAAAATATTAGATAGTGCAAGTTCTCCTAATCCAGTTAAAACTGTAAAAACAGATGATGGAAAAGAAATGGCAGTATCTCCTCAACAAGCAAGAGTGTTACGTATGATGATGACTGCACAGAATATCAAGCCAAATATTAAATCTAAATTTATAAGAGATGTACAAAGTTCTTCAGGATTACATGATTTTGTAGATGTAAAAGATCATAAAGAAATGCCTAAAATATTCATGCAAAAATATATGGGATAATTAATTATTATTTACTAATGAATGTGTGACTAACACCTGTGCCATTTTTTTAGCAAACCCTGGACCTGGGTGCATATTATCAGAACCAGTATCTATAAATCCTATATAAGGTATTGCAGTCACTTCTTTTACAAGTCTATTAAAATCTTCTTCTGGCCCAGGAATCCATTCTATACACTTAATACCCCTAAATATACCATCTGTCAAAATTTCTCTTGTATACATATACCAATGCCAAGCAGAACTAATTTCTCTGGTAGTCCAATATAATATTCTTTTCCATTGATGATCTTTTCCTCTATAATTTTTTAATAAAAGTTTTTTTGATTGTTTAATATCTGAACTGATACGAATTTGTTGAACTTTGCCATCCCATCCATCTTCAAAAAAATCCATGAATCTTTGCGGATATGTATGTCCTATTATTACTTGTTTAGGTCTTCCTCTAGTTCTTGCCCAAGTTGCTATTTCTAGCATATTATATATAGATGCACCAGGTAACCCCAAATTAACAACTTTTTCATTTTTTAAAGTAGCATATTGACCTGGTATAGTATCAGATCTATGCTTTATGCCTATACCATAGGTGTTACTGTCACCAATAAACCATGTTGAATCGCTCCAAGGAACTAAATCCCATTCCTCACATCTCATACCATGTGATGCTCTTTCGAACTTATCACCAGCATGTGGATAGATATTATCATTTTCATGTGGGCTAAAAACAGGTGATTTTATATATTTTCCACTTAACATTAAGTTATTTATATAAGTCATTGATTTCAAAAAAAAAATTAAAAAAAGACTTGACAAGATAAATAAAATTGTGTAGTATGTATATTATGTGCTACTACATATTTAAAGGCACGAAACATAGGCAAATAAAAGGAGGCTTACTATGGCAACATTAGCAGAAATCAGAGCAAAACTAAAAGAACAAGAATCACGAACAGGTGGTACTTCATCAGGCGGCGGCGACAACGCAATTTACCCATTTTGGAATATTTCGGAAGGAAGTAGTGCTACACTACGTTTTCTCCCTGACGGAAACGAAGACAATACGTTTTTCTGGGTAGAACGTCTTATGATTAAACTTCCATTTTCTGGTGTGAAAGGCGAAACTGACTCTCGAGGAGTACAGGTACAAATTCCATGTATGGAAATGTATGGAGAAACCTGTAATATTCTAAACGAAGTACGTGGTTGGTTTAAAGATCCTAGTCTTGAAGATATGGGTCGAAAATACTGGAAAAAACGTTCTTATGTATTCCAAGGTTTTGTTACTGATAATCCTCTAAGTGAGGATACAACACCAGATAATCCTATAAGAAGGTTTATTATTGGTCCACAAATCTTTCAAATTATTAAGCAAGCACTTATGGATCCAGATATGGAAGAATTGCCAACAGATTATACTGCTGGTGTAGACTTTCGTCTAAATAAAACATCTAAAGGTGGTTATGCAGACTACTCAACATCAAACTGGGCAAGACGTGAACGTCCATTAGATGATGCTGAAATGAGTGCAATTAACAAAAACGGCTTATTTAAATTGAATGATTTTCTTCCTAAAAAACCATCAGACGTAGAGTTGAAGGTTATGCAAGAGATGTTTGAAGCATCTGTTGACGGCGAAGCATATGATTCTGACAAATGGAGTCAATACTTTAGACCAGCAGGAATGGCGGCTAGAACAGGAGATCCTAATAAAACGGCATCCCCTAATGCAACTGCAACTAGTCAAAGTGCACCAGAACCTGCTACACAGCCTGTAGTAGAAAAAACTACTCCAGATGAAACTACCGAAACTTCTAGTACAGATGACGGCAGTGGTAATGCGAGCGACATACTCGCAATGATCCGAGCAAGACAAAATCAATAATAACTAATTGGTGGGGGGCAATTCCCCCCATCTTTTTTTAACACAGGAGATACTATGGCTAAGGCATTTGATCCTACTAAATTTAGGACACAATTAACTAAATCAATTACAGGCATGAGTACTGGTTTTAACGATCCTGCAGATTGGATTAGCACAGGTAACTATGCTTTAAATTATTTAATTTCAGGAGATTTTCATAAAGGAGTTCCATTAGGAAAAGTAACAGTATTTGCAGGTGAATCAGGAGCAGGTAAAAGTTACTTTTGCTCAGGTAATATTGTAAAACATGCACAAGATCAAGGTATTTTTGTTGTGCTTATTGATAGTGAAAATGCACTAGATGAAACATGGCTAAAAGCATTAGATGTTGATACAAGTGAAGATAAATTATTAAAACTTAACATGTCTATGATTGATGATGTAGCAAAAACTATATCAACTTTTATGAGTGACTACAAAGCAATGGCTGAAGAAGACAGACCAAAAGTATTGTTTGTAGTAGATTCGCTAGGTATGTTACTTACACCTACTGATATTGATCAGTTTAATAAAGGTGATATGAAAGGTGATATGGGTCGTAAGCCTAAACAATTAACTGCATTAGTGCGTAATACAGTGAACATGATAGGTAGTTGTAATGTTGGATTAGTTTGTACTAATCATACGTATGCATCACAAGATATGTTTGACCCAGATGATAAAATATCAGGCGGACAAGGATTTATCTATGCATCTTCTATTGTTGTAGCAATGAAAAAACTAAAATTAAAAGAAGATGAAGCAGGTAATAAAATAAGTCAAGTACGTGGTATACGTGCTGGTTGTAAGGTTATGAAAACACGTTATGCAAAACCCTTTGAAGGAGTGCAAGTAAAAATACCGTATGAAACTGGTATGGACCCTTATAGTGGATTATTTGATTTATTTGAAGGTAAAGGATTACTAGAAAAACAAGGCAATCGATACAAATATATAGACAGCAAAGGCGAAGAAACATTAGAATATAGGAAAAACTGGACCGGTAAACTTCTTGATATGGTAATAAATGATTTACCAGAAAAAGAGGTTCAATTGGTAAATATGGACAACGTGAACGAAGAAGTTACGAATGAACATATTGAGGAGCCAGTAGCAAATGGATGACGAGCACATTGCTGATATTTGGTTAACACTGAAAGAATATATAGATAAAAAACATATAGAAATAGCCGCAGAAAGATACGTAGATCTAATGGCTGACTATGGTGTTACAGATGAACAATTTAATGATTTATTAGGGAATGATAAAAATTTAGATCAGGCAATCACATATTATTTAGATATGAATGATTATGACGAAGATTATGATGATGACGAATATGATGAGGATTATTAATGGGTTGGTACAGTGAAGTATCACGTAATGTTGAAAAAATTCCTGAAGCAATACAGTACTTTGAAAATGAACTAAAAAAAGCATTGCCTGAAACTAAACTAAAAGGCAATGTTGAAAGAAGTGCGGCAGAATTGCCAGGTATTGTTGAACAACGTTTTAATCAATTACAAGAAATTGAAGCAATATTAAATTACTTGAATATAGAATTACGTAGATTACGTAGTACTTTTTTTAGAAAATATTTAGAAAATTATCAACGTGCATTATCAAGTAGAGACGTAGAAAAATATGTTGATGGTGAATCAGACGTAGTAGACTATGAAAAAGTAATAAACGAATTTGCATTGTTGAGAAATAAATGGTTGGGTCTTTTAAAAGGCTTAGATCAAAAACAATGGCAAATAACTAATATTGTAAAACTCAGAGTAGCAGGTATGGAAGATGCATCTTTGTAAATATACATATGAAATTAAATGTAATAATACCAGCCGCAGGTAAAGGTGCTAGACTAAATTTACCCTATCCTAAAGAAATATTACGAATTGACAAATCTCAAGCACTAATTGATTTTACTTTTGATTTTTTTTCAAATTACAATAGAACTCAAGTGGAATTTATTGTAGTTATAAATGAATATAAGACAGAAATAATAGAATATCTATCTAAATACAAAGAAAAATACAACATCAGTTTTACTTTTCAAAATCCAAACGAATTAGAATACACAGGTGCAATTAAAAGTGCTAAACATTTGTTTGGAGATTATAATGTTGTTTTATTACCAGATACAATTTTAAAATTAAAAAATAATGCTGATTTATATACTAAAGTTATGGACAGATTAAATTCTACTGGATTTACTTTTTTTTATAAAACAGAAACTAATGCTCTCATGTTATCAACAAAAGGAAGTTTGTTTATAGAAAATAATCTTGTAAAACTTTATGAAGATAAGCCTACAGAAAATTATGATAGATTTAATGCATATTGGACAAGTTTTGCATTTACAAAAAATAATTTTGATTCAGCAATGAATTTTATGGAAAAAAGCACCTTAAAAGAAAATGTAAATATAAATGATATTAAAAACACTCCTATATATAATTGCAAAGGCATTGAAGTAGAAGATTATATGGATTTAGGAACATGGCCTGAATTAAGACGTATGTTATCAGAATATGAAGGTACAAAATGAAATTTTATTTGCCCGTAGGAGAAGATGTAAACAGATATAGTTTTCGCTCAAGAGGAACTTTGCTGTTAGAAAATATGCCAAGCGGACATGGTTCTATAGAATCATGGGGTTCTATTAATAGACATGATATATTTGTGTTTGGCAAAAAAATTAACAACGACCTTATTACACATTTAATAGAAAAGAAAATTAAATTTATAATAGATGTAAGTGATTGGAAACCAAAAGCATTAAATCATCTTTATGTAAAATCTGGTCCACATGCAAAAGCATTCGTTGCAACTTGTGATTATCTAGCAGAATTAATAGGGCAAGTTACGGAACGCAAAGTACATGTAATACAAGACCCTACTGAAAGAAAAGAAGTCTTACCAATATATAAAGAATTTAATAAAAATAGTATTGTTAATTGTTTATGGTATGGTGGAAGAAAAAACTTAAATCATTTTGAAGTTCCTAAATTAGAAGCAAACTTAAAGAAAGTACATCCTAATGCACATTTAACTATACTTACAAACAAAAAAAGAGATGACCCTGATCATTGGGTTGATTGGTCTTTTGAAAAACAAAATGAAATGGTTGCCAATACAGATTTTGTTATTATACCAACATCTGAACGAGAAAAACATTTAGAACATGTAAGATCTAAGGGCAACAATCGTCCTATTGATGCTATTAGACAAGGAAAATTTGTAATAACTACAACTACTATTCCTAGTTATGTAGAATTAAAAGATTATTTGTATGCAGGAGATATTTTAAGAGGTTTTAAATTTGCTCTACAAAACCCTAAAATGGTTTATGAAAAAATATTAAAAGGACAAGAGTATATAAGAAATTTTTATGAGCCAAAACAAATTGCAAATAAATGGTTAGAATTAGAAAGGAAAATAATAAGTGAAGAAAGTATATAATTATTGGTTTCCTGATACTGATATTCATTTTGAAAGAATGTTTAACAAAAGTTTAAATAAAGGCGGCCCTGCAGAATATCAATACGAAGTAAGAGATAAGGCATGTGAATATGTGAATGATTTTTCTCTTGCAATAGATATAGGAGCAAACGTAGGACTATGGGCTAGACCATTAAGTGAAAAATTTACATTAGTCAAAGCATACGAACCAATGCCTAAAGTGTTAGAATGCCTACATAAAAATTGTGTAGGACATAATGTAGAAATACACGAACATGCACTAGGTAATGCAAATGGAACTGTAGAAATGATCTTTACAGAAGATAACACAGGAAATAGTTATATTTCTGGAAAAAACGGTTCTATAAAAATTTCAAGGGTTGACGATTTAGATTTACCAAAGTTTGGATTATTAAAATTAGACGTAGAAAGACATGAACTAGAAGTACTTAAAGGTGCTACAGAAACTATACTTAAATATAAACCTATAGTAGTTTGTGAACAACATCCTGATACAGAATACGGTGCTGGTTCCTTTTTAAAAGACCTAGGTGCAAAAGAGTTAGGAAATGTAAGCAAAGATTACATTTTTGGATGGTAGAATAATATACGTATATAAATATCTATATGACAAATATTGTATTAGTTACAGGTGGTTTTGATCCTATACATACTGGCCACATTGCTTATTTTAAAGCCGCAAAAAAATTAGGCAGTAAACTTGTAGTTGGTGTGAATAGTGATGAATGGTTAGCAAGAAAAAAAGGCAAATCATTTATGCCATTTGTAGAACGTGTTGGATTAATCAAAGAATTACGAATTGTTGATGAAGTTATCGGGTTTGACGATAGCGATAATACAGCATGTCAGGCAATATTTCATACAATGACTACAAACACAGGTACAATAATATTTGCTAATGGTGGTGACAGAACCAATGAAAATATACCTGAAATGAATACATATGGAGATCATCCAAATGTAAAATTTGAATTTGGTGTAGGCGGAAATAATAAAATCAATAGTAGTAGTTGGATATTACAGGAATGGAAAGAACCTAAAACACTTAGGAACTGGGGATATTATAGAGTATTGCACGAAAACGGATCAGAAGTAAAAGTAAAAGAACTAACAGTTGATCCAGGAAAAAGATTAAGCATGCAAAGGCATGAAAAAAGAGCAGAACATTGGTTTATATCAGAAGGTGAAGCAACTGTATATGGTTTAGATTGTTCAACAGATATAATATCAGAAACATACCAACAACATAAAGCATTACATATTGATAGAAGACAATGGCATATGCTAGCCAATGAAACTAAAAAGCCGTTAAAAGTTGTAGAAATACAATATGGTGAAAATTGTGTGGAGGAAGACATTGAGCGGAGAACTTAAGAAAGCATTGGAAAATGCAGAAAGAATTAAAAGAACGGGTATAAAGCCTTTAAAAGTTTTTGTAGGTTGGGACAGTAGAGAAGATATTGCATATCAAGTATGTAAACAAAGTATTCTAAATCATGCAAGTGTTCCAGTTCAAGTTATTCCTTTAAAACAACAAGAACTTAGAAAAAGAGGAATTTATTGGAGAGATGAAGATAAATTAGCAAGCACTGAATTTACTTTTACAAGATTTTTAGTACCATTTCTTTCTGACTATGAAGGTTGGTCACTTTTTATAGATTGTGATTTTGTTTTCAAAACAGATATTAAAGAATTATTTGATTTAGCAAACGACAAATATGCAGTGATGTGTGCCCATCATGAATACACACCAAAGGAAGGTATGAAAATGGATGGTAAAGCACAAACACAATATCCTCGCAAAAATTGGAGTTCTTGCGTTTTATTTAATTGTGGACATTCATCTAACAGAAAATTAGACGATACATTAGTTAATAATGAGCATAAGACAGGTGCATACTTTCATAGGTTCAGTTGGTTACCTGATAGTCAAATTGGCCAATTTAGTCACGAATGGAATTGGCTGACTGATTGGTATGATGAACCAGAAGATGGAACTCCTAAGGCATTACATTATACTGAAGGTGGACCATGGTTTGAAGAATATAAAGAATGCAAATATTGTAGCGATTGGTACAACGTAAAATTATCGTATCTTGAAACAAAAAATGATCAATTGTGGGAAAGAATAAAATTAGGAGATGAAAAATCCGAACGTGGATTACTTGATACCACTGGTGAATCTTTAATACTTCCAGACCAAAAAAAAAAATTAATCAAAACAGCATTTAATATATTAAAAGATCCTGACGGGAATTATTATGATATAGATATAAAGGAGGAAATAATGGCAATACGAGGAGATAGAGTAGCGGCAATAAATCCAGGCACTATTGTAGATGGCGGTACCGATCCTACTAGAAAAGGACTGCTATTTGACGAATATTTAGAAGCATTTGTTTTAGGATCTCCCGCAGGAAAATTAATCGAATGGACAGCAGAACAAGAGAAAGAAACTATACCTTTAGTAATTAGAGGATTAGGCAAACAAAGTCAACTAGCATTAAAAAGTTGTATGCACTATAAAAGAGAATTTTATTATATAGATAGCGGCTATATGGGTAATGAAACTACCAAAAGTAAAATATTTCATAGAGTGACAAAAAATAATTTACAAAATTATGGTCCTATGATTTCTCGTGACCACGAAAGACTTCCAAAATTAGGATACAAATTTAAGCCATTTTTAAAGACAGGAAGTAAAATATTAATTTGTCCACCTAGTAATAAAGTAATGAAATTTTGGGGACAACCTTTAGCAGAAGATTGGACTAAAAGAGTTACAAAACAATTAAAGAAAATTACAGACAGAGAAATTGAAGTTAGATTAAAACCAAAAAGATTTGAACGTATATCAGATAAAAATATAATTTTTGCACTACAAGACGATATACATTGTGTAGTCACTTACAATAGTATTGCGGCAACAGAAGCATTACTTAATGGAATTCCTGCTATTGCTTTAGGACCTAATGCGGCTCAAGTTTTATGTAATAATTCTTTAGAAGACATAGATGATCCTTATTATCCTAATGTAGATGAAATGCTTGCATTTGCCGCTCATTTAAGTTACGCACAATTTACTAGAAGAGAAATGCAAGACGGAACTGCCTGGCGTATTTTAAATGAAAGTAATTAATTATCTAAGTAGTGTACCAAAAGGCAACACTAATAGACAAAAAGAATTATTGTTGTTACATTTTCACGAAGGTGTATTAAAACATAATGATCAAAGTTCTTTGCAAGATCAACACATTGTACAACAAACAGATGTAGCAGTAATACAAGGTTGGGTATATGCAGATCATAGACCAAGACATTTAAAATTAAGACATGATGTTATACAACAACAAATTAATAATAACCAATATGTTATTGTTGCTGATGCAAATTTATTTTTGTTTGCAAATAAAGAAAATCCTCATGGCTATCTAAGATATAGTGCAAATGGCATATTTCCAACCACTGGTATATATTTTGATTCCTTACCTGATTCAAACAGATGGAAACAAATTGCAAAAGATTGTAACATAAGTTTAATGCCTCAAGTTAAAACAGGAGATTCAATTTTAATTTGCTGTCAACGAAATAGTGGGTGGAGTATGAAAGGAACTAAAATTAGTGATTGGCTAGGACATGTAGTAAAAAAAGTTAGAAAATATACAGATAGAAAAATTATAATAAGACCCCATCCAGGAGACAAAAGATCTTATCAATGGATTTCAGAAGCAATAGAACTAACACCAATTAAAAAATTAGTTGCAGATGGACATGTAAGATTTAGTATTCAAGGTGTGCCTATTGAAAAAGATTTACAAAATGCATGGGCAGTAGTAAATCACAACAGTAGTAGTATAGTTGGACCAATTATACAAGGCTATCATGCTTTTGTCACAGACCCAACAGATAGTCAATGTAAAGATGTTTCAAATACAGACTTTAGTAAATTAGATAGTCCTGATGTATTTGATCGAGAAACTTGGCTTGCAAAAAAAGCAATGTCACATTGGAAGTTTGATGAATTAAAATCTGGCGAAGCGTGGGCTCATTTTAAAAATTATTTAAGCCAATAATCTTCAGTTCTTTCAACCATTAAATCTTGTGGCTTGGTGCTTTTACCTACTTCTTTTCTATCACCTTTCAAATGATCTATGTATGCACCCAAATCACTATTGATAACAGGGTGTCCTTCACCATTAATTAAATTACCACTTATATTATAAAAACGTGCTTGTGGGTTTTTATCTTGTACTACTTTTCTTACTTCTTCAAACACAAAACTATCATGCCATTCTTCTAAAGAAAATATTCCATTTTCTGCATCTTCATACATATTTTCAAACTTTTTTATAAATTTATGTGCAACTTTATGTTCCATATTCAAACCATAGAAACCACATTCTGGCCATTTAATACCTCTACCTAAATAACACATCCATGCATTACTAGGTAAAAATTTTACAAAATTTTCATATGACCAATCTGCATGAACAAAAGTGTCAGCATCCATCCATACGACCCAAGAATCTTTATTGTTTTTACAAGCATCAAATACTGCGTAAGTTTTATTTGCAAAACGTACGGCATCCCACTTAAACTTTTTGTGCCAATCTCTTGGGCGTCTTGCTTTAATATTATCTGGTGGAATGCCGTTTGCTCTTGGATCATCAGCCCATCGTGTTTTAAATTCGTTTAGTTTGGTTAATACTTGTTTAGCATACAATATCTTTATCTGATCAGGATCAGGGTTGTCTGGCATACATTCTTCTACATAAACTAATAATTTTATTTTTTTATCAACTTTTTCAGCAAAAGAATTTATAAATCTTTGTCCATATTGTTCCATTCCTGGTTTATGAAAAGTTGTTAGCACAGTTACATTAGTCATTGACTTATCCTTATGTATATGTTATATTTAATAATGAAGTTTAAATTATGGAGAGAATATGGTGCTTTAAATTCCTCTACGGTATTTGATGCGTTTGAATATAGCCTAGTTTCTGCAGGACATACAATAGTAGAACACGATGCAGATATAGATGTTATATGGAGTGTTCTTTGGAATGGAAGAATGGCTCCTAATCAACAAATTTGGAAGGACGCAAAGAACAAAAATAAAAATATTATTGTGTTAGAAGTAGGTGGTATAAAAAGAGGTATAACTTGGAAAGTAGGATTAAATGGTATTAATCGAGATGCATACTTTGGTCCAAAAAATAACGATAATAAAAGAGCAAAAAAACTTGGCTTAAAATTACAACCTTGGCGCACAGAAGGAAATTACATTCTTATTTGTGGACAGCATGAAAGAAGTCAACAATGGGTTGGTATGCCTAATATGACTGCTTGGCTAGGTAATACAATTAACACTATTAGAGATTACACTGATATGGATATATATTGGAGGCCGCATCCTAGGTATCCTGTACAGTATGTAGAAAATGATTTTAAAAACGTTGTAAGACAAAGTCCTAGCAAATTAGAAAACACATATGATGATTATGATTTTAATGTAAGAAGTGCATGGGCTACAGTAGCCTTTAGTAGCAACCCAGGGCCACATAGTGTTATTGCAGGTATTCCAGCATTTGTAGGCATTAGTAGTTTAGCATATGATGTAGGCAATCATAATATAAAAAATATAATGAATCCATGTATGCCTGATAGACAGCAATGGTTAAATGATTATGCTTGGACTGAATTTACAATAGATGAAATAAAAGAAGGTATCCCATTGAAAAGATTGACAAAATGCTTATAAGGTGTTATAGTTAAATTATGAATGCAAACAATTCAGAATATATAGAAGATTATCTGCATTATCTTGTTGGAGAAATTGGTGTAGATATTTCTGACGAAAAAATATTACATAGCATTAATAGACAGATAAACTATAAAGGACTTGCATTAACAGATCGACAATATGATTTTGTTTATAATAAAATTTTAAATTACAAAACAAAAATAGAAGACTTTGGAAAAACTCTTCCTCAAGAAAAATTAAAAACAAGAACTCCTTTACGAGTAATTGATAGAAGCAAATATATTAAAGTAGTAAACATTGATAATGTCAAATGGATAGAAATAAGATTCCCGTTTAATAAAAAAACAATATTAGATATTGAAAAAATTAAACCTCGAGGAAATTACGTTGATCAATACAAACATGAAAAAAGTTCTCATATACATCATGTAAAATTTACTGCATATAATGTAAAAAAGATATTAGATGTTTTTTCAAATAAATGCTTTGAAATACAAAAAGAATTAATTGAATATTATTCTAATCTTGATGATATAATTAAAGAATATGATGAATTTTATAATATTCAAAAAAATACATTATTACAACAATACAACAACGACAAAGTAAAATTTATGGATAATAGATTTTACAATGGTCATAATTTTAATTTAGATTTAAGTGGAAATACACTGACAGATAAAATTGCTAGTAGAGATACTTCTATATTTTTAGCACAAAAATCTATATATAAATTTAATGAAGTAGTAGAAGCACTTGTAAAACTAAATAGATTTCCATTGTGTGTTTTAATAGATACTGGTTCTCCTGCTATAGCCAAACTTCGAATGGATGAAGATACTGTATATTCTCAGTTGACACAAATTTATGATTCTTTCAAGTATGTATTTTCTGATGAAGAACAAAGTGTTTTATTTAGAGTAGATAATAAAAAGAACAAACAAAGTGTTGTAAATAGTTTTATCAAAAATAATAATTTAAATAATTGGGTAGATGCAAATACAAAAATTGTTTATATAATGAAAAATAAACTTCCTAAATTATTTTTAAAGACAAATGATTTTATTCCTAGAACGGCATTGTCTTTATCTAGTATAGGTAATCAAAATCATGTTGAGTTATATGTTAGAAATAGATGCGATTTAATCTTGTATTATGATGAAGAATTAAGCCTTATTAGCAGAAGTGTATGGTAATGAAAACTTGCAAATTAATAATTGAAGATGAAGTAAACATCAAACTAGAAGGACTAGAAGTTGATGTACGTAGAAAATTGTCTAATAGTTTAAAATTTGAAGTGCCTTATGCTAGGTACATGCCTCAATATAAATTAGGACGCTGGGACGGAAAAGTTGCTTTTTTTGGTATTGGCGGTAGTGGCTATGTTAATCATCTCAATATTGTAAGCGAAGTATTGAAAAAAAATAATGTAGAAATTGTTGATATCGAAGATCGAAGACACCCTATACAAATTGATTTTAAAGAAGTAACAGAACGTTATTGGGCTGATCAAGGTGTACATTGGCCTAAAGGACATCCTGCTGAAGGTGAAGAAATAATCTTACGTGATTATCAAGTAGAAGCAATCAATAACTTTGCAAACTATCCACAGAGTTTACAGCAGATTGCAACAGGTGCAGGAAAAACAATTACAACAGCAACACTAAGTCATATGAGTGAAAAGTATGGCCGAAGTTTGGTTATTGTTCCAAACAAATCACTTGTTACACAAACAGAAGAAGATTATATAAACTGTGGTCTTGATGTTGGAGTTTATTTTGGAGATAGAAAAGAGTTGGGTAAGACTCACACCATCTGCACTTGGCAGTCATTGAACATACTGGACAAGAAGCACAAGGACGGAGAAGCAATACTATCACTGGCGGAGTTCTTAGATGGTGTGAGCACCGTTATTGTTGATGAAGTACATCAAGCAAAAGCGGAGGTTTTAAAAAATTTACTTACACGTAATTTAAAAAATGCTCCAATTCGTTGGGGATTGACCGGAACAATACCAAAAGAAAAATTTGAATTTGAATCTATCCATGCTAGTTTAGGACCAGTTATAGGAGAAATAAGTGCAAAAGAATTACAAGATAAAGGCGTGCTATCGCAATGTCATGTAAATATAGTTCAACTATTAGATACTGTTGCACATAGAAATTATCAAGAAGAATTAAAATATCTTGTTACTAACAAAGATAGGATAGAATATTTAGGCAAACTATTGAATACAGTGAAAGAATCAGGTAATACATTAATACTTGTAGATAGAATAAGTGCAGGAGAAATGCTACACGAATTAATACCAGGTTCTGTATTTGTTAAAGGCGATGTAAAATTAAAAGATAGAAAAGATGCATATGACGAAATAAATGAAGGAACAAATCATGTGGTTATTGCTACATATGGAGTTGCGTCAGTTGGAATTAATATACCAAGGATATTTAATCTGGTACTTATTGAACCTGGAAAATCATTTGTTAGAGTCATACAATCAATAGGAAGAGGCGTAAGAAAGGCAAAAGACAAAGACTTCGTTCAGATATGGGATCTTACGAGTACTTGTAAGTTTGCGAAGCGGCACCTAACTCAACGTAAAAAGTTTTATAAGGAAGCCCAATACCCATTCACAATAGAAAAAGTGGATTGGAAATAAATGAATATATTAACATTAGATAATAAACCTTTTGAATTAAATGTTCTGCCAGATGAAGTAGATGATGCAATGAGGTTTGCTATATTAGATAATAGCAATCCTAAAGATCCTGACTTCTTTTGGGTGCCTTTAATTTTTTTAGAAAGTTTTAATGCACCAGCGGCAGTATTGAGTATTAATGGTAATGAAATAGTAATGCCTTTAGATTGGTGTGTTGCTGTTGGTTGTAGTGAATCAGGAAGTGATTTAGAAATATTACCTATTACTAGTTTAAATGAAAGAGGATTTGAAGCGTTCTTGTTTAATCCTTTAGAAGGAACAAAACCTTATTTTGGTCAAATAGAAATAATTACTTTCTATCAAGATGTAAAATGGTATTTTCCTAAAATGAAAAATGGGCATTTATTGTCTGTGCCTATTACTAATGAACACAATCCTTTGTGTGCATTTTTTGTAAAAGATATTAGTAGACAATGTGAAGTAATAGAATATGGAAAATTATTATAAGGATAAGAATGCAAAATGTGTTTAAAATATTAAGAGTAAATGGATTATTACAACCATCTAATGCACCAGAAAAAACTGATACCGAAAATGAAGAGTCAATGGTAGATACAAAAGTAAATATACACACATTGTACAAACACCGTTGGGTATGGTATCATCTGATATTATGTATACAACTAATAATTAGTAATATACTTTTAATTGCAATTTTGGCTATTTTGGCAATAAAATTATAAATAGGAGTATACACTGAAAGAGATAATGGTTACTTATAAACCAAAAATTACTATCATATTTTTAGGTAGATGGAATTCTTTTTTCCATACACATCTCTTGCAAACGGTCAATCTCCCATACAAGTATACAAGTTCTAATGAAAGGTAATAGATCACTATGAAAGCAGGAAAGATTTGGGGACAAACAGAATTAATACATGCAAATGGAGTTTTAGAATTCCATCGTATAGAATATAAAAAAGGTTTTAAATGCTCCGAGCACGAACATAAATTTAAATGGAATGGATTTTTTGTAGAATCAGGAAAGATGCTAGTTCGTGTTTGGCAAGAGGATCAAGGATTAGTTGATGAAACTATACTTGAAGCAGGCGACTTTACACAAGTAAAGCCTGGCAAGGTCCATCAATTTGAGGGGTTGGAAGATGGTGTCGCTTTCGAACTTTATTGGGCCGAATTCAATCACGATGATATTGTTCGTCGTACATCTGGCACTAAAACACAAGGGTGAAACATTTTTTAGTTAAAGAACACCCGCTAATAGAAAGGAATAAAATGAAACTATTAACCACAATCTTCATAGCAATGCTTTTTGCAATTACTGGATCAGCATTTGCGGACGAACCAAAAGACAAAGTCAAAGTTGGCTTTGTATACGTAGGACCAACAGGTGACCACGGTTGGACTTACAGACATGACATTGGCAGACAAGATGTTGAAAAGCATTTTGGTGACAAAGTCGAAACCATGTTTGTTGAAAGCGTCAAATACGGGCCAGATGCAGAACGTGTAATGCGTCAAATGGCTATGCAAGGTGCAGATATTATTTTTGCAACTTCATTTGGCTACATGGACAGTATGTTAAAAGTTGCCAAGCAATTTCCAAATGTAAAATTTGAACATGCTACTGGATATAAAACTGCTCCTAACATGGCTAATTATGGTTTGAAACTATATCAGGCTAGACACGTTCAAGGTATTATTGCAGGTATGATGACCAAAAACAATCATATTTGTTATGTTGCCGCATTTCCAATTCCAGAAGTGATCAGAGAAATCAATACATATTATCTAGGTGCTAAGAAAATGAACCCAGATGTAAAAATCAGTATTGTGTGGGTAAACACTTGGTACGATCCAGGTAAAGAATCAGATGCCGCTAGAGCCATGCTCAGCCAAGGTTGTGATGTAATTGCACAACATACAGATTCACCTGCTCCGTTACAGACTGCTGAAGGTATGGGTCATGTTGGTTTTGGACAAGCATCAGATCAATATAACTTTGCACCAAAAGCACAGTTAACCGCAACTATTGACAATTGGTCACCTTACTATATTGCTAAAGTAGGTGCAGTATTGGATGGCACTTGGGAAACAGGTACATACTTTGGTGATATCAGCGAGTGTGATGCAACAGGTTGTGCAGTAGGCATGGCACCGTTTACCAACATGCCAGATGATGTAAGAGCAAAAGCCGAAGAAATCAAAGCGGCAATTACTGCTGGCGAATACTTTGCATTTACAGGTCCTATTTACGATAATGAAGGTAATCTTCAAATCGCAGAAGGAGAGATTGCAGATCGAGCCCATCTAGATAGTATGGCATACTATGTGGAAGGTATAGTAGGCAAGGTACCTAACTAAAATGATACCAGTAATAGATTTTAAATCAGAATCTGTACTGGAGGAAATTCGCAAAGCCTATACAAATGTAGGCTTTGCGGTCTTTACAAACTGCCTTTCAGAAACAGAACAATCAGATATTAATCATTGGTTTAATGAAATGAAAAGTTTCTTTGATCTTGATATGGAAACAAAAAAACAATATCCATATGAAGGAGATACAAATTTAGGATACAGTATGATAGGAGATGAAAACGTTGATCCTACTGCACCTAAAGATGTAAAAGAAAGTTTTAATTATAATAACACACGTATGCCAGATCATCTTTGGCCTACTGAACTAGACGAATTCAAAGTCTCTGCATTAAAAAGTATAGATGTAGCAGACAAATTAACACTGAGAATATTAGAAAAATTTGATACTATATTAGAAACAGGAAGCACACTTGTTGATGCACATTTAGTACCTTTTAATACAACAAGAGTGATACATTACCCTGCGTATACAGGACCTCTTTTAGACAATCAAATGAGGATTGGTGAACATAGTGACTATGGCACTATTACTTTACTATGGCAAATAAATGATGTACCAGGATTACAAGTACAAGATCTTGATGGAGAATGGCATCCTGTTCCTTATGCCGAAGATGGTGTTGTTGTCAACATTGGTGACTTACTACAACGGTGGACAAACGACTATTTTAAAAGTACAAAACATAGAGTTGTAAATTCTCATATACATCAAGAAAGATATAGTATGCCACATTTTGTAGATCCTACACCGGGTACTATTGTTAAAAATCTTCGCAACGAGCCAGACAAGTATGAACCTATAGAATCAAAAGAATACTTAATGTGGCGTTTAGCACAGAGTTACTAATGATAAAAGACTATGTAAGAAGTTACAGTGATTTTCCAAAGCCTGGTATTGATTTTAAATGCACAGCCAGTTTATGTCAAAGTCCACAAGGCTTTAGTGAAGCAAATAATTTTTTGTATGACAGTCTATTAAAATATTGTCCTGTAGATAAAATAGTTGGCTTAGATGCAAGAGGATTTGTATTTGCAGGTGTATTTGCACACAGAACTCGTAACCCTCTTGTGCTTGCAAGGAAAAAAGGAAAACTGCCTCCTCCTACCAAGTCTAAAGAGTATCAATTAGAATATAACACAGCGACTTTAGAAATAAAATCAGATGCTATATCAAAAGAAGATAAAGTAATTATTATAGATGATTTGATGGCAACCGGAGGAACTATGAATGCCGCGATTGATATAGTAGAAGAACTTGGAGGAAAAGTAATTGCATGTGCATGTGTAATGGATTTAACTTTTTTGCCAGGATCAAGTATAATTAAAAATAGAAACATTCCGTTTTATGCGGGTGCAGAATACTAATTTATATGAAAAATGCTAGAATAAAATCAGGTACAAAATTAATTCCTGGACAAGCATTAATTTACACAAGAGCCAACGGTGTTATATATGCAAACTACAGAGACCCGCCACACAATAAAATACCTAGGTGGGTTGTAGGTGGCGATCCTGCCGCAGTAGCCAAAGCACAAGGTGAACTATTAGAATATAGCGAATGGCAAAACTTATGCGAATTATCAATAAAATATCCTACATTAAAAAAACTTCTTGACAAATTGGTTACAATGTATTATATTATAAAGGATAGCGAGGAAAAATGACAACTGCAATATTAATACCAGCAAGAATAGATAGTTCTAGATTTCCTGAAAAAATGCTTGCTAAATTAGACAACAGGCCTTTGATAAAATATGTTTATGATAAATGTGCATCTACGGGATTAGATACATATGTTCTTACAGATAGTAAAAGAGTGCAATCTCTTTTTCCTGAAAAAAATACACTTTTCACAAAAGATGCTGACAACGGTACAGAACGTTGTATGAGTGTAATTGATAGTGTGTTAGAATATGATAGATACATAAATGTTCAAGGAGATATGCCTGATATAAACGAAGATATAATTAGAGCAGTTGAAGATGAACTACAACGCAGTGAAGTATCTACTGCATATACAACAATGGATTTTAATTTACGTCACGATCCTAATACAGTTAAAATGATACATACAAGAGGTAGAGCCCATTGGTTTTTAAGAGCAAGTTTGACTTATGGAGATCATCATTTAGGAATATATGGATATAATAGAGAAGCAAAAATAATGTATGGTGCTAGTAAAAAATATCCAGAAGAAGATATTGAAAAATTAGAACAATTACGTTGGATACAAAATGGTGTGAAATTAGGAGTTGTAGAAGTTGAATTTAATGGTATAGAAATAAACACTCCTGAAGATTTAGAAAGATGGCAAAAAGCAAATGGCAAATAAACATATAGATCTTTTCAAAGAAATGATTCCTAGTATAGATATGGGATTTAAAGATTTATGGGATGCCGCCGACGATGAAGGTAAAAAAGAAATTAAAGGAGACTTATGGAATTTAAATCGTTATGTAAGTAGTTTAAAAGGCAGTTATGAAAAACAAGCATTAGCAGTATTTAAAGTAAATGAATACTATAATAAAAACTGGGCTGAACTAGGTGCTAAACATCCTAAATTACAATGGCAATTATTATGTGTTGCTGGTAAAACTGGTAAAAAACAATTCCATCCTTGGATAGGCTTAAAAAAGAAAAAAGACGATAGTAGTAAAGCAGTAAAAATATTAGCAAACATATATCCTAATATGAAAATTGATGAGGTAGAAACACTTGCTAGAATATCTACAAAAAACGAAATCCGAAATCTTGCCAAAGAATACGGATATGAAAAAATTGACATCTAAGTATGTATGTGAGTACTGTAAAAAAGGTTATAGTAAAGAATCTACTTTACTTGTACACATGTGCGAGCCTAAACGTAGATGGCTACAAAAAGATGAAAAAAGTGTGCAATTAGGATTTTATACATTTCAAAGATTTTATAAACTTAGTGCAGGTACCAAAGTTGATAAAAAATATGAAGACTTTGTAAAATCTAGTTTTTACAATGCATTTGTTAAATTTGGAAGTTTTATAAACAATGTAAGACCTCTATATCCTGAAAAGTATATTGACTATGTAGTTACAAGTAAAGTTAAATTAGATCATTGGTGTAGAGAAGAAATGTATGAAAAATATGCTATTGATTTAATTAGAAAAGAAGGAGTTGAGACTGCCTTAGAAAGAAGTATAGGCACAATGGTTAATTGGGCAGAAGAAAAAAATAGTTCATATACTCATTATTTTAACTATGCTTCAACCAATCGTATAACATGGGATATTAAAGATGGTAAAATATCACCTTGGCTTGTACTAAACTGTGCAAGTGGAAAAGAAGCATTAAGTAAATTTAATGATGAACAATTAGAATTATTAACAAATGTGTTAGAACCAAAACATTGGGCAATGCGTTTTAAAAGACAACCAAGAGATCTTAATCTTGTAAAGCAAATAGTGAAAGAAGCAAAATTATGAATAAAATAATAAATTTCTTTGTAAAGAGTCATGCACAAAATCCAAGACTTTTTTACGTAGATATGGCAGGCACTATAAGTGTGTTAATTGCAAGTTTTACTTTAAGTTTGAATGCCGATAATCCTGATATGAGATACATTTATCCTTTCTTTTTTATTGGTACTATGTGTGGCATGTACACAAACTATCATAGAGTATTAGTATTTCCGTTGATACTTATGTGTGTATTTTGTCTTAATAATATTTTCGGATATGGAGTTGCATCAGGATGGTGGTAGGTTATATTTTAGTTTTAGTTACAATACTTGAAACTGGTGAAGTTACAGGTGAGGCATTGGACTATTTTAATGATTCTCATGCTTGTTGGCAAGCAGGTGTTGAGGAAGAGCAAATAGCAGATCCTGGAATAGGATTTGTATGTATAGAGGATTTTATAAAAAATGATTAGAAAAATATATGAAAAAATACCAGAGTTTTGTTTAAGTCATTGGTTATTTAGAATACCAGTAGCGATTGTTTTCATACAACAAGGTTTAGACAAAATACCTGTTGATATAGAAACTGCTGAATCATTTGGATTAACATATTTGGTTTGGTGGGTAGTTGCATATGGTGAATTAGGTGCTGGTATTGGATTGCTTGTAGGAGGATTGTTAAGTCGCACACCTGCAACATTAGAACAAATATTTGGTACAAACTGGATAGAGCCTTACGGTGACCTTATAACAAGATTTTCAGGTATTACAGTAGCAAGTATTATGACAGGAGTAATATGGATCGGTGAACCTGAAAGTTTTTGGGACGTTGTTTGGTATGATAACTTGCATGTATTTTTATGGGTAGGTGGAATGTATTTTGCACTTAGAGGTAACAGAACATGAGTCAAAATTATAGTACAACAAAAGGTTTGATATGGCCTTTTTTATTTTGTATATTCGTTATAGTAGTGTTACCTGTATTACTAGTAGACAATGCTAAGTATTGTAGACAAAGTATCATACCTTGTTATCCGTGGGTAGATCCAGTAGAATGGTAGTAGATAAAGTTAATAAAAAATTAAACACACAATATCCCAAACTTTTACATGCAGTAAGGTTTGGCTCAGATTTGCCAGAAGAAACTAAGAAGGCCGCGGTATACAAATTTATAGAAACACTAGAAGAATTAGTAAAAGAATTAGATAAAGATATAAATAGAACTTAACAGGAGAAACATTATGAGTAATAAAAATAGTTATAAAGCATTTCCATTACTAGCATTTCCAATATTGATAAAAGATATGTGGAATACTGTAATGACAATAGAACATTCACCATTACGTAAATTAGACCCAAGAGTAGCACATATGGTGTTTTCTATACTTGGATTTATGTGGAGTGCAATTTTTGGCATAGTGATAGTAGAAAGTTTTACTGCATTTGGAATAAGTGCAGTCGTACATGTTTGCTTGATAAGTGGTATTGCAATTACAGCCTTAGTATTTAATGAAGCAGAAAAAAGACCAGATGCTCTTAATGAAACAATGTCAAAATTTTCATTGAAAGAAGGTTATCATAGTTTTCCAAGAGCAAGACAAAACATGTATATCAATGGTCAAAAAGTACAACTTGATGCAAACGATCCAGGTGGAGAACATGAATAATGTTTTTAATGCTGGTTCTTAATACATGTCCAGAATGCAAAGCAGAATTAGGTAATAATGATTTTTGTTATAATTGTAGAGTAAGAAGATAATGCCTGATATTGATATAGATTTCGCTAATAGAAATGATATATTAAATAAAATCCAACATCGTGTTGCAAAGTTAGATACTGGTAAAAAGCATAATACTGGAGTATATGTAACTGAAATCCCTCATAATCCAGTTGATAAACTTTGCACCATAGATTATAAAAACGCAGAAGATAGAGGATATTTTAAATTAGATTTTCTAAATGTGTCTATATATGATAAAATTGAAAACGAAGAACACTTACAACTTTTAATGAATAAAGAACCTATGTGGGAATTACTAGAACACAAAGACTTTGTTGATAAAGTGTTTCATATAAGCGGACATGATAAACTACTTAAACAATTACAGCCTACCTCTATTGAACAACTAGCGGCAGTACTTGCTATTATACGACCAGCCAAAAGACACTTAGCAAAAGAATCTTGGAATACAATATTAGAAGAAGTATGGATTAAACCAGAAGACGGAGAATACTATTTTAAAAAAGCACATGCTTTTGCATATGCAGTAAGTGTGGTAGTTCATATGAACTTAATATGCGAAGATGCTAAGACCTAACTTTCTTTATTAATTGTATACTTTTTCGTTTAACACGTTTAAGATTCATATTATTTAAATTGACACATGGGCCAATACTCACTTTTACATCTTTACTATTCATAGTAAAAATACTATAATTAAGTCTACTAATTTCTTTCTTCAAAAAAATGTTTATCGGTATTGTTCTATTAGATTCCCACCACCAAACATTACCTAAATCAATCAATAATTTTCGATCATAATCATTACGTAAGTTGCTATAAATATACATACTAGTAACGCTAGAATCTTGGTTACAAATAATGCCAATGTATTCGGCGCCGCCGTAAGCGACTACACTTAAAAAAGGAAATTTTTCTTTTATATCTTTTAATAACATTATAAATACTTATACAAGGATTGGCCTATGCAGAAAGTTACACAATATTTAGCAAACAATAAAGTAGTCATCATAGCAAATCTGGATGGATTAATAACGGAGTATAGACAAGTGTACCAAAGACATATAAATTTATATAAAGGAATTGATAACACAATTCATTTTGAAGTTAAGGACCATGATCAAAAAGCATTAGACATATCTAGTTACACACCTAAATTTGTAGCATATGACGAAAACAAATCATTGGTTATAGAAAAAGACGGAACAGTATTAGATGATACTGTAAGTAAAACAACAACAGTAGCAGAAACAAATGCAGATGATACTTTAGAATTTTCTAGCGTGTCGGGTGTAAGCATTGGTATGGAGGTGACAGGTACAAATATACTAGGTGGTACACTAGTAAAATTTGTTGATACTGTAAATAATTTAGTAACATTAAATAAAAAATCTTCAGCAGTAGTGCCACTTGGTACAAGCATTACATTTAGGACTAGAACTAAGAAAGGTGTATTTACAATATCTGTTGCTGAAAATGATTTGTTAGATATTAAACAACAATACTTGTCTTACAATATTTACTTAGTTGACTCTGCAAATGCAAAGACACTTACCTATACCAATGCACATTTTGATGCAAATGGAATAATATATGTAAGTGATAAAGCCTTTCCAGGCCCTTCAACTACTTATAGTGTAACAGCATTTGACAAGTTTGGTGATACATGGTTTACAGAAGCAGTTGATGCTCAACCATCAATTAATGGAAATAGTGCTTTACATACAGCGGCAATATATTCATCTGATTATTCAGGAGAAATTACTATTCAAGGTACTTTAGAAAATCAAATTACACAAAACACATTTTGGTCTAAAGTTGATACAGTTACTATAGCAAATGCAACACAACCTGTACCTATAAATTTTAATGGTGTATATAACTATATTAGATTTGTTGCAGATACAGATCCAACAAGTAAGATATCTCAAATTCTAGTACGCAATTAATCATAAAATAAAAAGATTGACATAATTGTTATATGATGTTATAGTAAAAGTATGAGCATCGTATCAGAAACTCTTATGGCATATCTGCCTGCAAAGCGTAAAACTACTCCTAGTGGTTGGACTAGTTTTAATGCTCCTTGTTGTGTACACAACGGTACAGGAGCAGATACAAGAGGTAGAGGCGGTGTTATTTCAGAAGGTGATACTGTAAGTTATCACTGCTTTAATTGTGGTTACAAAGCCAGTTGGCAACCGGGTAGAAATCTAAGTAACAAAATGAAAAAATTGTTACAATGGTTAAATGCTCCAGATAATGTTATAAGTAAATTATCTCTAGCAGTTTTAAATGAACATGCCGATGAGGATAATCAAAAACTTAAATTAGATTTACCTGAATTTAGTACAATACCTTTGCCTAAAAATAGTATACAATTAAAAAATCAAAATACATATAATGATAAACATAGTTTATCTGTATTAGAATATATGGCAAAACGTAATTTAAATCTTGATGATACAAATTATTATTGGTCATCTGATTTAGCATTTAGAGAAAGATTTGTAATACCTTTCTATTATGAAAAGCGTATAGTAGGTTATACTGCAAGAACTGTAAGCAATAATAGAGTAAAATATCTTACAGATTCACAACCTGGATTTGTTTTTAATTTAGACGAACAAAATACAAATAAAGCATTTTGTATAGTTTGTGAAGGACCTATAGATGCAATACATGTAGATGGTTGTGCATTGCTAGGTAGTGAAATAAATGATCAACAAGCAATGTTATTAAATAAATTAGATAAAGATATTTTTGTAGTACCAGATAGAGATAACCCTGGCAAAAAACTTGTAGAGCAAGCAATTGAAAGAGGCTGGGGTGTAAGTATGCCTGATTGGGATAAAGAAATAAACGATATAGGCGATGCAGTTACAAAATATGGCAGATTATATACTTTGTATAGCATAAGTAATAGTGCAGAAAATAGTCCACTAAAAATTAGATTGCGAGCAAAAAAATGGTTTACATAAAAAATTTTTTTATACAAGTATGGGAGTTTATAACTTGGCCTTACGATTGGTATAAAGAAAGACAAAGAATTAAAAAACGATTAGAACAATTAAAAAAAGAAGATCCATTTATATATGATTAGTTGGGGAATAAGTGCTAATGCACATGATGCGGCATTAGCCGTTTTTAAACATGATCCTTTAGAATTAGTCTTTGCAAGTCATAGCGAACGTTTTAGTGGCATAAAAAACGATCGAGATTTAAATAAAGAATTAATTAATTATGCAAAGCAATGGGGAGAGCCTGATGAAGTAGTATGGTATGAAAATCCATATAAAAAAACATTGAGGCAGATATTTGCAGGACAAGGTTTATCATATATTAACAAGAATAATATAAAGAACTATTTAAAAAAATATAATATTAATTGCCCAGTAAAATACGAAAGCCATCATAGATCACATGCCGCTGGAGGATACTTTACCAGTCCATTTTCAAAAGCAACTATTATCTGTATTGATAGTATAGGAGAATTTGAAACATTAACTATATGGAACGCAGACGGCAAAAAATTAAAAAAAATATACAGTCAAAACTATCCACATAGCGTTGGATTATGGTATAGTGCCATGACTCAGCGTGTGCATTTAAAACCTCAAGAAGATGAATATATTTTAATGGGTATGTCTGCATATGGAGATTCAAAAAAATATTTAGATTTGATTTGCCAAGACTTTTTTTACCCTCCTATAGGAGAAACATCTCCTAAAATAAAATTCAAAAAAAATCTTCATAGAGGGTGTATGGATTGGCAACCTACTATTAATACAGTACAAGATTTATTTGACATTTCAGCAACTACCCAATTATTATATGCATATATTTTGAAGAGTATAAGTACATGGGCTAGAAAAAATTCACCATCGGGTAACTTAGTATTAATGGGTGGGTGTGCTTTAAATTGCTCGGCTAATAGTAGTATTGTTAATGATTGGAATGACGTATGGATAATGCCTAATCCAGGTGATTCAGGGTCTGCTATAGGTTCTGTGTTATCACGTTATAATGAATATATAAAATGGCCGGGTCCATATTTAGGCTATAATATAGAAGGAGAATATCCATATGAGAACATCATACAGGAACTTAAAAAGACAGGTATCGTTGGCGTGGCTAACGGCAGGGCTGAGTTCGGTCCTAGGGCTCTTGGCAATCGTAGCCTTATCGCTGATCCTAGGGGCGTGGATGTCAAAGACAGG
>MDSY01058946.1_pt1 | contig 52514 bp, 42 predicted proteins | sample 811131 | NCBI WGS metagenome assembly MDSY01 (sample SAMN05326643, study PRJNA326480) | marine metagenome | isolation source: seawater | place: Atlantic Ocean: South West | collected 2010 | reverse complement strand
GTGATGTCCCATCTTGGGATGATGTCAATTTCAAATGAGGGACTCATAAATGAGCTTCACCCGAAAATTGATGCGCGGCCTAGGGGTTCTTTGGGGCTCATTGACGCTGGTGTTTCTTCTTTTTTCGTTGGTTCCAGATCCTGCACGGGAACTTGCAGGTCAAAATGAGAGGGAGGAGGTCGTAGATGCCATACGAGAAAAGTATGGATTGGATCAACCGCCGCACATGCGGTATCTCCAATTTTTCCAGGGACTATTTCCTTTCTCTATTCAGGAAGGAGAGGCGACATGGACGGGCATTGATTTAGGGCGATCTTTTGTTTCAGATCGAGATGTGGCGGATGCTATTTTTCAAGCGTTACCTCCAACACTTTTGCTTGCAGTCATGGCCATGTGTCTTGCGCTGTTTCTTGGTATTTCAATTGGTTTGTGTCTTGCCCATGCCATGGGAAGCTGGTGGGATCGTTTGATTTTGGGGCTTGCTTCGCTTGGCATGAGTGCGCCTTCTTTTGTGATGGCTATCTTGGTCTCTTGGTTTTTCGGGTCTGTTTGTCATGCTTGGACAGGCTTATCCATGACGGGAGGGCTGTGGGAAGTTGATCCTTTCGAAGGCCCTAGTTTGGCGTGGAAAAATGCAATATTGCCCGCTCTTACATTGGGAGTACGGCCTTTGTCTGTGGTTCTCCAATTGACGAGAAATAGTGCCGCAGAAGTGCTTTCCTCCTCTTACATTCGAACCGCACGTTCAAAAGGTATTGGCACGTGGCGCATTGTTTTGCATCATACCCTACGCAATTCATTGAACCCCGTCGTAACAGCTGCATCTGGTTGGTTTGCAAGCATGTTGGCCGGTGCTGTTTTTGTTGAATTTGTATTCGGTTGGCAAGGACTAGGAATGCTTATGTTCCGAGCCTTGGAGCGTAGCGATCTGCCCATGGTGATGGGGTGCGTGGCCTTCGTGGCATTTACCTTTGTGTTGATTAACACCTTTGTCGATCAGATCTATCAATTGCTCGACCCGCGCGTCAGAGCGTCTTGATTAAACCTGCATTCAAAAATTGAGTCATTTGCTTGGCAGTAGCGTGGAAATACCGCTTTGATTGATAACTCGCAACCCATTGGACTCCACGAATAGCGTTGGTCAAAAACATTTCGTCTGCTTGCAGCATCTCTTTGGGTGTTATCTCGCATTCGTAAACCTTGTAGCCGTGTTCCAGCGCGCTATTGATAACGGCTGCTCTCATTATTCCGCCCACAGGACCAGAATCTAAGCTAGGAGTATACAGCACGCCGTTGCTTACGAGAAATAGATTTGAATGCGACGATTCAATGATGTGAGAGGTTTGATTCTGAATCAGTGCATCGTCCAAATCATTGTCCTGAGCCCAGAGCCCAGCTTGAACGTACAATGACGATGCGAGGTTCTTGAAATTGGCAAATGGACCTGAAAGTTTTTTCATGTCGCTGAAGACGTCAACACGGAATCCTTTGTCGTAATCGGGTAGAAGATTTTCGTCAAGTGCCTCAGATGTGGCGATCCATCCCATTTCATTTGATTCCGGACGGTAGCGGCCACCGCCTGATCGGAAGAATGTTATGCGCACCCGCCCACCCTGGAAAATTCCATTGATTTGGCACAAATCCAATAGCTTTTGAAAGAGATTTTCTAGTGTCAGGTTTTGTGAGTTTTCGATGCGATAGGCAGAGAGACTCGAAGCAATTCGGTTCCAGTGAAGAGGAATAAACTGGGGGATTCCATTACAGATACGAATCGTTTCAAAAAAACCATCAGAATACAAAAAACCACGGTTGGTCATGGCATTTGGCAAATCGTTGTCTTGCGTGAGTTCACCATTCACCAGGCAGTGGGGACGCTCCTTGGGCTTCCAGAGAAAATTGCTCATGACGGCTGTGCCTGATTCGGCGAGTGCAGCAATTTTGGAACAAAATCTATCAAATCCCCGTTGACCGGAATCAGTACACCGGCCACACCCGCCGCTTCGCCCGCATCAATGTCCCTTTGTTTGTCACCGATCATCCAAGATTCAGAAGGCGATATGCGATGCTTGGCACACGCTTTTTCAATCATCAATCCTCCTGGCTTGCGTGTCAAGCTCTCTCCAAAATCTGGGTGGTGTGGACTGTAAAAAATGTCGGTGATTTCAATGCCTTGTGACGCGCAAATTTTCGTGAAATGTGCATGAATTAAGTGCACGTCTTCATGCGTATACAGTCCTTTTGCGATTCCTCCCTGGTTGGTGATCAGGATCAGTTTGTATCCTTCGCTTTGCAAGGCATCCAATGCATTCATCACCGTGGGTAGAACCTTGAACTCAGTGACGCTTTTGGTGTAATCGCCTGGGTCGTGGTTGATGACTCCATCGCGGTCTAAGAAAATTGCTTTGTGATGCGGCACCATGCGGCGAAACTACGCCCCCCATAGTAATCTCCCAAGAATCATGCGATCGAAGTGCCAGGGGTCACATCTTCGAGTACTTGAAGCACAGCGGTCCCTGCGTTGGGGTCGAGTGCACCAAGGATTAAAAACTCGGACATCATAGGACCAATCTGTTTCGGTGGGAGATTCATAACTGCAACAATTTGTTTGCCAAGAAGATCTTTGGGTTGGTATCGATCGGTCAATTGGGCAGAGGTTTTTAGCCTGCCAAGTTCAGGGCCAAAGTCAACAGTGATAATGAATGCGGGCTTTTGTGCTTCTGGAAATGAGTCGACTTTTTCGATCCGGCCCACCTTGAGTTCCAGAGCTTCAAACTGTTCCCAACTAATCAGGGGTTTCATGTTTTTAAAAGTAGCAATTCAAACTGATTATTTGGTGGAATGATGCTGTTGTAAATTTGGAGCATGCGAGAGAAGAGATGGGCGTCATTTCCGCCATTTGATCCCAGACAATGGGCGGATGCCGTAAACGCTACCGGATTCCTGAATAGCGAAGGCTGGGATCAGCAAATTTGGGTTGCCAAATCCAACTCATTTGTTATGCCTGAGAGATGCATCGCGGACTCCAGCAAGGGCAATCCTTGGCAGTTGCAACAGACGCTGCGATCGTTCGATGATGTTTTGCCTGCTTTGCTGCACGGTGTCACAGGTCTGCGAATGGATTGTGATGGCCACAGGTTTGATGCCAATGGATTGGCAGATGTTCATTTAAATATGGTTCAGTTGCATTTGGATCCCGTCTCACTGCGAGGAGGAGAGGAGGAAGTCCGGTCGCTTTTGAATGCCGGATGGCAGGGATCTTGCGCCAAAAATATAGCTATTGATTGCAGCGAAAGAGAACTTTCTGACCATTTAGATCGGTTTAGTGAGGGGACGAATCTTCGAATTTGGAAGGTTAGCTGCGGGGATCATCATTTGCAGGGAGAGAACCGAATTGACGTGATGACAACATTTTGCCATTCCATGGACGGCTGGCTGCGCTGGCTGAAATTGACTCACGCGAATGTTGAACAGGAACTCAATCGATTCGTGTGGCAATGGTGGGTCTCGTCAGATGTTTTGGAGGAAGTTGCCGCTCTTCGAGCGCTGCGCTCCCTTTGGTCGCGGTGGTTGGTTGATAATCAATTGCCACAATGCTCCATTTGGATTGATGCTATTGCATCGACTTCCACGTTCAGAGACGAAGTACCCACGGATCACCTCATCGACTTAACAGCGTCGACTTATGCGGCTGTCATCGCAGGAGCTGATGGAATTGAAACACCTCCGCACACGGGTCACATGTTACACGACGACTCCCACAAAGCAGGCCTCCGATGGGCACGGAACATTCAGCATTTGATGCGTGAAGAGTCAGGGCTTCACCGCACCTTTGATCCAATGGGGGGCAGTCGTACCCTCGATACTTGGTCTTCTAACATCATAGAAAAGGCATGGGAAACCTACCTCAATTCCAAGACATGAAGTTGAAATCAACGTATCCAGGAAATAGAACGGTCCACGAGCACGAACATTTTGGCCCGGGGCAGCCACCATTCTTAGGCGGTCCCTATGCAAGTATGTTCACTTCGCGACCGTGGACCATTCGCCAATACGCTGGCTTTTCAACAGCTGAAGCGTCGAATGCATTTTATCGGGCAAACTTAGAAGCGGGTCAAATGGGATTGAGTGTAGCCTTTGATTTGGCGACTCACAGAGGGTATGATAGCGATCACGATCGGGTTTCTGGCGATGTGGGTATGGCAGGCGTGGCTATTGACACGGTTGAAGACATGAAGCGTTTGTTTGATGGGATTCCACTGGATGAAATGTCAGTGAGCATGACCATGAATGGTGCAGTGCTTCCCATTCTGGCCTTTTATATCGTAGCCGCCCAAGAACAAGGTGTTCAGCTGGCTGATCTCAAAGGAACCATTCAAAATGATATTCTGAAGGAATTCATGGTCCGGAATACCTACATCTATCCTCCGAAGCCTTCGATGCGCATCATTGCGGATATATTCAAGTATACCGCGGCTCACATGCCCAAGTTCAATTCAATCTCCATTTCGGGCTATCACATGCAGGAAGCCGGAGCAACACCTGAATTGGAATTGGCCTATACCATTGCCGACGGCCTCGAGTATGTTAAAACGGGTCTGCTTTCAGGCTTGGATATCGATGCGTTTGTTCCGCGTTTGAGTTTTTTCTGGGCAAGCGGGATGAATCACTATGAAGAAATAGCGAAAATGCGAGCCGCTCGACTGATTTGGGCAGACGCCATGAAATCGCTGGGAGCGAAGAATCCAAAATCGCTCATGCTAAGGACACATACGCAGACAAGTGGCTGGTCTCTCACAGCTCAGGATCCTTGGAACAACGTTGCCCGTACTACGCTGGAAGCTATGGCGGCCGTTTTTGGAGGAACCCAGTCGCTGCACACGAATTCCATGGATGAGGCCATTGCTCTCCCTACAAAAGCATCGGCACGAATAGCCCGAAATACCCAGCTTTTCCTGCAAAATGAAGGCGGATTGTGCAAGGCAGTTGACCCTTGGAACGGCTCTCGAATGATGGAGGAGTTGACCCAGGAAATGGTCGAAAAAGCAGATGCATTGATCAAAGAAATCGATGCTGCAGGAGGAATGTCTTCAGCAATTGAGCAAGGCATACCAAAACTTCGTATTGAGGCAGCTGCCGCTGAGAAACAGGCGCGAATTGACCGTGGACAAGATCGATTGATCGGCGTGAATCTGTTTGCTCTGGAAGAAGAGGAGGACATTGAGACTCTCGAAATAGACCAGTCTGCTGTTCGTATGGATCAAGTGGCGCGAATCAATCGGACCAAAGAAACGCGAAGCATGGATGAAGTAACGCGCTCACTCTCTGCCCTCGTTGATGGCGCAAAGAGCAACGGAAATCTGCTTCAATTGTCGGTAGATGCTGCACGCAGTCGTGCAACATTGGGTGAAATTAGTTTTGCCTTGGAGGGGGTTTTTGAACGTTTTAGTCCCAAAACTCAAAAGGTCAGTGGTATCTTTTCCCGAGCAATGGAAGGCGAAGAAACATATCAAAAAGTAGTGCGGCTCGCCGGGGATTTCGCCAAAACCGTCGGCAGACAGCCCCGTATTTTGGTGGCAAAGATGGGCCAGGATGGACATGATCGAGGAGCTAAGGTGGTCGCTTCATCTTTTGCAGATGTAGGTTTTGACGTGGATTTAGGAGCGTTATTTCAGACTCCTGAGGAAGTTGCAAAGCAGGCCGTAGACAACGATGTGCACGTCGTTGGCATTAGCACTTTGGCTGCAGGCCACAAAACCCTGGTGCCGGCCTTAATTGCTGAACTCGCGTCTTTGGGCCGTGCGGATATTTTGGTGGTGGTTGGCGGTGTTATACCCCCAAAGGATCACGAAGCTTTGTTTGCAATGGGAGCGGTTGGAGTGTTTGGTCCAGGAACTCCTATTACCCAATCGGCAACAGAAATTTTAGAGGTACTTTTGGATTCCTATACCACTTAGTCACACGTGAAATAGGGTTCCTTCTTCTACTTTTTGCTTCAGCAAGGGCGAAGGCCGATACCTTTCTTCTCCAAAGTTTTTCTGCAGATATTCCAATTCCTTCAATACGTTGGCGATCCCCCATTCATTCGCCCATGCTAACAGACCTTTGGGATAATTAACACCTTTCGTCATGGCGATTTCTAAGTCGGATTCTTGAGCGATGTTCAAGCGAAGTGCGTCAGCAGCCTCATTGATGAGCATTGCGACAATCCGATTGGAAATAATCAATGAATGCTCTGATTCGGCAATTTGATTTGTGTTTGATTCTAGTCGAGAGCCAGCAGGATTGTAATTGTAGTAACCGCGGCTGGTTTTTTTGCCAAGCCATCCAGCGTCGACATGTTGCTTTTGAATCAGGCTCGGTCGGTATCTTGGATCGAAGTAAAATGCTTCAAATACCGTGCACGTCACAGCGTAGTTGATGTCATTTCCAATCAAGTCCATCAGTTCGAAGGGCCCCATTCTGAATCCCACTGCGCGCATGGCCGAATCAATCGTTTCATGGCCATAGAGGCCTTCCTCCGCAATGCGCAATGCTTCACCATAAAATGGCCGCGCTAGTCTATTCACGATAAAGCCTGGCGTATCCTTGGCAATTACAGGAGATTTTCCCCATGAACACATGAGTTCATGGCATTGATGCTTGATACCGTTGTCAGTTTGCAGCGCGGGGACGATTTCCACCAGTGCCATGAGTGGAGCGGGGTTAAAAAAGTGCAAGCCAATGCATCGCTCGGGATGCTTTAATTGCCCTGCAATAGCAGTCACGGATAGAGACGATGTGTTCGTTGCTATGATTGAATCCGCTCCGACCTGAGATTCCACAATCTTCAGAAGGGAAGTCTTGGCTTGGAAGTCCTCTACAATCGCCTCTATGATTATAATACAACCGGCAATTTTCTCTATCTCTTCGGTCCGAGTAATGAGCTGTTGAATGGTCTTTGACGTTTCGTTTGACCAGCGTCCTTTTTCAACCTGTCTTTTTGCAATTTTCTGAAGTTGCTGCTCACTCCGTTGCAAAGCACTGGTGCTCCTATCAAATAAAATTACCGGATGTCCCGCTTGCGCAGCAACTTGTGCAATTCCTGAGCCCATAGCTCCTGCGCCTATTACGGCAATGGATTGTGTTGAGTGGTCTTGAGTCATGAGGAATGGAATTCTTCTCTAATGCTGCAAAGGTCGGCATTCTGTTTTTGATAGATTTGTGAAAAACGAAGGCCATGGATATTTTGGAGGAATTGACGCAATCAGCTGACTATTTGAAAGAGAGAGGCATTGGTGATGTGGATGTTGCGATTGTTCTTGGAACCGGCCTTGGTGGTTTGGTAGAGGCAATTGATGTGTATCAAACATGGAGCTATAGCCAGATTCCTCATCTACCAGTTGCCACGGTGGAACAGCATTTTGGGAAATTGATTTATGGGGAACTCAATGGAAAAATGGTTTTGGCCTGGCAGGGAAGGTTCCATTATTATGAAGGATATAGCATGGAACAGGTGGTGAAACCTGTTCGGATTTCAAAAATCCTTGGAGCCAATGCACTCCTTATTTCAAACGCTTCTGGTAGTTTGAACCCCGAGTTCAAGAAAGGCGAGCTGATGGTGATTGCAGATCATCTCAATCTTCTGCCCGATACGCCTTTGCGAGGAGAAAATTTATATACGCTCGGCTCGCGGTTCCCTGATATGAGTGAGCCTTATGAACCCGCTATGATTGCGACCTTAAAGGAGATTGCCAAGCAGAGCAACATCGTCTTGCACGAAGGTGTGTACGCTAGCGTGGCGGGGCCGCAGCTGGAGACAAAGGCGGAGTATCGATACCTTCGGACCATAGGAGCAGATGCTGTAGGCATGTCCACGGTCCCAGAGGTCATTGCAGCGGTACATATGGGAATGCCCTGTGCCGCTGTGAGCGTTTTGACCGACGAATGCAATCCTGATTCCCTTGCACCGTTCAACTTGGACGAAGTCATTGCCTTGGCACAAAAAGCCGAACCGAAGCTCACTCAGTTATTTGTGAACTTAGTAGGTGAAATGGCTAACGCCGTATGAAGAATCGGCAGCTATGAATTGCTGCTTCGCTTCTGTAAATAACAGAATACTAGTATTTTAAAAGGGATGTTCTTGTGGGTATGATATTCAGAATCCCCACACGCCGTTGCCAAGACTGCGGTAGTATGTTAAAAGGCAGAATGGATAAAAAGTTCTGCAATGACGTTTGCCGTGTTCGCCAGCACAGAAAGATTCATGTGCACGCCAAAACTGTTAAAAGCGTAGAGCGGGTCTTGATCCGCAATCGTTCATTGTTGGTTACTTTGAAGGAGAAAGGAAGAGCGACGATGACGGGTGAGGGCCGGTTCGTTTGGCTGAGAAGGCAGGGATTTGACTTCAACTTTCACACGCACGTCCAGCCACTTGATGACGGACGACTAGCAATCATGTGCTTTGAGGAGGGCTATATACTGCAAGGTGAAGGGTTGATCTCTTGGTCGGACTTTCCGAACAATCTAATTTCGCGACTTCCTGCCTGATTTCGTAGATTTTCCTTTACTGCCTTTCTTTTTCTTTTCATGAAACGCACCTTGGTAGTTGGGGTCTCTTTTGCGGAGTTCGCTATCAATCTCGCGTGCTTGCAATTGGCGCTCGAATTTTGGCGTGTCAAAAGTTTCGAGTGATTCTGGTGCTTCAATGAGTTCCAAGGGCTCGCCCACGAGTTCTTCAATTCGCTCAAGCGCATATCTTTCTGCTGGATCGTTCAGCGTTAATGCAGTACCATTGCGAAACGCACGTCCCGTCCTTCCAATGCGGTGCACATATTCGTGCGGATCTCTTGGAACGGATGCATTGATGACCATTTCGGTTTCGGGTACATCAATGCCTCGGCTGGCAACATCCGTCGACACAAGCACCCGCACGGCTCCTGATCTGAAATCTTCCATTGCATTGATCCGTGAGTTCTGTCCTTTGTTGCTATGAATTGTTCGGATTTCAAAGTCAAACGATCGCTGCAAATATTTGGCAAGACTTTCTGCTTCCTCTTTTTTGCGGGCGAAAATGAGCATGCGCTTCTCACCCAAATGATGCGTAATCCACCATTCGATGAAAGCAATTTTTGTTCGTTGGTTGGGCAATTCTAATTTCAATTGCCGAACTGTTGCAACGGGAGTTGACTCAGGTGTAACCTCGATGCGGGTGGGCCAAAGAAGAAATTCATCAGCGAGTCGCTCAACTCGATTGGGAAAGGTTGCGGAGAACAACATGTTTTGCCGCTTATTTGGAATAATCTCTTGAATTTGCCGCAATTGAGGCATAAACCCCATGTCCATCATTCGATCTGCCTCATCCAATACGAGGTGTTTGATCCGTTTTGTGGCTAGATGACCGTGACTGTAAAGCTCGATAAACCTTCCCGGTGTGCAAATGATGAGATCACAACCAGCTTGAAGTCGTTCAATTTGGACCTTCGGTCCGATGCCCCCGTAAATTGCTTGAATTCTGAGGTCAGTGTACGATGCAAACTTGAGCGCTTCAGCGTGAATTTGTAGAGCTAATTCCTTGGTTGGTGCTACTACAAGTGCGCGAGGTTCAGTGTGTTGAGCATACTTTAGGTGTTGGAGCAACGGCAACAAAAATGCAGCCGTTTTGCCTGTTCCTGTTTGCGCGATGCCAATGACATCTTGTCCCGAACGCAGCGCAGGAATTGCCTTGATTTGGATGGGTGACGGCTTGTCATATCCAGCGTCTTCGACGGCGTTTAGGAATTGCCTTGTCAGCTTCAGATCTGTAAATGTCATGTGCCAAATTTAGGTTGACTAAATTGCGCCCGAAAGATGGAGGACAAATTTGCTCATATGAGGCCTTTCGCAAAAGAGGAAGTTCCAGCAGCCGTGCGGACTTTTCTCAATGCATTGGACTGGAAGGCTCAACTTTCTCCTTTTTTAGGAGAAGCCGACTCTGCGGAACTAATTGATGGCATTTCTTCCATAGAGAGCGTTGAGGAGTTCCAGTCTAGAGTTTCCAAGCCTTTTGTGCAAAAAGTGCTTGACATTACAGCCGATGAGGTTACTTTTTCTTTCCCTGAATCCTTTGATTCTCATGGGGCATTGTTGATTTCGAACCATAGGGATATCGTTTTAGATCCTTCGTTGATCAATATGGGACTTCTTTCTCTTGATCATCCAACGACACAAATTGGAATTGGAAGCAACTTGTTAGAGACTTCGTGGGTTGAAGCCCTCGTGCGTTTGAATAAAAGTTTTATTGTGAGTAGAGGAGGTACGCCACGGGAACAGCTCATGAGTAGCGCTGAGGTTGCTTCTTACGCTCGCCATGTTATTCTCAATCAACGTTCGAGTTTGTGGTTAGCGCATCGTGAAGGAAGGGCCAAAGATGGGAACGATCGTACTTCGCCTGCGCTCATTCGGATGCTTGTGAATCAAAAAGATGGTGATGATTGGAATGCCATGAGGGTGCATCCAGTGAGTTTGAGTTATGAATGGGATCCTTGTGATGGAATGAAAGTCAGGGAGTTATTGCTTCAAGAATTGAATGATGGATCTTACGAAAAGAAGGCAGGCGAGGATGAACGAAGCATGAAGCAAGGACTTTTTGGCTTCAAAGGATCTGTGCATGTTGCATTTTGTGAACCTTTGAACTGGAAAGCACCACCTGAGAGCATGCGACCAGCTGTGCATATGGCCAATTTGATGGATCAGAGTATTCACGCAGCGATGAAGGAGTGGCCAGCGCAACATTGGGCGGCGTCGCAGTTGCTTGAAGCAACGAATGCGCTCCCTGTGCAATGGCCAACAGATTGGAGGCCAGACGAGGTGTCAAATGAAATAAGTGAACGCTGCGAAAAACGGCTCAAGTCAATCGTTGGTTCTATGCGAGATTTGCCCTTTTCAACGGAACAGATTCGAATGAAATGGTGTCAAATAACAGCCACCCCGCTATTGAATCATGCTTGTGCAGTAGAAGAGGCCGTTGCCTGAGGATGAAGGATTAGCCTTTGAAAGCTCGAGAAATCTCCGCGCAAACGATGGATCCAGCTACGCCGGCATTGAGCGATTCTGCTCTTCCTGCCCGAGGAATGGTGATTTTTTCGTGCGAGACATCCAGTGCCTTCTGCAGACCATGGCTTTCCGAACCGACCCAAATCAATCCAGGTTCCCAATTGATGCCGTAAAAGGACTCGCCATCCATGTCCATGGCGTAGTTTTTCAGATGTTTTTGCGCCTCTTTTAGGTCTTCGGACCAAGGCAAGATCGCGACTTTAAAAATGGAGCCCATAGATGCCTGCACACATTTAATTGACCAGGCGTCAGTGGTTTTTTCCGTGACAAAGATTGCTTTCATTCCAAACCAGTCGGCAGAACGAATGAGCGTTCCTAGATTTCCGGGGTCTTGTATTCCATCAGCAACAAGGGCAAAGGGAAATTTGCTTTGCTGCATTTTATCCAATGAAGATTCAACGTCTGTTTCAGGGATCTTGGAAACGGCTAAGATTCCTGGTGGCGTTTTCATTTGTGAAATACGCTCCATCGATTTTGAACTCACTGCAATTGAAATATCGCTAAGTTGCTCGGGAACATGTTCCTCCAGGTCTTGTGTATAGTAAATTTGCTCTACATCAATAGGGCTCGACGCCAACTCAGCAATGTTTTTCACTCCCTCTGTTACGAATTGTTTTAGCGCTTCGCGCTCGCTTCGTTTACTCAGGGATTTGATTCTTAAGATGTCTTCGCGGATCATGGTGACTGTTTCGGTTCGGCGAAGGTATGCATATCCCCTAGCTGTTCTGCTCATCGCATCGGTTGGATGTTCACCACTGCGTCAGATGAATAATGATGATGTGTTTTTGGCAAAGCAAGAAATTAAGTTGCCGGATAACCTGAATAAGGCCATCGAAATTGATGCGTTTTCATCTGGATTCCGGATTGCTCCGAACACGAATTTTTTGGGCATTCGCATTCCAATGCGATTGCATGGGCTAATCAGAAGGAATGCGCTCGAGACAACAATTGCGAATAGAGAACAAAATGGAAGATCCGAAGGAGGTATTCGCTGGTGGCTTTCGGAGCGAATTGGAGAAGCTCCCGCTCGATTCGATTCGGCATTGATTGATCGAACCGCGCTCAACATTGAATTTATTTGCAAGCAAATGGGATACCTGGATGCTACATGCATCGCCACTACTGATCTCTCGAGGCATAGAATCGCACGAGTAGTGTATGACCTTGCCCCTGGAATGCTCTGGACGTTGGGAAGTGTTTCCTGGTCGGATACAAATGCTAATTTATCTCGCTATCCATGGCGCTCGAATACGTTGATGCAAAAGGGAGATGCTTTCGCTGTCGACGTATTGGAGGCCGAGCGCAATCGCATCGCACGAGACCTGCGAAACTTGGGTTTTGCCTCAATTCAAGCTTCGCATGTGAATTTTTTGGCTGACACGTTGTTTCTACGTGATGATCGTCAAGTTCGAGTGGAAATCGAGATTTCGCCGGATGGAAAATTGAGCGACGGACAGCCTAAGCGGCACAAGCAGGCGCGCTTTGGAGAAGTCACTTGGTCCTTTGATGGCGAAGGGCAAGATTCTCTTTTGGATCCTGATGTGGTAAGTTTTTTGATGTCGATTGAGAAGAACATGCGTTTCAACGAGAAGGTGCTCCATGACACGCAACTTCGGCTCACGGAGCTTCCTTGCATTTCCCGTGTTGACATCCCCGGTGCATTCAACGGGATCGAAAGTGATGAATTGGTTTACGACGTTAACGTGATTCTTCACTCGGCAAAACGATTCGGAATGACTACGGCGATCGATATGACACGCACCGATGCGAGGTATGGTCCGATTCTAAGCTGGTCATTGATGGATCGCTTGGCCAGGAGACGTGGTGACGAATGGGATGTGCATGTTTCCGGGGGATTGACGTCTACACGGCCTTTTAGTTATTCCAACGCTTACTTGGTACCCAACAGTGCAACATGGTCGGTTGAAGCGCATTACTCTGCACTTGGAATTCCACCGCTCGCGCTGACGAGTTTGCGCCCATCAAATCGAGCGCGAACAGACTTTGCTTTCAATTGGGCCCGGGAAAACAGACCTGAATATGCCCAGAACTCTCTGATATTAAAATGGGGATTCCATTTCATCGAAAATCCCCGCCGCATGAGTGAGATCCGGGTGGATATTTTGGAATTAAGAAGGACAAAGATTGAGAATGAAAAGAATTTTCAGGGTTGGTTGGATGCGCAATTGAATCCTTTTCTTACTGCGCGTTTTCAAGACTATGCATCTCTTTTGTCTCGTGTGGATTGGCGATCGGATTGGTCGGTATCTCGACGCCTTTCGGGAACATTTAGGATTCAGGCGGAATGGACGGGTTGGGCATTGAAAAGATTGGCCAATGCTTGGGAATGGGAAACCAATGAAGCAGGTCAGCGGCTGCTCGGTAATATTCCGTTTGCGCACTATTTTCGGACAGAGGCAGAGTGGATATGGAAGCTGGACCGTAGAAAAAGAAACGGATTTTCATGGCACGGAAGGGCACGAGGCGGCTGGGCAGTAAATGGATCCAACTTCAATGGCATACCATTTGATCGCTCATTTTTTGCTGGGGGAGCAAACGGGCTGCGGGGTTGGAACGCAAGAGACCTTGGCCCTGGTTTTGGTAATCCAGAAAACTTTGAAGGAGGCTTTATTGCTGGTTTGGGCGACTTGCAAGGGGAGTGCTCTCTTGAAGCACGGAAGTCAATGACTCAGGTGTTGGAGATGGCTTTATTTACTGACGTGGGAAACGTCTGGCTTCAAAAGGCTGGTTCCGTTGCTTCCAATGAGGCATTGGACTTTGACTTTAAGTCGCTGGCATGGGGAGCAGGAGTGGGCATGCGATTGGACTTTGAGTTCTTTGTGTTCCGATTGGACGGATCGCTTCGGCTTCATGATCCCACACGTCCGGATGGATCGCGCTGGATATCGACAGAACGATTGGATGGTGCATTGCACTTGGGCATTGGTTATCCTTTTTGAGCGTCTGTTACGAGAATGCATCTAACTTAGCCGAGAAATTTGATACACCATGGGATGGTTTAAGCGAATACAAGACGGGATCACTACTAAGAGCACGGACAAAAAGGAGATCCCGGAAGGAGCCTGGCACCAATGTTCTAATTGCAAAACTGTCGTGACGTCGCAGCAGCATGCGGATCGATTGCATGTCTGCAACTACTGCGGACATCATGATAGAATAGGCAGTGAAGAATATTTTGCGCTTCTTTTTGATGAAGGCAAGTACCGCGAAATAGCGCCAAAGATTGCCAGCGAAGACCCGTTATTATTCAGCGATACGAAAACGTATGCAAGTCGGCTTGAGGCTGCTAAAAAGAAAACCGGTTTGACGGATGCGTTGCGAACAGCAGCAGGAGATCTTAATGGTGTCGCTGTTGTCATCAGCTGCATGGACTTCCAATTTATCGGTGGATCTATGGGAAGTGTAGTCGGTGAGAAAATTGCCCGTGGCATAGACCTGGCATTAAAGAAGGGATGTCCTTTTATTTGCATCAGCAAGTCTGGAGGTGCTCGGATGATGGAGGCAGGACTAAGCTTGATGCAAATGGCAAAGACGAGTGCCAAATTATCCTTGCTTGCAAAAGCTGGATTGCCATATATCTCTTTATTGACAGATCCTACGACTGGCGGAGTCACAGCTTCATTTGCGATGTTGGGTGACATTAATATTGCAGAGCCCAATGCGTTGATCGGATTTGCAGGGCCACGTGTGGTTAAGGAGACCATTGGAAAGGATTTGCCGGAAGGTTTTCAGCGATCAGAGTTTTTGCTTGAGCATGGTTTTTTGGATGCAATTGTTGAACGTAAAAATTTGAAAGACCAAATAGCATTCAATCTCAAGGCGATGTACGATGCCCCAGAGATAGCTCGGTCTTGATATTTGATTTTCAAATGGAAATCAAGTGCGAGGATAAAACTTGATGTTGCGTTGTTAACCAACGAGAGAAGGACTATCTTCGCGGAATTATTAACATCACGAACATCTAAATGATTTCGACATGTACTACTTAGAAGCAGACAAAAAGAAAGAGTTTTTTGCCGAATTTGGAGCAAACGACAAGGACACAGGCAGTTCAGAAGCACAGATTGCCATGTTCTCTTACCGAATCGCTCACCTTACGGAGCATTTGAAGAAAAACCGAAAAGATTTTCACACCCAACGTTCATTGATTATGCTTGTTGGAAAGCGACGTAAGTTGCTGGATTATCTCTCTACAAAGGACATCACACGATACCGTGAGATTGTATCCAAACTCGGTTTACGTCGATAATTATGAAATTATGAAAACGAGAGAGGCAATCGGTTGTATACCATTGCCTTTTTCGTTTTTTTTTTACGCCCAGGCTCATTGGAGCCTGGAGCAAATGATGCACATATAGAAAGATGAATTATACGGTACACAACCAAACCATTGATCTCGGCAACGGGCGTGAGATCACACTCGAAACTGGAAAGCTTGCAAAGCAAGCGCACGGATCTGTCGTCGTACGATGCGGTGACACAATGCTGCTAGCGACAGCAGTTTCTTCGCATGAAGTGCGTGAGGACATGGACTTTTTACCACTTACGGTAGATTACCGCGAGAAATATGCAGCGGCAGGACGTTTCCCAGGTGGATTCTTCAAGCGTGAAGCACGTCCATCGGATACGGAAGTTCTAGTTATGCGATTGGTGGATCGCGCATTGCGGCCCACATTTCCGTCAGATTATCACGCGGGAACGCAAGTGATGATTCAATTGATGTCGTCTGACGCTGAAGTATTGCCGGATAGCCTCGCAGGTTTGGCTGCTTCTGCTTGTTTGGCAGTAAGTGATATCCCTTTTGACGGTCCGATATCAGAAGTGCGAGTAGCACGAATCAACGGTGTGTTCGTTATCAATCCTCAGCGCACAGAACTCGAGAGTGCAGATATGGATATGATGGTTGCCGGAAGCATGGACAGCATTGTCATGGTAGAGGGTGAAATGTCTGAGGTGAGTGAAGACGAAATGGTTGACGCCATCGAAGCGGCTCACAAGGCAATACAAGCGCAATGTGAAGCGCAAATAGCTTTGGCGAAAAGCACGGGTCACTATGGCGTTCAGCGTGAATATTCCCATGAAAACCATGACGAAGATTTGCGTTCACGTGTAAACGCTGCATTGACCGATGCGTTTTACAAAGCTGCTCAAGACGGAAAAACGAAGGAAGAGCGAAAAGCCTCATTCAAATCCTTGAAAGATTCGTTCATGGAAACTCTCACTTCAGAAGAGCGAAGCGAGAAGGCTTTCATGCTGCGTCAGTACATTAGCGCTGTTCAGAAGAAAGCTATTCGGGATTTGTTGCTCAATGAAAACACTCGATTGGACGGACGAAAGCCAACCGATATTCGCGCGATTTGGACAGAAGTGGATTACCTGCCAGGTACTCACGGGAGTTCAATTTTCACACGTGGTGAGACACAGTCATTGACAACTCTTACACTTGGGACAAAATTAGATGAGCAATTGATCGACGGTGCTTTGATTCGAAAGACTGAGAAATTCTTATTGCATTACAACTTTCCTCCGTTTTCAACTGGAGAAGAGCGTCCATTGCGTGGGACAAGTCGAAGAGAGGTGGGACACGGCAACCTTGCGCTGCGCGCTCTGAAGCCAATTCTTCCTCCGGTTGACGAGTGCCCATACACTATCCGATTGGTAAGTGAGATTTTGGAATCCAATGGTTCATCTTCAATGGCTACAGTTTGCGCAGGCACACTGGCGCTGATGGATGGCGGCATTCCAATCAAGGCACCTGTATCTGGAATTGCCATGGGTTTGATTACAGATAAGGACTCTGGCAAATATGTTGTTCTCTCTGATATCTTAGGTGATGAAGATCACCTTGGCGATATGGACTTCAAAGTCACTGGAACGGAGAAGGGTATTACTGCTTGTCAGATGGATATCAAGATCAAAGGTTTGAGTTTCCAACAATTGCGCGAAGCTCTGGAACAGGCTCGAGAAGGTCGTCATCATGTTCGCCGTGAAATGCTTCACAGCCTTTCGGAGCCTCGAGCAGATTACAAAGATCACGCCCCTCGTATTGTTGCCTTACAAGTTCCTGGTGAATCTATTGGTCCTATCATTGGCCCAGGGGGTAAGATCATCCAAGAAATTCAGGCGGATACCGAAACGGTTATCAGTATTGAAGACGTTGATGGAAAGGGAATTGTAGAAATTTCAGCATCCAATAAATCTGCCATTGAAGCGGCTGTTGCGAAAATTAAAGCGATTGCTTTCCCTCCGACCGTTTCAATCGGTGAAGAGTATGAAGGAAAGGTCAAAAGCATTATGCCATACGGCGCATTTGTTGAAATAATTCCAGGGCAAGATGGTTTGCTCCATGTTTCAGAATTGGATTGGAATCGGGTTGATCGCGTTGAAGATATCCTGAAAGAAGGTGAAGTAGTCAAGTTCAAAGTTGTTGGACGTGATGACAAAACCGGAAAGATTAAGTTGAGTAGAAAGGTGTTGATGCCAAAACCCGAAGGATATGTTGAGCGTCCAGAACGCTCTCGTGGAGATCGTGGAGATCGAGACCGAGGAGGGCGTGGAGATCGAGACCGAGGGGCGCGTAGCGACCGAGGCCGAGATCGTGGGCCAAGACGCGAAGAAGGTTCATCTTCGGATTCGGAGTAACCTGTTCGAGGCTTAGAGTAGATATTAGAAGCTTACGTAGAATTGATTAAAAAGGCATCCAATAAATGAGGCAGCTTAAAATTACAAAGCAGGTAACCAACCGTGAGACCGCGTCGTTGGATAAATACCTTCAAGAAATTGGACGAGTTGATTTGATCACCGCTGAGGAAGAGGTCGAATTAGCGCGAAGGATTAAAAAGGGCGATCAAGTTGCTCTTGAGAAACTTACCAAAGCCAATCTTCGTTTTGTGGTTTCCGTATCTAAGCAATATCAAAATCAGGGGCTTTCGTTGCCAGACTTGATCAATGAGGGGAACTTGGGTTTGATCAAGGCTGCGCAGCGTTTTGATGAAACGCGAGGTTTTAAATTCATTTCTTATGCGGTTTGGTGGATTCGTCAGAGCATCTTGCAAGCATTGGCAGAGCAAAGTCGAATTGTTCGTCTGCCATTGAATAAGATTGGTTCGATCAACAAAATCAACAAGGCGTTTGCTCGTTTGGAACAAGAATTTGAGCGGCCTCCAACGGCAGCTGAATTGGCCGAGACGCTGGACATGACATTGGACGAGGTGAAGCAGAGCATGAAGAATGCAGGGCGGCACGTCTCCATGGACGCTCCTTTGAAGGATGGTGATGAGTCCTCAAGCAACATGTATGATGTGATGCGAACGGGGGATACTCCAGCGCCTGACACGGATTTGATGACGGAATCGTTGCGAAAGGAAATTGAACGATCTCTGCGCACGTTAACTCCTCGGGAAGGGGATGTTATCCGACTTTACTTCGGTTTGAATGGTGAGCACCCGATGACACTCGAAGAAATTGGTGAGCGCTTTGATTTGACCCGCGAGCGTGTTAGACAGATCAAAGAGAAGGCTATCCGAAGACTGAAGCATACAAGTAGAAGCCGTATTCTGAAAAGTTATTTGGGGTAAGTTTCGTTGTATTGTATTTAAAAAAAGCCATGCATCCTTCCGGGAGCATGGCTTTTTTTGACTTAAGTGATGGTCCTTCGATGCCTTCAATACTGGATGTACAATTCTTCAATCCTATTTTCGTTTTGAATGCAAACTGTAGCATCTTTGAACGGACTTTGTTCCTTACTACCAATGGAAATGGAATTTTTGTTTTTAACTCGGAATAGATTGGCAATTGCCGTTGCCGGATTGCTTTTTGCCTCGGCTCTTGCCATGGTTTCGGGGTGCGGAAAAGTCACGTATTCTGACGATTCGAGTTTGTCATTGCAGTTTTCAGCGGATACGATTCTTTTTGACACGGTGTTTGCAACAGTGGGCTCCGTTACGCTCCCTCTAAAGGTTTATAACCCTAATGGGAGTGCTGTATTAATTGACGAGATCTTCTTAGAAGGAGGTGAGGAATCTGCCTTTCGTATCAACGTTGACGGAGCGGTAGGTCCATCCGTCGACAATTGGCCAATCCTTGCAGAGGATAGTCTTTGGATTTTCATTGAGGTTACTGTAGACCCAACCATGGGCAGCTTGCCATTTGTGATTGAAGATTGCATTCAATTCGTGACCAATGGGAATCAACAAAAGGTGACTTTGGCCGCTTGGGGTCAAAACGCATATTTTCATGGAGGATTGGGAGAGATCAATGCCCTGCCCTCTTGTGAGGAAACATGGGCGGCAGACTTGCCCCATGTTATTTATGGAATTGTCGAAGTAGAACCCGGCTGTTCCTTGACCATTTTGCCGGGAACCCAAGTTCATGTGCACGATGGTGGAGGATTGCTTGTGTATCAGTCAACCCTCAATATCGCCGGTCAATTGGGGGAGGAGGTTGTTTTTCAAGGTGATCGGTTGGATGAAGGGTACGAGGATTATGCGGGACAGTGGGGGATTGAATTGAGTTTTGAATTTGAAACGGAATACGGTGTGGAAGAAGTCACTGCTCAACGCGGTGGAATCTGGCTTTTTGGAGGCGTTAATTGTGAAATACGGCATGCGATATTAAAGAATGGAACCATAGGCTTGCAGGTGGATACTGCTGGAACTTCTTCGGCAGCCGCTCTTACTATTCAAAACACGCAAATTCATAACATGAGTGCCATAGGCTTGCTAGCGCAAGGCGCGACAATTGATGGGTATAACAACCTTTTTTACGATTGTGGTCAAACGACAGCCGCATTTACGCTTGGCGGCACTTACCGCTTGGACCATTGTTCCTTTGTGAACTATTGGTCTCAGGGGGTCCGTCAGGCTCCATCCGTGCTGATAACAGATTGGTACGAGGATATCAACGGTCAGATTCAACAACGTTCTCTTGCTGGAAGTATATTTAATAATTGTATTTTCTGGGGAAATAACTATGCATTAACTGATTTTGACGAGCTCGTGGTGAGTATTTTAAATCCACCTGTGGATCCTATTATAAGGCATTCCGCAATTGATGTGGACGACGAAGAATTTCCTCAAGCGATTTTAGAGAACTGCACGCAGGATCAGGTTCCTCCTTTTGTTTCTGTGACCTCGCGTGACTTCCACATCGATTCCAATAATTCGCTTTGGGACGGTTCTTTTAGTCAATTTTCGATTCCCGTTGATTTAGATGGAAACCCACGAATTATCGGTAACCCTGATAAAGGGTGTTATGAAAGGCAATTCTAACGCCAAAGCTCCGTAACCTTTTTGATTTAAGTTTCGTATTGGGTCACAATGATGACTACCGGTATACTCGATGCGTTAATGCGATTATTCGCACTCTTTGCTGCTGGAAGAAGCGCAAGGGAGGCAATGCTCGGGCGTCAGGCAGCAAGTCGTTACTTGTTAGGACGGCTATCGCGGCTCGTTACAGAGGATTACCTCAAGCGTTACGACGAAGCACTTGTGAAGTTTAACCGGAAGATGCCTTCTTCTGTGGATGAGACTTTGGTCGCAAAACGTCGGTCCAAGCTTTCTGTGAAATTATTGGTTCTGTGCAATCAAATCAAAGGAGAGTTGACGTCCAAGGATCGATTGGTTGTTTTTACTCGATTGGCGGAACTGGCCAAAACGACAGGAACGATTGATGACTCTGATAGTTTTTTGAATGCGGTAGGTCAAGCATTGAATCTTCTTGATAGCGACCTGAGCAATGTAAAGAATTTGACAAAAATTGATTCTTTGGATGAAGCGCTCCCTTTTGAGATGGCAGGAGGGGCTATTTTTTCTGTTGAGATTAGTCCTGGACATGACGAGACTCCATTGCTTGTTTGTCGCACTTCGGTCGAGGACATGTTCTTCATCAAAGATCTTGAACGGGGTGATTTGCGTTTGAATGGTATTGGCGTCGCAACGGGATGTTGTTTGGCAATGACCCAAGGCAGCGTTGTGAAAGATTCAAATGGTCACTCATTGTTTTTTAGTGATGTACTTAAGCATGGATCTTTGCAAACTGCAGACAATGATCGCATCACATTTAGTGCGCTTGATATTGCTCATTTCTTCAAATATCCTGCTGAACCCGCTTTGCGACCAATGACCATTGAAGCTTCAGAAGGAGAGCTAATCGGTATCATGGGATCGAGTGGTTCGGGTAAATCTACTCTTCTTAATATTCTTAATGGATCTCAAGAGCCAACATTCGGAAAGGTTCTATTAAATGGTCGCTGCATTTATCGCCACTCGAATGCATCCACAGGTCTTATAGGTCACATTGCCCAAGATGACGTCTTGATCTCAGAACTATCGGTTCACGAAAATCTTCGCTTCAGCGCAGAATTGAGCTTGGGTGGCTGGCGGTCAGAGGACATCGATTCTCAAGTGAATCAAACGCTTAAAAACTTGGGCCTATGGGACATTCGTCATCTGCGTGTGGGTTCCGTTATGGACAAAACAATTTCTGGTGGTCAGCGCAAGCGTTTGAACATTGCTTTGGAACTGATACGTGAACCTTCCGTACTTTTTGTTGATGAGCCTACCAGTGGTTTGTCTAGCCGCGACAGTGAGCAAATCATGGATTTGTTAAAGGAATTGGCCTTGCGTGGTAAGTTGATTTTTGTGGTCATTCATCAACCTAGTTCAGATATTTTTAAGCTATTTGATCGATTGCTTTTACTTGATTCTGGAGGTTATCCAGTATTTCAAGGGAATCCGTTGCAGAGTCTTGCTTATTTCAAGCAATTGTCCAACCAGGTTCAGTCCACAGATTTGGTCTGTAGGGATTGCGGAACAGTGAATCCGGAATCAATTTTCGAGATCATTGAATCGTGTATGGTTGATGAGTACGGTCAAGTCACAGAGAACCGACGGGTTTCACCGGAAGAATGGTTTGACTTTTACAATGTCCTTATCAGCAATGGAGTGGAGGTGAATGAGCCAATTGTAGAGATGCCCGTTTCCTTGCAAGCTCCGGCTTGGTGGAAACAGTGGAGTGTTTATTGGCGCCGTGACTTTAAAGCGAAACGAAGCAATCGGCAATATGTCCTTATGAATCTGTTACAGGCTCCATTATTGGCTCTGTTTTTGGCAACGTTTACGCGATTTCAAGATGGAGGAGCAGCTTACTCTTATCGTTTGAGTGAAAACCTTCCACAGTTTCTATTTATTTCGGTAATTGTTTCATTGTTTTTAGGCCTCAGTTTTAGCGCTGAAGAAATTTTCAGGGACCGTCCGCTTCTCAAAAGAGAAAGGTTTTTAAAGCTCAATTGGAACGCATACTTGACTTCTAAAATAGCATTGATGTTTGGTCTTTCGGCTGTTCAAAGCTTTATGTATGCATCAATTTCGATTTTAATATTGGAGATACCAGATGCATTTGGAACGATGTTTTTGACCTTATTTAGCCTCAGTGCGTTTGCCAATTTATTGGGACTCAATTTGTCTTCGGCGATGCGCTCCGCTAAGACGATATACATTATGATTCCTTTGCTGATCATTCCTCAAATTATATTTGGAGGAGCCATCATTCGTTTTGACCGATTCAATCCTGCCTTTACCCAAGTTGATCGTGTCCCTTGGATCGGAAATCTCATGGCTTCGAGGTGGGGGTTTGAAGGCATTGCCGTGGATTTAGCTCGCAACAACAAAGCGGATTCTCCCTTTATGGCCTGTGAAGACGAATTGGAGAGGTCTGCTTGGCGACGTGATTTTTGGTACAAATCCTTTCTAGATCTCAAGGATTCTAAATTGCGCAATGAAGAGTTTCACTCGGCAAAAATGGAGCTGGCTTCTTGGGGGTACGAAACGGATTCAATAGCAACTCCAAGTGAGTTAAGGGAAGCATTTAAGGCCTCATACAAATTTGCATTTCAAACACGCGATTCCATACGGCGAGCAATGTCTCAAGAGGTGGATTTAAAAGAGCTTAAGGACGAGTACCATAATGCAGCCTTGCATTCGTGGGTCATGCAAACAGATCGAACACGCCGGGTTTCTTTGACTGACCGCGGCTTGGTACAGGAAACGTCATTTATCCATCAGTTGCCCATGGGGCGACAGGCGTGGGACGCACCGTTTTATGCACCGATAAAGCAATTTGCTAGCGTGGAGATGAGCACTACAGTATTTAACCGGTTGGTTTTATGGACCATGGTACTTCTGATGTATATGGCCTTGGCGAATCGTATTCCAGAGCGACTCGGATGGGGCAGATCGATGGAATAATTCCTAGGCTGTCGTCGCAATCAATCGGAAAGGAATGTCAATGATCGCATCATAGTCTTCACCTGCTTCGAGCATGTCTTCGTCTTCTTCCTCGTAATACCAGTCAACACTTGCTTGAGGCGCAACTTTTTCAATGCGCTTAAACAAATCCATTAGGCATTTGCTGCTACTTGTATTGAAATACTCAAGCTTGACCGAGATGGCCACGCTACTCTCACTTTCTCCAACATTTGATTCTACCCATTCAAGCAATGGTTTGTAAAAATCAATCGAGTTTTCTGGAATTGAACGTCCTTTTAAGGACATCGAGATCGGATTTTTTGAAAATTTTACCTCCGGCGTTTTCGCCGTCATTTCAAGTAATATTTCGCTCATTTCAATTCTAGTTTTGTGATAAAAACAACACGCCTTTCAAAGTCATTATAACTAGTAAACTCAACATAAACTTGTCCCAGACTTTTTCGGATCAGTTCATTTAGACCGACGCCGCCTCCACCATGTTCGCTTCGCTCCTGATGGGCAATCTTATCCCTTTGCATCGTTCTCAATAGATCGGGGTGGGCAGCGCTCAATGCATTGAGCGTTTGTTGCAAGTAACTTTCCTGTTCAGAGGTGATCGCATTTTCCGATCGAATCCACCAGGTTGATGAGTGATTCGTTACCACTTCAAATGAAATGCTTTCATGTGGCGATTGTGCGTGGTGGTGTAAGTTTTGGAGGATTTCAATAGCAACGCGAAGAATGCGTTTTTTTTGCAATGACTCGGCCTTCAATTCATTTAGTCGATGCTCCATCCATTCTAAAACGAAGGCCGTTGTGGACTCTTGAACATTCCCACGCCAAAGAAACTCCAGAGCCTTTGCTTGCCCAGCGTCCAAATTATACGCCGCACGTAAATCGCGTGGACCTATTTCGGTTGGGTTTGCAACAGACATGACTCAAAGTAACGAGATAGATACGAACTTAGCGGTGAAGATTGAATGAGTAATGAATAAATACATGTGGAAAAACGATCCGGACTGGTTCAAGCAGTGGTTCAATACAAGAGAATATCATTTGCTTTACGGCCATCGTTCTCAGGAAGAGGCAAGTGGTTTTATTCGTCGGCTTTCAGAGCAATCAATTTTAGCTTCTTCGAATCAAACAATTATGGATATTGGGTGCGGTGAGGGACGACATGCGGCTTCAATGGCGGCTGAAGGCCACCACGTTACTGGATTGGATTTGAGCAGCAACAGTATCCAAGCGGCAAAGCAGCTCCATGTTGATTATTCTTCTTCGTTGCGATTCGTATGTGGTGACATGCGTGAGATTGATACGCTCTTTCAGCCTTCTTCATTTGATGTGGTGACGATGATGTTCACGAGCTTTGGTTACTTTGAAACAGAAGAGGAACATTTGCGAACGCTAGAGGCGATTCGAACGGTGCTGAGAAAAGATGGAACTTTTGTGTTGGATTTTTTAAATCTTGAGCAGGTTCAAACGGATTTAGTGTCGCATGAACGCATTCGAAAGGGTGAAGTGGATTTTGAAATTAACCGACGAATCGCTGATGGTTGGATAGAGAAATCAATTCAATTTGAGGATATTACCGGGACAAAGCAGCTGCACGTTGAACGGGTCAGAGCGTTTTCTACTGAATACCTAAGGGTGATGCTTCATTCAGCGGGTTTTGAATTTGATGAAGTTTTCGGAGATTATGACTTGATTCCTTTGGTCAAGAGCAGTCCTCGCTGTATCATTGTTGCCCAATAAATTTCTATGTGGATCGCCAGTTTAATATTGTTTTTCATTGCTATTGCTGGAGCGGCAATTTATGACCGCTTTGGGTCACTGCTTCGCAGTCACCTCAACCTTATCTTGGCTTTTGGTGGAGCGTTTCTAATCGGCATTATTTTCAATCACCTGGTGCCAGAGGCCTATGCGCTCAATCCCAACGCTGGTTATATTGTAGTCCTGGGCTTTCTGTTGCAAGGCATGCTCGAGTATTTGTCTCAGGGCATAGAGCATGGGCATCATCATGAATCGGATAGTCCCTCCGGGAAAATGCCTTGGGCCATGTACATTAGTTTGTGCTTGCATGCGTTTATTGAATCCATGCCTCTTAGTGGTGATGGCCATGGTGCGCATGAACATGCGCACCACGATCACACCGGACATGTGCATTTGACAGGAATGGAAACAGTAGATGCGACATTGTTGTTGGGATTGATTTTACACAAGTTTCCGGTGGCGTTGGTTTTGATGGGGCTATTGGATGCGTTTGGTGTTAAACGTTCTTCGCAATGGCTCGCTCTCGCATTCTTCGGGTTGACTCCTATGCTCGGCATGCTTCTGTATGATTTAATCTTGCATGCGGGTGGAACTGTTGCCGAATTGTTGCCTCAATACGCTGGTGGTTTGCTCATCGGTATTTTGCTTCATATTAGCACGACGATTTTATTCGAGACAGGAGACGGGCACCGCTTCAATCGTAACAAGATGGCAGTCACCATTGGCGGGCTGGCATTGGCCTTTGTTGTAACTGGCTAATGCTTTGGTGTTTTTGTCGATGTTTTGAAACTATTTATCGATAAATATCGTAGAGGAGAGAACTTACTCTCTGCTATGAAACACTACCGCATCCACATCGACATTAATAAGTTCGAACAGATTTATATGCACCGACATAAGTTCGAAGTGAACTTGTTTGAATATTGCCTCAATTGAGGCTTTTTTTTTGCTCAGACTTCTAAAGCAAAAAGATCTACAGCGATACTCATAGCATGTTCCCAAGCCCTGCTGTCTTTGATTTCCCAGATTTTTTTCTCCTCGAAAAAAGCGATTATTTGCTCAGTAGGAATATTTCCTACAAGTTCATCTTGCGCCATGGGACAGCCGCCAATGCCTCTCAGAGCTCCATCAAATCTTCGGCAACCCGCGTCGTAAGCTGCATGTAGTTTAGAATGCACCTCATGTGGATTTGCATGAAGATGAGCCCCAAAATGTATTTCCTGAAAATTTGGTATTGCTGTATAAAATGCAGCAGATATCATTTCAGGATTAGCCGTTCCAACGGTATCGCTCAGCGCCACGACATTGGGCTGAACGCGTTCGTTCAGATCGCCGATGAAGTCTGCCAATATCTGTGGGCTCCATTCTTCACCATAAGGGTTGCCAAACCCCATGCTCAAATAAACGATGAGGCTCTGGCCCTTGCCTGTGGAGTGGTGCTTTATGCGATCAAGCCGTTTCCAAGCTTCATCTATACTTGTCCCTGTGTTTTTTTGTTGGAATGTTTCAGAAAGGCTTAGCGGAAAGCCTACGTCTGTAACACCGTTGACTTGGGCTGCATCAATAGCGCCTCGCTCATTGGCAACTACTGTCAGGATTCGCGTTACACGGTCCAATAGTCCTTCGTCGTGCAATCGGTTGATTACTTCACGTGTATCGGCCATTTGTGGAACAGCCCTGTGGGACACAAAGCTTCCCATATCGATACCATCGAAGCCAACGCCCAGTAAAGCCCTGTAGTAGCCTAGTTTATCCTCGGTTGATACAAACCGCGGCCATCCTTGGATAGCGTCCCTGGGACATTCAATCAATTCAACAGCATTCATGATGGAAAGATAAAGCAGGGAATTTCCTTTTTTGAAACCTTTTTCTGAGTCTAGACGTAATCATGCTCAAACGACTTATACCCTGAGATCATGGATTTGACATCTTTCAACCGACTCCCACTTGATGAAAAAACGAATTATATGTGGGACCACGGAATTTGCCTTGCACAGCGCATCGTAGAAAACCGTTACATCCTATGTATTTTCGACTTGAATGGATTTTATGTAGAAGCGATATACAGCCGCCGCAACAATCGTGTGAACGCGATTCTTCCTATCGCTGATTTGCCAGAATGGGAGGGATACGTCGACCAAGTGTTGACCAATCTACTGCACTTAAACTGACCCGTGGAACCTTTGCTTTCATAACTCAAGAACTTTAACGCTTTGGCGTTTGAGAACGCTGATTTATTCGCCTGTGTAACTTTCGTTGCATGGGCGTTTTGCTAATTGAAAAATGTCTTTTGCGACCACCATTAGGGGACGCTTATTTCCATTGAGTGAGTTCCTATTGATGAACTTGATGCAGGCACTTCGCGGCCCAATTCAGGCGCAATAAATCCCCATGGAGCCATAATCATTGACATGGCTGTGATTCGGATGAAGATGGCTTTTTTCTGATGTGGATACTCGATGAGCCATAACGCGCTGACGAAATATAAAGCACTCAATGCCAACCAGATCCAATGAGGACGATGCTCCATGTCAATGGCAAATGGAATTTGCTGTTGCAAACGGATCAATCCATCCAATTGAAAATTAATGAAGTCTGAGATGAGATTCGTACAATACCCGGCCACAGGATGCAAGGGCACGAATGCATGACTAAATCCCCAGATTGACAGCAATAGCCCAAGCGCCGCCATGGAGAGCTGTGCGACTATGTTGAAGGGCCAAAAGAGCAGTGGAAACAACTTGAATACTGGAATTGAAATAAATGATGTTCCCAGTTGCGCAATGATAGGCACGCCAATTCCACGATAAATGGTACTCCTGCGCCCAGATTCTGCTGTGATGCGTAAAAAGAGAAGAATTGCGAGTACAGCGGAGAAACTAAGCTGTGCGCCTGTATCGGAGGCCAGAACAGGATTCCAAAGAATTATTCCGGTCAAAGCGATGGACCAAATTTGAATACCGCTGATGGAAAATCGAATGCCCTTGCACAATGCATACATACTGATCATTGATGCCGCTCTTATTCCCGAAGAAGGCCATTTGCAAATGGCCACAAACATCCAAGCCAATGCTATTGAAATAATGGCTGCGGCAATGCGTACCAGTCGACGCTTGGAGTTTAAAAATAGCGCAGGAACGAAACAAATGAGTCCTACGTGGTAACCACTAACAGCAAGCAGATGGGCCACACCTGCATGCGAGAAGGTTTTCTTGATCGAGCGACTGAGCTTTGATTTATCTCCGGTAGTAATTGCGTAGAGAAACCCCCGAACATTTCCCGAAAAGGATGCGTCTAATTTGCGCTGAATTAGAAAACGAAATCGCCTCGGTAAACTTTTATCTAGGTCACGGCCTCGGATTGCATTCAGTAGTTTTTCTTGTGCTCTATAATGCTCCAATCGACTGAGAGATCCACTGATTCCCTTCGAGCCTTTCCACTTCGCTAAATTAAAAGTTCCGAGTGACTTGAATGGCTTTAGTGTTGCTAGAAATGGCTTTTGAAGCTCCGGTGGGTAGTCTTGTTTCCATTCGATAATTGTACCGAGCGGATGCTGAGGTGATGAGCAAAGACATTCGTACTTCACATCATCGGTACGCTGAGCAGATGTGCAAATCCATGTGGAGCAAATGGGAGAGTTAGAATGGGGGTAATGGCGCGAGTGCAATGCCATTCGTCCCAGTCCGAGAGCAAGAAAGAGCAATGTTCCGAAGAAAATTCCGGAGTGTTTCCAGCTGCCAACGATTCCAATAATTAGGAATACTGAAAGCGCCAGTAATGGATAATCATACAAGCGTATTCCCATGCCAAACAGCAGAGCAGGCGCAAATAAAGGAGCCTGTAGTTTGGAAATATTAGGAACGGGCCACGCGGATAAATATCCAACGCATCTCTGCGGTACAAACGGGCGATTTACAAGTGCAATGCCTTACTCAATGCTTTTTCTGCTGAGCGCCTGAAATGTCTGGCGCTTAAAAAGGAAATAATCAATCAAAATACTGCGGTGGTACCAGCCTGAATAATTGTGAGGCGAGCGCTGACCTTCGAGATTTTCAAGTTTGCAGGCCTCAATTTCAATGAGGCGCTTTTCACGCATGGAAGGCAAAGATTTCTTGAAATCTCGATGGGCTTTAAGAACAGCACCAAAAAGAGGTTTGGAACCTTCAGCGAGGAACTTGATTGCGGCGATGCCATCCAAGAGCATGCGGCGCAGTATCATTGGGTAAAGCGCCGACCGGTGGTGATTCTTCACCAGAAGAAACAGATTGTTTCTGAAATTCAAATACGACTTGAATGGACTGATTTTCTGTAGGGTTCCTCCTCCAAGGTGGAACACGTAGGATTCGCCGCATGCACCAATGCGGTGACCTCGATTTTTGAGACGCCAACACAAATCAATTTCTTCCATGTGCGCAAAGAAGTCGGAATCGAGCCCACCGACTGAATGGAAGGCCTCTGCCCGGATGAAAAGCGCTGCACCAGAAGCCCAAAATACTTCTCGATTCGACGAGTATTGGCCATTGTCTGTTTCGAACACTTCAAATATGCGGCCAGCACAGAATGTGTATCCATCTCTGTCAATAAACCCCCCTGCGGCGCCAGCATACTCGAGTAATTCAGGGTCGGAATCATTTCGTATAATCGGTTGACATGCTGAAAACCCCTCTTTTTCAATCATTCCAATTGCTGGCGGAATCCAATTGGGAGTGACTCGTACATCACTGTTCAGCAGGACGTAGTGCTCTGCATTGATTTGCCCAAGCCCTGCGTTGTAGCCTCCAGCAAACCCTAAGTTTTCGTGAAGTGTGATGACTTCAACCTGAGGATAAGTGGCTCGGCACCAAGCTACAGAATCGTCTGAGCTTCCATTGTCAATGACAGCAACGTGTGCATCGCCAGATGAGTATTCTACCACAGATGGCAAATAAGTTTGCAGGTGGTGCAGGCCATTCCAATTCAGGATGGCTACCACCGTGTGATATTTTTCAATGTTTGAATTCATCGAGGATTGAAGAATAAATCTTCAGGTTCTTCCCCGGAGAATGTATCCCTCCGTGGATTCAATCGATTTAACTGACTATCTGTTACACGCAGTCGATTCTCACGGTTGCGCAATTGATGCAGCCAATCTGAATTTTGTACTTCGCCTAGCATGTCTGAATGTAAAACGACAAAGCATTCGGCTACCATGTGGGGTGAGAAAAATAGAAACCGTTTGTTTGTGAAGGCACCCGCGCGATGGTAGTGCCAGATTTCATACGGATAATAGTCAGTTTCGTTGTGCCGCTTTACAATTGTGTTGGGTGGACCATAACGAAGGTAGGTGTAGCCCATGTCTGTTTCTGCTCCATGGCCATTCCTGCAAGCACCGTAGGAAGAATCAGCATATGCAATTGCCGTGGTGTAATCGCGCCACCCCATCTCGGGATTGACAGGATATTGCTCTTCCCAGAAGTGCATTAAAAATGCTTGCATTTGATTTACACTGGCAACATCCATAAAGCTTTCAATGGTATGTCGCTGCGAATCATCTGCTCGCGGATGATGATCATGGATATGTTGAAGCAATGCGACAGAGTCAGTAAAGGCTGTAAGAAAATGCGTTGTCGTTTCCATTCCATTCTGTGTCACTGGCGATGCTATTTGAACGTCCAATGGCAACCTGGTAGATGCGATCACTTGATTTTCCTTGGTAGCCGCTTGAATGACCAAACTTGACCCACTTTGCACGGCTAGCCCTGATGTTGGAATTGATGTGAAGAGGGGAATAATAGGTTGAGCCTTTTTCCTGAAATAGCGCTGCGTTCCAGGTTTTGTTTGCCCTTGCTCATTTTCAATCCAGCAGGTGATTAGGAAAAGGGAGTCTACCACATCTTGCACGCCATAGAGCTCCGCATAAAATTGCACGCGCTCTGCCTCAGAGCCTATTCGTCCTCCGACGACGGGAAGCATGTCAAATCCTGATCGAGATAATTGAGAGGGATTGTTGGGGTCAGATGGCGCGTAGGCTTCAATGATAAATGCATCAGACCAACGTGGAGAATCGGTCCTGGGTATAATTAAATCCAGCGATGAAGCAGTTGAAAAAGCGCCTGTCTCGGAAACATCGCTCAATTGAATATTCAATCTATAATTGCCCGGAGGCGCTTCCATGCGTTCTATGTGCATTTGTGTTCCAAATACAGCCTGAATCGAATCCATTTCTATTGGCCCCGAGATTACTGTCTTGGCATAGTTTACGATACCTTCGGATGTTTCGAGAGTCGCTTCCAATACGGCTGAAGTCTGCCAACCATCGGCGCTCAGCTGCGCTTCTAATTCATTGCTCTCAAATTCCAGTTGAATCTCAAAATATGGGGCATCTCCATTTTGAAACCTCAAAAGATCAATCCAGACCGCTTCGGCCTGCGCATGCAACATACTCGAAGAGGCGGCTGCAATCAAGAATAAGGGAGTGACGAATCTCAAGTATTTTAGAGGTGGTTCCATGGCTCAAAGTTATTCGCATTTTTTGCGTGTCCTTCTAAGTTTTGTACTTTTCAATAAGCTGGGGTATTCATTGCTCAACTTTGTTGGGTTTTCAGCCGAATAATGTTGCAGAAAAATGGCGTTTTCGATGTCACAGTGTTGCATTTATCGAAGTAATGCTTTGAGAAAGAGCTTTTTTCGCTAAAATCGAGGGAAATTTGAAAACTAAATGATTCATAGAAGTATTTCTCCCTGCATGTTTTTAGCATGTGTTGTTTTGCTGTTTCTTTTTGGGGCATACTCACCAGCACGAGCCACACATTTGGTAGGAGGAGAGTTAACCTATGAATACATCGGTCCCAATGCGCAAGGGGAAAATGAATTTGAGATTCATTGCTTCGTCTACCGCGACTGCAGCTCCAACAATACCAATGGAACAGATTTTGATAATATTGCATCGGTTGGGGTGTATCAAGGCAACACCTTGATCACGGTGGCGTCTGCTTTTTTGAATCCTACTTTTGTCACGGACATCATTCCCGAGAATCCGAACAATTGTGCTTTCTTGCCGGAAGATTTGTGCATTGAACGTGCGGAATACATTATTAGCGTTTCCCTTCCCGTTAGTCAGATCGATTACACAGTGGTGCACCAGCGTTGTTGTCGATCACCGGCAATTTTAAATTTGAACATACCGGAGGACCAAGGTTTTTCATTGGTTGCAACCATTCCAGGAGGTCTCACTTTGAATATTTCAAATTCAACTCCTGTCTTTAACGAATTGCCGCAGGCTTTCGTCTGCAGTAATTTTCCGTTTTCGGTTGACAACAGTGCAACAGATCCCGATGGGGACTCATTGAGTTATTCTGTAAGTCCGATCTACCTCGGTGGGACTCCTTTAAACCCCATCCCTAATCCTCCGACGGGACCACCGTTTAATGGGGTCAACTGGGCAGCTGGCTTTGCTCCTCAGGCTCCATTGGGAGCGGGGAGTGCCTTGATGATAGACCCGTCTACTGGTGTGCTGAGTGCTACACCCATGATTATTGGGAAATTTGCACTTGGAATCACAGTTACAGAGTGGAGAGATGGCCAGCCAATCGGATCAATATTGAGGGATTTTACAATGGATGTTGTGACATGCAACATTTTGTCGCCGGGGTATGACGCTCCTGAACCATGTACGGGTTTAACTGTCAATTTTGATCAATTCAACAATCCCAGCGATACGTACGTTTGGGATTTTGGGGCGAATGATACAGCAGAAGACCAGAGTTCAGAAGCCGAACCGTCTTATACCTACGCGGACCCAGGTATTTATGCAGTCAGTCTTTTTTTTGAAACAGGATCGTGCTCTGATTCTTTGTTCTATAACGTTGTAGCTCATGAGCCTTGGAATACAGATTTTGACGTTTCAAATTTGGTGTGCAACGAAGGCGGTTGGTTGGGTGAATTGAACTTGGATGATAGCAATTGGACATCTTACATTGATTGGAATTGGTCATTTGGCACAGATGCTATCCCTTCAACAGCATTGAATTATTCTCCAGACGAAGTCTGGTTTGTTGCCGGCGCCGATGTAAACGTCGTATTGGAATCTTCTGCGTTTACATGCGACGCTTCTTCGTCCTTTCTTGTTGAACTGCCAGACCTTCCAATGGCTGATTTTGAAATTGACTACGAACCTTGCAGCGGACTGGATGTTGCATTTGTGAACCTGTCCCCGGATACTGGTCCCTTTTCGTGGGATTTTGGCGGCGGTGCAGGTCTCCCCAATGACGGCATTAACGCTGCTTTTGCTTATCCAGCCTATGGCACGTACAACGTAATTCTTACGGCTGGTTTAGGAACGGAGTGCGCCGACGAGCAATCAATAGAAATTACTTTGTTGCCTGAATTCCCCTTCGATTCAACCTACATTGTGCAGCCGCTGTCACAATGCGATGATTCTGGATTTGTTTTGTTGCAGCACTCTGGTCAAGGTGCAGATGAGGTTACTTGGGACTTCCCCGGAATTCTGACTTCTTCTGATCTCACCTTGCAGGCCGAATTCCCGGGTTTAGGAGTTTACCCGGGTACGTTAACGTTGTACAATGAATCGTGCGATTTGATTGAGGTCATTAACGTTGTTGCTGACATTCCGTTACCCTTGCTCGGGGTGACCTATCAAATTCCCAATGTCATATCGCCTAACAATGATGGACGAAATGATTCGTTTTCGGCCTTTTTGGTAGGCGCGAATGGAGAGGATGTTTCAGCTTTGGCTCCTCGAGATTTTGTGTACTACGATTTGGCGGTATACAACCGTTGGGGCAATGCGATGTTTGAATCTTCGCAGGCCGGCAGCGCTTGGCGTCCGAGGCCTGAGGTTGCATCGGGGACCTACTATGTAATCATTTCTGCTCGGCACCTCTGTGATGATGCACCCTTTAATTACTCCGGAGAATTGAGTCTGGTCCGCTAGGCGAGCAAAATTAGCTAACGAAAGAGGTCAGGGCGCACCCAACGAAGCCACCATGCTTGTGGTTTCCGGCACAAAACAGCTCTGTGCTTTATTACGCGTTTCGCACCAAATTCTGCATAAAAGCGATCTACACCGGGGTCACGAGAACCTCCAAAATCAAATGAAGTTTGTCCAATTTGTCGCGCAATGTCTATGGCACTATGAATGAGCATTACCGAGGCCAATGCAGAGAGAGATGACCGTTTTTGACCGCCGAATGCGTAAATCGAACGTCCTTTGTTGTGGAGAATTACAGCGTTAGCAATCGCCGATCCATGCTCATCTCGTGCAATTAAACTTGACTGGTGCGTGCTTTTCAGGATGTGCTTCAATAAATTCTTAAGCGTCTCTGAATTGGATGGAATTTCTTTGCGTTCCCGTGCCATCTGATGCAAGGCCAATACTTCATTTATATCGTTCGAGGTTTCGATTCGAATTCCTTTGGTTGCTCCTTTTTTGACTTGCTTGATTCGGTGCTTTGGCCATTGCTCGTGACCTGAATCTCCAGGCTTCCACGCAAGTATTCGAGTGTGGCTCTCTTGTACCCTCCAAGGTGCGTTCCAATTGCAATCGGTGCCAATTGGAAAATCCAGTACGATGAGTGGCCTTTTTTGTTGTTCCAATGAATCTCTAATAGCATCGAGATTTGTGACATGGTCGCTGCCCTTTTCTTCCCACTCGGTGTGAAGGGCCCAGGGTGGGGTGATGAGACCGCGAATCCCCTTAATGGTTACTTGTCCCATGATCAGACCATTGGGACCGATCCAAGGATCTGTTGAAGTAGTCAGACGGCACCACTGCTCATCAATGAACCAAGAATTCGTGTGGGGCGAGGGAGGTTGCATCTTAGCTGAAGGATGAATCATTGGAATACCCGAACGCAGTCAATGACCATTTCTTGTGGAAACACGGTTGATGCATCGGGGTAACCCGGCCAATTTCCACCTACGGCAATATTCATGATGAAAAAGAACGAGGCATTGAAAGGATAAGGCTGACCATTCATCTGATTCGGTGAGATGCTGTAAAACAATTGATCATCCATGTACCACTTGATTTCATCTTGCTGCCAGTCTATCGAGAACAGATGAAACTGTTCACTGAAGGCCTGGCCATTGGACAATTCAATGCTTTCACCGCTGTACTGATGAACATCCCAGCTGCTTCCCCAGTGAGCGGTGCCGTGAATAGTTGAAGGTTCATGCCCTACCATTTCCATGATATCAATTTCCCCGCATTGAGGCCATCCACCATCAGTAATATTGATTCCTAGCATCCAAAGAGCTGGCCAAATCCCTTGTCCTTCTGGTAGTTTCGCTCGGATGTCGATCCTGCCGTATTGAAAGTCTTGCAGGCCCTGTGTCTTGAGCCGAGCAGAGGTGTAAGAGGATCCGTTTTGACGAGCTGTGATGGTCAAAACGCCCTCTGCCACCGAGCTATTCGCGGCGGAGTTTGTATAGTCTTGCCATTCATTATTTCCCCAGCCATTCGCTCCAAGGTCATACGTCCAATTTTGCAAATTCACAGAATCCCCGTCGAATTCATCTGACCATACCAGTGCCATTCCCGGGTAGGATTCAGGTGCGGGGTAGCCGGTTTCATCTCCGGATTCTGTGGAAACGCGAACAAAAGTGAACATGAAGTAAGCATCCGACGCGTTGCAATTGTTGTCGTCACCTTGAACTTGAAGAACCAACTCATTGGCTGTCAAGCTGGCTATGCTGTAAATCAGCCCGGCATCGTTGGTCCCCATAAACGGGCAGGAACACGTCGTGGAGGCGGGCAGCATTTCAAACGAGGGCAGTGCCGTGTTTTCATCATTTGAATTGAAGTTAAAATCAATCGAGGAACAGCTGTATCCTTGCTCGCTATAGTCTGAAAAAGCATCGATAATGCTGCCGCTGTAATCAGCGATCAAGGAACCATCTTCCTGGAATGTATACACATCGTCGTATTGTGCGCTTTGCAGTCCATTGGGCGCACTGGAATACCAGTCGTTGTTTCCCGGGGATGGTCCTACTTCCAATGCTCCGGCCAATGTGCTGAATGTCCAATCTCCAATGAGCAGCGTTGGCAAATTATTATTGCCTCCGCAGATTCCGGCAACGTCGAGATAAACGCATGGGAGGGTTGGGTTTGCAGTGTAATTGCATGCATCAGGATCAGTGCACATGTCTGATCCGTCCCAGATTCCATCTTGATCGGTGTCAGCTTGTCCAAAAACACCAAGCACAGCTAGAACATCGGTTACGCTTATAAAATAATTTTGGTCGCTATCTGGCTGCCATTCGCAATCGGATTGAGCGATGGCTTGACTCATAAAAAGAATGGGAAAAATCAAAATGAAGAGGCGCATTCTATAAAATTACTTCAATCTTAGAGGAACAAGCAATTTGTGGAAAAAAAACCTTTGGATTTATTGATCGCAAATAGGCAAACAGGTTGCTTCGTGCTAAACTTGCGGATTGAAGGCCTTACCCCGACTTAAGAACTTTTAAACCAACACATTGACATGCAAAAGTATTACATGCTTGCTTTAATTACCCTCTTGTGCTTGCCTCTTTGGAGTCAAACAATTTTGCTCAATGAGGATTTTGAAATGAGCGGACTCCCGGAGGATTGGACACAGCAGACGTTGTCCAATGACGGAGGTTGGCTCCTTGGTGTGAACTCTCAGCTGCAAAGTGACTATTGGAGTATTGCACCTCATGGAAACTTTATTGCGACGAATGATGATGGATGTGATTGCGACAAAAGCGCTGATTATTTGATCATGCCACCTTTTGACTTCTCTGCTAATGAGGCGGTAATGCTGCAGTTCAATGCATACTACGATGGAGGTACTTTTGAAGGAGCAACAGAAGTAGCCACAATAGAGTATTCTTTGGACGGAGGAGAAGATTGGAATGTCCTAGAAGAAATTGAAGGTTCAGATAATGGGTCGTGGGAAGGATATTCAGTGTCTTTGGCAAGCCTTATTGGAGAGTCGGATGTGTTAATTGCCTTCCGCTACAATGACAATGGCGGTTGGGTTTTTGGATGTGCTGTTGACGATGTTGTTGTTTTTGAGCCAAGCGGTTTGGATGCGGCTTTAAATAGTGTTGATGTCTCTTCCAATCTTAGTTTGGGAGATGAAGTTCAAATTGAAGGTACAGTTACGAATACTGGGCTTGAGGAAATCTTTAGTGTTGATGTTGCATGGTCAATCGGAGGGGATGAGTTCACGGCTAGCTTTGACGACTTGGGATTAGAAGCCGGCGAAAATTTCTCCTTCCAGCATCCAGATGAATTGATCATTGACGCCATGGGCGCCCTTCAACTCATTGTTTCAATCGTTTCAGTGAATGGCATAGTGGATGATAACTTGGATAACAATTCGCAAACAATCGATATATCTGTCCTTGAATATGGCTCAATTATGGATGGTGGTATAGAACGCGAATATATCTTCTACCGTCCCGCTTCAGCCCTTCAGTATTGCCCGCTGGTTTATGTCTGTCATGGATATTCAGGAAGTGCTCAAGGCATCATGAATTATTCAGGTTTTAATGCGCTTGCAGATCAATTTGGTTTCGCGGTCTGCTACCCGCAGGGCATAGATGATTCCTTTGGAAATGCATTTTGGAATGTAGGTTACGACTTTCAGAACAACGAGACAGTTGACGATGTGGCATACCTGCAAACGCTCACGAATGTTTTTGGAGATGACTACGGGATTCTAACGGACGAAGTCTTTTGCACAGGCATGTCGAATGGCGGAGATTTCTGCTATCTGCTGGCCTGTGAAGCATCTGAGGATTTCAAAGCGGTAGCGCCCATTTCTGGCATGATTATGCAGGAGATCATGGACAATTGCAACCCGTCAAGTGAGGTTCCGATTTTGGAGATTCATGGAACAAATGACAACGTGACTTATTTTGAGGGTGACCCAAACAACAATGATGGCTGGGGCGCTTACCCGAGCATTCCGGCTACAATCGATTTCTTTGTAAATCTTTTTGGGCTTGAACAAGAAGAGGAGTATTCATTTGATGATGTTGCTCCCAATGATGGAAGTGAAGTGAATGCAGTTCGATACGGTGACCCAACAGGGGGGTGTGCTGAAGTCCGTCTTTACACAGTCGAAGGTGGTGGCCATGACTGGCCCGGCGCCTATGGCAATATGGACATTGATGCGAGTTTGGAGGCTTGGTTGTTTTTCGAACAGTTGTGCCAGAATGTGCCTGAAGATATTGGCAGTGAAGTGGGACTCGACAATCGCAGGCTCGTCAACGTGATTGACCTGTTAGGCCGAAAGTCGAAGCCGATTCCAGGAGAATTACGACTTTTTATCTACTCTGACGGCACGGTAGAAAAGCGCATTGGTGCAGAATGATTTCTCCTTGCATCGATCTGAAACAAAAAACGCCCGCTGAAATAGCGGGCGTTTTTCTTTTTTGCGGAGGCTGAGGGATTCGAACCCCCGGTACCTTGCGGTACGCCGGTTTTCAAGACCGGTGCGATCGACCAACTCTGCCAAACCTCCAAAGTCCGCGCAAATTTACGTCAAACAAATCAATATGTTTCAATTTGTGCAGAGTTTCATTGGAAGAATCGTCGGTGCTACTTTCATCTTCTTCGGAAAAGAAATATTACTTCTCTGAAAATTTGATCGACTTCACCAAAACGAGGCAAAGTCTCTAACCGGTTTGGATTCCTTGGTGCATTCATTCAAACATAAGCTTGCTCAAGCAACATTTCTCCATATTGTTTGGTTGTATACATTAGCTGTCCATTGGTCTACATGTCAATAAAGAAACTGAAAAAAATATTCTCTTTAATGTTCAATATTCAAATCGCAAGTATCCAACGAATTCTATGCACTCTAATGCTCATCGCTTTTGTGGCTTCATCCATTGAGGTTACTTCTCAAGTCAGCCAAGGAGGCAAACCCAACTGGAATGTCAACGAAGAGTCCATACCTGCTTTGCGTATGCCTGCTATTGATCGTGAAGCGCTTGAAACTCAAGACGCAATTACGGATCAATACAAAGAAGCACCATGGCGTTTCGGTGTGGAGTTTGATGTAGATATAGACCTTCAATCTGAAGGCGTATGGACCGAGGAGTTCAACGTCCGCGTTTGGCGCCTAAGAATTGATGCAAGCGACGCTTTAGGATTGAGTTTTTTCTTCGACGAGTATCGTCTTCCAAAAGGCGGAGAATTGTTTATTTGGAACGTTAATCGCACGGATTTTATCGGGTCATTTGATCACCGGAATAACAAGGAGTGGGGCTCGCTAGCAGTGGGACAAACTGTAGGTACATCTGTGGTAATCGAATACAGAGAGCCATTGATTGTTGATTTTGAGGTAGAATTACACGTTTCAAAAGTGATCCACAGCTACCGCAGTATTCATCGGTATGCGGAGTCAGTGCAGAATCGAGGACCATATGGAACGTCTGGAAACTGCAACATCAACATCAATTGCCCCGAAGGCGCTGCTTGGTCGACAGAAAGCAAGAGTGTTGCTTTGATCATCCAAGGAAATTTTGCCGTTTGCACAGGTGCGTTGGTGAATAATACAGCACAAGACGGCACGCCTTATTTCTTGACGGCAAATCATTGCTTGGGCAATCCAAACAATTGGACCTACCTATTCAATCACGAGATTGAAGGGTGTACTGGAGGTACCAATAATGCGCCAACATCGGATGTTATTTCGGGAGGCACTTTGTTGGCGAGCAATGCGGGCAGTGATTTTGCACTGGTGGAATTGAGCGAAACCCCGCCTGCGGCATATGATGTGCAGTATTCTGGTTGGGATGCGTCAGGAGTGGAGCCTGTTAATTTGACTGGAATTCACCACCCCAGCGGAGACGTGAAAAAGATTTGTTTTGATGAAGACGCTCCGTCTGAACAAAATACAGGAGGAGCAGCAGTTTGGTTCATCAGCGAGTGGGAGGAAGGAGTGACAGAGCCGGGTTCCTCGGGTTCGCCGCTTTACGATCAAAATCATCGGATCGTGGGTCAACTATACGGTGGCACGGCGGCATGTTCAGGGAATGTCAACAATGGCGAGCCTGATTGGTACGGAAGATTTGATGTCAGTTGGGATGGTAGTTCAGCAGCAACGCGTCTGCGCGATTGGCTTGATCCCACAAATTCCGGGTCTTTGATTCTAGACGGATGGCCAGAAGGTGCCGTGGCATACGATGTTGATGCGGGGATTCAGGTGACGGGTATTCCAACCGACTTTGCGTGTGGAGCAGAACCGTTTACGCCCAATGTAACATTGACGAACGCAGGCATTAATGAACTCGTTTCAGTCACCATCACTTACGCTTACAACGGTGCCGAAAGTCAAACCATCAATTGGTCGGGATCACTTGCTCAATTCGAAACGGCCGTAGTTGAGTTGCCGGAATTCGTTGTCATTGATGGTGATAATCAATTGGTAGTTGGAGCGATGAATCCCAATGGAACGCTGGACGAAAATGATTTTAACAACGCTGCAACGGTGAGCTTTGTGACGTCCTTGGGGCCAACAATCGATTATCAGTTGGTTATTTTGTTGGATGACTATGGAAGCGAAGTGACGTGGGAATTGAAAGAGTTGGGGCAAGTATTATTTACTGGTGGCCCTTATGACGATGACATAGACGGCACGGAGGTGCAAGTTGATCTGTGCCTTGCTGATGGCTGCTATATCTTTGAAATATCCGATAGCTACGGAGATGGTCTATGTTGCGAATACGGTGAGGGTGCATGGACGATTTTGGACGAAAATGGAGCGTTGGTCGATTCTGGAGGGGAATTTGAGGATTTCGATCAAGCCATTTTTTGCACAGATGTATCTGAGGTACTGGAGGCTATTCAATCAAATGCCCCGAAAGTCTTTCCAAATCCAGCAACTGCAAGTGTACAATTGGATGCTCTAGACTGGGTTGGATCGGATTTGCAGGTAATTGATGGATTAGGCAAAGTCATGTCAACTGTGCGCTTGACGGATGCAATGACCGTATTGGATGTGTCCAATTGGTCTCCCGGATTCTATTTGCTATCAATGCGGCATCACATACTCGGAGTATGCCACCTGCGGTTGTTGGTGGATTGAATGAATGTGCAAATTGTTTTGAATTGAAAAGCCACCTGACTGAGGTGGCTTTTTTATTGGGCATATTTGTTGCAACGTTGATTGGAGCATTTGAGGGCAACCAAATAAAAAGTGCTCCTATTGAATGATAATAAATATTATGTTAAATAGAATTCTTGACACAAAAAAAGGGAAACCTTAGGTATCCCTCTTTTGCACTGATCGTTTGCTGTCGCCTTTATTTCAGTAGTTCGCTCATTTTTAGCATAAGATCATCCTGCCCTGTTCGTGCATAGATGTCTCGCAAGGAACGAATGGTATCGATGTCCTTCGAATTATTATCATGCGCGGCTTCTAAGAATGGACGTGCTTGGGTGAACATTTTCTTAGCTGCTGCTTCTAGATTCTTTTGTTTGTCGCCTTCTGCCTTTGACATCCGTGGCTTCCACATGTCATTGGCTTCGTTTGTTCCCTGCACAGCTTGGTTGAAATACATGGCGCCTAAATTGTAATTGGCATCGAAATATGCTGGGGCTAATTCAAGGGCCTGCAAATAAGCCTCAGCAGCAAGTTGGTCTTTCTCGAGGTTGTCGTAGACGCTTCCCAGGCTAAACCATAGGATTTCATTTGTGGGATCACCTTCCGCAGCCAATTTCAAATTGCTCTCGGCACGTTCAAAATCCTTGGCTTCGAGGTAGATGTTTAATTCTTCAATGATCAGGCTCTGCTCCCTGGGAAACATTTGTCGTGCAGCCTGCAATTCGACCAATGCATCTTCATCTCGGCTATTCTGACGAAGCAGATTCGCAATAAAAAGATAGACATTGGGTACTTGGTAGCCGTTTGCTCCACATGTTTTGTATCGCTCTACAGCAAGATCGACTTTGTTGGATTTTTCATAACACAGCGCAGCATTGAAGATGGCCATCGTGTCCAAGACATCAAACATTCCCGCGATTTCAGCACTCAAGTCGAATTTATCTGCTGCTTGGTCATAAGCTTCAATTGAATAATTGTTGATTCCTTGGTTGGCTGCCGTGGTTTGAACAATTCCTAGCCCCGTGACAATTTCACGCTCGTAGTTTCCTTTCGTATCTAGCTCTCGGGCTTTTATATAGGATTCCTTTGCAGTCCACAACGCTTGAGGAAAGGCAGCCATTAAAGCAGTATCCTTGGCGATGTTCAAATATATTTCACCGCGGTAGCGCCATGTTTTTTCTTTTGCCATCGCCTTTTCAACTGTAATGGCTTCGTCAATGTATGTCGCGGCATCCGCATATTTGCCTGCTTTGTTCGCATTATAGGCAGATACGACTTGCTTTTGACCATAAGCCGTGAAGGCGGAGATCATAAAGACGAGGAAAAAAATGTTCTTCATCGGTTTGTATTTTAATTCAATAGCTGCGCAGCTAAATGGTTCTATTATTTAAGAAGAACAAAATTAATGCCACTCTTTCAATTAATGCACGAAATCATTATTCTTCTTGATCAAGAATCGCTTGGTGAATCCTCGGTTGTCTGATGATCATTTGATTCTTCAGAAGACTCTTCCGGGTTGTCTGATTCAAGATCGTCTTCTTCATCACCTTTTGGAACGCGGCAAACCGATGCAATTTGATCATCGCCTCTCAGTGAAATGAGCTTCACGCCTTGTGTAGCGCGCCCCATTACGCGCAGCTCCTCCACCCCGGTTCGGATTGTGATGCCCGAGCGGTTGATGATCATCAAGTCATCTTCATCGGTAACGTTTAAGATGCTGATGAGATTTCCGGTTTTTTCAGTCACGCTTAAGGTTTTGACACCTTTTCCGCCCCGATTGGTGATGCGGTAATCTGTAACTGCAGAGCGTTTGCCGTATCCATTCTCGGATACGACCAGAATTTCGGAGTCCAAGCCTCGGACGCAGACCATTCCAATGACTTCATCGTCTGGGCTCTCTAAGGTTACTCCCTTTACTCCCATGGCAGTTCGGCCCACGGCACGCGCTGTGCTTTCATGGAAACGAATTGCTTTTCCAGATTTCTTGCCGATGATAATCTCATTATCACCATTGGTCAGCCGCGCTGTGAGCAATTCATCACCTTCACGGATGGTGATGGCGTTGATTCCATTCGATCTTGGACGTGAATAAGCTGCAAGCGTGGTTTTCTTGATCAATCCTTTACGTGTAGCAAGAACCACAAAGTTACTGTTGGCGTAGTCTTCGTCTTTGAGGTCAGTTACTGGTATGTAAGTCAGAATTTTATCGTCTGGCTCAATATTTATCAAGTTTTGAATTGCTCTTCCCTTGGAAATTTTCGAACCTTCTGGCAATTCGTATATCCGAATCCAAAAACACCGTCCCTTCGCTGTGAAAATGAGCAGCCAATTGTGGTTGGTCGCAGCGAAGATGTTTTCAACGAAGTCTTCATCACGTGTTGTAGCACCTTTCGATCCTACACCTCCCCGACTCTGTGAACGGTAATCGGCCAGTCGCGTGCGTTTGATGTAGCCTGCATGGCTTATGCTCACAATGACTTGTTCGTCTGCGATTAAATCTTCCATACGAACGTCCGCGCTGCTAAACTCGATAATACTTCGTCGGTCATCGCCAAAACGTTCCTTGATATCAATCAATTCGTTTGTGACAATTTCCATGCGGCGTTCGAAGCGGGCCAAAATGTCTTCAAGATCTTCTATGGCTGCCATCAACTCATCAAATTCGGCGCGCAGCTTATCACGCTCAAGACCTGTGAGTTTTTGGAGCCGCATATCCAATATGGCACGTGCCTGACGCTCGGACAACTCGAAGGTCTTCATGAGTCCGTTTCGGGCTTCCTCTGGAGTCCCGCTTGCACGAATCAATGCGATGACGTCATCAAGGTTTTCGAGCGCAATGATTAATCCTTGAAGGATATGTGCTCGCTCTTGCGCCTTGCGCAATTCAAATTGCGTGCGTCTCGTCACTACTTCATGACGATGTTCAACGAAATTGGAGATTAGTCCTTTGAGGTTTAATAACTGTGGGCGGCCTTTTACTAAGCATATGTTATTGACTGAAAATGAGCTTTGTAGGGCAGTGTACTTATAAAGTTTGTTTAACACTACACTTGCCATTGCATCACGCTTGATTTCATAAACCACGCGCATTCCCTTCCTGTCTGACTCGTCCCGTATTTCAGAAATACCTTCTATCCTTTTGTCATTGACGAGCTCGGCCGTCTTTCGCACCATGTCTGCTTTGTTCACCATGTAAGGAATCTCTTCCACAATGATGACTTCACGCCCGGATTTGGTTTCTTCAATCGTTGCCCGCCCTCGGACTACCACCTTGCCTCGACCGGTATGAAAAGCCTCGTGAACACCCTCTACCCCATGAATGATTCCACCTGTTGGAAAGTCTGGCGCCTTGATGTGCTCAATGAGTTCTTCAATGGTGATTTCATTGTTTTCGATATAGGCAATGGTTCCATTGATGACCTCTGTCAGGTTATGCGGCGGCATATTGGTTGCCATGCCGACGGCGATGCCGGATGCTCCATTCACGAGCAAATTGGGCAGCTTTGCTGGAAGCACTGTGGGTTCCTTTAAGCTCTCGTCAAAGTTGGGTCGGAATTCAACCGTGTCTTTGTCCAGATCATCGAGCATCTCCTCTGCAACTTTCCTGAGGCGCGCCTCAGTGTATCTCATTGCCGCGGGATTATCACCATCAACGCTACCAAAATTACCCTGGCCGTCCACCATCGGATAACGCAAAGACCAATCTTGCGCCATTCGAACCATCGTATCGTAGACGGAGCTATCACCGTGTGGGTGATACTTACCCAGCACCTCTCCTACAATCCTAGCGCTTTTCTTGTAGGCACGATTGGACAGAACTCCCAAGTCCAGCATGCCGTAGAGCACTCTTCGGTGAACGGGTTTTAGACCGTCTCGTGCATCGGGCAGCGCCCTAGACACGATGACCGACATCGAGTAATCGATGTAGGCCGACTTCATTTCATCTGCTATGTTGATCTGTACGATCTTTTCTCCTTCTACCATCGTATCGGTGTATGAATGATTCGACTGAAATCTCTACGATTTCGAGCGCATACGAAAATACGCATTCATGGCCCGTTAGCGCCTTATAAATGGGCGTCAATTACTCACAAATCTCTTCAATACGATGTGAATAAACCATCTTAGCGGCTAGATGTTGGGGACTTAGGGGTTGTAGCTTTAGATTCGAACAGAGTTGGGGTGAAGGGCATTAACAAATTGCCCACGAGGCAAGGTCGAAAGGAGTTGCCAAAACCCACAAAACCGGTAAGAATAGACACTTGAAAGCATGGATGCAAAATTTTCACCACGGGTCAAAGACGTCATCACCTTCAGCCGAGAAGAAGCGCTGAGACTGGGACATAATTATATTGGAGTCGAGCACCTATTGTTAGGCATTATTCGAGAAGGAGAAGGTACAGCGGTTCGCATACTCGAGGGATTGAACGTCGATTTGCAAAAATTGCGCAAAGTGCTCGAAGGTAGCATTCGACCCACCACGGGAAAAGCCATTGGTGCGGGCAACATTCCTTTGGTGAAACAAGCCGAGAAGATTCTTAAGATTACTTACCTCGAAGCCAAGATTTTCAAGTCTAGCTTGATCGGGACAGAGCATTTGCTTTTAAGTGTTTTGAAGGATGAAGATAACGTAGCGACAAAAGCTCTGGGGTCATTTAATATTGATTACGAAGTTGCCAAAGAGGAGTACGAGAGCATCATTCAGGAAGATGGCACGGGACCGTCCGCGCCTCAGGCAGAGGCTGCTGACTATAGCAGTGATGAAGAGCCGAGTGCAGAGAATCTTGGTGGGCCAGGTTCGGGTAGCCGAAAAGTTGATCCAAAGAGTAAAACACCTGTTCTGGATAACTTTGGCCGGGACCTCACAAAAATGGCGGAGGAAGGAAGGCTTGACGCCATTGTCGGCCGTCAAAAAGAGATTGAGCGCGTTTCTCAGATTCTGTCAAGAAGAAAAAAGAACAATCCTATCCTCATTGGTGAGCCGGGTGTTGGTAAAAGTGCAATCGCAGAGGGTCTTGCTCTGCGAATCATTGAGAAGAAAGTGAGTCGGGTCTTGTTCAACAAGCGTATCGTTACATTAGACATAGCCTCTTTGGTCGCCGGAACAAAGTACCGCGGTCAATTTGAAGAACGCATGAAGGCGGTAATGAATGAATTGGAAAAGTCACCCAACGTGATCTTGTTCATTGATGAAATTCACACCATCGTTGGTGCAGGAGGCGCGAGTGGTTCGCTTGACGCTTCCAATATGTTCAAGCCGGCGCTCGCCCGCGGTGAAATACAATGTGTTGGAGCGACTACTTTGGATGAATATCGCCAGCATATTGAGAAAGACGGCGCTTTGGAGCGAAGGTTCCAAAAAGTACTTGTCGAGCCCACTTCTGTGACGGAAACGCTTCAAATCTTGAACAACATCAAAGACAAGTATGAGGAGCACCATAGTGTCACATATACGGACGAGGCCATTGCCGCCTGCGTGAATCTAACATCTCGTTACATCACGGATCGTCACTTGCCGGACAAGGCCATTGATGCAATGGACGAAGTAGGTTCTCGTGTGCATTTGAATAACATCACGGTACCGGATGAAATTCTTCAAATAGAAGAGGAAATAGAAAAAATTAAGGAGGAGAAGGTTCGTGTTGTTCGTTCTCAACGTTACGAGGAAGCCGCACGATTGCGCGACACAGAGCGTACGTTGAATGATCGTTTGGAAAAAGCGAAAATCCAATGGGAAGAAGATAGCAAGAATAAACGTGTAACGGTGACAGTGGACCACGTGGGTGATGTAGTAGCTATGATGACAGGAATTCCAGTGCAGCGAATTGCAGAGAAGGAATCAGGCAAGCTTGCTCGGATGAATGAAGATTTACAGGGCAAAGTAATCGGTCAAGAGGATGCGATTGTTCGTGTATCCCGGGCAATCAAGCGCAATCGTGCTGGATTAAAAGACCCCAACAAGCCCATCGGGTCATTCATTTTCCTCGGCCCCACAGGGGTTGGTAAAACTCAATTGGCGAAAGTCCTTTCGCGGTTCATGTTTGATTCAGAAGACTCGCTGATTCGCATTGACATGTCTGAGTACATGGAAAAGTTTGCAATTAGTAGATTGGTTGGAGCGCCTCCTGGATACGTAGGATATGAGGAAGGCGGACAATTGACGGAAAAAGTCAGGAGGTACCCCTACTCTATTGTATTGCTTGATGAAATTGAGAAGGCTCACCCAGATGTTTTCAACCTACTGCTTCAGGCCCTTGATGATGGACAAATGACCGATAGTCTTGGAAGGAAAATTGACTTTAGAAACACTGTCATCATCATGACCTCCAACATCGGTGCAAGACAGTTGGCCGAGTTTGGAACGGGTGTGGGCTTTGGGACAACAGCGCGCGTGGACAATGAAAATGCCAACCGTGATTCGGTCATTCAAACGGCACTAAAACGCGCATTTAGTCCTGAATTTTTAAATCGTATTGACGACGTGGTTGTCTTTAAAAGTCTTGGTCGAGACCACATCCATAGCATCATAGATTTGGAGCTCAAGGCGCTCGTTGATCGCATTGAAGGCTTGGGATATGGAATCGATGTTACTGCCAAAGCAAAGGATTACTTAGTTGACCAGGGATACGATGAGAAATTTGGAGCACGTCCGCTAAAGCGCGCCATTCAAAAACATCTTGAGGATCCCTTTGCCGAAGAAATAATCAACGCAAATATCCAGGAGGGTGATTTGCTCAAAGCTGATTACAAAAAGAATGCTGATGCGCTGTCCATCAGCGTTGTTAAGGGAGGATTTCTATCGTTGCCAAAGGGCGCTGAGGAAGTCTTAAGCGAACAAGCGAAAAGTGAGTCGTCTAAGGATCAGGATTCTTCGGATGATACAGAAGCTTAAGTCTTTTCTATTACAGTTTAATGGCGAGCAGAACCGCTACCTTGTCACAGGGCTGATCGCGCTGTTTTGGGTGACTTTTGTGAGCGATATCGATTTGATATATCTGGTCAAGAGTAAGCAGGAAATTAATGCCCAAGAACGGCAGGTAAGGCACTACGAAGATTCCATTGTCGCTTTGTATGATCAATTAGAGGATTTGTCGTCAAATCCTCAACGCCTCGAGCGCTTCGCTCGTGAGCATTACTTCATGAAGCGCGACAACGAGGATTTGTTCCGAATTTTGCCACGAACAGGTGCCGTGAATTAGAGCAAGATTTTGCCTTAGAAGATGGATTGGATTGACTGCAACAATGCTTGAGGGACTGTGTCATCTGATGCAAAAGCAAATGCGGCTCCAAAAAGTGCTCCCCAAAGGTGTGCATCGTGAGCGATGCGTGATCCGCCTTTTTTGTTCATAAACGATTCATAGGCAAAGAATAATATTCCTGCAACAAACGCGGGCATAGGTACAATGAAAAAAAGCAAAAGCTTTGATGTCGGGAAGTATAATATGTAAGCCATCATAACTGCGCTTACAGCACCGCTTGCTCCAAGACTTGAATAACCTGGGTTTTGGGAATGCTTATAAAGAGCGGGGACGCTAGCAATAAATAGTCCACCGACATACAGCATAACGAACGAGTAGTTGCCGGGCAGCGACAAGGCTGGATTTCCAGTGTTCATTAGTAATCGACTTTCTACGGCAGATCCAAATTGCCACAGAACGAAGAGATTGAAAAATAAATGCGTTGTGTCAGCATGGATGAAACCATGGGTAAGGATGCGATACCATTCCTGCCTTTGAACGACAGCAAAGGGTTTGAGCATGAGTTTTTCTTTGCGGTTTGAATCCTGAAAACTCCACCAAGAAACGATTCCTGTAGTGATCAGAATTATTGTGAGAATTCCGCTCATCTGACTAACTGCTGTGGTCTGCAATGATGACCCATCCCGCCGCTTGCAATTCCCAAGTCAGACTAAAATGCCCGTTGAGATTCTCCAGTCCCGCTTCTCTTTTCAGGAGCCAGGAACCAACAAGTAGTCCATGGCCAGGCCCCAAAGGCCTCCATTCGATTAATTCGAAGGCAAGCTGGCCCATCTCCTCGTGATTCGAGTAGCTCTGTTTGTAGTTCGCTAAGGTCTGTGTGAAGCCATGTGTTAGTCCGCGACTGCCAACAAATATTAAGGAATCACTATTCCAGTAGGCATTTTCCATGAATCCGTTGATGTCTCCAATATTCCAAGCCGCGGTTTGTTGTTCCAACTTGGCTTCAATGGAATGAGGAAGGTCGACTTGAATCTCTATGATTGGCTCAGTTGGAGCGGAGGGTTTACAAGCAAAAAGAAAAAAAGTGAGGCTTAGAAAAACCGTTGAATATAATTTCATGCCTCATACATTGAAACGGAAATGCATGATGTTGCCGTCCTGAACCCCGTACTCCTTGCCTTCGATGGATAGCTTCCCTGCTTCTTTCACGGCTGCTTCTGAGCCCAAGGAAATGAAATCTTCAAACTTCATTACCTCCGCGCGAATGAACCCCTTTTCGAAATCGGTGTGAATAACACCCGCAGCCTGCGGAGCCGTTGCTCCTTCGGGAAACGTCCAGGCTCGAACCTCTTTTTCTCCAGCAGTGAAGTAGGTCTGTAAATTCAGCAACTCGTAAGCCTTTCGGATCAATTTCGCTACGCCTGCTTCTTCCAATCCAATGTCTGCGAGGAACATTGTGCGTTCCTCTGCATCTTCTAACTCTGCAATGTCTGCTTCAATGGCGGCTCCGATAATCATCACAGATGCACCTTCTGCAGCGGCGATGCCACGAACACGATCTACGTGCTCGTTTCCCGTGATGACTGCAGCCTCTTCGACATTGCAGACATACATTACAGGCTTTGCTGTGAGCAATTGTAATTCTTTCATCATGGGCACTTCTTTTTCATCAAGTTCCACGGATCGAGCAGATTGACCAGCTTCCAAGGCCTTGACTACTTTGTCGTAGAACCCAACGGCTTTGACGGCATCCTTTTCACCAGTTTTGGCCGCTTTTTTCACTTTTTGAGCGCGCGCTTCAACGGTCTCCAAGTCTTTCAGTTGTAGCTCCATGTCAATGACCTCCTTGTCTCTAATAGGATCGACGCTGCCATCTACATGCACCACATTGTCGTCATCGAAGCAGCGCAGAACATGCAAGATGGCGTCTGTTTCGCGGATGTTTCCAAGAAACTTATTGCCGAGCCCCTCTCCTTTGCTCGCTCCTTTTACAAGCCCAGCGATGTCGACGATTTCCACAGTGGTGGGAACGACATTCTGAGGATTTACAATTTCAGCCAATTGCTGAAGCCTAGGGTCCGGAACGCTGATCACCCCAACGTTAGGCTCAATAGTGCAGAACGGAAAGTTTGCACTTTGGGCCTTTGCATTGGAAAGGCAATTGAATAAGGTGGATTTCCCCACATTGGGCAATCCTACAATTCCACATTTGAGCGCCATGATATTTCTTTTCAGTTGTAAGGGAGCAAAAGTAAGGCTCACCGGAACAAATTGGTTTTCACACTTTCTTAACAAACCGACTCTCGCTCAACTTAGCTGCGGTATTTTTGACAGACCAATTCAACCCTAATCCCGTTTGACTGTCATGGCAACTGCATCATTACCACAAATAGCGTCTCAGGTTCGAAGAGACATCGTTCGCATGGTTCACGGAGCTTCTTCAGGTCACCCTGGAGGAAGTCTTGGATGCGTCGAGGCACTCACTTTGCTTTTTTTCGAAGAAATGGAATTGAACCCAGATGTGTTTGACATGAATGGATTTGGAGAGGACCTATTTTTCTTATCAAATGGACACATCAGTCCTGTTTGGTACAGTATTTTGGCCCGCAGAGGATATTTTCCTGTGAACGAGTTGGCAACCTTTAGAAAAATCAATTCACGCCTTCAAGGCCATCCGGCTGTGGAAGAAGGTCTGCCTGGCATTCGCATTGCATCGGGTTCATTGGGTCAAGGGTTGAGTGCGGCAATTGGTGCGGCGCAAGTGAAGAAGTTGAACAACGAGAAGGCTACTGTCTTTTCATTGCACGGTGACGGAGAGTTGCAAGAAGGACAAATTTGGGAGGCTGCTATGTATGCGGCGCATCATCAAGTAGATAATCTAATCAGCTTTGTAGATTGCAATGGTCAGCAGATTGACGGACCTACAGACGAGGTGATGGGTTTGGGTGATCTTGCTCAAAAATGGAAGGCATTTGGCTGGGGCGTAACGCTCTGTAATGGACATGACTTTGATGCTTTGCGAGGAGCTGTAGCTCAAGCAAGAAGTGCCCGTGGGTCCGGGCAGCCTCAGGTCATTTTGATGAAAACGGCAATGGGAAAAGGGGTTGACTTTATGGAAGGAACGCACGAATGGCACGGGATTGCTCCGAATGATGAGCAACTTGCCTCTGCACTGGGTCAATTGGAGGAAACTCTTGGCGACTACTGATTTCGATTCACGTTGGATGCGCTGTTGATTCTCTCAAAATGACAAAGCCAAGATTTATAGCTTCGAGCTTCTTGCCAGTTCTCCTTAATCGCGAAATCTGTGGTTCTGTGTGGAGTTTGATTTTGGTATGTATTTGTCTCATCCCGGCTTCACTGTCGAGCCAAATTGCAACAGAACAGGAAAATGAAGAGCCATTGGCTTCAACGGAAATTTTATTTGTATTTGACGCAAGCAATAGTATGAACGCCTTCTGGGATGGCAACCGAAAAATTGAAGTTGCCAGTCGCTTGCTTTCCGAATCGTTGGAAGAGCTGTATGGAATTCCTGGGCTGGAGCTAGGGCTTCGTGTCTATGGTCACCAAACACGTTTTATTGAAGGGAAGCAAGATTGCGACGACACGGAATTGGTCATTCCTTTTTCACATGGAAATAATCTGTTGATTCGCAAGGCTCTGACTCGTCTCCAAGCACGCGGCACCACCCCCATTGCACGTTCCTTGCAGCGAGCAGCAGATGATTTTTCTGATTCTGAAGGACGGAAGGTAATTATACTGATCACGGACGGAATTGAAGCGTGTGACGAAGACCCCTGTGCAGTGTCTAAAATGCTCCAGCAAAAGGGCATCATCGTAAAGCCTTTCATCATTGGCATCGGAATTGAAGATCAATACAAGGAAACTTTCCGTTGTGTTGGAAATTTTTTCGATGCGGGAGATACGGAAACCTTTAAAGAAATATTGAACATTGTCATTGATCAAGCCATCAACGACACTTCTTTTGAAGTGGATTTGATCAATGGCCAAGGGATGCCTCATATTACAGATGTAGGTGTCACCTTGCTAGATGCACACGATAAGTCAATCGTGAGACAGTGGATGCACACCTTGAATGTGTTTGGTAAGCCGGATACCAT
>MDSY01134316.1_pt1 | contig 52647 bp, 33 predicted proteins | sample 811131 | NCBI WGS metagenome assembly MDSY01 (sample SAMN05326643, study PRJNA326480) | marine metagenome | isolation source: seawater | place: Atlantic Ocean: South West | collected 2010 | reverse complement strand
CCGTGCGAATGCTCCCCGAGGCGTACCAATCTAAATTTGAAAAACTCCAAGCGCCGGCGTTGAACAAGGACGAACGCACGGCGCTGGAAAACGGGTTGAATTCAGAAGTGCTCGGGGGGCTGCTTTTGCCGCCGATATAGAAGGGTTTGGGGACACTTTAGGATTAAGTATGAGTGCTTATTAGGCGTTGTAAGCTTATAGTATACATACTACCCACAAAAATTGTAATCACTCAAAACTCGCTTTCACGTCCTCGACATCATCACGTGCCTTTTCGTTATTCCGAGGAGGCGCCGGACCGTGCGGAGGAGTCGTGTGCGATGATGCATCCTGAGGAGGAGGAGGAGGATGGCCAGCGCCAACACGTGTCTTTCCGTGATGCGACAAGAACCCTGGCCAAGCGAGCGGTACGGTTGAAGAGCGCCTCTGCTGCGCTCGCCGCGAGCGACACTTCGATGAAAAAGTGCCTCACGGCAACCGATCTTCTCCTGCTAGGCGTGGGCGGCGTTGTCGGCGGCGGCGTGTTCGTGTTAACCGGCGCCGCGGCGCACGACCACGCAGGTCCCGCAGTGGTGATCTCCTACATCTTAGCCAGTTTAACTAGCATGATCACCGGTTTGTGTTACACCGAGTTCGCGGTCGAAACCCCGGTTGCTGGTTCGGCGTACAATTTCGTGGCGTTGGCGTTTGGCGAATTCGCCGGGTACCTTTGCGGGTGCAATTTGGCGTTGGAGTTAACAATCGCCGCGGCTGCGGTCGCCCGGGGGTGGACCAGCTACATGGCTACGCTGTTCCACGCGCACCCGGATGCACTTCGAATACAAATAGTTGGAGGGGATGACATTGACGACGTCGACAATCAAAACACAATGTCAATAAAACTAGACTTCCCGAGCGCGATTTTAGTTGCAATGACAACCGCTCTCTTGGCCTACGGCATGAAAGAGACTGCTAAATTCAATGCAGTCGTGACGATAGTTAGCTTAGCAGTGATAGGTTTCGTAATTATAGCAGGCGGTCTCGCCGTGGATTCCGATAACTGGACCCCGTTCGCCCCGAACGGAATCAACGGCATTCTCGCCGGCGCGAGCGTCGTCTTCTTCTCATTCGTCGGCTTCGACACCGTAGCGACGTGCGCCGAGGAAGTAGCAGACCCTGGCAGAGATCTACCCATAGGGATCATGGGATCGTTGTGCATAGTAGCTGTGCTATACGCCTTGATGTCACTCGTAATAACAGGCATGGTCCCAAGTAATTCAATCGACGTCGACGCGCCGTTCGCGTTGGCGTTCAGAATGCGAAACATGAAATGGGCCGAGAGTATAATAAGTTTTGGAGCGGTAGCTGCGATCACTACTGCTTTAGTGAGCTCGTTGATGGGGCAACCCCGAGTGTACATGGTCATGGCCAGGGACGGTTTGTTACCCAAATGGTTCGCGAAAGTTGATTCGAAGCTGGGCACACCGATCAACGCGAGCGTGTTCACCGGGGTTACTACGGGGGTTTTGTCGTTGATAGTTGACATTGAGATTCTGGCGCAGCTGGTTAGTATTGGGACGCTGGCTATCTTTGCATCCGTGTGTTTGGGGCTGCTCGCGAGACGGCACACGCCGGAGGGGGAGGATATATCCTTAGAAGAACGCCTTCCTGCTTTACGCAGGTGTTTCGGGTTGTTAATTTGCTGCGCTGGGTTCTCGGCGACCACGGTGGCGAGCGGAGGTGGTTCCGGGTCTTCTATCGTCGCTGGTATATTCTTCGGCGCGGCCGTAGCCTCAACGGTTTCGTTCAACTCCCTTCCGAGATATCACACGCCGACGAAGGGTTTCTGTACGCCGTTCGTGCCGTACCTGCCCGCGCTAGGCGTTTTAGCCACGGTGCAGCTCATAATGAGCCTAGGCCCGCTAGCCTGGGCCAGGTTCGTGGTGTACACGGTCGTGTGTTCCGCGTTGTACGTCTGGTACGGCGCGGCAGGAATTCGAAACGGCTGGGAAGCGCATAGCCATGAAACCGGTAACTCTCACGCTTTTCACAGGATGGAGGAAGAGGACGACGCGGTTGGTGAACCCACCGGTCCCAGTCCATTCGCCAGCACTCTGTACGGTGATACCCGAGGGCTGCACTTAGAAAGGGAGAAAGCGAGTAAGGACTCGACGGATGCGGAAATAGAGCGAGGCAGGGAAATAGAGCTCGTAACCCGAGCGTAGTGTAGTGTTGTAGTGCGATGTCAAGCATCGATTGATTCAAACCAAGGTTTGCTACCTGTCGGACGCCTCTCTCACTAGTTTGTCTGTACTTTTTTGACAGAGTTTACCATCAAAAAGGTACTCCTTACTTCCCCGCGGAGTGCAGCTTCATCGCGCCTTCTTTGAGTTGCGCGACGATCCCGGGATCGGCCAGGGTTGATATGTCCCCGAACTCCCCCATGTCGATCCCGGGGTTCTCCGCGAGCTTGCGTAAAATGCGGCGCATGATTTTTCCGGAGCGAGTCTTCGGCAATCCTTCCGAGAACTGAATCGCGTCGGGGGTCGCGATCGGGCCAATTTCTTTTCTGACGACAGTCTTCAGCGCTTTGATCAAATCATCAGAAGCAACCTCTCCGTCTTTCAGCACCACGTAGCAGTAGATCCCGGCGCCTTTGATTTCGTGGGGCATCCCGACGACGGCAGCTTCGGAGCAGCTTGGGTGGAGAACGAGAGCACTCTCTACTTCGGCAGTCCCCATGCGATGCCCTGAAACATTAATTACGTCGTCTACTCTGCCGGTGATCCAGAAGTATCCGTCCGCGTCGCGACGACACCCGTCCCCCGCCACGTAGTACCCCTTGAACATGGAGTAGTACACGGACTCGAACCTTTTGTGGTCGCCCCAGCATGAACGAGACGCGGACGGCCACGGTTTTTTAATCGCCAAAAAGCCAGACGCTTCGCCCTCCAGTTCCTTGCCGTTCTCATCGAGAATCACGGGTTGGACGCCGAAAAAGGGAAGCGTAGCGGAGCCTGGTTTCAACGGCGTCGCACCAGGTAACGGCGTGATCATGAACGACCCGGTTTCCGTTTGCCAGTACGTGTCCACAATAGGACACCTTCCCTCGCCAACCACGTTGTAGTACCATCTCCACGCTTCAGGGTTGATGGGTTCGCCTACGGAGCCTAAGATTCGTAACGAAGACCTGTCATACTTCGTAACATAGTCATCGCCCGCCTTCATTAAAGCCCGCACAGCAGTCGGCGCGGTGTAGAACTGCGTGACTCTGTGTTTTTCGCAAATCGCCCAGCACCGCCCTGCGTCGGGGAAGGTTGGGACGCCCTCAAACATAACAGTAGTGGCTCTTGCGAGAAGAGGGCCGTACACGATGTACGAGTGCCCGGTGATCCAGCCAATGTCAGCGGTGCACCAGAAAACGTCCCCGGGCTTGTAGTCGAATGTGTACTTGAACGAACTCCACGCGCCTAACATGTACCCCGCGGTGCTGTGCACGATACCCTTGGGCGTCCCGGTGCTCCCTGAGGTGTATAACATGAACAGTGGGGCTTCGCTTTCCATCCACTCCACGTCGCAGTTGGAATCAACAGAGTCCATCTCGTCGTGCCACCACGTGTCGCGGCCGTCGACCATGGGGCACGAGCCGTCCAAGCGCTTGAACACGATGACACTTTCTACGCACTCAGCAGTACCGTCCCCAGACTCCTTACCTCCCAAAACAAGAGTAGCGTCCACTTGCGTTTTCAGTTGTACCGGCTTGGCGCCGCGCATCACCGCGTCGCAAGTTACAATCACCTTCGACTGCGCGTCCGCGAGACGTCCTCTGATGGCTTCCGGGGAGAATCCGCCAAACACGACTGAGTGCACCGCGCCGATCCGTGCGCACGCCAAGCACGCGACCGCGAGCTCCACGACCATGGGCATGTACAGCGTCACGGTGTCACCTTTCTTGATTCTCTTTTTCTTCAAAACGTTCGCGAATTTCTTAACTTGGTCTAAAACTTCGTCGTAAGTGTGCTTGGCTTGTTCATCCGGGGAGTTGCCTTCCCAGAGAATCGCGACTTCGCTTCCGTGACCCTCCGCGACGTGCTTGTCCAGCGCGTTGTAGCAGATGTTCGTCTTGCCGCCCTGGAACCAGGAAATCTCAATCGGCCCCTTGGTCATGTCGAAGTTGTAAATCGGGCCGACCGAGTCGAAGGGCTTCTCCCAGTGGAAGTTATCGCGTGCCATGTCGCCGAAAAACTTTTCGGGATTGTCGATGGACTCGGCGTACATCTTTTTGTACTCATCCAAGGATTTGACGTGCGCGTTCTTTGCGAGCTCAGCGGGGGGGGGATACACGTGCTGCTGCGTCGCTTCGGTGGGCTCCGTGGAGGCCATGGTGATGCTCTTGGTGCGGAGGGGTTTGAGCTTTTTTAACTTGTTGCCTGTATCTACTCTGACTGCCTTGGCGGTCGATCGTTTGCCTATTAAAGTGCTTTTCGGCTTTAATTGGGGATGGGTGACCTTGGAACGATCGAAAGGCGATACGATTCCGGCCCGAGTGCCGAGGGACGAAATCGTCGAAGGTAGCGTCCAAGCGAGGACGCCGAAGGCTTCGGTGAAAGCGAAGGGGGTGTGCGTCGAGGAGCGAGCGCGTCGGGCGTTGTGATGAGTCCGACGCGGACGCGATCGGAATTAGGGATTCGCGTTTCGGGGAGATTTTTACGAGACTCGGTTTTTCACCGAATTCGTCCCCATTGTCCTCGTCACCTCCCTCCGGGCATGGCGGGCGACTCCCCCGACGCCTCTGGCCCGGTCGCCGTTCCCCCCCCAGGTCGGAGTAGGGACCTCCTCGCGGTGGAGCACAACGACGCCAGTGACGTGCCTCCCAGCCTGTTGGTTGATTCCAGTAAGAAGGGACCAACCGAAAAGGGCGCCCCCACGAAACCTTCGTTCGCCACGCCCCCTCCGAGTGCTTTGCTATGCCGTCTGCGATCCTTCCTGCCGCAAATGGCAGCGGCGAACGACAACTTGGAGACGCAAATGAGGGAAGGAAACGCGGAGGATTTCGACGTGGAGAATGTTGGTGAGGATGATGACGAACGGCGAATTGAGATGGATGTCGGGGTGGGAGTGTTAGATTTGAAAACGGATGAAGCCGCTGAGATGGTTGCGGGGAAGGCGGGAGTCGCGGTGGTGGATCAAGATGATGACACAGAGGAAGACGCTCGGCGACGGAAGAAAATAAAGGAAGCCAGGGAAGATAGTAGCATCAAAATTCCGGGCCTAGATCCGGAAGAAGGAGGACGCGCGGCCGGGATTGAAGAATTGTGACTCCTTTTTATTCTAGAAATTGATTAACTACATACAACAGGACATGGATATGTACTCCCTATCCTAGTCATAGAACTCCCATAGCCCCCCTTCATATCCCAAGTTCCTTCAGCTTTTCCGTTATGGCTTTCTCCGCGATCGGTCGTAGATCTGGACTCACGTTTACACTGGCCACGACGTGCGATTTTGTTCGCTTCGATAATCGCGCGGCGAGGTGGTCGGACGCTCTGTCGGCGTCAGTGGAACTGTCTTTTTTATTTGTTAATGCTGCTACAGATACAGATGGAGCTGCTGACGATGTCGTACCATAGCTCCTTACCGGCAGTGCCATTGACATCTCTCCGTGCGCCAGTGTGTTATCCCCACCGTTCGCCCCGACCCAGATGTACAGTTGGTTCTCGAGACACACGAGTTGCACTTTGACCTCTGCGCCTGGAGCGGGGACGGTGAACGAGTGTTCCGTGACCGAGCCGTTCGGCGCTACGGGGATTATCACGGAGCTATCACTGACCCGAACAGGGGGGTCGAACGAAGGCGTGTCGTCGTTGGAGTAGTCGGACATCGTATGCGTATGGGTCTGACGTGCTCCAGATTAGGAAACGATTTCGTCCAACGCGTGGGTTGAACAATGCACGCGAATCTAACTAAACCGCAATCTCAATGCAGTCGGTCCACCACTAGTACATACTAGGTCCAGTCTCTCCTCCAACCTGAACTCGTATACACTACAAGTGCCACGGGAACACGCGCGACGCGTTTTGGGAGTCGTACGGGAGAGAAGGAGCGAGAGCCGAGAGGTGAGATATAGGGAGAATTCATCGTGACGAATTTCGAGTAAGAGGTGATTTTGTCTTCAGAGACAACAGAGGTGATGTTTGATTAGATTAAGCTTCGCTCGCGTACGTAGTTGTCAAATAAATATGTATTACCGTATTCGTAATAAAAATATGTATCACCGTATGTATCAATGCTACTTAGTGTCTTCCGCCATGGCCTCTTCATCGCCCTCCCACACCTCCGTGGCGAACTCCTTGAGCTCCTTCATCGCCGGGCCGTCGCCCATTGCCCTGACGTCCGCCACGTCTTGAGCGTTTTGCGACACTCTAGGTGAGGCGTGAGTGGATCCGCCTCGCGGGCGGGTGGGCGTGGAAGGGGACGTAGGAAGCCCTGCAGGTAGCCCTGATGACTCCAACCTCCTTCTCCGAGTCTCCGCCAACCTCCGCTGCCGGCCCATCTCCTTCGCAACCTCCTTCTCCCTGTTGTTCGCTTCGACTTGTTTCCACCTCTGTTCCGCGTCGGACGAGTCTCTGTCAATCGCAGCGGCGTCGTCGTCGCCCAGCCCGAGCTCCAGAAGAGTGATACATAAATCTTCATACGTCACGCTCACTCGCTCCGCGGATAAATCGAGCGCCCACTTGAAGTCGACGTATCCGATTGTGGTGGCACCTGGGTTGGCGACGCCGGTGAAGATTTCGTTCGAAACGGTCTCGTCGAACTCGGCGAACCCGAATAATCCGGCGTCGCGGCACAAGTGAGTGAACGCGGTGGTGCCCATAGCGCCTAACCTTGAATCGGGTTCATTGCCGTCACTGTGAGCAGCGCAATAAGCGTCGAACACGTTCTCCACGCCATCCACGGATACGGGTCGAGGCCTTTCGTGCTTCCAGCCCTTGCGGTCGGTGATCCTTTGCTGCAATCCAAATCTCGCCGCATGAGCTCCAGTGAACGTCGACTTGTCGTCGTGCCAAGGGACGTACTCACCAATAGTCCCCGAGCTCTCCGGCGCGTGAATCACAATTCTCTGCGCCACCTGCTCGAAGCTCTCGCCCCGTTCCTCACTTACCAATGCGAGCATCCAAAGGAAATCCTTGTACTGCAGTAACTTCTGCCCCTCTGCGACTTTGCTGAAGATGATATCCGCACTCGTCATGTTAAACTTCTTTCCAATCAACCCGGATTCCTTCACCAGTTTCGCCCACACCTTGATGGTCATATCGAGGCCGTTCCCGGCGGCGAAACTACAGAACTGCGTGTAGCGTTGCTTTAGGCCAGGGACCTCGTTATCCGACGGTCGGTTTCGTCCCAGCTTCCAGTTCGGTTTCTGGAAGCGTAAACTTTTCGCGCGTAACTCCTCGGGAACGTGATGAAGAACGGCGTAAGCGCCGGTGTACGTCGACTGGTCGTCGTGGAACTTGTTGTACTCCGCACGCGTGCCGGTACTTATAGGACCGCCACTCAACACAGTATCCACCACAGCATCATAACTAGTACCACTCGTCTCCGCCAGCAACGCGAGCGCCCATCTAAATTCCAAATAACTTATCTTCCGCTCGCCCTTGGTCTTCACGCGCGTGAACGTCAAATCCGCTTCGGTTTGCGTGAATTGCTTTTGAGACAGCAACCCACTATCGCGCACGCACTTCACCCACTTGACGTTGTCCATCGCCCCCGGTGCCCCTCCACCGAACGTGCAGAACGCATTGAACATGGCCTTTAAACCGGGCGCATCAGGGGGGGCGCGTTGCGAGCTCTTCTCGTCCCGCCACTCCGGATGCGTGCGCGGCATCTTGGCCACGCCGAAGTGCGCGGCGTACGCCCCAGTGTACAGATCCTTGTCATCGTGGAACTTGTTGTACTCGGCTACCGTGCCTGAACAAGACGGGTGGTCAACTGATGTGATCATGCCTTTAATCACATCATATTCCTCTCCAATCTCTTCCGAAACCAACAAAACGGCTAGCGAAAAGTCGTCAATATCAATCACCCGCTCGCCCCGCGGTTTGACTTTAGCGAAGATCAAATCAGCGGAAGTTTGGTCAAACACATTGCGATACCTGCCTCCAATCAAATCACAATCCTTCAACAGCTTGACCCAGGTTTTGCCCTCCATGTGGTTAGGGTTACCGTGTCCGAAGGTGCAGAATTCGGAGAACACTCGTTTGATGTTAGCATCGACTTTGGGCTTTTGCACTTTGTTCTTCCAGGTTAGGTCGGCTTTGTGTCGCGGTTTGATTTCGAACCCCAAGTTCGCCGCATACGCTCCCGTGAAGTTAGAAGGATCCGCGAACTTGACGTACTCCGCGCGTGTAGTTCCTTGCTGCTGCGGCCCGTCGACTCGCGATACCCGGTCGGATATATCACGAAACCGCTCTCCGCGCATCTCAGCCACCATCGCCACCGCGTCTTTGAATTCCTCGAAGGTTATTCTTCTTTCACCTCGGGGTTTGACTTTTGAGAAGATTATATCCACGCTCGTTGAATCCAGCATCCTCCCATCCTGCAAGTTGGTCTCTCTGCAAAACTTCGCAAACTTGGCGCCGTCCATGGTGTCTGACCGCTCGTCGCCTCTTACTCCAAAGTTCGCGAATACACGAAACACGTCCTTTAAACTCGCCAACGCGGATTTCGTGCGGCCCAAACTTCCATCGCTCGTTCGTTTACTCTCTCCTCTTTTCGTGCCACCCGGTGAGCGGAACCCGTCGAACGTCGGGGAGCGGAATTTCCCATCCCCGCCGGAGTCGTTCAAACTGGGGAAACCGCCGCCCTCGCTTTCGTCGTCGCTGTTGGTGGGGAAGGGGGACAGGGGAATATCTTGTCAGTTTGTGAGGTCATGACAGTTGGCGCAGTGACCTCGGCGGTGATTCCAATTGCAAAAACGAGATTCTCGCGCAATTCACACAGACAGGGATTTGGAAATGCGGGTCAAATGGTCGCCCCACAGGTTCGGTCCTGCGGGTTCGTCCCGTGACATCGTCCGAGTCACCCCACGTACATTCGTTCCAAGTCCCCCGCCGCCAAGCGGTTGGACTCAGCCTCCGCGAGGATGGCGTCGTAGTTGGACATGACCGCGCGGACGATTCTGGAAAAAGGACGCGGGTGACAAGACGGTTTTGTTGTTCCCCCTTTTTGTCAACTTTCGGCTTTTTGGCAATGAGTCCCTCTGAATTGTCGAGTTATAACTCAATGGCATATTTTCTTCTCGCGTTTGCCGTTTCCTTGGACTGGGTTGCCGTGGCAAAACCTAGCGGATCATTCTTGGAAACGCCGAGCGTTTCGATGACTCATCGCGCAGACGCGCACCACCCCGTGGAATGTGCGAAAGACAATCTCTCTGCTACTCTTCTGCTCTTGTTCAACGCATCCGGTGCGTGGCGCCATTTCTGTACTCGCGGGTTGACCGGGTTTGGGGTTGCCGCGTGCCGAACGCGTGTCTCGCAATGCTTGCGGCGGTGCTCGATGCGCTAGGGGGAGGTTCTAACGCAAACACGCGGTCCCTCCCGCATTGGGTAATCCCATTGATTATAACATCCGCGGTGTTCACCCGCATCGCGGTGTCTACCCATCCGCATTCCGGCGAGGCAAAACCCCCTTTTTTCGGCGATTACGAAGCGCAGCGGCACTGGATGGAAATCACGGTTCACACGCCGTTACGGGAGTGGTACGTACAGACGAAGGATAACGACCTTTCGTACTGGGGGCTGGACTACCCGCCGCTCTCGGCGTACCAAGCATTGGTGTATGGGTGGGTGATTGGATATTTCAATCCGTTAATGATTGCGCTGTCCACGTCGCGAGGGTTCGAAAGCTACGACAGCAAGCTCTTGATGCGCTATTCGGTCATTGTGTCCGACATTCTGTTTCTCCTACCCGCACTGTATCTGTTCCTGAAAGGGTTCCAGGAGAAAGTTGGAGGTGGTAACGGGAAGAGAACTTCTAATTCAAAAACAAAAAATCTAATCCACCAAAAATCCCTCGCCTTCGTCATCGCCGTCGCCGCGTTCAACCCAGCGCAGATCCTAGTTGACCACGGCCACTTCCAGTACAACTGCATATCGCTGGGGTTGACGGTTTACGCGGCGACGTGTGTTATCCATGATTGGGATGTAATGGGTTCGATTCTGTTCACGTTGGCGCTGAACCATAAGCAAATGAGCATGTACTTTGCCCCCGCGTTTTTTGCGTATTTACTGGGGAAACATTTACGGAATGGAAGTGTATGGGTCACAGTTCAAAAAGTTTTAAAGCTCGGAATCACAGTGATTGGAACCTTCGCCGTTATATGGGCACCCTTCTACCTCGCCGTGGATCCAAAAACCGGGGCTATGGACAAATGGACCGGCGTGTGGAACGTTTTTCAGAGACTGATTCCATTCAAGCGCGGTTTGTACGAAGATTACGTGTCGAATTTTTGGTGCGCCACGAATCCTTTATTCAGGTGGAAGAACGTTATGAGTGTTGAAACGGCTGCTAAGGTGGCGTTACTCGGTACTAATGCTTCAATAATGCCGTCAGTGCTGCATCAAATCCAACACCCATCAAAAGAAGGTTTCGTGTGGTGTTTAACAAACTGCGCGTTCGGGTTTTTTCTTTTTTCGTTCCAGGTCCACGAGAAAAGCGCGTTGCTTTTTCTAACCCCCGCCCTGTTACTCACGGAAATCGCGCCTGATTTCTCGACGTGGCTACCGATCGTGGTGAGCTTCTCCATGTGGCCGCTACTTAGGAAGGATAACTTACTCGTGGCGTATTTAGGAGTGGTGTTGGCGTTCGCGGTGTTGGTGGACGGAGGGGTGCCCGGCGGGGACGACGAGAATATAAAAAGAAAAAAGAGAAATATCAAAGGAGGCGGTCAATTCACGGCATGGCTATCCTCCGTGCCCGAGCCCACGGCTTGGCGCGTCGTGCGTTGGAACACGTTGATAGGTTTACTCGTGTTGCACTTCGTGGAGTGTACGATGCAAACCCCAAAAAAGTTACCGTACCTGCACGACTTGTTGTGTGTGAGTTTTTGCTTTTTGTGTTTCGCGTGCGCCGCGCTGTATTGCAACTGGCGACAACGACAAGTCCCCGCGGATGTAGAGATGCTCCAAAACGCGATGGTAAAACGAAGCACCAGGGCTGGTAAGAAAACAGCTGTACACAGCGACGACTCGGACGACGGGTGGTCGCTCGTGAAATTCGCCGCCTCCCCCGCGCCGAGAGCCAGGCGACGAAAGAAAGCATGATTTGATAGCGCAGCGAATTTGCTACGCGTAATAGAACTTACAACTTTTTTCTTCGCGTCGCGTGGAAACATCAGCACCTCGTCCGCGTCGGGCGCCTTTACTTTTCGTAAAGAAAGTTGTAAAGGCGTCGTCACGCGCGAAAGCGGAAGCGAGGTTACCATGCGCGCGTTTTCACATCGTAAATATTTACCTATCTCTTCGAACTCTCGTAGGCAGTTTCAAACACCCTTACAAAGTCCTCCGGTGACCCCGACCCGTTGTGAATGAACGTCTCCCCGTTGTTGTCACGGAACGGCCCGCCATTAGATGCTAAGCTAAACACGAATACAGGGATGCTGTGGATGTCCATGCCTCGAATGGTGTGACCGTAGGAGTGCCACACCTCGTCGTATAATTCGTCGCTGTCTAAAAATAAATTCAACGCATCAGCATCGAGGCCGACTTGTTCCGCGCATTTCAACAAAGTCGCTCGGTCAGATGCTGATTCCTTAGTTTGAAAGTGACACGTCCCGAGCGCGTCCATGAGCAGCTCCGCCTTTCCGAACCGCGAGGCCCACAACTGAGTGCGTTGCGACTCGATCGGCTGCCACACGGTTTTGACATCGAAATTAAACGTAACGTTATTTTTTGCGCCCAGCGCGTTGAGTGATTGCTCAAACCTAACCGCTGATTCTTCCGTCCCGTCGGTGTAGTCAACGAGAGATTGGTGCCACGTTCCTCCGGATCGTAACCGGCCCTTGCCGCTTTCGTTGTCGCCGAGAAAGGAGTACGGCCGGCGCCAGACATCAATCGCTAGCGCTACTTCGTGTTTGTGTTTTTGGTTGAATTTTTCTAAGGCCTCGGCGACGTTCTTCTTGCCGAGGTACCCGTGCGGTCACTGCGTGCAAGTGACCCAGTCCGCGTGCAAGACGAGTTGTGTGGGGGGGTCGTTTGGTGACGAGTCACCCGAGCCGCTCTCTTTCGGGAGGACCTTTGAACCCAGCGCGTAGTTCGCGATGCGCGTCGAGGCGACTGTTACTTTTTCAGTAGGCATTTCTGTCGCGTCTCCACTACGGGGAGTGGCTTTCGCCGCGACGGAGAACACGCGGTCGAAACGGGGGCGCTGGACCTTGGGGCTATTGACGCGAACGAAACGAACGAGACCGAGGCGCGTTGCGCCGACGGACATCGCCGTGTGGGCGAGCGACCGAGAAGTGATGCAGAACACACGTCATCACTTGCACAATTATTGTGCGAACCTAGAAGGAAGTGTTGATTATGCCCAGAGCCCACAACACACCACGCGCGGGCCTCGGTCCGCGGCGACGATGGCGTCGGCCAGCGGCATGGTCGCGGGTGCGCGTGATCCATCGGTTACTAGAGCGTGCGGACATGGACGCGGCACGACGCGGTGGTGTGTCACCACGCCGCGCATCCCACACGCGAAATCAAAGGCGCGACGACTAGGATTGTTCGTTGCTCGAGATGTGCATCTAGCTGCGTATGGTCGCGACGATGGAGATGCCGCGGACGACTCCAGCGAAGCCGTGCCAAGCGATACACGCGTAGACGATCCTATACCCGAAATCACCTACCCGTTCGAAGACCCGGAAGGGAATCGAAGCACTGACACCTTGCTTCCGGGTGGGACGCATCTTTCGGCAATCAGCGGCGGCGGCGGTGATGGCAATCAAACGATGCAATCTGCTGACCCCGTGTACGGGCGCGGCATGGGTGTCGTCGTGACCTCCTCACCTCCAAAAAAAATGACCCCGTTCCATGACACTGTGTTGAATTTGGGTTTGGTGAGCACAGCTGTTTTAATAGCCTTAGGCATACGGAAGGCTAAGAAGTTCTTCGACGGGGTTCCCGATTTGCCTGAGGAGGAAAGGCTTCGGCGCATGAAGAGTTTTTGCGACGCGCAGATTAAACGAGTCGAGTCCGAGTTACCGGAAGGCGACGAGCAAAGAGCTAACGAGCTGAAGCGATTGACGGAGGTGAAAGTTGATATAGACAAAAAACTAAAGAAGTTTGCCTCCTTGGAAGAAAAGCGACGGGAGTGGAACAAGCGGTTAAGGCGGCTGGACGAGAGGGGCGAGCCGGTGCGAAAAACGCAGTCGCGTTCCGACAACGCAGAAGGGAACGACGATAGCAACGACGACTCGGCGCGCCCGGGTGTGCCTTCCGGACGCGACGAGTACGGGTTCGACACTGATGGCTTCGGGGCGTCTATTGGAAGAGTAGGTGGTGGTGGCGGTGGTGTCAGTGGAGACGCGGAATCCAGTGCGTACACGTCTGAAAGAAACACCGAAACCTCAAATCGCCAAACAGTTGAGTTTGAGTTGGACCCGAAAACTCCGCTTCCCGGGGCGAGCGCGCGGTGGGTCAAGGCGACTGACTACCTCCAAAGCGCGGTAGAAAAAACGGCGAAGGGTTTTAATGATGCAGAGGGATTCTCTCCTGATGCGCCCCCGACGCCCCTGACCGCCCCCAAGGCCACCCCTGGTCAAAAAGCTGGTTCCGGTTTGGGCGCGGGGCGCGACAAAAACGAAAAGGTGTCTGAGAGAGAATCTACGGTGCCGGAGACGTCTTCGAGCGCGCAGTCTTTGGATAACTGTCCGCCTACCGAAGTTACACCTAAGACGCAACCTGAGACACCTATACCACAACCCAAACCTACCCCCCCAAAGAATAAAACCCCCAGTAAGCCGAAAATAACGCATCCTGACGAGGTCCTCGCGGACAGGGGGGTTTCCGGTCCTGCTATGACGCCCGAGAAGGAGGCGGCGATTGCACGGGAGATTAACCAGCTGGAACAGATGTATGGAGATGACCGATCTATCACGGCTGAGGAGCTGGATGTCATGTGCATGAAGGTGATTGAGAAGTACGGGTTGGCGGACGGGAAATTTTCGGACGACGAGCTTTACGATCCGAACACCGACCGCGGGAGTTCCCGAGGCGGCGGTCCCGAGAAGGACTCCTCTCAAACACCACGCCACGTTTCCGAAGACGACCCTTTCTACTGGCGCAAACTTAAAGTAGTGTTCCCCATTTTCGAAGCCAATCCTGAAAGCAAAACGACGCAGATCATGACCATGAACATGACACACCCTGGGCTACCGGCTTACTTGCCTGGAGCCACTCCTGCCGCGCCGAGAAGAAAGCCCGTTGCGAAACAACACGCGGTGGCGTTTGAGACGAGAAATGATGCGGAGCGCTTCGTGTGGTTCATGCGTTCGACCCGGGGTCAAAATGAGGGAATATGCACCACGCAAGCCATGCCTCCGGACGAGGTGGAGTTGATCGCGACTGCGGAGGGGCTTGGAGTGACGGTGGTGGGCGAGGACAGGGTTAATTTAGACGCGTCACGCAGAGACTTGGACGTGTTGAGCGACATTCGCGAAATCGGAGGCGAGCTTTCGCTGTGGGAGTTCGCGCAGTGGACGAAACACGAGCTGGAGGAGCAGCGGAAACCGCCGCCGCCCACGATTAGCTACTAGACGTGTTAAGACTCGTTACTCTTGTCTATCTATCATCATCATTCCGCTAATCGTAGCCCTATTCTACCCGCGTGGTTGTTATTCACGCGCGTCTTTTCCGTGTACGTTACTCTAAACGGTCCTTCGCGTGTATCACATCTCACCACGTCATCATCTCGTCCCACGTCGCGCAATCCGCCTCTAACTTGGTTTCGACTTTGTGCCACTCGTCCAGCTCTGGCTGCGTCACGACGTCTATCCATAATTCCGAGCCCAGTGCGGACTCCGCTTGCTGCGGTTTGCCTCTTCCTAGAAACGAGGTCTGACCGCTCCCGTCCGGGCAGTCGCTCTTTTGTGAGGGGGTGAGGGGTTAGCGGTGGTGGTGGGGAATGGAAAGTACACGGCAAGAGCGCAAACGCACCTGTGTAGAAGATTCGACAAATGTGTTTGATCCATGGTGTCTTGTATGCGTTCCAGGACATGCGTTTTGTGAATGGTGGAGAGCTTGGTGCCTGCTGAGAACTGCGCTCGTAGCTCCTTGGTTTCTTCAGCCAGTGTAGCGCACTCGTACTTGTGCCCCTTGTTCGTACCGGGGCGCTTCCAGTCCAGCTATTGACATGATTTTCCGCAATACCAGTGAGACAGTCGGCGCTTCGAGCTGGGTCTATTGTCTACGACCCAAATAAATACTGGGCAACAGTGGCCCAGTGGGCAACTAGTCGGGAAAACAAGTCTGTTGCTCTTTCCGCAACAGTCGGGCTCTTCGGGATACCATCGGGAAGGTTCGATCTTGAGTTATTTATAATGCACGACTCGGCACCCCATTCAACGTCGCTTACCTGCATGCCAATCGCGCTCTTCTCGATGCGCATCAAAAAAGTCAGACTCAAAAAACCAGATCTGGCCCCCCAGATTACGCCTTCGCCATACCCCCGCACACGCGCACCATGGGCTCTGGCGGCGAAACCTCCACCCCCCCCCGAGCACAAGATGACCTGTACCGCCACGTCAACGCGCAGTGGCTCAGCGAAAACCCCATGGGCAAGTACCCCGCGTACGGCCGGTGGGGCGTTTTTGAGAGCTTGGCGGACGAGGCGCTGACGAAATCCAAAGCGGCGATGGAGGGTGACACCGATGGGAAGTGCGGAGCGTGGTTTGAGTCGGGCATGGCGGCGAATGAACAAGACTCTACTGCCGCCTTGGCCCCTACTCTCGCCATTTGCGATGCGTTGTCCAAAGCAGTCGAATCCAGAGACGCCAAGGGGGTCGCATGTAACGTGGCGAAACTACATCAAATCGGCGTCTCCATTCTGTTCGGCGTCGGCGACACGCCCGATAAAAAAAACTCCAAGTGGAGTCTCGCCGCGATTGGGCAAGGAGGGCTGGCGCTGCCTGATAGGGACTATTACCTATCAACCGAACCTGACCGGAAATTAATCAGAGAAAAGTACGTCGCGCACGTCGCGGCAACGCTTAAATTGGCGAATCGCGAGATTTACGATTCAGACGAAAACGCATCACTCGCCGCGGAAAACGTTTTATCATTCGAAACAAAGCTCGCGCAGTCGCATTTAACTCCAGCGGAGCGCCGAGATGCGGAAAGGACGTACAACAAGTTCGAGACGTTCGAAACCTTGCCTGGTTCAGGGAAGGAAAAGTCCAACACCGAGAACGATGAAGGGGGGTGGGACTGGACAGAGTATTTCTCAGCATTAGGGAAGAGTGACCCGGGCGCTATTAACGTTACGTGGCCAGTGGCGCTGGCGACTGCAACAAACTTACTGTGCGGCACAGGTGACGATGTAGCCGACGCTTCCACTATCCGGGCGTACTCCACCTTCCACTCCGTGTGCAGAGCGTCTGATTACCTCGACGACGCGTTCGTGGATTTGGACTTCAACTTTTTCGGCAAGGAGCTTGACGGCCAAAAGGAACTGAAGCCAAGGTGGAAGCGAGTGGTGCGGCACGCGGACGGGTTAATCGGCGAGCTAGTGGGAAAGGCGTATGTCGAAAAGCACTTTCCAGAATCTGCGAAGAAAAGTGCTGAGTTGCTAGTGCAGCACGTCACCACCGCCGTGAAAGCGAGACTCGCGGAGCTCCCGTGGATGAGCGACGGTACCAAAAAAAAAGCTTTGGGAAAAATGAACGGCTTCCGGGTTAAGATTGGATATCCGGATGAATGGATCGATTACGAATTGTTAAATCTGGATAAAAGTAACTCGTATTACCAAAACGTCCTCTCCGCTAAGCTGTTTGCGCATACGAGGATGTGTGACAGAATCAACACCGGCGTGGACCGCGAGCGGTGGTTCATGGCTCCGCAGCAAGTCAACGCGTACTACCACCCTATGTTGAACGAGATCGTGTTCCCGGCGGCTATTTTGCAGCCGCCATTCTTCAACGCCAACACAGACCCGGCGATTAACTTTGGAGGCATAGGTGCTGTGATTGGACACGAAATCACGCACGGGTTCGACGACCAGGGCAGAAAGTTCGACCACGAGGGGAACATGAACGACTGGTGGGCTGTTGAGGATGCTGAGGATTTCGTGAAGCGCGCCAAGGTGATGGTCGAGCAAGCCGGGTCCACGACGGTGCACACGCAGGACGATGCGTGCGAAGAGATGAAGAAAGGGCCGTTCTCGTTGAGTAAACCCGGGATTCGATCAGTGGTGACCAAGGAGTGTGCGTGCAGGGTGGTGAACGGCGAGCTGACGCAGGGCGAGAACATAGCGGATTTAGGGGGGCTGCGGCTGGCGTACCGGGCGTGGGAGATGTCGAGGAATTCAGGAGATGAAAAGTCTTTCACCGCCCCTTCAAACTTCCCTGTTGAGTCCTCCAAGCGTTTCTTCTTCAGTTGGGCCACGGTTTGGCGCCAGAACATCACCGCCAAGCTCGCGGCGAAATACATCGCCGTCGACCCGCACGCGCCGTGCGAAGTGCGAGTGAACGGCACGGTGTCCAACATGCCCGAGTTCGTCGACGCGTTCGGGGTTGTTGAGGGTGATGGGCTGTTCAGAAAAGAAGAAGAGAGGGTGGATATCTGGTGATTGACTAATTGATATTTTCTTTTGTCTTTGTCTTTTGCTCAACGTCTGCCATCACTCCTCTCCGTCATACTTCACGCCTATTTGCTTCCGAATTTCGTCCATGGCTTCATGAACAGCTATTGATTCAGCAAGCGGGTACTCCGGAAACTCCAACCGCCCTTCATGTAAACACCTCGCCACCGCGTTCGCTTCGTACACCAGCCCGACTGAGTTCTGGTAGTTGAATTTGCTTGGATCGTGCTTCGGGAGCGGAAAATCCCAATCAAAGGACAAAGACCCGCCGATCTTCCGGGGTCCGTCGTTCACGGCGGTGAGCACGATGTCGGTGGGGCAGTGCATCGGCGAGCAGATGCGCAACGAACCTGCCGTGCCTTGAATTTCGCATATTTCTTCGTCTTCCGAATTCCCGTCAATGCCCCAGGCGCACATCCCAAGTCGCTGGGTTTCTGTATGGGTATTTATCGTTGCGCCGTCGACGCGCTCAAACGCAATCGACGCGACGCCGTAGACGTCGACGCCGTCGGCCAAATCCGCTCTCGATCGCGTGACCTTAGTCTTGAATTTCCGCACTCCATTCTCATCCAACCCCCCAAAGCATAGAAATGCCATACCCACGGTATACACCCCCACGTCCAGTAGCCCTCCGCCGCCCAGTTTCCTGTCCCACAAACGGGGGGCGCTTTCAGTACTGGTTTCAATGCAAAACTTGCTTTTTACGGAAACAATTTCACCGAGCGCGCTGTCGTTCAAAATCTCCCTGACTCGCCTAATCGCGGGGAAGAACCTCGTCCACATGGCTTCCCCTAGGAACACGTTTTTACGTTTAGCAGCTTCAACCATCTCGCGCACTTCACTCGCGTTCAACCCCATGGGCTTTTCGCATAAGACGTTCTTGCCTAACTCGATCAACGCCAAAACCTGAGCCTTGTGCTGCGTGTTCAGGATGGAGACGTACACCACGTCGCACTGGTTCAGAGCGTCGGGAGACGATAGGAACGCGGAGTGCGTCTCGTGTCGTTTTGAGCGGGGGATGCCGTGCTTCTCGCCGAACAGTTCGGAGCGCGCAACAGACGCCGAGGCGCACGCGGACACGACGTGGTGTACGCGAGGAGTGCTTCCATCATCAGCAAGGAGGGCGGTGGCGAAATCGGACGCGATAGCACCACAGGACATGAAGCCCCACCGGCACGTTGTGGCGGGGGCATCGTCTTTTATGTCGCTCGCCTCAGCCATCTCGCGTGGAGTCGCGACGCGGTGACTGGGGCGTTTGAGGCCTCGTGGCTCGAGCAAAAAAGTTCCTCGGGCGAGCCGAATTGCCGTTTCTCGGAATCAACAATGTGCGTTTCCTTTCTAGTCGATCTCTCTTGAGTCATTAGACCGTCGAAAGGGACAAAAATGACGAAACAATTATTCACGAATTTTGTGTGTCATTCGACTGTCATTCGTAACTCTTCCACGCGTTTTCCTCGTGAGTTCGTCACACCTCGTCGCGCGCCCCCCCTCGCTCGATGACGTCCAAAATGACGTCCAGCGTCCTGGACCCGAATTCCCTCAAGGCCATCATCAAAGCCAACGTCCCTCAAACCCTCGATGAGCTCTTCCCCTTCATCGGCGTGGTGAAGAGTTTGTCGAGAGATGAAGTGAAAAGCGACATTCTCGCCGGCCTGACGGTTGCGGTGATGGTGGTTCCCCAAGGCATGGCGTACGCCGCCCTGGCACAACTCACGCCCGAAATCGGCCTGTACTCGTGCATCATGCCCATTCTTGTGTACGCGCTGTTTGGGAGCTCACGGCAGCTCGCCGTGGGGCCCGTTGCGATGGTCGCTTTGCTCACGAGCGCCGGCCTTTCCGAGCTGCAAGATCCTGCCGAGGATCCCGTAAGGTACCAGCGACTCGCGTCGACGTTAGCGCTGGTAGTCGGGTTGCTTCAGGCCGGCTTGGGCTTGTTGAAGCTCGAGTTCATCGCGCGTTTCTTGCCTCACCCAGTACTCAGCGGCTTCACATCCGCCGCCGCGATCGTCATCGGGTGCTCCCAACTGAAGGACATCTTCAAGCTCCCGCTTCCGAGGAGCGAAAGGCTGCAGGACATTTTAGAAGTGTTCTTCGCGAAGCTACCCGACACGCACGGGATGACCTTCGGAGTCGCGATTGCGTCCATTCTCTTTTTATTGGGCGCGAAGCAGGTCAAAAGAAAAGTAAAAGTCCTGAAGCGATTTCCCGAAGCCCTATTCCTCGTAACTTTCTTTATCCTAGTCAGCCACTACGGCGACTTCAAAGAGAAGGGCGTCAAAGTAATCGGAACCGTACCGGCTGGATTCCCCACTCCACAAAACGTTTTATGGTCCGAGATTGGATCCGTCATGGGCACAGCGGTTTCCATTGCTTTAGTCGGTTTTTTAGAATCATTCGCAGTGGCGAAAACAATCGAGGAGAAGGAGGGCTACCGCATGTCCGCGCAACGAGAATTGATTGGGTTAGGACTCGCGAACGTCGTCGGCGCGTTTTTCAAGTGCATGCCCACGACCGGCGGGTTTTCACGATCCGCCGTGAACTACCAAGCCGGGGCGAAAAGCACACTAGCTTCGTTGGTCACCGCGCTGTTCATGATAATCACCGTGCTCGTGTTGACACCTTTGTTCACGGATTTACCCAAACCCATTTTAAGCGCGATCATCGTAGTAGCGGTGTCGACGTTGGTTGATTTCGGCGAGTTCGTCCATTTATGGCGAATCGACAAGCGGGATTTCTTTTTAGTTCTGTGCGCTTTTCTGTGCACCCTGTTCTGGGGTCTGTTACAAGGGATTCTGGTCTCTGCTGGGCTCGCGGTGGTCATCCTGGTGCACAGAGTGTCCTCCCCTCACAGCGCGGTTCTCGTTCAAATCTCCGAAGACCCCCCCACGTTCCGGAACGTCGACCGCTTCCCTGATGGAAAACAAATTCCAAAAACTTTAATTTTCCGACTGGACGCGCCGCTGTTTTACGCAAACGCTGAGAGTTTCAAAGACGATTTAAGTCACTTAATCACGGAACAGGACCCGCGGGTTGTGATCATCCACGGTGGCGCCATGCCGCACGTCGACTCATCCGGTGTAGTAGTATTAGGCCAGATTCGGGACAAGTGCTTACAGCGGGGGAAGTGTCTTATTCTGTGTGAGTTCAACGGACCGACTCGCGACGCGCTGAGGGATAACTACGGGTTCACCAAGGATGGTTCCTTAACTCAAGAAGCACCCAGCGATGACGATAAGAACATGGTGGAGGAGTTTTTAACCCTCACCGAAGCGGTGGAGCGCGCAAAGCTACTCGTGAAAATCGCCGCCAAGGAGGACGTACACGTCGCCGTATACGACGACGAAGAGGCGGAGAGACGTTCGTTCGAGATTGACGCGAGAACCGCGGTGAGCACGTAGAGGACTATCAGTACTTAGAGGATATATTACTCCAGATACACGACGTTTGAATGCTTTATTACCCTACGGCCCGTCGGGCTTTTATTATTACCTATTGCCTATATTTATTTTCGTATGAAGCCTAGTCTCATCTAGTGCTCATCGTTTCTCGTCGGGTCCACCTGATTCAATTCGGGTTTCGCGACTACGTTTTTCGGTGCAACATTCGGTTTAACATGCACTCCATCCCCATTGACCACTCCCTCTACCAGTTCAAGTTTCTTACATCTCGGCATTCTCTTGATTTCCGACTCCCGTTTCGTGGCTTTTGACCGGTCCGCCGCGGTTTCGGCGTACCGCAACTTCACCGGTGGGTCTCCTCGGAGCGCTTTAGCACCGCCAGCGCGGATGCCTTGATGCTGTTCCAATCGCCTCTTCACATCCACGGTCACGCCGGTGTACAGCTTGCCACTCTTGGTTTCCACGACGTACACGAACCACCCCGGGGCTTTCTTCGCTCCAGGCGTTGACACGGACGCAGCGGACAGCGTGAGCGTGGAGACCGCACGCGCGGAAGACATCACCCAAGAGGCGTTGGCTGGGTGTGGTGTGTAGTGTTTGCGGAAGTCTTCGAGTTGCAAATAAAAAATAACATCGTCCGTCCCGACGAAAAACACAGTCATAGCTCGCGACCCTCGAGTCGCCGCCCACTCTTCCCACGCCCAGCGCCCCCATGTCTCGACACGACCGACACGACGGCGAGCTCGAGGGCGGTTTGTATCACGGCATCGCCAGCTCGGCTCGAGTTGAAACCAAGCACGGGCGACACCACGGTCATCACCAAACGATACCCAAGGTGGTCCTGCCCAAGTTTTTCACAGGAACCTCGGCGCTTTCCCCTACCGCCCGGTTCAACACCTCGCTCCGCCCTGTTCCCGAGGTGTACCCCCTGGTCGCGGCCGTGTGCCTGGGGTGCGTGTTCGCCGGGACAATAATGTACCACGACCTCAGTAAGAACCACGAGGTTTTGATTCGCAAGGACACGAGGAAGTTACAGGTGCTTACGGCTGAAGAAGACCCGGAAACTTTTTCTCGAGTCACGAAACAGGCGAAGAAAAGCTACGACAACCCCCTGGCTCGGTACGTTCGCGGGAAGAAACCAGACCTGTTCCCGTGGTTGTTTGGCCACCCGGGGAAGGACGAAACCGTGGACCTTTCGAAGGAAAAGTGGAAAGCCAACGCGGCGCAGGGAACGACGAAGTAAAGACGTTACGGAGGGAGAAGAAAGACACAATTTTTGTGAGAGACGTACAGTGTTCTTTGATCAGCATATTCACCACTCAACCTCTCTCCCATTCTATTCGATGACGATATCGTCCAGATCCACCTCTACGTCATTTTTCGCCAGCGCCCCTGGGGAGAACCCCCCCCCCAGCTTAGCGAGCTCGCGCATGAACCCCTCCGGGGTGAACACTTCCGTGCCGCCGATCAACACTTCCCTGCCCAGTTGCTCCGACAGCACGTGCGCTTCCCTGGTTTCACCCCGCGTCACTCCCCCCACCACGAAAATAATCAAACGCCGGGGCAGTATCACGGACCCACTCCTTTTGTGGTGGTGTCGCTGCGCTTTTTTTTGCGCGTGCGACGTTTCCCGCTCATCCAGCGCGGTTAGGTTACCCACACTGGAGCCGCCAAACTCGGGGTCCGATCCTAGGGAAGACCCAATCGAGTGCGTCGGCTTCCGGTTCTTCGAGGCCCAGGTGGATCCCGTAGTTCCCGTAGTCCGTGCGGTGCGCGCTGACTTCCCCGGAGTTTTGGGCATGCCTCCGTGCATATTCACAGGGCGCGCTGGGGACCCAGGAACAGCAGAGGCACTAACACCGGGCCTGCCAGCCCCTCCAGCGGACGGGTCTCCTCCCAACTCTGGAAACTCGCCCAACGGAAGTTGATTCGCTTCTAACTGATTCGCCAGGAAATGAACAGTAGGCAAGAACCGGTTCAGGTCCCAATCGCTTTTGCGCTCGTGCACCGTGGGCCGCTTCGACTTTGTGGTTTTGAAACCAGCCGTTGATAGGGTGGTCGCTTTGGGCTTCCGAACTTTTACCCCCAGCTTTTCAAGCGCCATCACTACGGCTAAATCACCGAGCGAAAGACCGGTCGCTTTCGCCCAACGGCTTCGCTCCGCGTCGTCGAACTTCTCGGGGTGCGAAGCCGCGTACAGCAACACCAGTCTCAACTTATCACTCGGCCGAATATCCTTTTCATTCGTGCCACTTTTCGCGTTGAATTCGTTGAACAGCTGGACGATGTCCTTGCTCGTCGCTTCTCCGAAGATTACTTTTTCCTCCAACCGGCCGACTTCGGATAGTCCAAACTCGGTTAACGTTTTGTTTATATTAGCCGCGATTGACGTGTGGATGGAGAGCTTGGCTTGCGCCTCCATGAACCGCGGAAGCGACTCAACCGCGCGTTTCAACGAACCAGTGCTGTGTAATTCCTTGTCCGACGATAATATTCCGCCGCCGTTTGCGGAAAAACTCTTCGCCTTTTTCGCCAATGCGTTCAACACGAACGCGACGTGTTCGTTTCTTAGTTCTTTGAAAAGACTATCGTGTTCACTTAACACGGCTTGCTTCTTCTGTACGCCCGTATTAGTGGTGATTTTGTACGAGTATAGGTTTGTTTTGGAATCCACGCTGGGTAGCAAGTCATACAGAAGCGCTTCGTAGCTCCACTCTCTCGCGACGGGCGCGATTGGATCGATCGAGCGATCTAAAATCAAAACGTCGCAAGTGGGGAACTGGGGGAGGTGGGATGAGTCTGAGTTATTAGACCCAGAACTACTTCGATTCCTCAGCGCTAACATGGTCCTGTACAGCCTTTGCGCCACCGCAGACGCAGGCGACGTCCCCCCTTTACCATCTACGCCGGCGTCCTTGTACCTGATGGACGGAAACTCGTTCAGCGAGCTCAGGAGCGTGGCCAATCTGCACGCGGCGACCTCCGCGGCTTCCGAAAACTCTTTATCGGGTTTCTTGTCACCAAAAAATGACGACAACGCCCCTTGTTGACCAGTCGTGAACGTGTGCATGTCCTTCGTTTGGTACTCTAAATTGAGCTCGACTAGCGTGACTAAGCTCTGCACCAGCCCCTTGCACTTTTTTAATGTTTCCAAATGGTTGGGAAGTATAGGGGATGAGAAAAACACGTGCGCCCTTTGGTATAGCCGCTTGGATTTGTCCTGCGATGCCCAGTCCGCGCACAGGGCTTGTAAACTCATAAACGTGGGGGATATGAAGTACACCGCGTCTAAATGCGTTTGAGGCTCCCGTGAGTTCATCAAGTTCTCTACTAAACTCACCCCTTCGCCGGTCAAATCGCTCATCCCGCAACTCGCGGAAACCACAGGGGTCGTGATGGGGTCCACGATCAGCACCTTCCACTCGCCCCCGCCTGCGGACCGGACCTTGCCCATCATGTCCACGAGAAGACGGCGCCGCGTCGCCGCGCGGAAGCTGTCATGGTCGTCCGGAGACGCCATCGTCGAAGGCGCAGCGCGCACCAACGAATGGATCTACGACCTTTGGAAAAGCCACACGCTTTTTGGTTTGCTTCGCAGTGCTGGATCTGGCGTTGTACCCACCATTAAACACAAGGATGACGGTCTGTGGACTAGTTCCGGGCGTGGCTTTCGTACGTGTGAACGTCTCCTCGGAAAATAGGTTGGACCAGTTGACATCCATCATCAGACTTCTAGGCACTCGGGGGCGGCGTCTGCCCCCGGGAGCAGCTGTGATGAAGCCCTCCCTTCGGTCCACCACGCGTCGGCGGCGCAAGAGTCTCTCCTCCTCGCCTCAGGTGGGCACCCCGGTGACGGCTTCGACGCCGTTCGGTACCTTGACGCAAGATGCGCCTCGACCTCCGTGTCCTCTCGGGTTCGACCCAGATGTGTGGGACAGGGTGTGCGACATAGCAGTCGCGGCGATGGTCACGAGCGATGACAGCGGGCGCCTTCATGGCACGCCCAATTGGGCAACAAACGCATCGTTTGTGACACAAGCGCACAAACAGGACAACGATGACGTGCCTTCCCCGGAGGCCAAGATATCCACGCCTCAAATCTTGAAAGCCCATCACGATGCCGCTTTGAAAACACAAAACCAAAACACGTTGAGCAATGCGCGCGACGCGGTTGTGCAGTGCGCGAAGGGTAACGACGATGAAACTTCCATAGACGCATCTTCATTAGTCCGCTTCGCGTTGTTGCGCTCCGACAACACCCCCCGAGACGTACACGTTCCGGCGGGTGACGAAACAAACACGGGTGGTGACCAGTCATTGATGGATGATGAAAATGATAACCGTTCCTCCGAGCGCGACTCCGCGTTGGCGGCGCTTAAAACGGTTCGCGATGACTACGCCACTGAAGTTTCGACGTTATGCTCCACGCACTACGAGAACTTCACGTCCGCGGTGGCGCAGCTTGAGGACGTGCGGGAGGAGGCGGTTCAGCTGGGACGGGAACAGAGGGCGCAGAACGACGAGCTCCAAGCTGCGGGGGCGCCGTTGCTATTAGCGCAAGCCGCGAGTATGGAAAAACAAAAAGCCGCTCGTAGGTTGGCGAAAAAGTCGCAGGTTGCTGAGCGGTGTAGGAACGCGTGTGCGCTCGCGGCGGATGCGAAACACGCGTTGGACTGTGGCAACTTTTACGATGTTCTGAAAGCGGTGGATTTGTTGGAAACCAAGATTGTGCCAGAGTTGGCGCCGCGACAAAACGTGAAGTCGGCGTTTGCGGACGACGAGGATGACTCTGAGGATGATGACGATGACTCTGATGACAATGAATCGGAAAATGATACCACCAACACTCCCTCTTCCGTCGCGCGCCAGCTCGCGTCTGCCCTGCTATCTGACTGCGCCCGCGCCCGGGACGCCGCGGTCAGGGGCGCTGATTCCAACTTAACCGAGTGGCTTGTCGCCGCGCGCGTCGCGAGTGCGGGGGCGGGCAAAGCAGTTCTGCACGCGGTGCACACTGGAAGGCCTTCTAGTGTGAACGGGGACGAGGACACACAGCACCGCGCACGCGCGTTCGCATCCGCATCACGTACAGACGTATCCGCGGCGATGCGTTTGGTGGAAGAAAGCGTAGCGCGCGCGGCACGCGTCGGCGGTGAAGCGGCGACCGCGGCGAAAAGAGCCGCCGTCGATGTTTCCGCCGCGCGCGACCTCGCGAAAAAGGAGCGACGCGCGGCTGAGATGACTTCTGAAACGGGAAACGCGGTGAGTGATACCCGGGTTGATATTACCGACGCCGACACATCAGTATTAACAGAGACTACGACTAATTCAAACAACCCCCCGACGCCTTTGAAACGGCGCATCGACTTTACCGCTGAAGAATCCAAGGCGAAGGAAAAGGACACGGAAGGGACGCTTTCACGAAATAACTCGAGTACTAGTACGGGGAGTACAAGTCTCAGAGATAATCAAGAAATATACTTAAAAACAAGTCCGTTCCACTCCTTGGATAACTGCAACGTGTTTGACGTACCTATAACACCTTTGTTGCGCGCCTACCGCTTGTTCAAATCAGTGGGCCTCGGTGAACAATTCAAAACCCGCGTCCAAACGCAGCGAATCTTGCAACTCAAAGCGGATACGAAGTTTCACTTCCCCGATACGAAAAACTCCGCCGACGACGCGCTGCGGCGGTTGATCAACGTAACTTTAGTGAAGTTCGTAGGGCACTTCGCGATTGAGCTGGGGCTGATTGATGCGGCGCCTGAGCTGTTTTCGAGCGATGAATTGGCATCGACTTTCGACAAGGCTAAGTCGGACCTTGAGAAACAAGTGGTCGGCGCGTTGAGCGGGTGTACGCAAGCCGTGGTTGGCAAAGCGGCGCTCGACTCGTTGGAACGGGCGTGTTCCGGGTTGTGTGCGTTAGGGTTTTCATCCGCCATTGGGCTCAGGGACTGTGCCGCGCTCGTGACGAAAACCAGGGTCATGGAGCTGCTTATGGATGACACGGTGGAGGCGTGCTCGCTGGGGAGTAGAGGAGATACTGATGATGATTCAAGACCGAGCGAGACGCGCTCTCCCTTCGCGACTGACCTGGCAAGCGCCGTGGAGGCGTTCGCGGTGGAGGCGGGTTCGTTTTTAGGGGGCGTGTCACGGATTGACGAGGGCGGTGGAGTTCATGCGTTAGGTAATTCTCTTCCCAGTTGCGTCGCCGTGGCGTCTCGGAAAACGCGCACGTGCGTGACAAAGCTGGCGGAGACGTGCGTGTTCCCTTTAGCGAAAGGTACGAACAAAGAAAAATTAAACGAGTCGAGCGCCGCGACTTTGATCGCAGACTGTGTTTGGCTGGATTCACAAGTATTGAGCTGGTTGAACTTAGCAGGCGCCGCAGCGTTGTACGCGAGCCAATTGAGTTTAGGACACGACTCTCATTCCTCAAAATTGGAAAAGGCGAAACGTTTAGTTCCGTCGCTGGCTCCCGGAACGACGCACGTAAATTTCGCGCCGTTTCTAGCTGTTACGAAGTCCGCAAAGAATATTTTATTGGACTTGATCAAGACGCGCCTTGAGAAGGAAATTGCCTGCACGAATTCGAGTGACTGCTGGTCACCGGACCACGCCCCCATCGGTCCTTCCGAGAAAGCCTCGACAGCGCTGGCGTACTTCTACGGCAACGTGCGAAGGGCGGTGGAAAGGCTGCCGAGTGAGGTAGAGAATTCTAGAAAACAAACTACCTCTGGTATGCGTTTTTCCATCGCGTTCACAGCGTTGCAGTTGCTTTCGGACGCTACGCTACACTCCATTGAACGATCTGATACGAAGTGCGTAAATCAACACAGTTTGGAGCAGCTGGAATTTGATCTGGACGCATTTGAACAGCTCAGCGACACGCTGGTGGAAACCGCGCTCGCGACGGAACGGGTTTCTGAAAACGATCCGATTGGTTCATCGCAGAATGATTCCTCGTTATCATCCTTGAAGCAAAAACTTCGTCGCGCGTTACGCTCGTTACGAGTCGTGCCGAGCTTGTTTCAGCACAATGAGGGTAACAATGCCGACGACATTGAAACGTTCATCGCAAACGCGTTTGCGAGCGGGGACAGCGACGATGAAAAAAACGAAGTCTTCGACGGTTCGATTTCTCTCACCGCAGAGCGCGTCGCAAAGCTCATGGACAAGTACCGCGAAGTCTGGAAGAAGGAGGAGGCGGATGGCGTGAAGAAATTCGCGGGCAAGAAACGCGTGGAGGTGGTCGCCAAGGCGCTGCGCGCCAAAGCGGCGAGCGAGAAGAAGTGATATCAACAAAAGTAATATACCTATAGAAACAAGCTGAAAATGTATTTTCTGTCCTCACACCGCGCCGGCATCCTTGAGAATCTGAACAATCGCCGCGTGTTTCCCTTGAGCGACGTTAGCTTTGGGTGTTGTTGAAACGGATAGCGGCGTCACGCCGTTATCCCTGGCCTTGTTGACGTCCGCGCTCGCCTCAATGAGCACCCGCACTATTAACTCGTGGCCACTTTGAACGGCAGCGTACAGCGGTGTCGCGCCGTAACACGCCGCCCTGTTAATATCCATGCCCGCAAGGATCAGCGCTCGCACCACAGCCTCGTGGCCGCAACCGGCGGCGATGCATAGCTCCTCCTCGTTCCACGGGCAGCCGTTTGCGCGCAACAGCTTCAATTTCTCGAGCTGTCCGCTCCTCGCCGCTGCATGACAAAGGTATTCTTGATGCGACAGACGACCTCCCCGTTGCCGGCGCTTCACCGCGCTTAACCATCCATCGAGCACGGCATCATATTCATGAAGCTCCTCAAACGCAAGCCCCGTCGCCGCCACCGCGTCGCGCATCGCACGGCTCACCGCTGGGAGCCGTGCGAGATCTGCGGGATCGTCAAAGTACTCAGAACTGAAAATGTACGCCACGACGAGGTGGTTGGGGAGGCCGGGGATGGCCTGGCCCGCGTTAGCCACGGTAGCATCGCAGCGCGCGCGCTTTCGCTTTCCCGCGCGGGTTTGCAAACCGATCGTGGCGTTGGAAGACATGCAGGTTGGCTGTGCATGTCAGTGCGCGTCGTTGTGCGGCGTCGAGGCTTCCGAGAGATGCGTTTTTTTTCGTTCAAGTTTTTTCTCAGCTGGTTTGATCGTCGGGTGTCTATTTTAACTCGTCAATGGCGGTCTAGAGTTCTCCCAGTTAGACCCTCACTCTTGAGTCATTGTCACCAGTTACATGATTTTTGAAAGTTGTGATCGGAGCACTTGACACTTGGAAAAGTGAGCGGGACAGCGTGTCATCGGATCAAAGCACCTCGCGCGTTGCTCGCGCTCCGCGGGCCGTCCCCCGTCGCGCGTCGTCTTCCTTCCGTCGACACATTCGCGAGTGATGGCGCTCGCCGCGAGCGCCGTGGCCGTTCAAGTGCCAAGGGCTTTGTTCGCCACAAGAGCGCGCGCCGATCACTCGGGACACCATTCCTCTGCCGGACATCATTCGCTCCGCGCGCGCGTCTCAAGCGCGGCGGCGTCCGGTTTGTCGTCGCGCCTGGCGACCCCAGCGCCGCTTAAGCGCACAACTCGCGATCTGATCCGCGCGGCACCTCTCGCTGCTTCCACCGCAATCATGGCTGATGCTTCAAACGATGGCGATTGGAACGATGAGCCCACCGTGAATGTCCCCATTTCCTTCTTCTCCATTCTGAATTTAAGCCCCGCCCGGGCGTCCCCAGCGTCCATCGAAGCCGCGTACACAAGCGTGATTCAACGCGAGCTGGTGGAGGGGTTCAGCAACAGCTGTCTGGCGGCCAGGGCGGACTTAGTGGATGCGGCAGCGCAGGTGATTTCGGACCCGGATCTGCGAGCCGAGCATGAATCTGATTTGAAAAACGGAAGGCTCACGCCCGTGCCTATTTCGCAACTCGGTGGCGCGCTGGCGTTGATGCAGGAAGCGGGCGAGCACGAAGCCGTGATCGAATACGCACCGGAGTGCTTAGCGGCTGCGCGTTCGAGAGTTGCGCGTAGGGACATCACGCTGTCCGCCGCGTTGGCGCACTGCGAGCTGTCGCACAACGCGCTCACGGCGACGCCGCCGCGCGTCGGCGAAGGGTGTGAGCTCCTGGACATCGCGAGCAAGATTCTTATCGCGGAGGCGGGAAGATCATTCTCCAAGGAACTCCAAGAGACGATTGACCTAACGCTACGCGAGATGGCCCCCGCGTACGTCATTGAACTCATCGCCATGCCTCTTGAAGCGAAACGCGAACGCAAAGCCGGCGTCCGGGCGCTGCGACACATCCTGTGGGCGGACCCGGAAAACGCGCTTAACGACCGGGACGCGTACGTCGTGGAGGTGAACCGCCATTTAACTTCCAACGAGGTTGTGGATTTATTCCTAGAGGCGCCGGAATCTGTACCGGCGGACGCGGAGGAGGTTTATCAGAGTGCTATGGCCTTGATGGTGGTTGGATACCGGGAACGCCGGCCCATGCTCATCGTGGACGCTGATGAAATGCTCGCGCAGCTCGAGCAAAACGCATACCTCGTGGCGCAGGAAGCGCGGGCGCAGGCGGAGAGACTGACACGAGCGGCGGCGGATGCGGGCCAGCCGCCTCCGAACGGCGCGTGGGCCACGCCACCGGTGCAGGAGCCCGTGAACGTGGAGCGTGCGGTGTGTCAATTACTGCTAGGCAGGGTAGAAGACGCCGCTTACAGTTTAGGCATGGGCCCCGACCCCACTCCGTACGTGCTGGACCCGCAAGTTGAAAGGTTTGTGACTGAACATAGTCCTTCCGGGGACTGGACGGAGGGGTTGTGTGCGTTAGCGGACCGGTGGATTAGCGACGTCGCGTTCCCGTCCTTCAGAGACTCCGCACGAGTGGAAAGCGTCCCGACCATCCTCCAGTGGTTCGACGAGCCGGGCGTGCAGAAGTTTTGTAACCGGTTTGAATTGTCGCCCGTGTTTGCGAAAACGCTGGCGGCGCTCGACTCCGGGTTCAGATCAGCGGCGCAGACTGCTGAGCGCATTGGTGACGTTTTGGGCGGCGCGAGTGACGTGCCTGGGCTGCGCGCGGAAGGCGCGGTTGGCGCGGGGGTGTCCATGTCCAGAGCCGGCCGACGCGCCCGGATCCAAAGACTTATGCTCGAAAACCCGGGCGTCGCCAACGTCGCGTTTTTGGGTACAATCGTCGCGGGCGCTTCGTTAGTGGCGTACGGCATGGCTGACACAAGGCCTTCTGGGTCTATGAGCGCATCGGTCGCACGTGTGCCTGGTGCACCTGCAATCGGAAAATCCCCCAAGGACGTGGGCGCGCTTCTCGGCGCGGCGGCGACGAACGTGGCGGACGGTGTCGCGGGTGCCGCCGCGTCCATGTCGCGCAAAGCCCCGGAGGTTGACGTGCGCGTGGCGGAGCAGATCGTGCGCCGGTGGCAGAACGCCAAGGCGCAGGCGCTTGGTGTGGCGCACAACTTGCGGCCGCTGGAGCAAGTGCTTGAGGGGCCTATGTTGCAGCAGTGGCTCACACGGGCAGAGGATGTCAAGGCGCACGGGTGGGCGTGGGAGTACCAGCTCAACGCGCTTACCGTGGACAAAGTGGAGGTGATGACGTCGTCGAGGGTGATGGTGGAAGCCACTTTGACGGAAGTCGCCGTGCTGAAAGACCGCGCGCGCACAGAGGACGATGACCGGTACGAAAGCACGTATAGGGCGCGGTACGAGCTCAGGAAATCCGACAGCGTGGGGGGGGTAAGAGCGTGGAAAATCGTAGGCGGGTCGGTAGTGTACTAGGTGTGCTACCAAGAAAGTTATTTATCGATAGTCTCATCAACCCAATCTTTTTACTTTCTTTCTTTTACACGCGTATCTCTAAAAAGCTATAGGTCCTATAGGCCCACTACCCACCACTACAACCTTTCTTTCAACTCACAACACAGCCGCACCCCGGGTTCCCGTTCGCGGCTGTGGTTTTCCCCGCCGCCCTGACCATCGACCGGCTCGGCGGCGGGTGTTTCACTTGTACCATCAAATGGCACGTCACGACCGAGTCGCCGCCCATGAGTTTCGCGTCCCTAAGCGTTTTTCCATTGTCGAGCACGCGTCCATTCAAAATTATCTTCACCGCGTGCGGGCCAGCAGGCAAGGGCTTGTCGAACGTGGGCGAAGCAGCAGGCCACGCCGCCAACGCCCTTTCCTTCACGGCGAAGATCTTGTCAGTCAAGGGGACATCGATGGGACCTGCGTGAGTGGAAAATGAGAAAAAGTTAGAAAGTTCCAGATTTGAAGAAACGAGGAGGTCGTTGCCTCGGAATGTTGCCTCGGACCGATCACGGCCGTAGAGTTGGGCCTGGGCGTCCTCGTATCGGGTTCTCTACCTACCTATGTCCACCCCCTCGGGCATGCGGAACCGAATCTTCGCCGACATTTTGTACGTCGCCTATGACTGCTTTGTCTTGTCGTGCCCGGCTGCCCCGCTGATGAGCGAGGCAACAATCAATCCTACTGCCACGTTAGCTTTTGTCGAACTCAATTCACGACGCGATTCGAGGCGAGACGACGGCACAAACACGCGCTGACTCTCCCGTGGTCCACCCGACGCGACCGCAATGTACTCTGCGGCGTCGCGACGACGGCGGCGCTCCTCGAGCGCGGTGTTGTGGCGGGGGGAACTCGAGGGGGAGGGAGAAGCCAATCTTTGAAGCAAATGAGATTGCAAAATTCTCAAACGAGGGCGAACTTGAATCGAAGCGGCGGTTTTGAAGTCAACTTTCAAGCGATGGCAGCCGAGCGACCACTGATCGTCGCGCACGGTCACGGAGACGCACCATGGCGGGCCTCATGCAGATGCCGAACGGGCAGATGATCGTACGTACCTATTGAATGCCCCCATACTCGCTCACGCGCGCGTGCCCCGTCTTGAACACGTCTTGACCCACGTCTTGGATCTTCTTTTCTCATCGCGACGCGATCTGTGTGCCTACGTCTGACTTTCCCTTCCCCTTCCTCCCCCCCACAGCAACCCCAAATCGTGCTTCTGCGCGAGGGCACGGACACGAGCCAAGGCAAAGGCCAGCTGATTTCCAATATCAACGCGTGCATGGCCGTGGTGGACTCTATTCGCACGACGCTGGTACGTCTTTCCCGACGTTGGTCTTCACTCCTGCCGTTCAGATCTCACAGCTGCACTTCTGCCGCCCTTTCTTTGACTTCGTATTTCTGACCTCGCTCCCCCGATCGATCTACAGGGCCCGCGAGGGCTGGACAAGCTCGTGCACGACGACAAGGGCGTGACCACGATTTCGAACGACGGCGCGACTATCATGAAGGTACGTGGGGAGTATTGAGTTAGGACAGGGTCTATAGACTGAAATCAAAGCGAAAGACGCTCCGCGATCGGCAGACTCCCCCCAGACTCACGGGCATTTCAAAGTGGAAATCAAGAGTCAACTTGTTTTTTTTGTTTTTCAATTTCTAATCAGAAGCGCGTCTGTCCATCTGCTGACGCCTTTTACTTTCTCTATCTTCCTCTCCTCTACATACAGCTCCTCGACATCGTGCACCCCGCTGCGAAATCCTTGGTGGACATCGCGCGGTCGCAGGACTCGGAGGTTGGCGACGGCACGACGACTGTCGTTATTCTTGCGGGCGAGTTTTTAAGAGAGTGCAAGCCCTTCGTGGAGGACGGCGTGCACCCCCAGAACATCATCAAGAGCTTCCGTGAGGCGGCGCGGTTGGCAATTGACAAGGTCAAGTCCCTAGCCGTGTCAATCGAGGGCAAGGACGCGGCGGAGAAGGCTGACTTGTTGAAGAAGTGCGCGATGACGACTTTATCTTCCAAATTAGTCGGGGGCGAGAAGGAATTTTTCGCCACGATGTGTGTCGACGCGGTTATGAGCTTGGACCAGGACCTGTTGGACCCGCGGATGATCGGCGTGAAGAAGGTGATGGGCGGCTCAATGAGAGATTCGTTTTTAGTGGACGGAGTCGCGTTCAAAAAAACCTTCTCCTACGCCGGGTTCGAGCAGCAACCCAAGTACTTCGACAACCCCAAGGTTTTAGCTTTGAACCTGGAACTGGAGTTGAAGAGCGAAAAGGACAACGCTGAGGTTCGTCTCACGGACCCGGGGAAGTACCAGGAAATCGTCGATGCGGAGTGGAACATTATTTACGACAAGCTGGAGAAGTGCGTCGCATCAGGGGCGCAGATTATTCTGTCCAGGTTGGCGATTGGTGACCTCGCTACGCAGTACTTTGCGGACCGGGGTTTGTTCTGCGCCGGGCGAGTGGCGGAGGATGACTTGACGCGCGTCACGAAAGCCACAGGCGCCAGGATTCAAACCACGGTGAACGACGTCACTCCTGAGCAGCTAGGATCTTGCGAAGTGTTCGAGGAGAAGCAGGTTGGCAACGAGCGGTTCAACTTGTTCCGAGGGTGCCCCGCATCCAAGACCTGCACCATGGTCCTCAGAGGCGGCGCCGAGCAGTTCATCGAGGAAGCGGCGCGGAGTTTGAACGACGCGATTGAGATTGTCCGTCGTGCGGTGAAGAACGCGGCGATCGTGCCGGGTGGTGGAGCTATTGATATGGAGCTGTCGAAGCACTTACGGGAACACGCCAGAGGCATCGCGGGCAAAGGCCAGCTGTTCATCAACGCGTTCGCGAAAGCGCTGGAGATTATCCCCCGACAGTTGTGCGACAACTCCGGGTTTGACGCCACGGACGTGCTGAACAAGCTGCGACAGAAGCACGCCTCGGGTGACCCCGGCGCGGCGAACTTCGGTTTGGATGTCAACTCCGGAGGCATCATCGACACGTACCAGGCTTTCATCTGGGAACCCTCCCTGGTCAAGATCAACGCCATTGGCGCGGCGTGCGAAGCGACGTGCTTGGTGTTATCGATCGACGAAACCGTGCGGAACCCGAGGTCAGAAGGCGCCGATGGGCAGCCCATCCACGCTCCGGGGGGACGGGGGCGAGGAGGTAGAGGTGGTCGAGGCGGAAGAGGACGCGGGATGAGGCGCTAAGCGGTGTGGAGTGAGTGAGGTGGTGTGACGGCAGGGGGCGTAATTGACGCGCGACTTGCCGTAAACGTGATTCGGTCGACGAAATTTCGACCTTTCTAAATAAAGATATTTGCTCGTATCTCTTGTTCGTCTTCATCACCTATGCTACCTGCGATCTCTATATCTATGGTTCTTCGTCTTCATCCGCGGACGGCCAGCTGTCGTCGGATCCGTCGTCTGAAGGTACCGGCGCGAAACGGTCGAGCCCCGGCGCATTCGTCGCCGGAACGAACCGCTCCGCGTTTCCCGTAACCTCTTTCGCGCGTTGTTGTGGCTTTTTCTCGGAGACGTTTCCCAATAAAACTCGCCCCTCCGTATCCCCCCACTTTGATCGATCCGGGTCCGAGGCTTGGTCGAACGGCGCGAAGTGGTCGATCGCGCTGTGGTCCAGGTCATCATCTGTGGCGTCCAAACCAGTAGGTTCAAGGACAGTACCTTCTCGCGCCGCTTCAGCTGCCCAATGCGCGACCCTGTCCAAACTCTTGTCCGACCCCACGTCACTGGCGCTCGCGGTCGAGGTGTAACTCAAGACCCCGATTACCCCGTTTGGCGACGTGGACGAACCGACCGGACGCTTGTTTCTAGAGTGAGTAGCATTTGAAGCAGTACTACTCACTCTGTTACTCTCCAACCTCGCCGGGTGATTTTCGTCGACGTCCACGCCTCGCGCCGCGAGCAGCGCGCCGTGCGTGAGCATCACCGCGAGTGGTTCGAACAGCCCAGCAGGGCCGTTTGACGTGACAGAAGGAAATGTGCTTTGGAGTAGTCCGTTAGGGTATTTATCCCCGAACCTGTCAGCTCCGCTTTCGGCGGCGAGCGACGATAAAAGATTCACCGCGACGCCGGTGAGAGGTTCTTCGTCATTGTGCTTCCCTTTTCTAGTCTCATCACCAAGAGCCGCAACACCGACGCCGTCCAGCAAGCACGCAAACACAGCTGTGGCGCACTGTTTGCGGTGTGTTTCACTGCGTAGCCAGTCGGAAGATTTTACCGCCCACGGCGACGCCGCGAACGTAAACGTAATCACGAAGCGCGCGACGCGTTTTGGGTTATTGGTTTTTTTTCGTAACCGCTCGGTGAGCTGTTTTGCGTACTTCGAATGATTCGTGAGCCAATCCACAAACTGAATTTGCTCTACACCGAGTCGGGCTCTTTGCGCATCAGCGACGAGCTCGAACACAGTCTCCTCGAACTGCGAAACGAACGTCGACGCAGGCGTGCGTAAACACGCGAAACCATCGTCTCTGGATTTGAGTTTTGGCAGTTTATAAAACTCGCAAGGGGGCAAGGTGGGACACGCGCCGTTACGAGCGCCTGCCGTGAGCACAGCGGAGAGAATCTCCAGCCAGTTTGCGTGTGTAGTAGAGGAAGATCCACATGGGTGCTTGCTTTCCTCCGACGTCTCCCTGGCGAACTTCTCAACCGCAGCGAGCGTCCAGTCCACCATTGCGTCGAGACCATCGCCGAGTTTAGAGTCATCGCCGCCCACGCTGGCCCGCGCTCTCGCGCACATCCCCCCCCCAGGCGTCGTGAGAAGCGTCCACGCCTCGGCGTGCGGATCGAGGTACCCCTTGGCTCGGGCTAAGCACACCCCAAGACGCATACCCAGACGAACGCGTTCTCTCGGCGGAAGCGTGGCGAAAAGCGCGAACGGGCGCCACAACCCTTTTTTGAACGCAGCGCGTCGCCACCGCGAGTCTCTTGACAAAACATCTCTGGGGTGTCTCGCGGCGACGTCCGCGGCGAGACGCCGGGTTTCGAACGCACGCCAAGTCGCCTCTGCTTCCTCGTCCGTAGGCGTCGAGGAGAACACATCGCAACGCAAGCACGCGCCTGAGGTCATTTTATCTCTCGCGAAAGTATTTGACGACGCCGATGGCGCGGAGGGTTGCAAAAGCAAAAGGTGTTCGCTCAAATCTTGGGTCAAATTTCTAACTCCTTTCCACGCTTTGGAGAAGAAAGCAACCATCGGTGCCTTTGCCTTTTCCAAGGTCTCGCGCACGTACTGCCCAGTATCATCACTCACCGCGCGCATCACACCAGGGCAGGACGCGCACTCAGCCGTGACTCTGCCGCACACCAGACACTCGCACGTAGGAGCGTTCCTGTTGCCATTGCTACTGCACCGTCGCCTTACTAGGTGTCCGCTTTGCTCGCCGCACCAGCTGCACCACCCGATTTTCTTCGCCGCCTCTTGGTTTGCGATTTCCGATGCCCAGGTGTACACCAAGCCGGAACACGTGGCGCACTCCGATTCGTCCGCTCTGGCGAAGGCGGTGCAATCGGGAACGCCGCAACGCTTCGTGCGCCGAGCGCACCCACCGCATGCGTACGTAGACGTAACTCCAACGCCATCGTTTTTTACAAATTTCGTCAAAACATGTCTCTTCGTGTCGAGGCACCAGGAGCATTCGCCGACTGGCTCCGTGATTTCTTTTACGTGCGCTGCGTACCTGGCATCGCTCGACCACGCGTCCGGCCACCGCGGAAACGCACCGGCGTGTACTACACACAAATCGTCATCCGGGCCGCCGGGGTGGCCTCTGGCGAACGCGGTGCATCCCCCCTTGCGGCACTGCAACGTCCGTCGAGAGCACCCGCCGCACTTGTGCGCGGCTCGGGTGAGCCACGAGCCCGGGTGGACCAACACTTGCGCGGTCTCGTGAAGACACCAGCTGCACTTGTCGATTCGAACCGGAGCGGTGGAGGTTGAATTGGTGCTTTCGGTAGAGGTGTACAACACGCTCATCGCGCACCTCTCGGAGATGGTAACACCACGAAATTGGGCACCGATCGTGGAGGCGGAGGTGGCTCGTGCCTCACCGCGGGCGCGAGCTGAGCCGCCGCTATTCGAAGCGATTATGCGTGGTGAAGCCGTGCACGCGAAACCGTCGTCATGTCTCTGCGCCGCGTGTTGTGAGCTGAGGCTCGGTCGGGAGGCCGCGTCTCATACTTTCGATTAACTACCGTCTTCTCAAACGTGACGAAGAAAAAGCGCCGCCCACTTTGCATCGCGCGATGTGGTCGTGCGCCTCGAGCGCGTTGCCCACTTCAACCGGGTTCGGGAGAGGCCTACATTGTTCTGCACCCTGGCGCTCAAAACACGGGTTCCGGGCCGCGGACCGCGCGCCTCGTTCCCACCGGGGCGTTTCATCCCAGGCGGTCGCCGAGGGCGGTGTTTCCGAAGATGCCGTTGGCGATGAGGACGAGATACCGACCGTGAGTCGCGATGCTGTTCGCTGGACAGTACGACCAGCGGACAATAACGACCTGGCTGACATCGTCCAACTAACCGCGTCATCCGGCGTGGACTGGAGCGCTAAGCAGGTAACCGAAGAAGTGACAAAGGGAAACACGTTGGTCGCGGTTCAAAGTTATGTATCTGTCGATGAAAAGGAAAAGCCATCATCCCAAGTCGTCGGCTTCGTCGTCGCCTGGGTCGTGGGCGACGTGGAGGTTCAGATTCTGGAGGTGGCGACGCATGAAGATCACCGAAGGAAAGGAGTTGCCATGACTTTAATACAGTCATTCCTGGACCGCAACCCTTCTTGCGACGCTTTTTTGGAGTGCCGCGTTTCCAACGACGCTGCCTTGAATCTGTACGTCAAAAAGTTTGGGTTCAAGAAAACAAACACGCGGAAAGATTATTACAAAAACCCGATTGAAGACGCCGTGCTTTTGACGCGAACGCCTCCTGCTGTGAGCGCGCGTGAGCTGACCCGATTATTAGCTGGGTTGTCACCAGAAGACGCCAGGAAGCCCGCTCCGAAAACCCCGGAGGAGGAACAAAGAGGCACCACGATGCACGCGCAGGATTACCCGCGGCGTCGCCCGGCGTTTACGAGGAACAGAAATACCGACTCCGAGACTAAAAGCGGTAGCGACGATACCGAGCAGAACGCATCCCGCACCACCCCGGGGTTCAAAATGCGCAACAGGATACGGAAATAGCAGTGTAGTCAAGACACACAGCTGTGTGTGTTACGTAGAAGTAGAGTGAGTTGAGAAATATTCGAAATATTGAGTTGAGCGTAAGGTTATCCTTCGTAAAAAAAACTACTATCAACGCTACAGCTCTTGGTCGTCGTGCCCTGCACCTATGAGTTTCGGACAAATCCGTCCAAGCCGAACACACAGAAACTCGCGCATTTTCCGAGGACCGTTCGCGAACACGTGGTCGCCTATGCTTTCTCTGTGCGATGCGACCAACGTGTCGCAGTGGTTGGGCAAAACGTCGTAATCCCTGTCCGAGCCATCTAGTGTTTTGTCATTTGCAAACAAAACGCAAAACCCATCAAGCACGTCGTCGATTTGCAGTTCGCTCCTGCCGTGCATCATCTTCCGTCGTCGCGAGGCCCTGCGTGCGTGCTCCTGCTCCGTTAAGCCCTCCACCTCCACGTCATGCCCCTCCAACTCGTACAAACTCCGCTCCAGCTCCCGGGCGATAATCTCACACGATACGCACCCAGGGGCGTTCGCGGGAACGTGTGTGGGTTTGGGGTCCGTGTCTGCGGTTTGTGTCTTGTGAGATTCCCACACCCCTCCCGCGGATGTGGAGGGGGCGAAGTTCAGGAAAACGCACGCCACGAGCGCGAACACGAAAACACGCCGAGGAGACATCCGCGGTGCGGTGTGTTGAGATGATGGGCGAATGAACATCGAGGAAAGAAGAAACTCAAGAAACAATTGTATTTCTCTCGACGACTTGGCAGCCCTCATCGTGCCCACGCCCCCCGCACATCACACCATCATTTCCTGCTACCGTGCCACTATTATTTAAACTACCAGATGAAAGAGGCTGACTAAATAACTAGACTCACTTTCTCGACGCACCGGAAGTACCCTCCTGTTTCAACATCAAAGTCGTCCAGGCGCGAGAGGCACACTTCCGAAATTCCGACCGGCACCTCTCCGAAATATGTCGGAGGCGTTTGTCCGCCACTCTGTGCTTTTGAACCTTGTTCCTTTCCTGTCGCGAGCTCTATACGCAGCTCAAACGGTGTGTCGTCCCCTGGTAAAAGTAAACCCGCGTTGTGAAACTCGGTTCGGAACACAGAACACACTTTATGTAAACGTTCGTCGGGTGAATCTGAAACGCCCGCGACCATCGAGTTTCTCGATTTGTCGACTGACACGCCGTTAACAGTCGCTTTGAGTGACGTATCACATCCCATTTCCCTGATACCCGCTTCTGTTCTGGCCATAGCTTCTTTCGCCTTCCTTCGTGCCTCGTCGCTGCACAGCTTCAAGTCGCAAACGGCAAGCCTGAGCCGTCCGGGCTCGAGGAAATTCCAAGTGCGGTCGCCGGAGGATAGGACGGACGCTCGAAACGATCTCGCCGCGTCTACCAGCAAGTCGTGGTTCATCGGGATCCCTACGAAGTGCGTGTATTTGGTGTTGTGTGATATTAGTTCCGTTTGTATCAGTGACGAGACCAGCCCTTTCGCTTTAGAGACGGATTCAACAGATCCGGCGACGATTAACAGTTCACCTCGGTTCGGCACCACGTCGTTTTCGTTTTCCTCCTCTCCTGGAAAAACCAATCGCGCGCCCGTGTCTCGCAGTATAGTAGCCTGAGCGTCACCGTTCGAGTCTCTCAGCGCCCGCTTCGCGAGGTCCGCGTCCACGGAAACGCGCAATGCGTACTCACCGGAGTGAGTGCGGATGTGACCGTCACCAGGATCCTCACTCGGCGTGGATTGGGAAGCACCCTCGTTCGGTCTTCCGGGAATCTGTCGACCTTTCGAATCAGACGGCCGTGCGACTTCCCGGTGTTTCGTCTCGCTTCGGTCTTGGCGTGTCCCAAAAGAAACTCCCCCCGCGTCGCTCTGCACGCGGTACCGCCGCCCCTCAACCACCACGATGTTCGTGTGAAGCACGTCCATCGCGCCCGACCGTATGATCGAGAATGCAAAAAGTGCGTGCTGGGACACGTGGCATTCTCGTTTCGCCCGCCGCGCTTTGGGTGCCCGATTCGAGGGAAGCGCCATAGAGAGACGCGCGCGTGTCGTGCCTGCGACGGCTCCGCGCGTGCCACACCTTACCCCACGATGGCCGTTCGGCGAGCGGCCGCGGCTTTGCTCGCGCGTGCGGCCACGTCAGCCTCCGCGTCCACATCCGGCGCGGCGTGGCAACTCCCCGCCGCCGCTTCGAACATCGCGCGAACGAATTTGGCCAACGCGAACGCGTTTGCGAACGCATCACGCGCGGACGCATCACCATCCGTACTCACCGCGTGTCGTACATTCGCCAGCGCCTCAAGACCCAGCTCGATTCGTGCCACAGTCACAAACAACACTCCAGGCCAAGGAGGCAGCATGCCCTTCCCAACCCCCACCCCGATCGTGTCCACCGCCGATTTGAAAAAAATCTTCCTCTTCAACATGATTCCGTTTGTCGCGTTCGGGTTCGTCGATAACACGGTGTTGATATACGCCGGCGATGCGATCGACGCAAGTGTCGGGGTGACGTTTGGGATGTCAAGCTTGGCCGCAGCTGCGATGGGCCAGATTTTTTCGGATACGAGTGGAGTTTTGTTCGGATCAACAATAGAGAACGCGGCGTTGCGTCTTGGATTTCGAGCGCCGCGACTTTTGCCCGAACAATTACTTCTCCAAAGCGTGCAGGTCGCCAGCACTAGCGGAAAGGTCATAGGCGTTATCACCGGCTGCTGCCTCGGATTAATTAACCTCCTCTTCGTGGACACCCTTTCCGTGGAGAAAGCTAAGGAAGAGAAGGAGTACACCGCGATTTTCAAGAACATCATGCACCGGGGGCACGAAGTCGCGGAGTGCGCCGCCGCGGCGCTGTGGATTGTGGATAACGATACGAAAACGCTCTGGACGCGAGCGGCGCATGGCAACAAAAAAAGCGATGTGGAAGTCCGCCGGCCGTTTGGAGTAGGCATTGTAGGCGCAGTCGCTGAGACGGGGGTGTTGAGCAACGTATTTGAGGCGTATTCGCACCCGCGGTTCGACCGGACCGTTGATAAGGATGGCATCACCGGGTTTACGTCTCGATCGTTACTCACCGCGCCCGTTTTCGACGCCGACCACAAAATCGTTGCCGTCGTGCAGCTGGTGAACAAAAACCCGCGAGGCCAAGCGAGTGATTCCAATGACGCGAAACGGCACTTAACAGACGCAAGCGGCACTACCTGGAGACGCGATATCACGCATGTCGCAACGGATAAAGGTGACGGTTCCTCTTCCGACGACTCCACGTCGCACTGGGACGACGGGTGGGTGCCGCACGTGGTGACGAGTAGCATCGCGGCGCAGTTTAAGAAGACGCGAAAATCTAAATTGTGGCGCCGCGTGTTCGGGCGCAAGAAAGTCGGCTTCGACGAGAGCGACGAGAAGCTGATTAAATTACTGTGTCACCACGTGTCCGTGTCCCTAGCGGCGATGGAGCACAAGCTGCCGACGGACTGATTCGGGGTGGGGGTATCGTTACGTGTTGTAACGTGTTTGATTTCGGAATTTCTGCCTTTTTTTTATTTAATCCATGAAAAACCTCATCATGCTCATCCTCTCTAACCTCGCACTCGCGGTTGCGCAGTGTCCCGGAGCCATGGCTTCCGCGCCTTCCGGGAACGGCACTGGTGATGCTGCTCACCCCCCCATTGAGCTGTGCGGCGTCGCGGGAAAGCTGCACCGGTTCGCGGTTGACCAGCACGAAGTTTTAGCAGCGTTCGCGGCGTGTAAGTTCGCAAAGAACGGCAAGGGCGCTTTGTTCGTGTTTACCAACTGCGGGCTTGGGGATTTGCTCGTAGAGGAGGGCGAGGCTGGTTTCGTGAACGCGCGAAAACTGAAGCGACAGATGATCGTGGTGTGGGTCGGCGTCACGGATAGAGCCGCGGAGGACTGTACGCTTGTTAAATTGACGGAAAAGTGCGATCCCCAGATGGTTGCCAACATCACCCAATCGATCGAAAACTCAGGCGGAAGCCGCGAAACGTTCCCGCTCATCGTACTCGGTGGAGTGAAGTACGCCACGGAGGATGTAAAAGAAGTCTTGCGGCCCGTGTCCGGGAAAACGGCTGAAAACGGCTACGGCGTGTTGGGCATGCAGTTCGGCGATTACCGGGAGGCGCTGAAAATAGGATTGAGACACGACTTCGAAGACGCGCTCGTGGTGGAACTAGACGACGAGCAATGATTGAATGAAATTGTACGTATACTACCTCAACATACTTCTGCGATACTCTATATACTCATAACGCACATCGATTCCGCGTATAAATAGTCTTATACCCCTTCCGCATTAATCCTTACCATCCTTCACCCCCTGCAGCGCGTCGATCAGGCTCAAATCCGTCTCGATTGATCTTTGAAAGATGCTCTGAATCACCCCGACGTGCGCTTTCTGCAAATCCCGCGCGATCCAGTCCCCCCCGTCCTCCGCGGAGTTCCCGCCCTGGTCCACCACGGTGTGCAGGTATACGTCCTCCTGGCGCTCGGCGAGCAACCTGCCTCGCGCGATGTTCCAGGACACCGCGTACGGGTTGGCTTGCGGGCGGTTCGTGCGCACTATGTTCAGTGCCTGGTCGTACTCCAGCCCTTTGACGAAGGTCAGGTAGCCTAACACAGTCAGGGACGCTCGGTTGATCCCCGCGGTGCAGTGCACGTACGTCTTCTTGCCCATCGCCTGGAACAAAGCGAGCTTGCGGACCATCTCTGGTAACATTTTGGCCTGGTCCAGACGGTCGAAATCGCGAACGGAAACTCGCACGATTAACACGCCCCGTTCAAGCGCCCTCTTTCTAATAGGCTCCCAGTCGATCTTCAGCGCGCCGTGGCACAGGGTGCACTGCAGGCAAATGATGGCTTCCACGGCGGCCTCGTCCACTAAACGGTCCACGTCCTCGGCGGTCCGTGGGCAGGAGCCGATGATCATGCTTGCGTCCCTTAACTGCGCATCTGACGGGGATTCCACAGGCTCGTTGTTGTCAAACACAATGGGGTCCCAGTTCAAGGTCCCCTCCCAGCCTCCGCCCGTGGGGGGTGGGTCTCCCCCTCGTGGAGGGCGCTTGCCATCCACACCAGCTTCCTTGCTTTCCTTGTCACGCATCGCAGCACCCGCGGCCTCGTCCGCCATCGCGTCATCCGCGTCGCTGGCGCGAGTGATTGGGAAGCGTCGGGGAGCGACCGGGCGCGCCCCGCTTTTTGCCAATCGAAACGTTCCTTTGCGCGCAACCGCACCGCGCACTGCAACGGGGGCGAGGTGAACGGCCATCGAAGCAGCCATCGCGTTCGGAAACACGTAAGCGAATAGCCCACGAAGTGCTCGACGTTTACGAGGGGCGCGACTGACTGTGGGAGAACGAGCAGCGCCGACGGAAGGTGGTTTGAACAAATATCGCGCTGTTTAACAACGCCGCTCCAACACCCGCGTCTGTGCGTGGCTTGACTCGAACGTCACGTCGCGGGGCAATCATTCTTTCGGGCACTGCGATGGAGGACCCAGCGACACCGTCGTCGCGGGATCCTCCCACCGCCCTCTCCTCTCCCGTCGCCCCGACGACGCACGGCGTTCCGCTCACCTCCTTCGAGCGAGCCAGCTCGCACGTCCAAGGGAAGTACGCTGATGCGTACGCCTACGCCAAGAGGTATGGAGACGCGCCTCTGAACGCGCATGTTTTGGGAGGCGACGGACGAGGCAGACCTGGCGTACCACCCTCGGCTCGTTCCTCCGAGGTGGTGAACGCGGCGTTGCGTTCGTTGGAGGCGAAGCGACGATCTGTGGAGCTGGAACGCGATGCGTGGAAGGAAAAGTTCGAACAAAGAGAGATGGCGCGTAGAGACGAGATTGGATCTTCAAATCACACGATGGTCAAAGACGTTGAGCGCGTTGAGTACTTGGGAAGTCCTCAACCTCAATCGAACACGAAGACAATGGCGGTGGATACCTCTAAAAACTCGCAACAAGCATCAATACCTTCTCCTGAAAAACCCGATAACTCGTTGGGATTCACGCGCACCGATTTGGAGCACGCGGTTCGCCGAGCGGAAATCGCGGAGTTTGCGTTGCGCGCGCTTGAAGGCGCGAAAATAACCAGTATGACTTCTCACCCAAATAACCCCACAAGTCCACACGCAAGCGATATTTTACATTTACAAACACAACTCGCCGCGTTACGCGCGGAGCACGCGATGCACATCACAGAGCTGAACCAATCCTGGGCAGCCCGGGTGCGGGTAGCGGTACGCGAAGCGAAGACGCGAGACGACGAGATTACGCGACGCGAGACCTTGGAGGATAACGCGCGCGGAACCACGCACGCCACACAAACCGTTGATTCGTTACATACGGCAGAAGGGGGCGTTTGCCGGAACTTGCGTATGGGCAGCCGCGACGCGAGCACGTCCAGTGCGGCTGAGTACCCTGACCTGGACACGCAGTTGCTTAAACAAAAAGTCAAAACGCTGGAAAGCGTTGTCGCGGCGCTGACATCGACGACACGCGCGCGACGAAGGCCGAAGAAGAAGAAAAAAAATTCCTCTACGTCAAGTGTCCGGCGCTTTTATCAGGTGAATACGGACAGACGTGCGTCGACACAAGCGATGCGCCTGAACGGGAGCCGTGCGCGAAGAAAGAAAACGTCTTTGTCTCGCGCGTCGTCCCTCGCGACTGGTTCGGATTCAGAGTCTGATTATTACTCTGATATCGACGACCCCGACGCCCCGTACGTCCCGCAAACGATGGAGCCGCGGAAGCCGTGGGGCAGCGGGTTCGCGACTGGTAACGCGGACGGTCAACTGGGTCTGTCGCCGATCAAGGCAACGAAAGTGGAGCGAGAGGCGCTTGAAAAAAACAAACACGCAAAACCGCCGTTCGCGCCGGTGGTGGTGAGGAACCGCCAACCCCTGGTCAGCGTCTCCAACGTGTACGTTCCCAGGCATGGTACGGGAGCGAGGCCTCCGTTCCGAGTGACCGCGAAACAACATACGCGCGTGGCCTTGCCCATGGCCGTGAGTAGAACCGCGGGGGGCTTCCAATATGCTGGAGACAAATCCAGCGCGTCTAACACAACTTTGTTAAAGCTGAAACTGGCGCGCGTCGCTCAGAAACGCCGAGGCGCGCTCGTCGCTGCGGCGCGCGCGGGGTCCATCACGGAATCACCCGGATCCTCGCCTTGGGTGTCTACGCAACCCTCGCCGGCGCAGTCGCCCGCGCGTCCGTTGTTTCGAATTGGAAACGGAGAGACTGGGATGAATGAAAACACTTCAAAAAAGCAAACCGAAAATATCAACCCGAAAAATGTCGCTTCTCTTCGCGAAACGTTCGAAGCGACTCGGTTGGAGTATAAAGAGTTGACACGGGGAATGGATGAACCGGGTGGGGCGACGCACGTAGACAGCGATGCGCTGGATGACGTGATTACACGGTTGAGAGATGTCAGCGCGGCAATCGCGAAGCACGTAAAGGTTTAGACGATGTGAGACTTTTGTTTTTGTATTTTTACACCTTCTATTCGATTCGTAATTTCGGTACTCTGTCACCGTTCCTTGTCACATACGAACACGGCTGGCGGGAGCTTCGCGGCTTCTTTCAGGCCGAAGCACGCGCACGGCACCGCCGCGGATGTGCACCACAGACATGGGGTGTGGAACTCACTTTGCGTGGCGTGCGCCTCGCACCCGTGCGGAGATGGGGCGTCGACTTTTTCCAATCCACCACCGAATCACAATCCATGCGACCGACGCGGGGAGTGCATGGCGCCCGTGCTGCTGACTAGTGAGCAAATGACGAGAATGAGCAACGCTAGTGCTGAGAAACGCGCCGGGAAACACGCGTTGCGTGAGGTTCGCATGCTGACAGCAGCCGCGTGTGTCTCGATATGACTCAACTCCTCGGACGAAACGAAAGTGCAACAAGGGAAATATTTCGTCGTGGTTCGATTTCAGATGGAACGAAAAGCCACAGGATGCTGCGCGTCTCAACGACGCTACACTTCGCCGCGTCTGTGGTGCGACGCGTTCCGAGTAAGCAGCATCGGTGTGTCGCGCGCGCGATGTCCGGCAACGCGTTGCACGACGGCATGAAGTTCGGACCCATCGACATCCCTGCTTCTCAAATCTTCACCGAAACAAGTTTAAGCGTCGGCCTCGTGAACTTAAAGCCCGTGGTCCCCGGCCACGTCCTGGTGGTTTCCAAACGAGTCGTCCCCCGGTTCCACGACCTGAGTGCTGAAGAGACGTCAGACTTGTGGTCACTCGTGAAGCGAATCGGTCACGTCTTGGAGAAACACGTGGGGGCCACGAGCGTGACTTTCGCATTGCAGGATGGCAAAGAAGCTGGACAAACAGTTCCGCACGTCCACGTGCACGTCTTGCCGCGCGTCACGGGCGACTTCACGAACAACGACCACATATACCACGAAGTAGAGGCAAGCGGGGAGAAGGAAGGAGAGAGGGGGGTGGGAGGTGATGGAGTTGGTGACAGTGGTGACAGTGTACCTTCCACTTCCTCAAAACAATCCGGTCGAAGGTTTGATCCCGACGCCGAACGTGTCGCGCGCTCACCGGATGCGATGGCACGCGAAGCGATCGAACTACGATCCCTTTTTCAATAGATACTAGCCTAAATCAACAACAAACTTACTGGTTAAGCATGCTTTCTAGATCCAGGTCCGCGGCTGTTATTTTCTTCGCGCCGAGTTTCATGGGCGCCGGTTTGCTTCGCGTCCCAGAAACGCCTCTTGGGCCGCCGGGACGCGAACCAATACCGACGTGCCCCCCCACACGAGAAGGTGCTGGTCGACTAGGCGCTGTTCTTGGTGCAGTCACGGAAGGCGCGCCTCCACCTCTACTCCTTTCGCCTCCGAACAAATCGTCTTCGTCGTCCCACCCGTCGCTGGCTCTTGTTGAAATAGGCGCGGTCGGTTTACCCACCGCTGACCTGCTCGCTAGCCTCGCCCTCGCCGCAACCTCCGCCGCGTCCTCTTCCTCCTCCAAGTCACCCCACCCATCTACGTCGTCCAGTGGCGAGGGAACCGCGCGCGAGCTGCTTCCGTGTCCTGCTCCAGAATCAAACGACGGTTTCTGATTGTAACTGGAAGATTCAAACTTCGCGGGGGACGGATCGGGCGTCGCGGTCGGGGTGTACGCCTCGCCGTAAAGACGCGGCGGAGGAGCCGCGGAGGAAAACGCCTTGGCGCCCATATCCACACCTCGCGCGGCGGCTTCCTCTTCAGCGTTCGCGGCGCAGCCTGATACGTGTGCATCGCGAGGGTTGTTTATGTCCATCGACCCCCGTCCGATCCGCTTCGCCGCCGCGTTCACTGCCCACGACAAAACGCTCGCCGATTTCCTTGACCCGGCGCCCTGGTCGCTCACCGCCGCGCGTTCCTTCTGCCGCCTCAGCTCCTTGTCCGCGGCTAGCGCAGCCGCCGCGGCTTCCGGTCCTTGCTCCAGCACATCCGAGTGTTCCTTCATCAGGTCCACGAACGCTTCAAGGGTAATGAACGCGCGCTGGCGGACATCCTTCTCGACATCCACGGTGAGCGGCGCCACTGCGGGTAACACGCGCTGCGCAATCTCAACCGGTTCGTAGTAAGACGTCGTGGCGCCTAACGCCATGAGTCCGGCTGTCCGGGCAGGAGGGAACGCGTCCCGCAGCGCCCGGGTGAACGCATTCAGCAGCACTCGCTTTGCCGTGGCTTCTGCGAGGTACCCCGCGACGTTGCCAAGCAGAATCGTGGTGTTTGCCCGAATCGCGGGCTCTTCGTCGATTTGCAGCTTTGACAGGTGTTTCAACAGCTGCTGGTGCGCGCGTTGCGACAACTTTGGGGCGAACTGAAGCGTTGCTTTTAACGTCAACTCCCGTAAGAACGCATCTTCATCTGTGAACCCTGTGAACACCTTTTCGTACACGGCGTCCTCCACTATTTTTTCCGACAGGTGTTTTATGTACGAGCCTAGGTTTTCCAGAAGCGCGACTCTTATCGCCTTGTCCGACGACGAGAAAAGCTTAACAACCCCGGGGGTTACTTTCGTGGCGAACTCGTCGTCTGATAAATCTCGGGCGGCGTGCAACATGGGGTGCACCGCTAGCGCAGGCGCGCTGCCGAACACCAGCGCTTCCTGGATTTGGGGAAGAATCTTTCGCTCTACCGGGGCTTTCGCCAACGTTTCAAGGACGCGCGGAAGATTACGAAAAAAATGTTCCTTCTCGATCGAGTCTTTCAGCGTCAACGTATCAAGAAACGCAATCGTCTCCACTAATTTGTTGGCGAAAAGTGACGAGTTATCCACCAGTTTCTTCGGATTATACCGCTTCGTAGGTTGCGACCCTAGTAACCTTTGATAGTCCTTCAACAACACCTGGGGAATGTGTCCCGTTTCCCGCAACTGGTCCGTCCTCATCAGCGGCTCCCCGCGGTAAACCTCCTGGATCAAACACCCCAGCCCCCACGCGTCGATGGCCCACGGAGGTCCTTCCGGTACCGACCCCCAATCCCCCTTTCGGTACTCCTCGGGTTTGTACTGGTCTGGGATTAAGTACGCGGATTGGCAAATCCTCGCCTCGCCGTGTGTGCCTCTGCCGATTGACGCGATGTCGGAGAGCAAATCCAATCCTCCCAACTTCCAATCCAAGCGCTCTGTTACAAAAATAGCAGCCATGCTCACCCCGCCGTGCACGAGCTTACAGTCGTTCGAAAGAAAGGAAACCGCGGTGGCGACTTGCCGTAACCCCAGGGCGAGGTACTCGTCTCGCTGGTGCGTCCCCGTGGGCACGGAGCGTAAGTGGTCCTCCAGCGGCTGCACCGCCTCCGTCACAACGTAAATCGTCAACTCGTCGCCCTTCTCCACTTCCAGCGACTCTTTCAAGTGCACCACGTTCGGGTGTCTGGTGAGTTTCAACCGCTTGGCGCCGTTACGTGCCGTCTCGATACGCACGCGGTCCGAGTTTACGTTGCCCACAAACTTGAACACGGAACAAGGCGTGTTGTCTTCCTTGATAGTTCCTTTGTGGTGCGTCCACCCGCCGAACGCTTGCTTGGGGTACGGCTCGCCGATATCAGCACACAAAGCTGGACCCGATGCGCCGAACAAGTTGCCGAAGCTGCCGAACATGGACATCGTGGGGGGGATGTTCTCCAGCAGGCTCGTGTCGATAAAAATGAGCAAGTCGCACCCTTCGAGAACGACCGAAGCACGCCGCGGAGACCGCGCGGCTGCTTTATGCTGAGCCGCGGTGCCGATCATCACGATCTACGCGAGTGACACGAAACCGGCGCCGAGATCGACTGGAAATTTAAACCACCTGGTTTTCTCGGAAGAGCTGTTGCTTTCTTTGACCCTCGGCGTGTCGTTGCCACAACGCGTCTCGCGTGGCGCGCGCACGTCCGGTGCCGTCCGCGAACGCCTCCGGCACAATGTCCGACCCCGCGGGAGTTCGCGTGGAGCTGGTGTGCTCCACGACCACGGACACGGTTTGCGTGTTGGTGCATCTTCCAGATTTGAGTGAGAAACCCGAACGGAACACGAACGAAGCACCAGATGCGTTGGACGTGCAGGTGCCAGTGGAGGCGCAAGTGCCTGTTCATGAGGTCGCGGACACCACCGCGGCTGCACCAGACCCCACCCCTTCCACTGCACCCACCCCCCTCCCCAAGCCCTCCACCGAACTGTACCAAGGCACCGCCACCTCTGAGCCGTGGAAACGCCCCCCCCTGCAGACGTGCAGCCCGGAAGATTTCATGTTAGATTTCCTGCGGCACGCGGAGCAACGGGGAAGTGACTGGGAAGCGGTGTGGGACGCGTTGGACAACGGGTTGCGACGCACTGGCAAGCCGAGTGATGTGTTGGGCTTCTACAGAGAGATATGCATCAGGGGCGGATACCTGTTCCGGCAGAGCTGCAAGCACCGGATAAAAATGCCATTCGTGTTTATGCAAACGCACAACTACTACGAAAACCACACGTACACGGATATCGGGAACAAGCTGTTGGATTTATACGAGCGGTTTCTGTTGCCGTACGAGAATGACAGGCCTGCTGATATCGTCTGGGTTGGGTGTGCGGTGTGCGGTGACCGAGAGACTGGCACCAAACTCGCCTGCGACGGGTGCGGACAGTGGTACCACAGAAAGTGCGTCGCGCAAGGCTTGGTCCGAAAAAGCAGGATTGAGCGGTTCACTGCGTTTCTGTGCGTTAATTGTGTGCAAGTGCCAGGCGGTGTTCCCTTCCGGGGCGTGAAGCGAACCCTGGATGAGATTGACGTTTTGAAGTGCGGAACCGTGGATGACAACTTCCAGCGACACGTCGCGATGCGCAAACGCCGCGGCCGTCCGTACGACGAAAATTACGTCTCGCCCATTCGCAACCCCGACACGGGGAACATTCTTGGCAAGCCGTCCGCGTACGCATCGTTTCAAACGTTTCAAACCGAACTCGTAGGGGCGCTGAACGCCGGGTCAACGGTGTCGGCTATCGGTCAACAGATCGCACATACCTATCAATCCACTAAAGGTCAACCGCCTTCGTTCCGCGTCGGGCCGTTGCTGTGAGAGGCAACGCGAGAATTTAACACGAAATAAAATACCAGGCACAGAAAAGAGATGTACAAATACAATCAGTCGCCGCGCTCACCGCTCACAGCACAAACCTTGAGAGGTCTGTCTTTTGCATCAGTTCCCCGATCGCGTCGTCCACATCTTTTTTCTCGATCGTGATGCGCATTAAACCTTCCCCTCCGTTTTCCTTGAACTTAGTCACGCGCTCCGGGGCGTGGAAGGAAACGTCCTCCACGATTCTTTCAAGCACGGTGTGCAACCGCCGGGCGCCGATGTTGTCCACCGTGCGGTTCACCTCCGCGGCCATCGAGGCGATGTGCTCCACCGCGCTCTGTGCAAACTCAAGGTCTATGCCCTCGGTTTCGAGCAAAGCCCGCTGTTGCTTCAGCACGTTCGCCTCGGGTTCAGTTAAGATGCGCAACAAGTCATCGCGGGTCAGCCCTTTCAGCTCAACCTTCACCGGAAGGCGACCCTGCAGCTCCGCTAACATGTCACTGGGTTTGCACTGGTGAAACGCCCCACTTGCGATGAACAGAATCTGGTCCGTATTCACGTTGCCATGTTTCGTTTGCACCACGCTTCCCTCGATGATCGGCAGTAGGTCTCTCTGGACGCCCTCCGAACTCGCATCGGCGCCGTGGCGGTAATCGGACGACGAGACGATTTTATCAATCTCGTCGAGGAAAACGATCCCGTCGTTCTCCACCGCGGACAGCGCTTCCTTGACCACCACATCCGAGTTGATCAACCGGTCGTACTCCATCTCCTCGATCAGAGGGCGGCACTCCGAAACCGTCATCCTTTTCTTGGAAACCCCAAAACCCGGCCTGCGCCGGCCGCCCGGCGCGATTAGCTTTT